>Ga0210395_10002652_pt1 | contig 13868 bp, 10 predicted proteins | sample IncBWH4OmetaG_FD_150861 | JGI IMG/M metagenome (GOLD analysis project Ga0210395, IMG submission 150861) | Forest soil microbial communities from Barre Woods Harvard Forest LTER site, Petersham, Massachusetts, United States - Inc-BW-H-4-O ... | reverse complement strand
ATCCCGACGGCCACCGCGTTGAGCTGTTCTCCTCGGACTATCTCACCGTCGATCCCGACCACGCGCCGATCCGCTGGTCGCTGAGCGACCCGCAGCGGCAGACCTTGTGGGGCCAGCCGGCGCCGGGGTCCTGGTTCAAGGAAGGCTCGGCCTTTTCCGGCGTGGCAACGCGCGAGCCGGCGCTTGCGCCGCAGCCGGTCGTGGCGATGTGAACCGGGTCCGCGCTGCCTGCCGTTTCAGTCACCCGGCGAGGTCGCGGTGCGAGATCTCGACCACGCGAGCGCGCGCGGCAAGCGCGTCGACCAGCGCGTCCGCCTTGGCCTTGTTCGCCGCATCGAGGTTGGCGTCCCACTCGTCGAGCAGATAGACCTGGGCGTCGGTCGCATTGACGATTTCCTCGAGCGACTTGAGCTGGCGCTCGCCAGTGGAGAATCCGAGCTTCTTGTCCATCGAGTCGGCGACCACGATGGTCTCGCCGTCGTGACCTTCTTCGACCTCGACCGGAACGACGCCGCCGGCGAACTTGAAGGCGAGCCGGTCGGAAGGCGGCCAGTAGAAGGCGCGCCGCCTCATCTCGGTCTTCAAGCTCGCCAGCAGCGAGGACTTGCCGGTGCCGTTGGCGCCGCGGATGTTGATGCGGCCGGTTGGCTGCGCCGCGACGATGCGCAGCGCGTCGTTCACCGACGAGACGACGTTGGTGTGCTCGCCCTCGCGCAGCACCAGCCGATCGAATTTGATGCGCTCGTCGAAGGTCGCCGCGGGCTGCGGCAGCATGTTGGCGGCGACCCCGCCGAACCGCGTCCAGATGGAGATGAAGTCGTTCCAGCCGCTGGCCAGCAGGTGCAGCTCATAGGTCATCTCGATCTGCCGCGGCAGCGTCGTCGCCAGCGCGATCAGCAGGGCCATGTTGCCGGCGTTGTGTACCGCGACCACGCTCGTGGTGGCGAACACGATGGCGAGGCTGACAATGCCGCTCATCGCGCTCATGCCCTCGCGCGCGACAATGGCGCGGATTTGCGCCGCCAGCGCCTCGCGCAGCCGCGTCTTGAAGCCCGACAGCCAAAGCCGCAGATTGTAGCCATTGCCGCTGAAGATGTTGTCCCACGCGGTGTAGCCCTGCGCGGTCACCCTGTTGTTCATGCGCTGGTTTTCCAGATAGGTGCGCGCGATCGGGTTTTGCAGCGCCCACTGCAAGAACAGCAGGGCGGCGAACGCGCCGACATAGGCGAACGGCAGGCTCAGGTCGATTTCCGCGCCGAGCACGAGCGCATTGAACACGAGCCCGAGAAAGAGTTTCAGCGCGAATTCGAGCTCGTACACCAGGTTGAAGAAGCATTGGAAGGTCTCGCCGGTCAGGAACGGCTCGACTTGCTCGCGCGCCGGCCGGTCGTTGAACAGCTTGACCTTGCCGCGGTTCTCGCGCGCGAAACGCAGCATGAATTTGCCGAAGCCGCGGTAGCCGGCACGCTCGGCGAAGACCCAGCTGACGACGCCGGCGACGTAGGAGGCGGACTGCGCGGCCAGAATCCAGATCAGATCGCTGAGCAGGAATTGGCCGCTGGCGACTTTGCGCCCGGCATTGATGACGAGCCAGGTGGTCCCAGCGGCGAGCATGGCCTCCACCGTCATCAGCGCCAGCATCACGAAAAGTGAAGGCGACAGCAGATAGCTCGCCAGCTCCACGCGCGAAATCTGCCTTTGCTTCATGGTGATCCCGGATGAGAGAGTGGAATGCCTTAGTCGGCGGTGCAGTCTAGTGGCATCCAGCTTCGAAATAAATTAAGCGTGCGCGCAGCGGCCGCAAATTCGGCTGGCGATACGAACTCCGGCGGCGTAATTTGCCGTCAATGCCGGCTGCGGATCGTTAACGCGCGGCCGCCGCCCAGGCCCGCCTGATGTCAAAAGGCACGCTCTCCTACGTGACGCATTTGACGGCGCCGTGGCGCCGTCTCGGCGGCTCCGCGCTGGTGCCTCACGGCGTGGTCGTCGTCGGCCTGATCGCGATGACGGCGTTCACGGTGCCGGAACTGCGCCGGTCGGCGGGTACCTGGCTCAGCCTGGTGTTGTGGGGCTGCTTTGCCTTTTTCCTGATCGAGGGCCTGCTGCGCGCGCGTGCGACATTCCGCGCCGAAAAGGTCGAGAGCGGCCTGTTCTCGGCCTCGGGCTTCATCGACCTCCTCGGCGTGCTTCCGATCCCCGTGGCTTTGCTGTGCGGCGTGCCGCCGCCGACGGCATGGCTGTTCGCATCGCTTTGGGTCATCAAGTTCGCGCAGAACTCGCGTGAATTCGCCCGGCTCGGACGTGTCTTCGTCCTCGAGGCAAAGCCGCTGGCGAGCGTGGCGGTGCTGTTTCTGATCGTGTTGTTTCTGGCCTCGGCCGCGATGCACGTGATCGAGCGCAAGGGCCAGCCGGAAGCGTTCGGCACTGTGCCGCATTCCCTGTGGTGGGCGGTGGTGACGTTGACGACGACCGGCTACGGCGACGAGGTGCCGCAGACCCTGCTCGGCCGCTTCCTCGGCGGGCTGGTCATGGTTTGCGGGATCGCGACCTTCGGATTGTGGACCGGCATCCTCGCCAACGGTTTCGCGGCCGAGAGTCGGCGCAGCAACTTCATCCAGACCTGGGACATCGTTAGCAAGGTGCCGTTCTTCCAGACACTCGATCCGAGCGCGATCACCGAGGTCACCCATATGCTGCGCCGCGTGGAGATGCCCGAACGGACCGCCGTTGTCCGCCGCGGCAGGGTCGGCGATTGCATGTATTTCATTGCCGAGGGGGAGGTGCAGGTCGACATTGAGCCGACGCCGGTCCGTCTTGGCACGGGCGCCTTCTTCGGCGAGATGGCGCTCCTCGGCAATTCGGTCCGCAGCGCCAACGTCTCGACGACACAGCCCTCGACGTTGCTGATTCTCGACCTTGCCGATTTCCGCACCCTGACGGCGCATCATCCGGAGCTTGCCCGCATCATCGAAGCCGAGGGCAAACGGCGTCTGAGCGACAATCAACGCCGGCGCGAGCTGCAGCTGCACGGCGGCGCATCGTAAACCGCTGCCGTGGTAGCCGCGCAAGGGGCGATCTTGCCTAGGTTGGTCAAATGACAGTCCCGCTGAACGAGACGCACGATCCGGCGCGCCGAAGCTTCCTCGAAAGCGCGAACGCCGCCGACTGCGATTTCCCGATCCAGAACCTGCCGTTCGGCGTGTTCCGCCCGGTGCCCGGGGCGACCCCGCGCGTCGGCGTGGCGATCGGTGACGCGATCCTCGACGTCGCCGCAGCCGCTGCCTCTTTCGCCGGCGTCGCGGCCGATGCCGCGCGCGCGTGCGCCGCACCCTCCCTCAATCCGCTGATGGCGCTCGGGCCGCCGGTCTGGTCGGCCTTGCGGCTGGCGCTGTCGCGGGGTTTGAGCGCCTCGCATGGCGAGCAAAGCCTGCGCCGGAACCTTGTCCCGATGGCGCAAGCTAAACTTGAGCTGCCGGTGCGGATCGGCGACTTCACCGACTTCTTCGCCTCGATCTTCCACGCCACCAATACCGGCCGCGCGTTCCGGCCGGACAACCCGCTGCTGCCCAACTACAAATACCTGCCCGTGGCGTATCACGGGCGCGCCTCCTCGGTGCGCGCCAGCGGTACGGCCGTGCGGCGGCCGTGTGGGCAGCGCAAACGCGCGAACGAGACGGCGCCGAGCTACGGTGCTTCGCGGAATCTCGATTTCGAGCTTGAGCTCGGCTTCTACATCGGCGTGCCGAGCCGGTTGGGCGAAACCGTTCCCATCGCCCGGGCGGCAGAGCACATTTTCGGCTTCTGCCTGCTCAATGACTGGTCGGCGCGCGATATCCAGGGCTGGGAATACCAGCCGCTCGGGCCGTTCCTGGGCAAGAATTTCGCCACGACCGTCTCGCCCTGGGTGGTGACGCAGGAGGCGCTGGCGCCGTTCCGTGTCGCAGCGTTTGCGCGGCCCGCCGACGATCCGCCGCCGCTGCCTTATCTCGACGATCCGGAGGATCGCGCCCATGGCGGCCTCGACGTCACGCTTGAGGCCTATCTTGCGAGCGCGGCGATGCGGGAAGCCGGGAACGCACCGTTGCGCCTCGCGCAGAGTTCGTTCCCGACGGTCTATTGGACCGTGGCGCAGATGGTGGCGCACCACGCCAGCAACGGCTGCAACCTCGAGACCGGCGATCTCATCGGCTCCGGCACGGTGTCCGGCGCGGAGAGATCGAGCTGGGGAAGCCTCCTCGAACTCACCGCGCGCGGCAGCGAGCCGATCGCACTGCCGAGCGGCGAGAAGCGCGGCTTCATCGAGGACGGGGATGAGATCATCTTCCGCGGCTTCTGCGCCAAGGCCGGCTATCCGCGCATCGGCTTCGGCGAATGCCGAGCCATCGCGCTGCCGGCGCAATAGAGCGCCGCGGTCAAATCATTCGATCGGCGCCCATTTCTGCAGCCGTTTGCCGGTATCGACTTCGCCCGTATAGAAGTTGCCGCGCGAATCGAACTTGCCGACGTGCACCCAATGGAATTCGCCGGCGCCGCGGCCGGGCCGGCCGCTGGTGCCGACGATAGCGCCATCGTGGCGGCGGACGATGTCCAGCACGTTGTTGGTGCCGTCGATCACGACGAAGTAGTTTTGTTTCCTGTCGCGCGGCGAGAACGCGATGCCCCAGGACGAGCCGGAGCCGCGCGTCTTCGGGTCGAACACGAACTGCCGCACGAAGCTGCCGTCCTTGCGGAAGACCTGGACGCGATTGTTGGTGCGGTCGCAGACATAGACGAAGCCGTCCTTGGCAAGGGCGATGCAATGCACCGGGTTGGCGAACTGCGGTGAATCGGGGTTGTACGTCGGCAGATTCTCGTCGGTCGGCGGATTGCCGTAGGCGCCCCAGATCCTCTTGATCTCGCCGGTGTCGGCGTCGAACACCGCGACCCGGTGATTGCCGTAGCCGTCCGCCGCGTAGATTTCATTGGCCTGCGGATCGAAGTCCAGCGCGGCCACCTGGCCGAATTGGGTGAGGTCGGTGCTGCTCGTCAGCGGCCCGCTTTTGCCGATTTCCTTGACGAACTTTCCGTCAGCGGTGAACTTCAGCACCATATTGTCGCCCTTGCCGTTGCCGCTGAGCCAGATGAACCCCTTGTTGTCGACCAGAATGCCGTGCTCCTGCAGCGGCCAGTCATAGCCCAGATTGTCTCCCGGCCCGCCCCACGACTTTACGAGGTCGCCGGCCTGATTGAACACGAGCACCGAGGGCGCCGGCACGCAGCACTTCGAGCGCGGCGGATCGAACGTCGCACCCTTCTCGTCGTCGGTGAGCGAGCGCGGCCGCTGGAACACCCAGATGTCGTCGTGGTCGTCGACCGCCATGCCGCCGACCTGTCCGAGGATCCAGTTGTTGGGCAGCGGCTTGGGCCAGTACGGATCGACCCGGAAAAGCGGGCTGGCCGCGTGCGCCGGCGCTGCTCCCGCCAGTGCGAGCGCCGTCGCGAGGGCGAATACGAGCGAGCGGATGTCAAGCATGGGTGTCCTCACCACTCAGACCTCAAGCCCGAGCGCGCGCAGCACGCGCTCGGGCGTGATCGGCATTTCCACGATCGGCGCGGCGCCGAGCGGGCGCAACGCGTCGTTGAGCGCGTTCATGATGCACGCCGGCGCCCCGGCAGTGCCGGCTTCGCCGGCGCCCTTGGCGCCAAGCTCGGAATCCGTAGTCGGCGTCACCACGTGGCCGACCTCGATATCGGGCATGTCGGGCGCCATCGGTACGAGATAGTCCATCATGTTGCCGTTGAGGAGCTGACCGTCGTCATCATAGACGCAATGCTCGAGCAATGCGGCACCGATGCCCTGCACGATGCCGCCGCGGATCTGCTCGTCGACGAGCTGCGGGTTGATCACGGTGCCGCAATCCTCGACGCACCAGTGCTTGAGCAGCGTCACGAAACCGGTCGTGGTGTCGACCTCGAGATATGACGCCTGCACGCCGTTGGTGAAGGCGAACGGCCAGGCGCGCGGGACGTAATGGCGCGTCACCAGCAACTCGGCCTGGAAGCCGGGCGGCAGGGTGTCGGGGCGGAAATAGACGATGCGCGCGACTTCCTCGATTCCCATGCGCTCGCGGCCGGTGTCGGCATCCACCACGACGCCGGCGCGGATATCGAGGGCCTGCGGATCAGCCTGCAGGATCGAGGCCGCAGCCGCGAGCACGTTGGCGCGCAGCGCCTTGCCGGCCTGCCAGGCGGCCTCGCCGCCGATGCCGGCCGCGCGCGACGCCCAGGTGCCGCCGCCATAGGGCACGTTGTCGGTATCGCCGGTGATGACGCGCACGCGCTCGATAGGGACGCCGACCGCGCTCGCCACGCACTGCGCGACGACCGATTCCGCGCCCTGGCCCTGTTCGGTGACGCCGGTGTGGCAGAACACGGCGCCGGTCGCGTCGAGGCGGGCGGTCGCGCCGTCCTGCGAAGAGATGCGGGCGCCGCCGACGCCGTAGAACGCGGCGGACGGATTGGTCACCTCGACGAACGAGGCGAAGCCGATGCCGCGGTGGATGCCGCGCTCGCGCAGCCGCGCCTGCTCGGCGCGCAGTCCGGCGTAGTCCATCATCGCCAGAATCTTGTCGAGCGAGGCGTGATGCGAGAGCTTCTCGAACCTGATGCCGGAGGCGCCGGTTGCCGGGTAGCCGTCGTCGGCGATGAGGTTGCGGCGCCGCAGCTCGACCGGGTCCATACCGATTTTCGCCGCAGCCAGCTCGACGAGACCCTCGGTGACCGCGGTGGCGATCGGGTGGCCGACGGCGCGATACTGGCACATCACGTTCTTGTTCTGAAACACGACGCGGGCGCGGGCGCGGTAGTTCGGGCAGGCGTACGGGCCGCCGACGAGGTTGACGACCTGGTTCGCCTCGATCCCGCTCGTGCGCGGATAGACCGAGTAGGGGCCGATGCCGGTCAGATCGTCGATCTCGAAGGCGGTGATCGCGCCGTCGCGCTTCACACCGATCCGCGCCTTGACGCGGTGATCGCGCGCATGGATGTCGGCGACGAAGCTCTCCAGCCGGTCGGCGACGAATTTCACCGGCCGCTTGAGCAGCTTGGCCAGCGCCGCCGTCGCCATCTCGTCAGCGTAGACGTGCACCTTGATGCCGAAGGAGCCGCCGACGTCCTTGGTGAGGACACGCACCTGATGCTCCTCGAGGCCAAGGTGCTTGGCAAACAGGTTCTGCATCATGTGCGGCGCCTGCGTGCCCTGATAGACGGTGAGGCGTTGCTCGCCGGGATTCCAGTCGGCGACAATGGCGCGCGGCTCGTTGGTGACACCGGTGTGGCGGCCGAACACGAATGTCGCCTCGGCGATCGCGTCCGCCTCGGCAAAACCGTTGTCGGGGTCGCCGCCGACGAGCGAGCGCTCGAAGGTGAGATTGTCGGCAAGTTCGGGATGAATGACCGGCGTCGCCGGATCGAGCGCCGTTTCCGGGTCGGTGACGGCGCCGAGCGCTTCATAGTCGACGTCGATCAGCGCGCAGGCGTCCTCGGCTTCGGCGCGCGTTCGCGCGACGACCGCGCACACCGCTTCGCCCTGCCAGCAGGCGCGCTCGACCGCAATGGCGTGCTGCGGTGCCGACTTGATGCCCTTGAGGTGCGTGAGCACGCCGACCCACGGCGTGATCACCTTGGCGAGTTCGGCGCCGGTCGCGACCGCGACCACGCCCGCCGCCTGCCGCGCTGCTTGCGTGCCGATGCTTCTGATCCGCGCATGCGCGTGCGGCGAGCGCAGATAGGCGACGTGCGCCATGCGCGGCAGCACCACGTCGCTGACATACTGGCCGCGCCCCTGCGTCAGCCGCGCCAGATTGGGCCGCGGCACCGAGCGGCCGATGTAGGAATTCGGCCGGTCGAGCGCGCTGAGGCCGGAAGGCTGATCAGGGGAGATTTTCATCGCATTCTCAGCCCATCATTCCGCGGCCGAGCGCAGCGAGGCGCCCGGAATCATATTCCCTGACCTGTGACTATGGATTCCGGGTTCGCGGCCTTCGGCCGCGCCCCGGAATGACGTTTACAAAAACCGCGTCGGCCACATCAGCGTGCGCCACATATGCGCCGACGGCGAATTGTCGAAGCCCAGCCCTTCCTTCGGCTGCTTGAAATTGCGGCCGATGATGTCGACGAAGTCACTGAGATCGACCTTGGCATCCGGATCGAAGGAATAGATGTCGTTGAGCGTGATCAGCCGCGCGCTCATGTACCATTTGTGGTTCCGCGCGCGCTCGTATTCGGCGACGATATAAGGCTCCGGTTTGTAGTCGGCGCCGAAGAACTTGACGTACATCTGCGGATATTCGTAGCCGACCGACGGATCGGGGAAAAAGCGCAGCGCCTGGTGCATGCGCACCGCCCAGCTCACCTCCTCCTCGACGTAGGGTTCAAGCATCTGCGCGCCCCAATAGCCGTGGTCGCAGCGGATGAAGCTCGCGACGCCGATGTCGTGGAGGAGGCAGGCGAGCACGATCTTCTCGCTGTGGCCGCCCTTGAGCGCGTGTGTTGCGCTCTGCAGCATGTGGCTGGTGGACGCGAAGCGGGCCTTGAAGAAGTCGATCAGCGTCGGCTTTTCCGGCATTTCCGGCAGCCGCGGATCGGCGCCCATGAGGAAGTGCTTGCCGGGATTGGCGGCAAGCAGCGCCTGCCCGTTGTCGATCTCGACCCTGCCGTCGGCCATCCGAAACAGCACCGACTTGGTGATGATGCGTTCATTCAGTGCCTGCATCATCTGTTCTTCAAGCTCGTCGGCGCGTTCCGACAGTGTCAGCGGTCTTGTGTGTTCGTTCATTGTCAGCTTGCCTTTCCCGCGCGCATCTGCGCGACGGACTCGATCGCATCGACGATCGCCTGATATCCGGTGCAGCGGCAATAATTGCCGGAGAGATGCTCGCGAATTGTGTCGCGACTGGGAACGCCGCCGGCGGCCAAGAGCTCCTGGGCGCCGATGAGCATGCCAGGCGTGCAGTAGCCGCATTGCAGGGCGTTCCGCCGCTGGAACGCCATCTGCAGATCGGCGATGGCGCCGGAATCCGACAATCCTTCGATGGTTTCAATGCGCGAGCCGTCGCACTGCACGGCAAAGACGAGGCAGCCGCGCACCACCTCGCCATCGAGCCGCACGGCACAGGCGCCGCAGACGCCGTGCTCGCAGCCGACATGCGTTCCGGTCAGGCAGAGATCGTCGCGCAGGAAATCGACCAGCGTTTTGCGCGGCGCAATGCGCGCCTGCACGTCCTCGCCGTTCACGCGCATGTTAATGTCGAGGTCGAGCGTATCCATGCGGGGCCTGGGAGCCGCAGCGTCCCGCCTATTGTTAACATCGGGCACGCGCCGAGACCACCGCAGCGGCGCCCCGGTCGATTTTGCAATTGCGCGGTCGGCCGCTTGCGGATTTGCTAGGCGCGCCGGGCAGCCCGAGTGGCTGCCGCGCATGGAGACCGACCGTGCCGCAAAGCTTGAGGGATCTCGTCGCCGAACTCGCGCTGGCGAACCGTATCCTCGCCCATGAACGCGTGCTCGATGCATTCGGCCATGTCAGCGTGCGCCATCCGGCCGATCCGGGCCGCTACCTGTTGTCGCGCTCGCGCTCCCCGCTGCTGGTCGAGCCGGCCGACATTCTCGAATACACCCTCGATTCGGAGCCGGTGAAGCCCGCCAAGGTGCAGCCCTACGCCGAGCGCGTGATTCACGGCTGCATCTATCAGGCGCGCAGCGACGTGATGGCGGTGTGCCACCATCACGCCGCGGCCATCATGCCGTTCTGCGTCACCGGCAAGCCGATCGCGCCGGTCTTCCATCTGGGCGCGACTATCGGCGAGGAGACGCCGTTGTGGGACCAGCATGACGAGTTCGGCGACACCAACCTCTTGGTGGTGAAGCAGGAGGAAGGCCGTTCGCTCGCGCGTGCTCTCGGCCGGCACGCGGTGGTGCTGATGAAGCGCCACGGGGCGACCGTGGTCAGTGGCGGATTGAAGGAGCTGGTGTCGCGCGCCATCTTCCTGTGCCAAAATGCCGAGTATCAGATGCGCGCGCACATGCTCGGTACGCCGCAGCCGTTGCATCGCGGCGAGATCAAGCTCGCCGGCGCCATCAATCTGATGCCCGGAGTCGTCGCCAGAACTTGGGAGTACTGGAGCACACGGCTTAAAGCCGCCGGAGCGCTGCCGCCGGCGGCACGCGGCAAACTAAGGACGCGGAGGTGAACGTCGGTCTCGGTCGGGACCGAGGATACTGTCCATTCCTTGCCAGGGAGCATCGGGCCGGCGAGCGGGTTCGGCGTCGTTGCCGTGCCGCGCGCAAACTGAGTCGGCCAGGAAACTGAATGATGACGATGTCGCGCCGGAATCTGCTGGCTACCTTCTCGGGCTTGTTCGGCGCAAAGCTGGCGCTGCGCCCGGGCTCGGCCACGGCTGAGGACCTCGTATTCCCCGCCGACTTCGTCTGGGGCGCCTCGACCTCGAGCTATCAGATCGAGGGAGCGGTCGATGCCGACGGGCGCGGCAAGAGCATCTGGGATGTTTTTTCCCACACGCCGGGCCGGATAAAGGGCGACGACACCGGCGATGTCGCCTGCGACCACTATCACCGCTGGGCCGAGGACATCGAATGGCTGGCGCGCGGCGGCTTCAACGCCTACCGCTTCTCGACTGCGTGGCCGCGCATCCTGCCGTCCGGCGCGGGTGTCGTCGAGCACCGCGGCCTCGACTTCTATGATCGCCTCGTCGACGGGCTGATGGCGCGCGGCATCGCCCCCTGGCTATGCCTCTATCATTGGGATCTGCCGCAGGCGCTGCAGGACGAGGGCGGCTGGCTCAAGCGCGACATCGCCGAGAAATTTGCCGATTACGCGCGCGTGGTCGGGCGCCGCCTGGGCGATCGCGTCAAGCACTGGGCGATGTTCAACGAGCCCAACGTCCACGCACTGTTCGGCTATGGCGCCGGCTCGCACGCGCCCGGGCTCACCGGTCTCGCCAACATGCTCGCCGCCACCCACCATCAGAACTTGGCCCACGGGCGCGCGCTGCAGGCGCTGCGGGCCGAGCATTCCGGGCTCCGTCTCGGCACCGTGATCTCGCTGCAGCCGGTACGGGCGTCCTCGGACAGCCCGGTGGACCGCCGCGCCGCTGAACGCTTCGACGCGCTCTGGAACGGCGCCTTTGCCGAGCCACTGCTCCAGGGCTTCTATCCTGCCGCCGTCGCCGCGGAATTCGCGCCGCTGACGGCGTTCGGCGATCTCGCCGTCATCCACCAGCCGATGGATTTTCTCGGCATCAACTATTACAGCCGCATGTACGTCGCCAACGCGCCCGGCAGCCTGTTGGGAGCGTGGTGGGGCCCGATACCGGGCGTGACCCGCTTCACCGCCATGGGTTGGCCGGTCACGCCGGAAGGGCTCCACGAAGAGCTGACCAGCCTGCGCGACCGCTACGGCGATCTGGAACTCTATGTCACCGAGAACGGCGCGTGCTTCGACGACCGCGTCGATGCCGACGGCACCGTGCATGACGATGACCGCATCGCGTTCCTGCGCGATCATCTCGCCGCGGCGCATCGGGCGCTCGCCGACGGCGTCAACCTGCGCGGCTATTTCGTGTGGTCGCTGCTCGACAATTTCGAGTGGGCCGAGGGCTACAGCCGCCGCTTCGGCGTCGTCCGCGTCGATTTCGCGTCGCTCAAGCGTACGCCCAAGGCGTCCTTCGCCTTCCTCGCCGACACCATCCGCCGCCGCGGCTGAACCGGGGGCAATGAAAGGGTCGTTGAGATCAGTGTCGGTCGCGCGCGGCCGCGCTGATCGCGCTCAGGATCGCCGTGCGGTCCTGGTGGAGAACCTCGCGCACCGGTGCCTGTGCGCCGACCTGACCCATCTCGCGCTGGCGCTTCACCGTCGCCAATGTCATCAGCGGCTCGACGCCGAGCTCGCGCAGCGTTTCCGCGACCTCTTCCATTTCGGCGGCGCGGCGCTCGCCGTGCACCGCCATGCGTTCAAGATTGTAGGGGACGATCTTCGACCAATCGAGGCCCGGATAGTTGTTCTTCAAAGAGTTCGCGACCTCATCCACGACGCCGGCGCGCGCGGCAGCGAGAAAGCACTCGAGCGTCAGCGCCTCGATCCCCTTCACGATCACGCTGCGCACCATCTTGATCGCCGCCGCGGCGCCGACTTCGGTCCCGGCGATATACGCGCGCATGCCCAGTGCGGCCAGCATCGGTGCGACCGCCGCGGCATGCGGTCCGGCGAGCAGCATCGGCGTCTGGTGCCGCGCCGGATGAATGGGCGCGAGCACCGCGACATCGAGGTAGCGGGCACTGTCACCAAGGAGCTTGGCAGTCTCCTGTTTGCGCCCGGGCGAGACGGAGTTGATGTCGAGCAGAAACGGCTGGCCGGCGAGGTGCGCTTTGACCGATTGTGCCGCGGCGACGCTCGCGGCCGCGGTGACGGCGGATATGACGATCTGCGACTCGCGTGCAGCATCCCCGGCGGAGGAGGCACAGCGGACGCCGGTCGTTTCGCCGGCGTGCCTGAGCCGTTCGCCCGCGGGCTCGGGAAACAGAATGTCCCACGCCGTCATCCGCCCGGCGCCGGCCTCGCGCAGTCCGGCGGCGATCGCCCGGCCCGCTTCGCCGAAACCGATGAAGCAGATTGCCGGCTTCACGTCTCCCATCGTCATCGCCTCTTCAACATCGGCACTCGCCGATGATGGCAGGATCGGTGTATGGTCCGCAATGGCATCACGCCACCCGCCGCAACAGCAAGACGCACCGATGAAAATCCTTTCCTGCCGCGATCGTCTCGAACATGCGCTGTTCCGCATTGCCGAGCCGGACGGTGAGGGGATGCGCGCCTGTCTCACGGTCTATTCTGAGGCGGCGCGTGCGGCCGCCGACGCCGCCGATGCGCGGGCGGCTCTCGGCATCTCGCTCGGCCCGCTTGACGGCGTGATCGTCAGCATCAAGGATTTGTTCGATGTCGCCGGCGAGCCGACCCGCGCCGGCTCGAAAGTTCTTGCCGAGGAGGCGGCGCCGGCGATTGCCGATGCGCCGGTCGTACGCCGGCTGCGTGCCGGCGGCGCCGTCATCCTCGCCAAGACCAACATGACCGAGTTCGCCTTTGGCGCCGTCGGCGCCAATCCGCATTTCGGCACGCCCGGCAATCCGGCCGACCGTACCCGCGTGCCGGGCGGGTCCTCGTCCGGCGCCGCGGTAACCGCCGCCGACGGCATGTGCGAGATCGCCATCGGGACCGATACCGGCGGCTCGGTGCGCATCCCGGCGGCGCTCTGCGGCATCGTCGGCTTCAAGCCGAGCCGGCAGCGCATCCCCACCGATGGCGCATTTCCGCTGAGCTATTCGCTCGATTCCGTCGGGCCGCTCGCTCGCAGCGTCGCCGATTGCGCCAAGGCCGATGCCGTCATGGCGGGCGAGGAATTTGTGCCGCTCGAGCCGGTCGCGCTCGCCGGTCTGCGGTTCGGCCTTGCCGAGGGTCTGCCGCTCGACCGGTTGGATGAGATCGTGGCGTCGGCGTTCGATACGGCGCTGAAGCGGCTCGATGCCGCCGGCGTGCGCATTGGACGGGAAAAGATATCGCTGCTCGACGACATGGCCGGCGTCAACGCCTACGGCGGCGTCGTGCAGCCCGAAGCTTGCGCCATCCATCGGCAGCGCCTCGAGCGGCGCGGTCAAGACATCGATCCGAATGTGCGGGTGCGCATCGAGCGCGGCTGCACCGTTTCGGGGGCCGACTACGTCGACATGCAGCGCCAACGCGCACGGCTCGCGCGCGCCATGGATCAACGGCTGGCCACCTCCGATGCTCTGGTGATGCCGACGTCGTCGATTGTTGC
>Ga0210395_10002650_pt1 | contig 13879 bp, 11 predicted proteins | sample IncBWH4OmetaG_FD_150861 | JGI IMG/M metagenome (GOLD analysis project Ga0210395, IMG submission 150861) | Forest soil microbial communities from Barre Woods Harvard Forest LTER site, Petersham, Massachusetts, United States - Inc-BW-H-4-O ... | reverse complement strand
GACAATGGTGCCCGCATCGGCAGCTTTCATTGCCCAATACGTCGCACGCTCGCCGCTCACCGGAGTTTTTTGCTCGGCGTAGGTGTCGGATAATAGCGACATCGCCGGCACATAGCCGGCTTCAGCGGCCTTTTGCAAAAGCTGAAACGATTGCGACGCATCCGCCGGCACTCCCAGCCCGTCGCGATAAGCAATCGCCAGTTCATAGCGGGCCTGAGCCACCCCGTGATCCGATGCCTGGCGATACCAGTAGGCGGCGCCGGCATCGTCGTGCTGCGCGGACCCATCGGAAGCCAAGGTGCCGGATTTATAGAGTCCGCCCAGCGCCAGCTGCGATTTCGGGTCCCCAGCGTCGGCTTTCGCGGTTAGGGCGCGTTTCAGCAGGTCGATCCCGCTTGGATTCGGACCCGGCTTGCCCAGCACTGGCTTAGTCAGTCCGGTGGACGGGGTTCCGTAGGAGAAGCCGGCTTTGCGAAGCGCGGCCAGCGCCTTCGCGGCCAGCGCCTTTTCCTGTTCGAGGCCGATGTCGCTCGGACCGATCATCAATCGCGTCGTGCCGCCGAGAAAAACAAACAGCGTTACGTTATTGGGCGCTCCAATCCAAAACGCCGCATCGCCCAGTTCGGCTAGATCCGTCGGATGGTCGTAGGTGCGCGTGTCCACTTGCTGACGAGCCTCGTCCACGGCGTGAGGGTCGGGTGTCGTCGAGTACCGCACTTCCAGGCTGACGTTCACCACCTTTGCCGGCGTGGGCTGATTAGGTGCAAAGTTCGCGAAGTGGCAACCCTGATCTGGCGTGCCGCTGGTGAAGTCCGCATCCAGCAGCGAACGAAACGGCGCGGTGGGTTTCGGTGGCTGGAGCGTCACTCCCAAAACGCTTTCGGCGTCAGCTTGGGAAAGCAAAGCGCACGCTGTTTTATTCTGCGCATAGCAGGGCAATCCCGAAAGGGCGCCCAGACCAAACAGAACGGCTATAAGGGTCGCAGGGCTTCGCATGGTGGGGAATTATAAATTAGATGTAGGCAGTTTGCCGGTGGTTTGGCAGCTGCGTTGTTGTTTGCGCCCTTGAAGCCAGGTAGCTCTGTTACTTCATCGGTAATATGGACGGACCCTGGCCTTTGGCAACAGTTGTGCAACGATTCGGACGGACTAAGGGCGTAAGTGATTGAAAATATGGCGGGGACGACGACACTCGAACTCGCGACCTCTGCCGTGACAGTTGGCCTTTCAACCGCTGGCACACGCAGAATCAGCAGGTTACACGTGCGGTAGTCGGCAACGGTTGGGCTTATCGGGATACGCTGGCTCGTTTTTGTGCAACGATTTGTGCAAAACATTTTTTCGCTTACCGGCGCGCCTCATTTACGTTTCCGCTCTGCTTGCGCCTATTGTCGGCGCGCCGCCAAGCTAAGAATGCTCTGCATTGAACGTGGCCGCCCGGTTTGCGGCGGACGCGGGCCCTATGGAAATTCAATGATGGGAAGGAGCGGTGTCGAGGTTCGCCGTTACCGTCCATGGATTTCAAGCTTCCGATTAGGCGACATTACTGGCCAATCATGATGCCCGCGCAGGCTTAACTCCTTCTCCGCGTGCTAATTAGCAGCGCGTGCACAGATTGGACCAGTGATGTCGAAAATTACCGGCCATCAAAGGAAGAACACGGTTCGGGCTATTCGTATCTCAACGCGACCATGGGATCGACGCACATGGCGCGGCGGGCGGGGATGTAGCACGCAAGGAGCGCAACGAGCGTCAGCAGAATCGCGACGGCTGCGAAAGTCAGAGGATCCGTGGTGCTGACGCCGTAGAGAATCGAAGTCATCAGCCGCGTGAGTCCCGCGGCGGCGATGAGGCCGATGGCCACGCCGATTACGGCGAGGCGCACGCCCTGGCCGAGCACGATTTTCAGAACGTCAGCGCGCCGCGCGCCCAGCGCGATGCGAATGCCGATTTCGTGGGTGCGCTGTCCCGCAATGTAGGAAATCACACCGTAGATGCCGATGCTCGAAAGCACCAGCGCGAGCGTGGCGAAAACTCCGAACAACATCATGGTGAAGCGGCGCGCGGCTAGCGACTGCGCAATGACGTGGTCCATGGTGTCCGGCTCGAAGAAAACCGTTTTGCTGTTGAAGTCGTGCACAGCGCTGCGCACCGCGCCAGCAAACGCATCGGGCGAGCCTGCGGTGCGAACGATGAAGCCGCTGGAGCTGAAGAATGCCTGCATCAATTGATCGGGAAGCTGGAGCGTGGAGGTGTACATCTGCGCCTGAAGGGGAGCGCTGGCGTTTTCGTCGAGGCCGAACTGCTTGGCGTGCGCGACCACTCCGACGATTTCGAGCTGTTTGTAAATCAGGTTGAAGTCGAGGCGCTTGCCGACGGGATCATGATTGCCGAAATACTTGCGCGCGAATGTTTCATCGATGACGCACACGCCGGGAGAAGTTCCACTGTCCTGCGGGCCGATGAAGCGCCCCCGCAGAAGCGGGATTTTCATCACTTTCAAATAATCAGGGCCGACGCTGTACCACAGCGCATCCGGCATGCTGTTTTCTGTTGCGGGCTTGGGTGTGCCGTCGATCCAAAACGTCAGGTCGTCTTCTTCAGACATGGGAACTGCGCCGTTCATCAGAGATACAGCCTGCACGCCAGGGACAGCGGCGATTTTGTCGGTGACCTGGAGAAGATCGGCGCGGAGCTGTTCGGGGCTGACGTTGGCGCCGGCCAGCGCCGACGGGAAGCCCACTTCGAAGCTGAGCACGTTGTGCGGGTCAAATCCGGGATTGACGCTCCAGAGTTCGACGAGAGTGCGAATGGTGAGCCCGGCACCGACGAGCAAAACAACGGCGAGGGCCATTTCGACGACGACGAAAATTCCTTGCGTGCGATAGCGCGCGCCGCTTGCGCCGCGGCCGCCTTCTTTGAGCGTTTCGTGTAAATCAGGATGCGAAGTTTTCAGCGCGGGCGCGAGGCCGAAGAGAATTCCGGCAACGATGGAAATGATCAGAGTGAAGAGCAGGACGCGCGGGTCCATGCGCACGTCACCCGCGCGCGGCAAAGTGCTGGGAAGAATGGAAAGTCCGGCGCTGGTTCCCCATGCAGCAACGAGCAGGCCGAGCGCACCGCCGCAAATCGCAAGAAGAATACCTTCGGTGAGCAGCTGGCGCACCACGCGGCCCTGACTGGCGCCGAGCGCTGCGCGAATGGTGAATTCACGCGCGCGTCCGGTGGAGCGCGCGAGAAGCAAGTTGGCGACGTTGACGCACGCGATGAGCAAAACGAATCCGACGGCGGCAAGCAGGACGAGCAGGAACGGCTCGATGCCTTGCACCATTTCCTGTTTTACGGGCGTGACGGCGACGCCGCGATCTTTGTCAGCGTCGGGATAGGTGACGGCGAGATTGTGAGCGATGGCGGCCATGTCCGCGCGCGCTTGCGCGAGCGTGACGCCCTCCTTGATGCGAGCCACGCCATAAATGCCGGGATGGATTTTGCGGTCGCTGAAGAGCGGATTCTTCGTGGCGCTGAGAGGTACGTACACGTCGCCGGGACTGAAATTAATGTTGCGACAGCAAAAGTAGAAATTGGAGGGCAGCACGCCGACGATGGTGTAGTCGGTGCCGTTGAGATTCATGGCTTTGCCGATGACGTCAGGCGAGGAAGCGAATTTGGATTTCCAGAACGGCGCGCTGAGGATGACGGAAGGCGCGGCGCCGAGTTGGTCTTCGGCGGGAGTAAAATCGCGGCCAAGCGTGGGGGCAACGCCAAGAGTGGAGAAAAAGTTGTAGGAAGCCTGCACCGCGGAGACGCGCTCCGCGTTGCTCTGGCGCGCCCAGGTGAAGCTCTGAAAAGATTTGTAGCCGGCGAGCGAGGAGAAAGTGTGACTGTCGCGGATCCAGTCGACGAGGTCGGGATAGGAGACGGAGCCTTCGCCGCCTTCCGGAAACCAGCTGGCGACGGTTACGACCTTGTCCGGGTGCGGATAGGGCAGGGGATTGAGAAGCACTCCGTTGACGACGGAGAAGAGCGCGGTGTTCGCGCCGATGCCGAGCGCGAGAGTGAGGACGGCGACGGCGGTGAAGCCGGGGGACTTGCGGAGCATGCGAAGGCCGTAACACAAGTCCTGCCAGAGCGAATCAAAAAACATGTGCGCGTCGGCTGCTGTCACCCGTTCTTTCAAGACGGTTCGGTTGCCGAAACGCAGGAGCGCGTCGCGTCGCGCGTCTTCCGGCGACATCCCGGCTGCAATGTTATCTGCCGTGCGCATTTCGATATGCGCGTGCAGTTCCGCCTCGATCTCTTGGTCCAGCTTCGAACGGTGAAATAAATTCGTGATTCGGCGAAGAGTGGACATGGCTCACCCCTACGCGTACCTGAGCACCGCACGCACGCCTTTCACTAGCTGTTCGAAACTATTTTCGGCCTTGCGCAATTCCTTCTGGCCCGCAGCCGTCATTCGGTAGTATTTCGCTTTGCGATTCGTGTCCGTCAACTTCCACTCCGAGCGGATCCATCCGCTCTGCTCCATCCGGTGCAACGCGGGATAGAGCGAACCCTCCTCAACCGACAACTGCTCGTCCGACGCCCGCTGGATGTGCAGCACGATTCCGTAACCGTGCAGCTCCCCCATCTGCGAAAGAGTTTTCAGTATCAGCAGGTCCAGACTTCCCTGAAGATCGTTTCTCGCCATTCTCCGGAACCCCTAGACGACTCAGCGTGGTTGACAATTAGCCTAGAACTCTAGGTATGTCAAGGAACATTTTGCGCGCCGCCGAGTTCGTGAGAAGAATTCGAGCCAGAGAGGCTTTTGCCTCTTTGACTCGGGCTACGTGGATGTCGCTGGTGGTCGTTCGGCAGCTGCGGGAATGAACGCTTCGATGGTCTTGTATCCGTTGACGCCCTGACCGACTTTCACCGCTCTGGGGTGTGGTTCCTGGAGAGATCGTCCGGATCCGGCCGCGCACGCACTGGCGCTACGCCGGTCACCCCTATGATGTGTCGGGGGAAATCGAATCGACGCGGCTGGACGTCCCGGCCCTCGGGCTCGTAGCCCTGAGACTCGAGGACCGGGGCATTTGGGATCCACGGGACGCGTACTGGGGCGAGCCAGGCGAGCCCATCGACGACTGGGCGAGACCGATCATCGCCCGCGACCCTCGGCCGGAGTTCGAGATGGAGCAGGTCTTGCCCGGTGTGTATCCGGACGATCCCGACTCGGATCCGATCACCCAATCTAATGAACTCAAAAACGCCGGCGATGCGCGCGCTGCGTACAAGATGCTGATGGAACTCTGTGTGGCCGACATCAGGTGCCTGGATGCTCATGCCCACCTCGGAAATTTCGTGTTCGACCGGCCGGCGGAAGCCATTCGTCATTACGAGGCGGGCGTGCGGATTGGTTCGAACTGTCATTGGGCCAGAGCTTCGAGGGGTTTCTCCCGTGGGGTCACTTAGACAACCGGCCGTTTCTCCGCTGCATGCACGGGTACGGCCTGTGCTGCTGGCGTGTGGGTCGGTTCGAAGAGGCCGAACGTGTGTTCGATCGCATGCTATGGCTCAACCCGTCCTACAATCAAGGCGTGCGGGGCTTAATCGGCCCGGCTCGGCAAAGACTCAACTGGGAAGACGATTGAGCATGACATCGACGGCGATGGTTCAGCGAGTCGATATCGGGAAGGGAGGTCGTTGCCGAGTCCACAGTGAACGTCTGTTCGGTTATCGCCGAAACAGCGAAGGAGATCAGCAACTCATCGATGCTGTCGTGCCCCTTGAACGGCACACTGCGCGCCCTTGACAGCGCGGCCGGCCAAGCGCTTCGCCCCGCCAGGAAGGGCATTTGCTTTTAATGCACCGCGTTCTGCGGCGCCTGTGAGAAGCAAAAAACCGATCCAACGAAGGGAGTTTTTCCAATGCAACAACTTAGCAGACAACCTGCTTCGAACCCGGCCACATCGTCGCAACACCAGGCGCTTTGGCGGCGCCTAAGAAATTAGGACAACAGCCGGGCGAGTTCCTCACACGCCATGTCAACCGCGAGTGATAGTTATGTGGAATAGCTTTTGGCAAGAGATTCTCCGAGTCGTTTGGGCGGGCAAGGTGTCCTCGTGCGATCTCATGCAGCCTGGCGCGCTTCCACGATACGGCGTTCACCGGGACCTGTGCGATCAATTCCGGGTTGCCGATGATTCATCAACCGGCCAGTCCCCTCCGGCGGGAACGCGAATCAAGAACGCCTCATGCCCGAAACTACTGCGATTTCTGCGGTCAACTAGGGTTTTGAATTAGAAACCGTGTCAGCCAAGCCGACCCGGCGCAGCAGCTCCTGAAAACGCGGGTCGCTGCGCAACGGGTCGTACATAGGGTCCACCTTGATAGAGGTAACGACGTTGGAATGGTCGGCAACCGCTTGTTGCAGGAGCGCGATGGTCTGGTCTCTCCGGCCCACCGCCGAATAAACCGGGAGCAAGGCCGCGATCCTCCGTTCCGGTGTCCAGGCATACTGCTCCACCTTGGTCAATGCCACTTCCGCCTCCGCAGCGCGGCCCCAGTAGCCGTAAACAATAGCCTCGAACACCAAAGGCCATCGACTGGTGAGAGTTGCCTCATGCTGTTTGATGAATTCTTGTGCCTCGGCGAACTTCTTTTGTTGCACGTAGGAGTAGATTATGGTGGATGTAGTGTGCGGGGCGCTTGGGTCCATGTTGAGCACGACGCGAGACTGCGCGACGGCGCGATCGTACTGCCTGGCGTAATACAGGATTGTGGCGTGGTCGGCGGCGATGATCATCGATAACGGATCCAGTTGGCGAGCCTTCTCGCTCTCCGCCAGGGCTTCTTCAAAACGGCCCTGCCACGCAAGATATTCGGCGTACCATTGGTGCGCGGTGGCGTAGCCTGGATCCAATTGGATTGCGCGTTTGAATTCCTTTTCGGCGTTTTGCCAGTCGTAATCGTAGTTTTCGGTAATCAACGCCAACGAGGTATGCGCTTCGGCCAGCGTGTCGTCCAGTTGCAACGCCTTCAGCGCGGCGGCACGCCCTTTGGGCATAAGCTCGTTCTGCGGGCCCAAATAGAAAGAGCTCATCAGCCCATCGGTGTCAGCCAGGCCGGCATAGGCACGCGCGTAGTTGGGATCGCGCGCAATAGCCTGCCGGAAATAGTCCGCAGCGCGCTGAAAACCCTCCTCGGTACGCTTGTTCCAGAAATAGCGGCCTTGCAGATAAAGGTCGTAAGCGGCATACGAATCGGGAGACGCCGCGGGCTTGGTGACCGAGGCGGCGGCAGTCGCCTTGGGCTTCTCGCCCAAAGTTATCAGCATTTCGTTGGCGACTTCCTGCGCCAGTTCGTGCTGGAGCGTCAGCAGGCCGGCCAGCTCCCGATCGTACTCGCGCGACCACACCGGTGTCTGATCCTTTACGCGCACAAGCTGAGTAGTCATGCGGACGCGACTCGAATCCCGGCGCACGCTGCCTTCGAGCACGTATTGAACTCCCAGTTCGCCGCCGATCTGGGGCAGCGCCTCAGAGCTGCCTTTGTAATGCATGACCGAGGTGCGCGCGATCACGCTCATTCGGTCCGGGTCCACCTGGCCAAGCTGAGCAATCATTTCTTCCGTCAAACCATCGCTAAAGTATTCCTGGCTAGGGTCTCCGGTTAGATTGGAAAAGGGAAGAACCGCGAGAACCACTTTTTGTCCGGCCAACCCCGGGCGAAGGTGCGCCCCTCGCCATGCGAAAGTTGTGACGACTGCCAACGCCACGAGGGTCAAGCCACCCGCAACGAGTCGCGGCCAACGCCCGTGTGAGACCTTCGGTGCGGCTTGCGCTTGCGATTCCGAGGGACTCGTCAAAACTTCCTCTGCTGGCGGTCCCGACAGGCGTACTTTCTGCACTGGGGCAATGAACCGATAACCCACCCGGGGGATCGTTTCGATGTACCGCGAATTGTCCGGGGAATCGCCCAACACCGCACGGAGCTTCTTGATGGCGCTATTCAAGCTGTGTTCAAAATCGACAAAGGTGTCGGCGGGCCAGAGTTTCTGCCGCATTTCGTCGCGGGTAACTACCTCGCCCGGCTTCTCCAGAAGCATGGCCAGGATGTGAAAGGGCTGGCCGCGCAGCCGGACATGGGTGCCGTGTTTTCTTAATTCGCGGGCAGGAATATTTGCCTCAAAAACACCAAAACGGAGGACCGGGTTTTTGCGTTCTTGCGGCATTTCGACGCTCCAGAGCGGACTGAAGAGAAAAAGGTGGCGGGCCTCCGGTCACCTGTGGGGCCAAAGGCATTTGTATCAAGGAAATGGCAGCTCATCAACATTTCATGCTTCGAGCATTGCTTCAGCCTCACGAGTCCTGCGACAGTCGCCGCAACTGCTGCTTCTGCGCTTTTCAAGCAGCCATCTACAAGGACACTGTTCTCGAAAGGAAAAAAACATGCCGGCCCATGGCAATTCTCCGACACCGCGAAATGACTTCCCTGCAAAGCAGGCACGCGCAAAAAGGGACATTATGAGCAGGCCGTTACGCATCGCGTCGGCCGTAGCATTGCTCGTGGCCACCACAGCTGGTATCGCCTTCAGCGATTCGGTCGGTTTGGTCATTCCGAAGTTCCAGGTATTCGGAGACCCTGATGGCGCCTTTGCCACGATAAACGTCGGGGGACCGACCGACACTTCCACCAACCCGTTTTTTCTGGACATGGGCACAAACGGCCGAACGTGCGTCACCTGCCATCAACCCAGCGACGCTTTCTCGATCACCCCGCCGCACCTGCAACAGCGCTTCTCCGCCACGGATGGGGCTGACCCCGTTTTCCGGCCGGTGGACGGCGCGACCTGCCCGACGGCCGATGTATCTACCGTGGAAAACCGGCGCGACGCGTATAAGTTGCTGCTAAGCAGAGGCCTGATTCGCATCTTCCTCGCTGTTCCCGTGAACGCCAATTATGAGGTGATGAACGTCAGCAACCCGTATGGCTGCAACGCCACGGACGTCATTTCCATGTACCGGCGGCCTCTGCCGACCACCAACGTTTCGTTTCTAAGCGCCGTGATGTTTGACGGCCGGGAATCCACGCCGGTCACGGGAACCACGAAAATCGCGTACAACAATTATCCCGCTTCTTTGATGAGCGACCTGGCGCATCAATCGGTGGATGCGACGGTCACGCACGCGCAGGGCGATGGAACCCGGCCCACTTCTGCAGAGCAACAGCAAATCGTCAATTTCGAGATGCAGCTATTCACGGCGCAGCTGTTCGATTCGCGCGCCGGACTGCTCAACCGGGATGGCGCGAGCGGCGGCCCTGCACTTCTTACCACCCAGCCTTTCTTCATCAGCATCAATTCGAGCGTGCACGCGCTGGTGCCGGCATTGGAACAACCGGGCGGGCTGGTAACTCCAGGAGACGGTCAGTTTACTCCCAACATTTTTAACCTCTACGGAGCGTGGCCGCAGCAAAACGGCGCGTATAACGATGATTTCGCCGAGGCTCGCCAGTCCGTCCCGCGCGGCGAAGAGCTTTTCAACTCCCTCCAAATTCCGATTAGCGGCGTGGCCGGCATCAATGACGATGTGGCCGCCGGGGGACTTCTTGCTGGGGGAATTCCAACTTTGCAAGGAACTTGCGGCACCTGTCACGATACGCCGAACGTGGGCAATCACTCTTTCCCGACTCCCTTGAACATTGGCACAGGAGATCCAAGTCCCAGCTCGCCGCTCGTCAATCTTGGCGGGCTGGATTTGAGTTACTTGCCGCAGATCACAGTGTGCCAGAAAGATCCCACCACAGGTTTGCCGACCAACAATTGCAAAACGACGACGGACCTGGGACAGGCGCTTATTGACGGGAACTTTGATCACGTGGGCAAGATCAAGGGGCCGATCCTTCGCGGGCTTGCGGGACGCGCGCCGTACTTCCACAACGGGTCGGCAACCACCCTTATGGACGTCGTGAATTTCTACAATACACGATTTACATTGGGTCTCACGGACCAGCAGAAGGGAGATCTGGTCGCGTTCTTGAAGACTCTCTAGTAGCAGCGCTGACCTGGCGGGGACCCAATTTGTGCCAGGCGCCAGATTCTCTTTTTGAGCGAATTATAGGCTGAAAGGGTCGGGGAACGGACCTGTCCGTCGCTAGGTCGCGAGCCACTACGAGCGTTTCTGGCTAGCTTCCGTCAAATTGACGGGTATCGGGCCTGGCACGGTCATCTATATATTACTTAATAGGTAATATAGACCCGGACTTTGGCAACAGGTGTGCAACGATTCGAATGGACAAAAAGCGTAAGTGATTGAAAGATATGGCGGGGACGACGAGACTCGAACTCGCGACCTCTGCCGTGACAGCGCCCAAGGCTGATGTAACTGATTGATATCAAACGGTGTCGGCGGACATCTTTTGATACCACAAGGTACCGTTCGTCACTTCTTATCGTCCCTTATTGTACCCAGATTGTGCTTATCCGCTCCCGGCTACGGTCGGCCTTCTTGGCGCTTCTTGCGTTCGGCGTCCTGCTCCAGCATGCTCACCATGAGGCGAAGCCGTGACCGAAACGTAGTCGCGCGCAACCGGTCGAACATCGTTTGCAACTCAACGAATCCGTGGACTGCAGCAAGGTCCAACGTTGCGAGCGTGCCGATCACCTGCAATCCACGATGCCGAGCTATAGTCACGCCGTCTCTTTCGTCCATCAATAAAATGGCGGCTTGGAGTTCGGACGCAAGCGATATGGCTTCGCGCTCGCCTTCGTCGAGATGTGCCAGAGCCGAATCGACGGGCTGCTTCAGGTTCACTACTTCCACCACAAGGGAGACTGCGAAATCCACGCACGCACAATCGCCGGGGTGTTTGCATGGGCCAGTTCGACCTTCACAGCGGGAGGGATCAAAACCCTTTTGATATAAGTTTAGAAGAATATCGGCTGCTTGGATAAGTAAATTGGACCCAACGTCTCAGCCCGAAGTTACCGGTAGAGGGTTTCTATTTGGTCTTAGTGCGAGGCCAAAGGACCAAGCACGATTCCGCATCCTCTTGGATGAACCGCTTGATGATCGGCAAAGACGTACGCAAGAGATTCTCGATTTCTTCGGTCGAACAGTTGGCGGCGCGAAGCCAAATGAACTTGGGTGGCTGGCCGTGGAGAATGCATCGTTCCTGAAAATCCGAATCCTTGGAAACGATCGTGAAACCATTGTCCTTGGCATACTGCCAAATAGCGGAATCGTCGGCGTTTCCCAATCCGCATCTATGAACGTGGACCGACCCAGGATAAACTTCCGCAAGCACTCCAGCCAGGCGAGGAGACAGGTTTTCATCGAAGAGGAGCGTCACGCGGTCGAGATTTCCAGTTTGCGCTCGCGATCAGCAGCATAGGCGAGACACGCACGAATGTCTTCTTCCGTCAGATAGGGGAATTCCCGCAAAATCTCAGGATGCGTCATACCACTGGCAAGATATTCGAGCACGTCATACACGGTGATGCGCAGCCCGCGGATACAGGGTTTGCCGCCTCGCTTGCCGGGTTCCATCGTGATGATGTCGGAATACGTCATAAGCCTCACTTTATTTGAAAACCTGGTCCCAGGCAATGAGAAACGCGCTTTCCCGTCAGAGGTGACGTCTCCCCCACCCTTCGGCGCTTTTCAAAAGTTACCCACTCTCGTTCGCCAGAACTGATCCACTCCCTCGAAAATTGAGCTGACAGTTTTCCTCCGCCTTCATGGTGTGGTGATTAAAGTCCCTCCGCCATGCCTGATGCCCGAAAGAAACCCTGTTGCATTTGTCGCCGTTGGTTCCGTCCCGATCCACGAATCGGATCCCGTCAACGAGCTTGCCGAAATCCGGATTGTCAGAGCGCTCGCCAGAAGAAAATGCAAAGGCGATGGCGGGAGCGTAATCCGGACTACTTCATTGCGCGCCGGATTCAGGATCGCGGGAAAGAAGACCGCATGCCTGAACCGTTGCGGTTGCCGCCACCGTTGAACCGACTCCCCTGGGACATCGCGCAATCCGAGTTTGAGAGTCAAGGTGCTGATTTTATTGGGGTTATGAGCGCACTCCTGCTGCGGACCGCGCAATCGCAGTTCCGGGCGTATCTCGCTGATTTACCACGGCTTGCCGGCACACTTCCCCCTGCATCGGCGCAATCCCCGATGGCGGCTGTTGGAGAATCCCCACCGCTCGGGGCAATCGAAAATGAAGCTGGAGTTTCACCAACTGGACCGCCGCCATGAACATCTGCGGGCGCGGAATCTACAACGGCAACGGCAGTTGTTGGCGTCGTTGGCGGCCTCGGGACAACAGACACCGATCGTCGTCGTCGCTGTTCCGGATCAACCGGATCGCTATCTGGTCATTGACGGTTACAAGCGCATCGCGGCTCTCCAACAACTGGCTCGGGACACGGTTGAGGCGGTGGTCTGGCCGATGAACGAAGTCCAAGCTCTGGTGCTGGATCGTTCGCTGCATTGGTCGGAACCGGAAAGTGCTTTGGAAGAGGGCTGGCTGCTCGCAGAGTTGGAGCAACGGTTCGGCTACGGTCTGGAGGAACTGGCCCGTCAGTTCGATCGCAGTGTGAGTTGGGTGTCACGTCGCTTGGCCTTGGTCGAGCTACTTCCGGATAGCGTGCAGCAACAAGTGCGTGTGGGCGAGATCCCGGCGCAGGTAGCGATGAAGTATTTGGTGCCGGTGGCGCGTGGCAGCCTGGACGACTGTCAGCAGCTGGCCGCGGCGTTTGCGCGGCATAAGTTCACAAGCCGACAAGCCGGGCAGTTGTATGCCGCATGGCGGGAGGCGTCGCCCCAGATCCGGCAACGCCTTCTTGAACAGCCACAGTTGTTTTTGAAGGCGCAGCGGGAGATTGAGCCGCAGGCAGCAGGCTCTCCCCTCCAAGAACTATTGCGCGATCTGGAGATGATCGCAGCCATCGCCCATCGGGCCAACCGACGCGTGAGCAGAGCTACCTCCCCATTCGAACAGCTGGATGCTGAGCAGAGTGAGCAAGTGCGCCACCAGCTCGATTTCGCCCGGCAAGAACTCCGTCGCCTGGCAGCAAGAATCCCGCAAGAAGCAAAGCCAAGAAAGGAACAAGAACATGTTGAGTCAAAGTCAGCGAGCCACGATTCTGCAACTGCATGCTCAGGGAGTGAAGAAACGCGAGATCGCGCGCCTGCTGAGCGTCTCTCGTCTGAGCGTGCGCAAGGTGCTTCGTTCCAACTCCGCCCAGGTGCCGGTGCTCCAGCGTGCGGAGAAGGCCGAACCCTATCGGCAACAGATCCTGGAGTTGTTGGCCCGCTGCAAGGGGAATCTTGTGCGGGTCCATGAAGAACTCGTGGCCAGCGGCGCGGCGTTCTCCTATCAAGCCCTGACCGCCTTCTGCCGCCGGCATGGCCTCATCGAGCCGCCGCAACAGCCCGCGGGGCGATACGAGTTTCCGCCCGGGGAAGAAGTTCAGCACGATACTTCCCCGCACGAAGTCGAACTCGTCGGAAAGAAACGCCGAGTACAAACCGCCTCAGCCGTGCTGTGCTACTCACGGATGCTGTTTTTTCAGTGCTATCCAACGTTTCAGCGCTTCGATTGCAAGGTCTTTCTCACCGAAGCCCTGCGCTATTTCGGTGGCGGCCCAGCCCGCGTCATGATCGACAACACGCACGTGGTGGTGCTGCGGGGAACCGGGCGAGAGATGGTTCCCGTGCCCGAGATGGAGGCTTTTGCCGAGCGCTTCGACTTCCGCTTCGTGGCCCACGAGCGTGGAGATGCCAACCGTTCCGCCCGCGTGGAACGACCGTTATCAGCATAGTTCTTGGTTATGCACAGTCAGTCGTCTCCTTGGGCCTATCCACGCGGGTTTTGGCGTCGTCTGCTTTGCATAATCTTT
>Ga0210395_10002645_pt1 | contig 13889 bp, 14 predicted proteins | sample IncBWH4OmetaG_FD_150861 | JGI IMG/M metagenome (GOLD analysis project Ga0210395, IMG submission 150861) | Forest soil microbial communities from Barre Woods Harvard Forest LTER site, Petersham, Massachusetts, United States - Inc-BW-H-4-O ... | reverse complement strand
AAGCAGAAGGAGAATTGGGGGATTTGTTTTTCTCGTTAATTAATTACGCTCGATTTTTAAATATTAATCCCGAAGATGCATTGGAACGTACCAACAGAAAATTCATACATCGTTTTCAATATCTGGAAACAGAATCAAAGAAAGATGGTAAAGAACTTGATAAAATGAGTCTGGCAGAAATGGATGCGTATTGGGAGCAGGCGAAGAAGGCTTAATGTCAAACGCATTAGGCATTCATTTAAAATTTGTAAATCATTTGTAATGGAACCAATTGATCCGATAAAAGTATATTCTGAGATGAAAGAACATAATGTTTACGAACAAAGATTTGTGCTTCTTATGAAATTGATGAAGTTCGATCGATTTTTACACAAGCCATGGATTCTTATCTCAGATTATAATAAGAAATAATAACTCCCTTTCCGTCTAAATAACCATATTCAATATCATCCCAATCAATACCAAGCCAAGTCCGATGGAAGATTGCCAGGTAATGAATTCTCCGAAGAAAGTGATTCCATAAATAAAAGATAAAATAATACCTGCATAATAGACATAGGAAATATTTTTAACCTCTTCGTGTTTGTAAGCTTTTGTTAAGAAGAGTTGCCCGATGTGTGTGGTAATTCCAATCAAGAATAAATACAGAGACTCCCGCAAGTCAGGCGTTTTCCAGTATATAAGTGCCAGCGGAAGCATAAAGGGAATGGTTATCAAAGGAAAATAGAACATAATAACCTGTGTGTGATCAGAGTCTCGGAGTTTGCGAACAACAAAATGTGCAGAAGCTGTAAATAGTGCAGCAAGCAAGCCAAGCAGTAATCCCATTGTACTTAATCCTTTGTCCAAACCTTTTAGCAAGAGAACACCACAAAAAGAAATACCAAAGAAGAGCCATTTTGAAGAGGTGATTTTTTCTTTTAAAAAGATCCAGGCAAGGAATAGAGTAAAGAAAGGAACCAGATTACCTATGGTTACTGCTGTTCCCAACGGAAGTAATTGTATGGAATAGAAGAAACAGATCAGAGATAACATACCAACAATTCCTCTTAAAATCAGAAATGCTTTATTATTTCCCCATAAAGAGATTTGTTTTTTCTTAAGAACAATTAAGCATACAACAATTGAAAAAACAGAGCGAACTAAAATCGTTTCAAATACAGGTATATCCGGAATGGCTTTTACACATAAATGCATTAGTGAAAAGCAAAAGACAGAAATAAACATGTAACGAATACCGGTGGACATAAGAAGTATTAAGTACGTAGTACAAAGTACTTAGTACTGAAAGTACAAGTGATTTTTGTTCTGTTAGGATAAGTATGTTAAAATTAAACGATTTGTTAGGATCATGCTTTTTGTACTTAATACTCTGTACTTAGTTCTCTTCTTCCGACCCGACATATCTTTCCCACTTATTCAGTACCGCTTGCATATCAGCTGGCAATTCGCTGTCGAACTGCATAAACTCCTTGGTTGTCGGATGGATGATGCCTAATGTTTTGGCATGGAGCGCTTGTCTGGGTAATAGATTAAAGCAATTTTCAACAAACTGTTTATACTTGCCTGTTACTGTACCTTTCACAACAGAATTACCGCCATACGTTGAATCATTAAATAGAGAATGACCAATGGATTTCATGTGTACCCGAATCTGATGTGTTCTGCCTGTTTCCAGATTACACTGTACCAGTGAAACATAATGATATTGTTTCAGCACTTTATAATGTGTGATGGCTAGCTTTCCATCTTCTTCTTTCTGATATGTAGTCATTATTTTCCGATCCTTCATACTTCTGCCCAAGTAATTCTGGATGGTTCCTTCTCTCGGTTCCGGCACTCCCCATGCAATGGCATAATACGTTCGCTCAATGGTATGTTCCGCAAATTGCTTTGCCATAAATGTCATGGCAAAATCGGTCTTTGCAATAACCAGCAATCCGGATGTGTCTTTATCAATCCGGTGTACCAGACCCGGTCGTATTTCTCCGTTTCTATGTGTAGGCAGATTCTGAAAATGATATGCAAGGGCATTTACCAGTGTTCCTGTCCAGTTTCCAAATGCCGGATGAACCACCATGCCTGGTAGTTTATTTACAATTAAGATCTGATCATCTTCATAAATGATATTCAGCGGAATATTTTCAGGAATTAAAACATCTTCTCTCGGTGGGTGAGGTAATGATATGGTAATGATATCCAGTGGCTTGATTTTATAACTCGCTTTGGTAGGCTTATCGTTTACTTTAATACTCTCAGCTTCAATAGCATTCTGTATTCGAGTCCGTGTAGCGTTTTGAATTCTATCCAGTAAAAATTTATCAATCCGTATCTGTGATTGTCCTTTATCACAAACAATGCGGTAGTGTTCAAATAATTCGTCTTCGGAAAGGGATTCGTTTAATTCTTCTGGTAGTTCGTCTTCTGTCATGCAGAGTAAAGGTAAGAAAGCATAGCTACTAAAGCCAGAAATTAGCTATTCAGTAAAAAATACGATGAATATTATTCAGATTTAAGTTCTATCCGTTTCACTTTTTCTTCCAAGAGAACATTGATTTTTTCCAGCATCACGTTTTTTTCTTTACAGTTTTCCAATTCAGAACGATATCTTTCTTCCTGTTCATTCGAAATAGAAACAGGTATTCCGAGTTGTTTCATCATATCAGAATAATCAGCGGGCTTTGTTTTAATATAATGAATAAAAAAATCATACTCTAAAATTTCCCCAATCTGGGTCAAGAGATCTGTATCGATGCTTTTTCTTTTAAAAATCTTGTGAATGTTTGTTGGACTCATATTCAGACGGCGTGCGAATTCCGATTTATTTATCCCTCGTCTGTCGGATATAGATTTAATTATTTCACCAATTACAACATTCATGTGACAAATGTATTCATCATATAAACTATTCGTTTGTCTTTTATGGTGATTATTAGTTTATTATTATAGAAAAATGTTTTTATTTTTGTTATTAAAGGATATTTAACGTCTATTTTGTATTAAAATGATAACAAAAAGATTTAATTTTGTATAAATATAAATAAAACCAGATAGAAGTTGTAACAAATAATTTAGGAAACAAAACCAAAGCTATGGAAAACAGAATTGAAATTATGCTGAATGAATGCCGGAGTATTTGCAGGCAATTATTGAAAGAAAAAGAATCCTTAGTAACCATCACAGACCCTCAACTGGATTTATTAAAGAAATTAGTGACAACAGGTTATAGCAAAAACCAAAACAAGAAGGATAAATAATGCTAAATGAATCGTGAGCCGTTGTACGTATAGGTAATTTTTTACCTTTGCGTTATGAGCCCTTTGCAACAAATTGAATTGTCCTTGCTAAAAAAGGCAGATGTTCAGTTATATCTTAAACGAGACGATTTGGTTCATTCTTTATACGGAGGGAATAAAATCCGGAAACTAAAATATAATGTACAGGAATGTATCCGTCAGAGTAAAACAGGATTATTGACATGTGGCGGGGCTTACTCCAATCATATACTTGCGGTTGCTGCTTGTGGCAAAGAAGCTGGATTAAATACAAAAGCTATAATCCGTGGAGATGAATTGTTGGCAGAAAATCCGACCTTAAAAGATGCCATAGGATTGGGTATGGAAATGGTTTTTATAAGTCGGGATTCGTATAGATATCTCCGTGAAAACTCATCTATAGCTTATGAATTAAGCCATTCAAAAGAGGAAGATTATTTTTATATACCGGAAGGAGGAACAAATTCATTCGCTGTAGCAGGAGTTGCTGAATTGATTGCTGAAATTGATATTCCTTTTGATTTTATTGCCACGCCATGCGGAACGGGTGGAACCTTTGCGGGATTGATGAAGGGTTTGAAAACAAAATCATCGAAACTGCTGGTGTTTTCTTCCTTAAAGAATGGTTCATATATTATCGATGAAGTAAAAGAATTGCTGAAAGAAGAATACAATGCAGATAAACTGGATCTGTTCACCTCGGAATATTGTTTTGGTGGATATGGAAAAATGAAACCAGAGCTGAAGACTTTTGTTCAATCATTTAATGAGCAAACCGGAATTTTGCTCGATCCTATCTATAACGGCAAAATGATGTTCGGGCTTTTGGATTTGATCGAAAAAGGACATTTTAAAAAAAGAACAGTTATTATTGCACTACATACAGGAGGTGTTCAGGCCTGGAGGGGGTTTAACGAATGAGAGAAATGGTTCTCGGTTCTCATCTCCGTAAATAATAGAATCTTAACCACATATATCCAAAACGCTTTAGGATATACATTCAAAGTTTTATATTTACACTTCATTCATTTAATAAATCATGCCTCAAATTACCGCTACTTCCGTTTCTTCTTATATTGAAGCGAACAAAGATCGTTTGGTCGGAGAATTATGTGACTGGCTAAAAATTCCTTCAGTAAGTGCAGATAAAGCATTCAAAGGTGATATACTTCGTGCTGCGGAATTTGCTAAAGATCAATTACTGAAAGCTGGAGCGGATAAAGCAGAATTATGTGAAACAGCTGGGAATCCGGTTGTATATGCAGAAAAGATTATAGATCCATCTAAACCAACCATATTGGTATATGGTCATTACGATGTGCAGCCGGCAGATCCGTATGAATTATGGCATTCACCTCCGTTTGAACCGGTGATTAAAGACGGAAAGATATATGCCCGCGGAGCCTGCGATGATAAGGGTCAGGTATACATGCACATAAAAGCTCTTGAGATTCTTCAGTCCATAAATGATTTTCCCTGCAATATCAAATTCATGATTGAAGGAGAAGAGGAAGTTGGATCTGATAACCTTGGTCCTTTTCTGGAAAAGAACAAAGAGAAACTGAAAGCAGATGTTATACTTGTTTCGGATACATCGCTTTTTTCAAATGATGTGCCTTCTATAACCATTGGCTTAAGGGGATTAAGTTATCTCGAAGTAACAGTAACTGGTCCGAATAGAGATTTGCATTCCGGTGTGTATGGTGGTGCAGTTGCTAATCCAATTAATATTCTTTGCGATATGATTGCAAAGATGAAAGACGAAAATAATCATATTACCATTCCGGGTTTTTACGGAGATGTTATTGAGTTAAACGAAGAGGATCGTAAGGCATTAAACAGTGCTCCATTTAATTTAAAAGAATATAAAGAGGCTCTTGATATAAAAGAAGTAGAAGGAGAAAATGGATATACGACTCGTGAAAGAACTTCCATTCGTCCGACACTAGATGTAAATGGTATCTGGGGCGGTTATATAGGTGAAGGTGCAAAAACAGTATTGCCTTCAAAGGCACAGGCTAAAATATCTATGCGTTTGGTTCCGAATCAGTCGCCGGAAAAAATCACCGCATTATTTACAGACTACTTTAATAAAATGGCTCCTGCCTCTGTCAAGGTTAAAGTAGTTCCGCATCATGGCGGAGAGCCAGCCATTACACCTACAGATAGCAAAGGATATAAAGCAGCAGAACAAGCGTTTGAAGAAGCCTGGAATAAAAAGCCAATCCCGACCCGAGAAGGGGGTAGTATTCCTATTGTTTCCCTGTTTGAAAAAGTTCTTGGGTTGAAAACGGTATTAATGGGTTTTGGACTTGATTCCGATGCCATTCATTCTCCGAACGAACATTACAGAGTGTTTAATTATTTCAAAGGAATCGAAACAATTGTTTTATTCCATAAATATTTCGGAAAAAATCAGCCTGAGTAAATACCAGAAAAGTTACAAACTACTTTTCAACTGAATTAAAAGAACAATAATTCATCATTCGAAACTTTTGTAGCCGTATATATGTATTTAATGTAATTATGACCCGTATAATTTTCTTTTTTAGTGTATTACTCAGTTTCGGATTAAAGGCCCAGATCACTCAGACAACGATGGATGCGCCTGTTTCATGGAGCTTTGCATTATCCCGTCAGGAGATGTGTGTAGGAGATACTGTTGAAATGATTGCTAAGGGTACTATTGTGTCAGGCTGGTATTTATATTCAAATGATTTTGATCCATCTCTTGGACCAGTATTGACCGAATTTAGTTTTACAGCAGATGCAGGTTATAAATTGCTAGGCAAGACTAAAGCGATTCATCCCAAGAAAAAATACGATGCTACCTTTTCAGGCGATATTACCTATTTTGTTGAACACGCAGAGTTCAGACAAAAGATAATTATTCTGAATCAAAATCCGGCTATTGGATTTTCTGTAGAATATCAGGCATGCAGTGATGCTTTGGGTCGTTGTGTGCCGGGCGAAGCAGATCATATATTTAAAGATCTTCTGATAAAACCGTCTCTTAAAAAAATTGTTCCAGAACAAAAAAGTACACCGACACAAAAGAAAACGACTCAGTCCACTAACAATCCTGTTCATGTAAATACATCTATAAGCCAATTGGAATCAGAGAAGCAAAAGCTTATACAAAAGGATGCTAATGGAAATGATGTTACTGTTGATTATCTAAAAAACTTTGTTAAAAAGTACGGAAAATGATGAAACAGTTTGTTCTTACCACAATCACTTTTCTTGTTTTATCAGGCTTTGTAAAAGCTGAAAAGAACGTTTCAATTCCTGAATCCGAAGTAAAGAAAACTACTGAATACATTCACACATTAATTCAACGAGATAGTATCAATGAATTAATAATTTCTGAGTTGAAGGATAGTATTCAAAAATTGCAAGGAGGAGAAACATTTGTTCCCGTAGATACAATTCAGTCAAAAACACAAACAATTATAAAGAAAAAGGACAGAGGAGATCTTACTCAGAAAACGTCCATGTGGTTATTTATCCTGGTGGCTTTTGGAGCTGGATTATTATCCATCATTACACCTTGTGTGTTTCCGATGGTGCCGATGACGGTTTCCTTTTTTAGTAATTCATCGCATTCCCGAGAAGAGGCCATTCGTAAGGCATTGGTATACGGTCTTTCCATTGTCTTTATTTATACATTCATCGGCGTTGTTATTGCAAAGGTGTTCGGAGCGGAGTTTGCGAATTTTCTAAGTACACATTGGGCCCCGAATCTGGCGTTTACAGTTATCTTCATTTTATTTGCCCTTTCTTTTTTCGGATTATTTGAAATAACCCTTCCGAATTCATTCATCAATAAAGTAGATAAGCAATCAGACAAAGGCGGCTATACGGGTCTTTTCTTTATGGCTTTTACTATTGTACTGGTTTCCTTTTCCTGTACTGGTCCTATTGTCAGTACAATTCTGTTATCAGCAGCAGGTGGTGAAATTATTATGCCGATTGTGGGTATGCTGGCCTATTCTTCAGCGTTTGCTTTGCCTTTTATTTTATTGGCATTATTTCCAAACTGGCTGAAGTCTATGCCTAAATCCGGTGGTTGGTTGAATACAGTGAAAGTAAGTCTGGGTTTTGTGGAACTGGCTCTTGCTTTAAAATTCTTCAGTATTGCAGATCTGGTAGAACATTGGCATATTCTGAACCGGGATCGTTTTGTGATCATCTGGATCATTATCTTTTTCACACTTTCTTTATACCTGTTCAATATCATCAAATTCAGTCAACACGATAACGGCCCTATTAGTTGGGGACGAAAAACAATTGCAGTATTGATCCTGTTATTTGTGTTGTACCTAGGGTCTGGATTTTTTGGAACTTCTCTGAAAGAAATTTCAGGATATCTTCCGCCTATGGATGATGCTTCTACTGAAACAGATAAATTATGTAATGTTCCAAAATATAACGATTTGCTTCATTTGCCGTTGGATCTTCAGGGATACTTTGATTACAAGGAAGCTCTGGCTTGTGCCAAACAAAAAGGGAAACCGTTGTTTATAGATTTTACTGGACACGGTTGCGCAAATTGCCGTGAAATGGAAAATAATGTTTGGGCAGACCCCTCCGTAAGACAAAAGCTTGATAAAGATTTTGTAATTGTTGCCTTATATGTGGATGAACGTACGGAGTTACCTGAAAAAGAATGGTATACTTCTGAAAAAGATAATAAAGTGAAGAAAACAATTGGAAAGCAGAATCATGATTTTCAGAATACGCGCTATAACTTTGTGGCGCAACCCTTTTATGTGATTCTTGACCCCAACACAGAGAAAGAATTAACTCAGCCGATTGCCTACGAAAGAAACGTGGATGCGTTTGTTGATTTTTTAGAAGAGGGAAAGGCTAACTTTAAGAAGATCAATCAGTAAAATGGTTTTAAGTTGTAATTGCGATTGGAATAGGTTAAAGTTATTTTAGATAATCATTCCTAATGAATAATTTGTTAAGCGTATTTTGTAATTATCAAAATTCATTTAATCCAGATGAACTTGATTTAGTAAAACCGACAGATGCATCAGCAGGAGTTCCTTCATGGATATGGATTTGCGCATTCTTATTCTTTACTTATATAGGTATTCGGGTTTATGTTAAAATCAATAAGGACAAGTCTCATAAAAAATAAAAACTAGGCATTTCGTTTCATTTTTTGCTTTCGTTATAAGAAATATCAAATACTCGCACTTAACTCCATTAATCTAATTCTATGTCATAGGCCATTGAATCCCTATGCATCGTTATATTTCCCCTAGGGATATTACGGGTATATAGCGTGTTTATTGCAGGTATGTTACGGGTATGTAGCAGGTATGTAACGCATTTGAACCGTATTTATACTGAGGCTACTTAACACCAACCACCGGATTTATCCTTAGGAAAAAATGTTTATTAAGATCCATTCGTTCAGGTAAAAACCATTTTACGATTTCCAGCAAAGTATTATATTGCATCATATTCTGATTATCAACTGTTTTGTATACTAATAACTAATATGTCCAGAGTTAAGTCTAAAAGCTTATTTGATCTCATTCATTCACTTAGTCCGAATGAAAAAAGGCATTTTAAGATTGTTCATTCCGGGACCGGCAACCCGGATGATAAAAAAATGCTTCTGTTATTCGATTATCTGAATAAGCAGAGTGTTTTTAATGAGGATAGAGTATCGGAAGTTATTCCTTCAATTAAGGCGACACAGCTTTCAAATTTAAAAGCATATTTATATGAAAAGGTTCTTCTTTCATTAAGGCAATACAATCTTCCCAAAATTCTGGACCTTCAGATTCGTGAGCAAATTGATTTTGCTCAATTACTGTTTGAACGACGTTTATATCAGCAGGGAAAGGCCTGTCTAAAAAAAGCCAGAAAATTATCACAGGTTCATGAAAATCTAGAACTGACCCTCGAGATTATTAAGCTTGAGAAAAGTATTTTGATGCTGACGATTGATGAGGATATTGAACAAACCGTTGATTTTATTATTGAAGATGTACGAAAGATCAATTCTCAGATTCATAATATTAATATGTTTTCTAACCTGAGCATTAAACTGAACTCGTATTACACCCGAATTGGTTTTATTCGGGATGAAGAAGACTCGATTCGGGTAAAAGAATATTTTGTCAGTAATCTTCCTGATTATAAGAAAGAAGTGCTTTCTATTGGTGAAAAAGTTACGTTGTATCTACTATATATCGGCTATTATTTCTTTTTACAGGATTTTTCGAATGGATATCTGTATGCCAATAAGTTAGTTCATATTTATGAAGAAAATCCAGATCGCATAAAGTTTTCTCCTGAAAACTATGTTAAAGCTCTGAATAACTTAATGATAGCACAATTTAAGTTAAACTACTTCTCGGAGTTCGTTGAGACGAAACATAAGCTGATTAACTTTACAAATGATAGTACTATTTATTTTAATGAAAGACTGAAAACCAGCTTATTAAAATATTATTTTATTCATGAATTGAACCTTTTTTTCCTTACCGGAGAGTTTAAAAAAGGTGTTAAAAAGCTGATGGTGGATAGAAATGAAGACATCGATGAATTACTTAAAAAACTGGATCCTCACTCAGCCCTTATTCTAATGTATAAAATTGCATGTTTGTATTTTGGAGCAGGTTTATACAACCATTGTCTGCGTTGGCTGAATCGGATCATTAATATTCCGAACGTTGATATTCGGGAAGATATTCATTGTTTCGCGAGAATTATTAATTTGATCTGTCATTATGAACTTGGAAACTATGATGTCATTAAATATTATATTATTTCTACCTACCGTTTTCTATGGAAACGAGACGATTTAAGGATGTTTCAGAAATTTATTCTGAAATTCCTTAAAGATTTAAATGATGAAGTAGATGTAAATGAATTGATTGGTCGCTTCATTAAATTAAAAAATCAATTGGAGCCAATTGAAAACAGTGATTTCGAGAAAAGAGCTTTTATTTACTTTGATATTATTTCCTGGCTTGAAAGTAAAATTGAGACAAAATCCGTACAGGATGTTATTATGAAAAAAGCGAAAGCCCGAGGATTTTATCTTGGAGAAGAATAACTTATAAACGATCAAAGAAGGATTCTTGCTCATCTGTTAACGAAGGTGTTGATTTTGAAACAGATTCATTAAAGTTATTTAAAGCAATAGAGCGTCCATAGTTTTCCAATTCTTCTAATGCAGGAATAATGCCTCTGGCTTTAAGTGTTAATGTATAATCAACTTTTGCAGGAGTTCCTTCAGAAATTACCCGTTGTATAAATCCCTCTTCTTCCAGCTCTTTTAATTGAAGGCTTAACATTCTATCTGTAATAGAAGGTATTTGTTTTCGCAGATCCGAAAATCTCAGAGATTTATCAATCAGGTTCCAGATAATAATAAACTTCCATTTTCCGTATAAAACTTCATTTAAAAGCTCCAATCCGGATTTAAACCATTTATTATTATATTTTACATCACTCATGAAATAAGCTGTTTAACAAACTATATTTAAATATAAAAAGAATAGTTAAAATATGCTCATCCAATGGTGAAAAACCAGAAATAAAAAAACCTGCGAAAACACAGGTTTTGAAGAAACAAACGATACGTTGTTATTAATAACTATGAGGACTTACGACCAAATATTGACCGATCAGAATCATGATAGCAGATACGGCAATTACTGAAGCGTATAAAACTTCTTTAGATTTGAGAATTATTCCCTTAGAATCTTTCATTGCATTTGCATTTGAAAGCATGTAGCCACTGAAATTTCCTACAATGAAACCTACGATAATTAATATTGCACCTATCATCATGGTGGTATTTATTTAGAATTATAAAGCGTTTTGATAAAAAAGGATAAATCTACCCTGAACAAAAATAGCAGATACAAATCAAATACACCACAAAATTATAAAATATATCTGCTCATTAGAGAAGTATTTTAGTGATTCCGTAATAAAAAATTACAATATATGGGCATTGTCAGTCAGTTAAGAATTTTCTTTATGATATTATTAAGTAAATTTGACGCGGGAAATAAAATTAATTTCAGTGAAAAAGATAGTAACTACCCTTGTATTATTTGTTTTCGGTATCGTTTTATGCTTCGGTCAGATAAAAGTAAATAAACGACAAAGAGAATATTCCGGTTTTTTTGATTCATATTATTATAGAGGTCCGATTACCTATACAGTAGGGGCGGGAATGAGTGTATACAGAGGAGATCTGGCAAGTACCTTCAGTAAAAATGGTCTTAGTTATGGCCTTTCTCTCGGAGCAAATTATAAGCTATGGCCTCATACAGTTTTCGGTCTTCAATTTTCATATGTTAATCTTCAATCAAAAGATGATAATACAGCAAGAAATATTTCTTTTACTGGTAAGGTATATGAATTACAAGCATATGGTCGTTTGTATATTATAGATGAAATTGTACGTATTGCAAAGGACAGACGTAAAGAATCTCAATACACGTTCTGTAAACCATATATTACAGCTGGAATAGCAGGTATTTTTTATAATGCGACAGCACAGATTAATAGCCCATCCTATTTATTGGCTCAGTATAACCCATCATTAACTCAAAACAGGTCGGTTGAACGTATTCCGTATCCACGTTTAGGAGTTGCAATTCCTGTAGGTTTTGGTTTGCAGTTTAACTTGGATCAAAGAAGTTCTATCTGTGCACAATACGTATACAGATATACTTTTACAGATTATTTGGATGGTGTTAGTGCTCTTGGAAACAGTGCGAGCAAGGATGGTTATGGTCTTTTAACGGTAATGTTCCAATATGCACCATCTGCACCAAAGGCTAAGAAAAAATTGGCTTTACCACCACCTGCTCAATACGATGGTCCGAAAGGAACAGAAACCTGGAAAACAAAAAAACAGCAACAGCAAAAACAACAGCCTCAAGAAGAATATATAATTCCGGAAAACAATACCAATACGGATGATTCTAATAAATCGGAAGAAGAAACAACTCCGACAGATGAACAGCAACAACCTGCTCAAGAGGAAACAGTACCTACAAAATAAACGGGGTTAATGATCGTTTAATAATCAAAATTAAATAAACAAGGTTATGCAAGAATGGTCCGACATTATTTTTAATGAACACTGGTGGGTATATATTGTTGCTTTTATTCTGATTGTTGCCATTAAAGATATATTCTTTACTAAGAAGCATACCATTAAACATAATTATCCGGTTGTTGGTCATTTGAGGTATCTTCTTGAAAAAGTTGGTCCCGAGTTAAGGCAATATATTGTGGCAAATAACAGGGAAGAGTTACCTTTCAACAGAAGGCAACGAAGCTGGATTTATGCTACTTCCAAAAAACAAAACAGTTATCAGGGTTTCGGTACCGATCAAGATCAAAGCAGCCCGGGTTTTGTTTTTATTAAGCCATCCATGTTTTCGTATGCTGTAAAAGAAGGTCATCCGAATAAGAAAAGTCCAGATCTGGTTCCTTGTGCTAAAGTTATGGGTGAGTATAATAAAAGAAGAAAGCCATTCAGGCCATATTCTATTATTAATGTTTCCGGTATGAGTTTTGGTTCATTATCAGCCAAGGCTGTTGAATCATTAAATAAAGGAGCTTTGAAAGCAGGCTGTTATCAGAATACTGGTGAAGGAGCTTTATCACCCTACCATTCCTTTGGGGCAGACGTCATGTTTCATTTTGGAACAGGATATTTTGGAGTAAGAGATGAGAAAGGCAACTTTTCAATGCCTAAACTTAAGGCATTAGTAGAAAAAAATCCATTCATCAGGGCAATTGATGTGAAGCTTTCTCAAGGAGCAAAACCGGGGAAAGGTGGAGTTTTACCTGCTTCGAAAATTACGAAGGAAATTGCTGATATCCGTGGCTTGCCAATTGGACAAGATGCATTGTCTCCTGCTTTTCACAGTGCATTTAGTAATGTGCCTGAGCTGATGGATTTCATGGAGAGAATTGCTGAAGAAACAGGATTGCCTGTTGGGTTTAAATCAGCTGTAGGGAAACTTGAGATGTGGGAAGAATTGGCAGACAGAATGTTAGCAACAGGTTATGGTCCCGATTTTATCACAATAGACGGAGGAGAAGGAGGTACTGGTGCTGCGCCACCTGCATTTGCAGATCATGTAGCCCTTCCGTTTGTATATGCATTCAGTAGTGTTTACAGAATATTTGCAGAAAGAGGACTGACTGATCGTATTGTATTTGCAGCTTCTGGAAAGCTTGGTTTTCCCGAAGCGACCTTAATGGCATTTGCTATGGGCGCAGATGTTATTCACGTAGCCAGAGAGGCAATGATGTCAATAGGTTGTATACAGGCACAGGTTTGTCATACAAATGCTTGTCCGGCCGGTGTCGCTACTCAGAATAAATGGCTTCAGTCAGGTATTGATGTTCCGTTAAAATCGGATCGTCTTTATAATTACGTGAAAAATCTTCGTAAAGAAGTACTGGAAATTACCCATGCATGTGGTTATGAACACCCTAGTCAGATTACAATGGATGATATTGATATCAGCATGGGAGATAATAACTTAACCATTCCGTTAAGTCAGGCGTATAAATACAACAAGGTTTCAGTAAACTTTGATTCCATGC
>Ga0210395_10002644_pt1 | contig 13889 bp, 10 predicted proteins | sample IncBWH4OmetaG_FD_150861 | JGI IMG/M metagenome (GOLD analysis project Ga0210395, IMG submission 150861) | Forest soil microbial communities from Barre Woods Harvard Forest LTER site, Petersham, Massachusetts, United States - Inc-BW-H-4-O ... | reverse complement strand
GCTCGCCACCCTTAAAGCGCAACACCACGTGGGAGCGCGGGTATTCGGGGGCCTCGCGCGAGGTTACGACGAGCCGGCCCGTCATGCGCAGGCTGACGACGAGCGAGCGGCCGCAGTCGAGTTCGATGACCGCGTACTTTCCCCGACGGCGCGTTGCAACGATCCGGCTTCCCGATATTGCCCGCACGAACTCCACACCGCGCGGCGCGACCACCATGCGAGCAAGTCGTACGTCGGCCGATGCGATCGTCATACCGACGACGCTGCGGCGCAGGCCGCGCACGATCGTCTCGACTTCGGGCAATTCAGGCATCGTTCGTCCTTCGACCCTTCGACAAGCTCAGGGCAGGCTGAGCTCAGGAAAACAAGGTTTAGGGTTGAGCCGGGGGAGCGCCGCTCAGGTCGAGTTTCACGCCCTCAACGATTCCATCGGCCGACGCTTCTCCCGCCGGCAGCTCGATCACGTATTTCGCCGGCGCCCCTTCCCGAGGAATCTGCTCGTCCGGAAGCGTTGGTGCGACGACCGGTACGTTGGCGAAGACCTGTCGCACCGCGCCGTCGCCCGCGACGAAGATCATGTCCAGCGGCACCAGCGTGTCTTTCATCCAAAAATCGACGCGTTCGTCGCGCTCGAAAACGAACAGCATCCCCGTGTGGGGCGGAAGCACGGCGCGATTCATCAGGCCCTGCTCTCGCGCGGGTTCGGTACGGGCGGTTTCCAGCGTCAGATCCGCCTTGGGAGCGTGCACGACGATCGTTGCGAGCGCGGCTGCGAGCACGATAGCGTTAAACATGCTCGAGGCTTTCTTCGTTCATCGGCTCGACGTCGTACCAGTTTCGCCCGGCTTTGAGCGTCACTTCCAGCGGGACCGACAATTCGATGGCACTCTCCATGTGCGAACGAACGAGATCCGCGGTCTCGCTCAGCTGCGTCGCGCGCACCTCGAAGATGAGCTCGTCGTGAATCTGCAGCAGCATCGTGGCGTCGAGTTTGGAATCTCGCAGAACGCGATCGATTCGCACCATTGCCAGCTTCATGAGATCCGCCGCGCTGCCCTGTAGCGGCGCATTGGTCGCTTCGCGTTCCGCCGCGGCACGCAGCATGTAATTGCCGGACGTTAATCCCGGCATGTAACGCCGGCGCCCGAGGATGGTCGAGACGTAGCCGTTGCGCCGGCCTTCCTCGATCGTGCGATCGATATAAACGCGCACGTCCGGAAAACGCGCGAAGTACGCCGTCGTAATCTCTTTTGCTTCGGCACGACCGATCTCGAGGCGCTGCGCCAGCCCAAAATCCGACATTCCGTAGAAGAGCCCGAAATTGACGCTCTTTGCCATCCTACGTTGATTGGGGTCGACCGGCACGCCGGGTAAGATGCCGAAGATTTGACGCGCGGTGAAGTCGTGAATGTCCTGCGACTGTGCAAAGGCCCGCCGCAGCCCTTCATCGCCCGAAAGATGCGCCATCACGCGAAGCTCGATCTGGCTGTAGTCCGCAGCGAGCAAAACGTAAGCGTCGCTCTTTGCGGTGAAGGCCCGGCGAATCCGGCGGCCAAGCTCGCCGCGAACCGGAATGTTTTGCAGATTGGGGTTGGTGGACGAGAGCCGGCCCGTCGCCGTCGCGGTTTGGTTGAACTCGGTGCGCAAGCGGCCGTCCTTTTCATCGACGAGCTGCGGAATCACGTCGACGTACGTGTTCTTGAGTTTGGTCACCTCGCGCCATTCCAGGACCAACGCGCAGATGGGATAATCCCGCGCCAAGCCCTGCAGCACCTCGACGCCGGTCGCAAATCCCGTTTTCGTCTTCTTTCCTCCGGGAATGTTGAGTTTTCCAAAGAGGACCTTGCCGAGCTGCTGCGGCGACCCGATGTTGAACTCTTCGCCTGCGAAATCGTATATGTGCTTGCGTAGCTGCTCGGCTGCCGTGTCGACGCGGTCACCGACGACGCGCAGTTCGTCGGAATCGATGGCTATGCCGGCCTCCTCCATGCTTGCCAGAACCGGTGCCAGCGGCAACTCCAACTCATCGTAAAGCTGCAACTGGCCGCGGCGCTCGAGCTCAGTTCGCGCTTTGGCGATGAGCCGGAACGCCGCATCGGCCGCCGCCGCCGCGTCCCCGGGCAATCCGAGACCCAAGAACTGCGATGCCGCATCCTCAACGTCGGCAAAGCCGCGCGTGGGGTCGAGCAAATGGGCGGCGATCATCGCATCGTCGAAAAACCGGGCGTCGTCGATCCCTGCGGAATGAAAAACGTGGACCAACTTCTTCACGTCGTAGCCGCCGGCCCGAGTAGAGCCGTCCAAGAGTCCCCGCACCGCATCTCGCACGTTTTCGTGGGAGAGGGCGCTCACAGAAAAGGAAACGCCGTAGCCTTCGCGGGCGCTCACTCCAATCGCGTCGCCGACCAGCGCAAAGACGACGCGTGCGGCGCCGCGTAACGCGAGAAGCTCCTGGGCCAAGCTTTCGAACTCCGGCGGATCGACCGACGGCACGTAGCTTCGGTAGTCGCCGCTTACTTTTGCCGTGATCTCGAGCAGCGGCAGATCCGACGATGGCTGGAGTCTTGCCAGCAGCGTCTTGAACTCGAGCTCGCTGTAGAGGCGATAGAGCTCCGCGTCGGACGGCACGGTGTAGCGGCTACCCTCCCAATCGACCGTCAACGGCAAGTCGCTCCGCACGACGGAAACGGCTCGGCAGAGGCAGGCCTGCTGCCCGTACTCTTCGATCAAGCGTTCCAGCTTCGGATTGCCCGCAAGAGCCGGATTCGATACGAGCGCGTCGAGAGATCCGGCCGCCTGCAGAAGTTTGCTTGCGGTTTTTTCGCCGACGCCGGGAATTCCGGGAAGGTTATCCGATGGGTCGCCTTTGAGGCCGCGGTAATCGGGCAGTTGCGCGGGTTCGAGCCCGAAACGTTCCCGAACGGCGAGCGGATCGTAGCGCCCCAGCTCCGTTATGCCGCGCCTGGTCACGAGGACGGTGACGCGATCGTCGACGATCTGCAATAAATCGAGATCGCCGGTGACCACGATCGTTTGCTCGCCGGCCTCTTGTGCTTGGCGCGCGAGCGTCGCGATGACATCGTCCGCTTCCTGACCTTCCATTTCAACGACGGGGATGCGATAGGTCGCCAGAACTTGGCGAACGAGTGCGAACTGTCCGCGCAGTTCGTCGGGCATTGCGCGCCGCTGCGCTTTATACTCCGCATACAACGCGACGCGCTCGGCCGGCATACCTTTATCGAAGGCCGCTACCACGTGGGTCGGCTTCTCGTCCGCGATCAGTTTGTTGAGCATCATCGTGAAGCCGTAGACGGCATTGATCGGAGTTCCGGTGCTCGTGGTTAATCCGGGGAGCGCAAAATATGCGCGGTAGACCAGGCCGTACGTGTCGAGCAGCATCAGTGCCACGGCGTCAACGAACCTCGACGATCGACGAGCCGGCGGTCACGCTTCCGTCATCGGAGATATCGAGCACCGAGAGCAGATAACGCCCGCCGCGCGACGGCAACTCCACCGCGATTCCGTCCGCGCCGCCGCGCGCGACCTTCCAAGACACGGTCTCGGTCTGGGCTTGCGGCAGCGATTCGTCCGGAGGCGGTTGCGTCCGCCGAACGAAGCCGAGTATCTGCGCATGATTGCCGGTCGAGTCGACCGAGGGATGCCACGTGACGGCTTCTGGTGCGCTGCTTTGTGTCGTCGAGGTGCCGAGTGCCAAAAGTGCCGGGGCCGAGGAGAAGAGCGCACTCCCCGACGGCGTCCCGCGGCTGATTCGGACGACAAACGTGCCGCGGCCTTCGCTACCTTCGTCGAACGCCACCCTCGCGTCTTCTCCGGGCGCAAAATGTTCGCTTCGTACCGATAAACTCGACAGATGCGGACGTCCCGCAGCGGTAAGTGCCAAAGGAACGGTGCTCCACGCGATCGCGCCGTCGCAGACGAACGCGGCGCCGACGCGGAGCTCTCCCGCCGCGTTGGCGGCGTGCAACTTCGCGACCGCATGTCCGCCGTTCGTCCCTGCAATGCTGAACTGCAATCCCAGGGCGCTTTCGAAGGTGATGAGCGCGTCGCCCTGCGATCCGGGCGCATCCGCGTTGACGGCGACCTCTTCTCCGGCACGGTACGAACTCGCGCCGACGGCGATGCGCACGTTGGGACTGCGGCCGTCGGTCGCCGGCGTCGAGGCTTGTGGATCGATCTGCACCGCGACGGCATCCGTGGCGCGACCGCCGCGGTCGGTGGAGGCGAAAATCAAGTTCGTTCCCAGCTCCGCAGACGTGAAACTGCCACGCGCGTGACCGTCGCCGTCGAGCGTTATTTGCTGCGCTTGAGTCGATCTTCCGTGCATGAGCGAAACGGTAACGCTTGCATTTGCCAGCGGCTTGCCATCGAGCGCTTCGGCGTAAACGTCGAAGTTAAGCGGCGTGCCCAAACTCTGCTCGGTTCGGTCCACGTTCAAACGAATCGCTGCCTGCGCCGTAGGCACGGTTACGCGCGTGTCGGCGGTGGCTCCGTCCGATTCGACGTGCACGCCATACGTCGAGCCAAGGTCGTCGAGTGGTCGCGGGACGTACACCGTCGCGTTGCCGCTGCCGTCGACCGAAACCGTTTCGTCCAGCCATTGCGTCGTCGCCCACGGCGTACCGTCGGGCGTATTATAGCCGAGATAGACGTGGGGCGAGCGCACGACGGTTATCCGCACGGGAACGCCACCACGCGATGCGTGCACGAGCAGGGGTACGTCCTCGTGAAAATCGCACGTGCTACCGCAAACGGCACTCACGTCGAGCGAAAGGTCGCCGGCATTCGCATCGACGTGCACCGTAGCGCCGCCGACTCCGGCGCCCACTTGCGCCAGCACCGCGTAATCGCCGGCGGCGGCGCCGGCCGGAATCGTAAGCGCCGTAAAAAACGCTCCAGCATCGTCGATCGGGACGCGCCGCGCGGCGATCGTTTTCGCGCCGTCACGCACCGAAACGAGCGCGCTCCCGCTACCGGCCCGCAGAACGCCGTTCGAGCGCGTCCGGGCAAAACCGGCGACGCGGACGACTTCTCCGGCGTGAACGACCGCCGAATCGGTTCGTACGCCGACGATCGTCGCTGGAAACGGTGCCTGCGGCAAAAGGCTCAAGAATGCGTAGCTCTCTCCCCACTGCGCCAGTGCGAAGACGGGGCGAGACGAGCGATTCCACCGCAGAACACCTTGGCCGTCCGTCAACGCGGTAACGAAGTTGTTATTGACGACCAGTTGCACGCGCATTCGCGCTAGGGGCATACCCGTTCCGAGATCCATGCCGTAAAAAAGAAAGCCGCCCGGCGTTTCTTTGGAGATGAGGCCGACTCGCGAACGATTGATCCAAACCTGTTCGCCGACGTCGCCTCGGCGGGCTTCGATCACGAAGAAACCCTCACGCGTTCCAAGCGGCACGTCCACCTGGTTCGACGCAAACTGATAGCCGCCCGGCGGCGTGAAGCCGAACGAGAGTATCGGGCGACGCCGAGTCGTGTCGATTGCGCGCGGACTGAAATTCGAACCTGCCGTCAATACGTCCGCGGGATTAACTGCGTAGACCGAAAAGGCGACGACGGCGCTTGAATAGGTGTCCAGCCGAACCGTGGCCGTCTTCCACGGGTCGCTCGAGTCGCCGGCAAAAAGTTGAAAGTACGAATCGAGACGATGCAAATCGACGATCGGCCGCTCGGCTTGCGCGGCGGACAGGTTGAGCGCGAAGGCAAGCAGAGCAACGGCTACCAGACGAGCGGCCATCATTCGTCTGCGCTGCTTCGGCAGGTTGAAGCGCGAAGCCCGCGTAAACCCGAGCATCGTGGACGAACAGGCGGCGGGAGAGAGACCCACCTCGACGCGGTGCCGTTTCTGCGGCTTTGAAGAGGGCGCGGACGAAGCGAGAACCGTGCGCGAAAAACCGCACCTTCAAGTGGTGGTCGCCTGCGGTTCCTGCGGGCATCCCTTCGCGGTGCTCTCACGCAACTAGTGCGCCAATCCTTCATGATGAAATCGCTAAGCTGGAGTTCTTTAGCGCTTGCGGCTATCGTCGGCGCCGCCGCCGTCCCGTGCGCTGCAGCAACCGCACCAGCGGCTCCTCATTACACGCTTCCCACGGTTCCCTTGCACACGGAAGCCGTCGTCGAGGTCAACAAAAAAGGGCAGGTCGTACGAATCAAGTCGACCAAGACTTGCAAGGTCACATCGTTCAACATTCAAACGTTCGGCAACGCCTTACAGATGTGGATTCGGCGGCCCAACGGCACCGCCCAGGTCGGTCTCTACCGCGTTTCGTACGACTACGATCCCAAGACCCACGGAGTCACGCGAAGCATCGCGCTGGTTTCGGCCGGCGGTAATTGGGGCGACGAAGACGGCGCTGCTAACGTCATGATCGAGAACGCCAGAAAACAAGCGGCGCAAGACCGGCAACGAGAGGAAGAGCAGAACGCGAAACTGCCTTCTCTGAATCAGATACGCGGCGCTACGCCGAGCCCCAAGCCGAGCCCGCCCAGCCCGCAGATCACGCTGCCACCGGCTTGAAGTTTCTGACGTACCGGTCGGGTGACGGCCGGTTTCGTCCGGGCGTTCTCGAGGGCGGCCTGATTCGCACGATCGCCACACCGACGCTTCGCGATTACCTGGAGCTCGCACCACACGAGCGCGTCGCGTGGCACACCGCCGATGAGCTCGTCGAGCTGCAAAGCGTCACGCTCGATGCGCCGGTTCGCCCCTCGCGCAACGTTTTTTGCGTGGGACGCAACTATCTGGAGCACGCGAAAGAAGGCGCGCGAGCCGCCGGGCGCGAGTTGAAAATCCCCAGCGTTCCGACTTTTTTCACCAAAGCTCCCACGGCGATCGCCGCTCCCGCAGACGATTTGCGCCTCGAAGCCCGCGTATCGCAAGAATACGATTTTGAAGCCGAGCTGGCCGTCGTCATCGGAGCCGAGTGTAAAGACGTTCCGGAGGACGAGGCGCTCCACGTCGTATTCGGGTACACCGCGCTCAACGACGTCACCGCCCGCGACCTGCAGCGCGAACACGGCCAGTGGTTCAAGGGCAAGAGTCTGGATTCGACCTGTCCGATCGGGCCCTGGATCGTCACTCCCGACGAAGTGGGCGATCCTCAAGCGCTCGCGATAACCTTTCACCGCAATGGCGTGGAAAAGCAGAGCAGCAACACGGGCAAGATGATTTTTCCGGTCGCTCGCGTCATCGCCGAGCTTTCGAAAGGAATGACGCTGCTTCCAGGTGACGTCATCGCGACGGGCACCCCCGAAGGAGTCGGCTTCGCGCGGGTTCCGCCCGAGTTTCTCGCCGACGGCGACGTCCTCGACGTCTGGATCGAGAAGATCGGACATCTCTTCAATACGGTGACCATCGCATAATCGCCCCGGCGTGCGAAGGGCGCCGTCGCGTCGGGGCCGTATGAGAGGACCCGACCAATGATTATTGCCGTTCCTCGCGAGGCTGCGGTGAAGGAGCGTAGGGTGGCGCTCGTGCCCGAAACCGTCTCGCGATTCGCTAAATCGGGTGTGGGCGTGAGCGTGCAGCGCGGAGCCGGCGACGCCGCCGCATTTCCGGACGAACTCTACGTCGCGGCCGGAGCCAGCCTAGCAGAGGATGAGCGGTCTCTGGCCGCATCCGCGGACGTCCTGGCTACCGTCGGCCGCCCGAGCGACGGCGCACTCGCGAGCCTGCGCGAAGGCAGCGTCGTCGTGGGCTTTCTCAATCCCCTCGGCGACGCGGCGTTGACGCAGCGCCTCGCGGCCGCGAAACTTACCGCCGTGGCGATGGAGATGATTCCGCGTATCACACGCGCGCAGTCGATGGATGCGCTCTCCTCCCAAAGCAATATCGCCGGTTATAAGGCCGTGCTGCTTGCCGCCACGACGCTGCCGAAGTTCTTTCCGATGCTCACGACGGCCGCCGGAACGATTCGACCGGCAACGGTGCTGGTGCTGGGCGCCGGCGTCGCCGGACTTCAAGCAATCGCTACCGCGCGCCGTCTTGGCGCGGTCGTAAGCGGCTACGACGTGCGCGCCGTCGTCAAGGAACAAGTCATGTCGCTCGGCGCGCACTTTCTCGAGTTCGATCTCGGAGTGGACGCGCAGACTACCGGCGGCTACGCTAAGGAGCTCTCCGCGGAAGAACAGGAGCGCCAGCGCCAGTGGATGACCGAGCAGATCGGCGCCAACGACGTCGTCATCACGACGGCGCTCGTGCCGGGCCGCAAAGCGCCGGTTCTCATCACGTCGGCGGCCGTCGCCGCGATGAAACCCGGGAGCGTCATCGTCGATATCGCCGCCGAGGCCGGCGGCAACTGCGAGCTGACCGTCGCCGATCAAATCGTCACGACGCCCAACGGCGTCACGATCGTCGGCACGACGAACTTGCCGAGCACGATGCCGGCGGATGCCAGCCGGCTCTACTCGCGCAACGTCTATGCCCTTCTCTCGCCGTGGATCAAAGACGGTGCCTTGGAGATCGACATGAACGATGACGTTGCCAAAGGCGCGGTCATCGCGCGCGACGGTCGCGTCTTGCTTGGAGGAGGTCAATCCTGAACGAACTCGCCAGTCTCGTGGGCCCTCTTACCGTGCTACTGCTCGCGGTCTTCGTGGGGTTCGAGGTGATCTCAAAGGTGCCGACGACGCTGCATACACCCCTCATGTCGGCCACCAACGCGATCCACGGAATCGTACTCGCAGGAGCGATCGTGATTGTCGCAGCGCTGGCCGGCGTAACGCACGGCCCGCTGCTCACGACGCTGGCGGTTGCGGCGGTAACGCTCGGAGCAATCAACGTCTTCGGCGGCTTCGCGGTAACCGAACGAATGCTGCAAATGTTCCGGCGCAAGAGTGACGGTAAATGAACGTTGCCGTCGACTACGCCGATCTGGTTGCCATCGCGCTCTTCATCTATGGTCTCCACGAACTAAATTCACCGGCAACGGCGCGGCGTGGCAATCGGCTGGCGATGGCGGGGATGGCCATCGCGCTCGTCGGCATCATTATTCAAACCGGAGGCGCCGGCTGGCCCTCGGTAGCCCTCGGCATTGCGATCGGCGGATTGGTTGGAATTTATGCCGCGCTCAAAGTGAAGATGACCGCGATGCCGCAGATGGTCGCGCTCTACAACGGCGCAGGCGGCGGCGCCGCGGCACTGATTTCGACGGTCAAATACTTCACCGGGGCTCCGGTTGCAAACTTAGATGCGATCGTCGCCGTGTCGCTGGTGCTCTCCGCGATCATCGGCGCCGTCAGCTTCGCCGGCTCGATTATCGCGTTTCTTAAGCTGCAGGAAGTCATGACGGGCCGTCCCGTCACCTATCCAGGGCAGCAGATAGTCAACGGCATCGTCCTGATCGCCATCCTATGCCTGGGCGTGTGGTTCGTGGCGACGCTTGGAACGCTGCCCGACTGGGCCTATCCGGTGCTTTTGCTCGCGGCCCTGCTGCTCGGCGTGCTCTTCACCCTGCCGATCGGCGGCGCCGATATGCCGGTGGTCATCTCGCTGCTCAACTCTTTCACCGGCGTGGCCGTCGCAATTACAGGTTTCGAAATCAATTCCACGCTGCTGATCATTTGCGGCGCGCTCGTCGGCGCCAGCGGCACGATCTTGACGGTCGCGATGAGCCGCGCGATGAACCGGCCGCTGACCAACGTGCTCTTCGGCGCATTCGGCTCGGCCGGCGGAACCGAGCCCGCCGCCGGTAGCGGCGGCCCGCAGCAGATCCGAGCGACGAGCGCCGACGATGTCGCGGTCATGCTCGCCTACGCTTCCAAAGTAATCTTCGTGCCGGGATACGGGATGGCGGTCGCGCAAGCGCAGCACAGTGTTAAAGCGCTCGCCGACCAGCTCGAAAAACGCGGCGTCAAAGTTCTGTATGCGATTCACCCCGTAGCCGGACGCATGCCGGGACATATGAACGTCCTGCTGGCAGAGGCCAACGTGCCGTACAATCAGCTGCTTGATATGGAGGACGTCAACTCCGAGTTTCCCACCGCCGACGTCGCACTGGTCATCGGAGCCAACGACGTAACCAATCCGGCCGCGCGATCCGTCGCAAGCTCGCCAATCTACGGCATGCCGATCCTCGACGTCGACAAGGCCAGCAACGTCGTCGTGCTCAAGCGTTCGATGCGTTCGGGCTTCGCCGGGATCGAGAACCCGCTCTACGAGCTTCCCAACACCTCGATGCTCTTCGGCGACGCCAAGGCCTCGGTCGACGCGCTGACCGCCGCCGTCAAGGCGCTATAAACTCACGCCCCAATCAAGAAACATCAAAAACCAACGCAAGAAATCTCTCCGCTGTTTCTATAATTTTTTATACCGCAAGGATGTCAGCGAAAGACTCGCAGGGTAATTGCAGAAGATAAGGTAAGCCCGGGTGAGGCAATGCCTACGCCACGCCATCGGAGTACCACTGCAATTCCGCTGAGGCATGAGGACGCTCGTTTAACTTTATTCAACGGTAACGGGAGTCGCATTTGCGGGCTGATCGCAACTGGGCTTCTGTTGACCGGCTCGGTAAGTGCGGCTGCCGGCCAGGACGCGGTCGCCGGTTGGACGACCGATTTGCACGTCGTGCGCTGGGCGCTCCATCGCATTCATCCTCACGCATTCCACGCAACCTCTTCCGTTGAATTTGATTTGCGGCTGAGCGCCCTTCGTCGAGACCTGCCGAAGCTTTCGCGTAGCGAAACGCTCGTTCGGCTGGCGCAAGTCATCGCGACGATACGAGAGTGTCATACCGGGTTTGCTCTAAGCACAACGCCACCCGTAGATTTTCACGCGCTGCCTATAAAGGTTTATCTCTACGCCGACGGTCCTTTTATCCAGGCAGCGGGCCCCGCCTACCGCGACCTCGTCGGCGCTCGCCTGATAAGAATCGGCGAAGAACCGTCCAGCCGGGCAGTACCGCAGTTGTTAAGCACCGTAATGGCCTCGAACCTTTGGAGCAGCGCCGGAGGTCTGTCCTACCGCTTTCGCGGAGAGGTGCTGCAGGCGCTAGGGATTTCACCCGAGTCACGGATCGTTCGCATCGGCGTCCAACGCGATGACGCCACCATCTCGCGGTGGCTTCCGGTCGTGCCGCGAGCACTGGATCTGGGCGATGGTATTGGAGCTCCGCCCGGTACGAACTGGATCGACGCACGGGCCAGCGCATTCGTTCCGCTCTATTTGCAGCACCCAGCGCAGCGGTTCCTTTTAGTAGCGCGGCCGCCATACATCTACGCTCGCATCAATAACATCCTAAACTCTCCCACCGAAACGCTGGCTGGTTTCTGGCAGCGCCTGGCCGCCGAGTATGACAAGAAACCGCGCCCATTGATACTCGATCTCAGGCAGAACGGCGGCGGCGATAATACACTGCTCTCGCCGATATTATTGGGAATCGATCGCCGACCCCGATTCAAGCGCGCTCACAACCTCTACGTAATAATTGGTCGGGCAACTCAGTCGGCCGCGGAGAATCTCGTCGCTCGGCTGCAGCGGGTTGCCGATGTCACGACCGTGGGAGAGCCCTCGGGAGAAACGCCAAGCCAGTATGGTGACCCGATCGCCGTGCGGCTGCCGTACAGCAAAATCATGTTTCACGTCGCCACGCGCTACTACCACGAGGGTGGTGCGCCGCCAAATCTTACCGTTCCGACGCTTTCCGCTGCGTTAACTTCGCGCGAATATCGTGACGGCGTCGATCCCGCGCTGCGCGCCGTCGAGCGCGACATCGCTCGTCATCGAAAGGATTTCTCTTAACATTCGTTATAATCATCGGCAGCCAGCATCTACACCGAGCGGAGAAAAAGCGTGGCGACTCGCCTGTCCGAGGAGAGCCCAAACGCCCGCAGGGTCTTCTACTTCGGGCCTTTTGCTCTCGACTTGTCTCACCGTCGCCTGTTCCGTCAGGGTGTCCCGGTTCACGTTACGGGAAAGGCGCTCGACCTGCTCTGCGCTCTCGTGAGCAACGCGGGAGTAACGCTGAGCGTCGACGAGATCATGTCGACGGTGTGGGACGATAAGAAAGACCTAACCGACGCCACCCTGCGGCAGCATGTGTTGATGCTGCGGCACGCCCTGGAAGAGAACGGAGCCGAACGATACATCGCTACCGATTACGGGCGCGGCTATCGCTTCACCGCCGACGTCACGGAACGCCCGTCACCGTTCATGAACAGCGTTGTGAACGAGTACTGCGCCGCCGGGGCAGAATTTCGCAACTCCGCGAGCCCGGCCGCCTTAGTCGCGTCGCTCAATCTGTACGATCGCGCGCTGGCCCTCGACCCAACCAGCGCTAAAGCGCTCGCCGGCGCGGCGTTGACTCGGGTACTCATGGCCGACTTTCAGTACGACCGCCCGAGGAATCAGCTCGAGTTGGCGAAGAGTCAGTCCGAGACCGCCCTAGCGGCCGATCCCAACTGCGTCGACGCGCTCATGGCGTCGTGCAAGGTACGGATCGACTATTGTTGGGATTTCGCCGGTGCTCTCGCAATTGCTCGGCGCGCGCTCGAACTCGACGCAACCGATCGCATCGCAGCGTTCATGTATGCCTGGATCCTCGCACTCTCGAGCCGCTTTAGCGAATCGCTGGCATTCGTCGAGTCCTTACCTTCTCACGTTTCAAACATGAACATTATTCAAGCCTGCCGTGGAATCACGACGTTGTTTTCCGGGGATTATGCCGCCGCCGCGGCGCAGCTCGAGGCTACGTGCAAACGATGGCCCGACTATTGGTTTGCCCAGACATTTCTAGGCCTCGCCTTGTTGCTGCTTGGGGAGTCCGATCGAGCCCTGGAACACTTTGATGGAGTCCGGCTTTCTGCATACGATCCGCTGGTCGATCGCCAGATGAACGCCCGCTATTTTGCCGAGGGGTACGCCCTCTACACGCGCTTTCGGATGGGCGATACGAAAACCGCGCAAGGCACGCTCGAGCGCTTGGCGCGCCTTGCCGAATCGCAGTTCGTGCCTGCCACGTGCTTCGCTCTCGCGGAGATCGGCCGCAAGAACGGTGAAGCCGCCCTGCGGTACATCGAAGTTTGCGGTGATAATCGAGAGTGCTGGTACACGCACCTTCGCGTAGACCCTCTGGTGAAGGAACTTCAGCTGGATCCAGCGCGGCTGTACGGCCGGCCCGAGTTAGCGTCATGACGTTGGCTCGGCTCATCGGGGTTTGCGTCGCGGCGTTCTTCCTAAGGTCGCCTGCTGCCGCGCAGCCGAGCGCGGCGATGTTTCGCAGCGACGCCGCGCATCTGGGCGTCTTCCAATCCGTCGCGCCGACGTTGCACTCCGTCCGCTGGCGCTTTCACGTAAACGGCGGCTTCATTTCCTCGCCTGCGGTGGCTGACGGGATGGTCTTCGTCGGCGGTAGCGATGGAAATATCTCTGCCGTTCGGAGCGACAACGGCAGCCTGGTCTGGCATTTTCACACGACGGGCCCGGTGACTTCGTCGCCTGCGGTGTGGAATGCGACGCTCTACGCCGCAAGCCTCGACGGCTTCGTCTACGCGCTCGACGCGCGCAGCGGCAAACTCAAGTGGCGATTCGAAACCGGAGGCGAACGCCGCTTTACCGCGCCCGGCATTCACGGAATCATTCCCAAGAACGAAATGATGCCGGACCCATTCGATCTGTTCATCTCCTCGCCCGCGATCGATAATGGAACGCTCTATATCGGCAGTGGCGACCACAACGTGTACGCGATCGACGCCACGACCGGAGCGCTGCGCTGGAAGTTCGCGACCGGCGACGTCGTGCACGCTTCGCCGGCTATCGCCGGAGGCGTCCTCTACATTGGGAGCTTCGATCGCTATTTCTACGCACTCGACGCTGCGACGGGCACGCTTCGATGGAAGTTTCTCACCGGTGACGATCGGGTCATCCA
>Ga0210395_10002642_pt1 | contig 13893 bp, 11 predicted proteins | sample IncBWH4OmetaG_FD_150861 | JGI IMG/M metagenome (GOLD analysis project Ga0210395, IMG submission 150861) | Forest soil microbial communities from Barre Woods Harvard Forest LTER site, Petersham, Massachusetts, United States - Inc-BW-H-4-O ... | reverse complement strand
AGCGAGCTGCCCTCGCCTGCATGGCCATTGACGAAGACCGCCGCGATGCCCTTCGGACAGGCACAATAATCGAGCAGGCGGGCGTAGCCGTCCCAGTCGATCGACAGATCGTCGTTGAACGGCAGCACGGTGGCGACGGTGACGCCGCGCAGATCGAGTTTCTTCATCGCTTCGCCCATGACGGTTTGCACCCCCTCATCCCGCGATTTGTCTCGATTCAGTGGCCGCGCCTGGCCACTCCAGGCCGAACTTTGCCACCAGCGCACGTGCGGCCGCATCCTGCGGAGCCGGCAAAGGCAGACGGGGCGGCCGCGGAGCGCCTGCGAAAAAGCCCATATGGCCGAGCAGCGCTTTGGTGCCAGCGACATAAGCCTGTCCGCCGACGAATTCGATCACCGGCAAATAGTCGAGATAGAGCTTACGCGCCGCGTTGATCGCGCCTTCATCGGCGACAAGGCTGAAGATGCGCGCCATGGCCTGGGGAACGACGTTGGAGGCAACTGCCACCCACCCCTGCGCGCCCTCAACGAAAGATTCAAACCCAAGGATGCCGCCGAACACTGTCATCCGTTCACCGCAAAGCCGGATGATGTCGCGCACGCGAGTCACATCGAGCGTCGACTCCTTGATGTAAAGACAGTTGTCGATCTCGGCGAGACGCGCCACCAGCGCCGGCTTGAGATCGACATTGGCGGTCGCGGGATTATTGTAGACCATGATGGGCAGCGAGATCGCGTCGGCCACGGTCCTGTAGTGATGGACCAGTTCGTCGTCGGTCGGCGTCGAATAGAACGGCGGGATGATCATCACACCATCGGCGCCGAGTCTTTCGGCACGACGGCTGAGACGCACCACCTCGCGTGTATCCTCCGCTCCGGTCCCGATGAGCACGGGCACGCGCCGGGCCGCCTGGGCAATCACCGTCTCCGCCACCAGAGCCTTCTCGTCGTCATCGAGCGACAAGAACTCGCCGGTCGAACCGAGCGGGATCAGGCCATGGATGCCTTGCCCGATCTGCCAATCGACAAAATCCCGCAGCGCCTCCGCATCAACATCGCCACCCGACGTGAATGGCGTGATCATAACGGTGTAGGTACCGCGAAACGTTTTCATGATCTGACTTCCCGTTGCTCAGGCGAACTCGGGCCGTGCCTTTAAGCAACCAAGCCCCACCTTGCAATCGTTTCCATAAATGCTGCTGCATTGAGCAATAAGGTTCTCATTTTTAGGCTTGCAAGGCTATGTATATGGCCGATATTGTCTTGCAATCGTTTCCATTATATCGGCGGAATTGATGAGCGTCACGCTCAAAGATGTAGCACAGGCGGCCCGTGTTTCGGTCAGCACCGCGTCGCGCGCACTGGGCGGCAGCGGATTGGCGAGCGAACGGACCCAGCAGCGCCTGATGCGAATTGCGCGAGAACTCGGCTACCGGCCGAACCCGATCGCCCGAGGACTCAAGACCGGGCAGTCGGGATTGGTGGGACTGTTGGTCCACAACCTCGCCAATGCATCGTTCCAGGTGATGGCCGAGGTGGTGCAGGCCCGGCTGAAGGCGCACGGCTTCCAGATGCTGCTGTGCATAGCCGGTGACGATCCGCAGCAGGAAAGTGACACGCTGACGACGCTTGCCGACCATCGCGTCGACGGACTGATCGTCGTCCCCACCGGCAAGAACGGCGAACGCCTGATGGCTCTGGCCAGCGAAATTCCGATCGTCTGCCTGGTGCGCCGTGACGACGCGACAGACCTCGAAACCGTGCTCGCCGACGATTCGGAAGGTGCCTATGTGGGCACGCGCTACCTGATCGGGCTCGGGCACCGACGGATCGGCCTCATTGTCGGCCGCCCGGATACAACATCAGGGCGAGAACGACTGTCGGGTTACGTACGCGCATTGCGCGAGGCCAAGATTACCATGGACGACACATTGATCCACGCCGGCCATTTCGAGCCCGAAACCGGGGCCGCCTCCTGCCGCAAGCTGCTGGATCTCACCGATCGGCCCAGCGCGATCTTCGTCGCCAACCATGAGGCGACGCTCGGCGTGCTGCGCGTGACGGCAGAACGCGGTCTGTCGATTCCCGAGGATCTCTCTCTACTCTGTTACGAGGGTTCACCCTGGTTCGAATGGCATCGCCCGGCTATCAGCATCGTCGATAACGGCGCGCGTGACCTTGCCAATCTCGCTGTCGACCGGTTGTTGCACCGCATGGACGCCAAGGGGAATGGCGCCGACGGCGTGCGTGAATATCGCGTCGGCGCCCGGCTGGTGAAACGCGATTCCTGCCGCGCTTTCGATCCGTCGACGCACAAATCTTCCGTATCGAAAGCCTGACCGATGCCGTATGTCGAAATTCTCGCCCCCCCTGCCCCGCCTCACATCAAGGCCGCATTGGCGAAATCGATGACCGACGGTCTGATATCGACCTTCGGCGTCGACGCGCAGACGATCACGCTTTACTTCCTGCCAATCGCTCCCGACGACTACGCTCACGCCGGCGAGATGGGATCGCAGGGCAACAGACAGCGAATCCTGCTCAAGGTACACGCGTTCCGCCGCGGCGAGGCCGCGCGCCGCGCCGCCGCGGTCGCACTAACGCGAAGCGTCTGCACCGCCTATGGCGTGCCGGGTACTGATGTAGCGACCTACTTCCTCGACCGGGAGAAGGACGAGGTCGCCCACGATTCCAGGCTCGCCAGCGACTGAAGGAAGTTTACGCCATGGATCGTTTCTACACCGAGGACCAGCGGACGCTGCGCGACACTGCGCGGCGCTTCGCGCAAGCCGAGATCCTGCCGCGCGCGGCCGCCATTGATCGAGAGGATCGCTTCGATCGTTCACTTTACAAGGACATGGCCGACCTCGGCCTGTTCGGCATCTGTCTGCGCGAAGGCGCGGGTGGCGCTGGGCTCGACGCGGTTGCGGCCTGCATCGCAATGGAAGAGCTGGCGCGTTGTTCAGGCGCGGTCGCCAATGCCTTCGCCATTCCCGTTGAGGCGGTGCTGTTTTTCGACCAGCACGGCACGGAGGCCCAGAAGGCGCTTATCCCGCAAATCCTGAGCGGCGAGATCATTCCCGCCACCGCCGTCTCGGAGCCTGACCATGGCTCGGACGTCGCGGGAATCAGGACGACCGCCATACGTGACGGCAACGGTTGGCTGCTCAACGGCACCAAGGCCTGGGTGACGCTCGGCGGTGTCGCCGACCGCATCATGGTGTTCGCCCGCACCGGTACGGAGGCCGGACACCGCGCCATCTCCTGCCTGCTGGTCGACGGCTCGCTGCCGGGCGTCGCGCGCGGCAAGAACGAAGAACTTCTGGGCATGCACGGCCTGGAAGATTGCCAGATCACCTTCTCCGATGTGCGCCTGCCGGCCGACTGCGTGATGGGGTCCGAGAACCAGGCCTTCAAGATGGCCATGAGCAACTTCAATTTCAGCCGGCTGATGATGGCGTCGATGGCGCTCGGCATGGCGCAGGCCGCCTTTGAGGACGCAACTGCCTACGCCAAGGACCGCAAGCAGTTCGGCCAGCCGATCATCGGATTCCAGGCGGTGCAGTTCATGCTCGCCGACATGGCGACCGACATCGCCGCCGCTCGCCTTCTGATCCACCACGCCGCACGGCTCCATGACGCAAAGGAGTCGATCGCCAAGGAAGCAGCCCAGGCCAAGCTGTTCACCACCGACATGGCGATGAAACACGTCTCCAACGCGCTGCAGATCCATGGCGGTAACGGCTATTCGCGCGAGTACCGCATCGAGCGGCTGTTCCGCGATGTGCGCCTCGCCCAGATCTACGAGGGCACCAACCAGATCCAGCGCCTCATCATCGCCCGTCAAGTCGAAAAGGAAGCCGCATGACGTGGAGTGTGCAGCCTTGCTGAGCATCATCACCGCGGCGCAGGCCGCAAGCCTTGTCCGCGATGCCGATACGCTGATCGTCGGCGGCAACGGCGGAACCGGCGCGGCGGAGGCCATTCTCGATGCGCTGGAGCAGCGCTTCCTCGGCGGGGACGGGCCGCATGGTTTAACGCTGATCAACATCACCGGCGTCGGTGCCGTGACCGAGAAAGGCCTGTGCCATCTCGCCCATCAGGGCATGATAGCGCGGGTGATCGGGGGCAATTTCGGGCTGCAGGTGCCCTTCATGCGCCTGGTGCGTGACGAACTGATCGACGCGTATAACTTCCCGCAGGGCGTGATGAGCCAACTCTGCCGCGCCATGGCCGCGAAGCATCCCGGCGTCCTCACCCATGTTGGCCTTAACACCTACATGGATCCGCGCCAGGACGGCGGCCGCATGAACGCGCGCACCACCGAGCCGCTGGTCGACCTCCTTGAACTGCGCGGCCAGCAATGGCTGCTCTACCGCGCGCCTTCGCCGCCCAACGTCGCCATTATCCGCGGCACCTCGGCCGACGAAGATGGCTATATCAGCATGGAGCACGAGGGCACGACGCGCGAGGATCTCTCGATAGCGCAGGCCGTGCACAATGCCGGAGGCACCGTGATCTGCCAGGTGAAACGGATTGTGAAGTCCGGCTCGATCCATCCGCAAATGGTCAAGATCCCCGGCTTCCTGATCGACCACGTGGTGCTCGAGCCTGAGCAGATGCAGACCTACGGCACGGCCTACGATCCCGCCAGCTGCGGGGAAACCCGCGTTCCCGTCGCAATGATTGCGCCCGATCCGCTTACAGAACGGCGGGTGATCGCCCGCCGTGCCGCCTTCGAGCTGCGCCCGCGTGATGTGGTCAATCTGGGTGTCGGCATTTCGGCGATGATCCCCAATGTCGCAGCCGAAGAAGGCATCGCCGACCTGATCACGCTCACCGTGGAATCCGGCGTCGTCGGTGGCGTGCCCGGCCATGCACGCGAGTTTGGCACCGCCATCAATCCCCGTGCCATCCTCGATCAAGCGTACCAGTTCGATTTCTATGACGGCGGCGGCCTTTCTTGCGCCTTCCTTTCGTTTGCGGAAATCGACCAGTTGGGCAATGTCAACGTCACTCGCTTCGGAAATCGTCGCGACGGTTCGGGTGGCTTCATCGACATCACCCAGAACGCCAGACGCCTGATTTTCAGCGGCACCATGACCGGCGGCGAATTTGACATGGGCGTTGAGAATGGCCGGCTCGCGATCCGCCGCGACGGCGCATTCCGCAAATTCGTGCCGCTAGTCGGCCAGATCAGCTTTAGTGCGGCACTGGCCGCGCAACGCGGCCAGGAGGTGTCCTACGTTACCGAACGCGCCGTGTTCCAGCTGGAGAACGGCGGCGTTACCCTGACCGAGATCGCCCCGGGGGTACGTCTGGAGCAGGACGTTCTGGCCCATATGGGTTTCCAGCCGCGCATCAGTCCCGACCTCAAGGACATGGACCCGCGCATCTTCCGGATCGGGCCAATGGGTATCGGCCAGAACTTCGTCGAGCTCCCCGCGCGGCCGCGCAAGGTTGCCTGAGGACGCGACATGGAAACCGCAACAACGACGACGATCAATCTGCGCTACGAGGATATCGAGCTCGGCATGCAGTTCGAGACCGCGCCACACACCGTGACGGCGGCCGATATTGCTGCCTTCGCCGAAGTCACGCGCGATCATCATCCGCTACACGTCGACGCCGCCTACGCAAAGTCGCGCGGCTTCCCGGCAGTGATCGCGCATGGACTGTATGGCCTGTCGCTGATGGAAGGATTGAAGTCGGAGCTGAAGCTCTATGAGGAGACCTCCGTTGCCTCGCTCGGCTGGGATAAAGTGTGCTTCAAGGCACCGGTCGTCGCCGGCGACCGATTGCGGGTGCGCTTTCGCTTTGTCGAGAAGCGACCAACCCGTAATCCTGCGCGCGGCATCGTCATCGAGGCACTCGACCTGGTCAATCAACTCGACGAGGTGGTGACGGAAGCCCTACATATATCGCTGATCCTGACCCGCCAGCCGGATCACGGATCCGACACGCGAGACGCGACATAACGAAGCAACGAAAAGACGACCAGACCCGGAGAACGCCTCCTCACTCACTGACCATTAAACGGGAGTTCACCTCATGCGACTTCTCAGGACTTTCTCCGTACTGGCCGTTCTGATCTGCCTCGTCCCTGCAGCTCCGGCACAGAACTGCACACCGAGAGTGCCGGCTTCGAGCCTTGTCGAAGCCGGCAAATGGCAGATGTCAATCAACCCAACCCTGCCGCCGCAGCAGTTCGTCGACGATAAGGGCGAGTTGCAAGGGCTCAATGTCGAACTCGCGCGAGAAATCGCCAAACGAATTTGCATCGAACCGGTTTTCCTGCGGATGGACTTCCCGCCGATGATCCCGGGTTTGCGCGCCGGCCGCTTCGATACCATCAACACCGGCCTGTTCTGGACCGAGGAGCGCTCGAAGATGCTGTACCTCGTGCCATATGCGCAGCAGGCGATCAGCATCTACACCGATCCAGCATCCAGCCTGAAGCTGGAGAAGTTCGAAGATCTCGCCGGCCGCGTCGTCGGTGTCGAGGCGGCCACCTATCAGGAACGCAAGGCACGCGAATTCAACACTGCAATGGTGGCGAAAGGCCTCAAGGAAATCGAGTTCCGTACTTTCACCACCGTCACTGCGACCTCGGCCGCCTTGCGCGCCGGCCAGCTCGAGGCCGCGCTCAACATCAACGAAACCGCAAACTCTCTCGAGCAGCGTGGCATTGCCAAGATCTGGGTCAGGGACATTGCTGGCACAGATATCACCTTCGCCTTTCGCGACAAGCTGCTGGCGCAGGCCGCGGCAGACGCGCTGACGGAGATCCGCGCCGACGGCACCTACGACAAGCTGTTCGACAAGTTCGGCATGACTAAACTGAAAGCCTCTACCTTTTCCATCCGTGGTGACGGTCCAGCCAACTGACGGCAAGCGTTGTTGCAAACCATGGGCAGCTTCGGATCGCATCTGGGTTCACGCGATCGAATTGCCTTGGGCTCACGTAGCGTCCACATGATGCTCGTCCGCAATGTCGAGACCGTGGTCGAGCGCATCGAGAAGCTGCATCGCTTCGGTGTTGGAGATCACCAGAGGCGGCGCCAGAAACAGCGAGGTCTGCTCACCGCTGGTTCCGATCACCGCGCCAGCCTCCAGCGCGCGCAGTGACACCAACGTAGCGACCGGCACCTCCGTGGTGTCGGCCGCCCACAACCGCCAATCCGGCCCGTGCAATTCAACCGTCCAGTGCAGTCCCTGCCCCGCGACACGGCTCACGCTCGGATGCCGCCGTGCGATCTCGACGAGGCGCTGCGCGAACAAGGCTTCCAGCTCTCGGACCCGCGACAAGAGATTGTCCTCGACCACTACACGCAAGTAAGCGCTGACGGCGGCCATGCTGATCGGGTGCCCGCGCAGCGTGCCGTAGTTCTGCCAGCTCGCGCCCTTGAGACGCTCGACGATCGAGTTCGATACGACGACCGCCGCAACGGCTGCGGCACCACCGCCGAGTGATTTGCCGAGCGTCACGATATCGGGGCGGCTCTTGGCACCCTGAAACGAGAACCATCGCCCGGCCCTTCCCGCGCCCGTCACCACCTCGTCTGCGATCCAGATCGAGTCGGCCGCGCGCGCCAGCCGCGCGACCTCATCCTGGTAGGCACCGTCGTAATAGATACCGCCTTGCGTATAGTCGATGATCGTGGCCGCAGTCTCCGCCAGGATCGACGCTGAGCCGGCGAGATAATCCGCAACCTTCGGCATAGTCGCCGGTGCTCCGTAGATCGCGCCCTCCGGTGCCGGCAGAATCCGGACAGACGCCATGGCAGCCGGTCGAAGCGACCCGCCGCGATGCACGGCAAGCCCGCCGTGCCACTGCGGCTGCACGGTCATGCTGCGCGACAGGCCGACGAGGCCATGATAGGCGCGCTCGCGTGTCGCCAGCGCCGATCGTCCGGTCAGGGCCTGGCACAGCGAAAGCGCCATGTCATTGGCTTCGCTGCCGCTGATGCAGAAGCGCACCGCGCCAACCCAGTCTTCCTCGCCCGCAAACGCGATGTCCATGAGATCGTCGGCCGCCTGCTCCCGGCCGACCCAGGTCCAGCCCTCATTGACAACAGGCGTGTCTGCGGCCCGGCGGATTGCCTCGATCATCGCCGGATGACGATGGCCGAGCCCACCGCCGGTGTTGCTGCCGTCGATCAGGCGGCGGCCGTCGGCCAGATGGAAATAGACGCCCTGGCCGCCCACCACCGCCAGCGGCGTGCCATCTCCGGCATTGAGTCCAGTCCGCAACAATCTGCTCATCGGCACCAGTCCTGTTGCCTATCAGGCCTCTCCAAAGCCGCCGCCGCCGCAGGTCTCGATGGTGACGAGATCGTCCCGCTGCAGCACGATGTTCGACTTGCCGTCGACGGCAACGTGTTTGCCGTTCCGCACCACCGCGACGCGACAGGTCTTTCCCACCGCACCGCCTTTTAGGCCGAACGGCCCGATCACCATCCGCTCGACACAGGTGGTCAGGTGCATCGAGGGCGCCAGCACACGATAGGTGCGGACCACGCCGTCACCGCCACGGTGTTGGCCGGCGCCGCCGGAATCTCGACGGATCGCTTGTCGCTCAATCCGAAGCTCATAGTTGGCCTCGATCACCTCGGCCGGCGTGTTCGAGGTGTTGGCGAGATGTACGCGCGTGGCCGAAATGCCTGCGCGATCGTGCCGTGCGCCCTCACCACCGCCATGCACCTCATAGAGCATCTTCCACGACCCGTCTTGCCGCGGCTCGGCAAAGAACAGCACGGCGGAGGTGGTCGCGCCGCCCGCCGAAAGGCGTTCCGGAATAATGCCCTCCATGGCGCGGAAGATCGCGTCGACGATGCGCATCGACGTCTCATGGTTGCCGGCTGCGACCGGCGCGGTCCAACCCGGCTCAAGAATAGAGCCAGGCCGGGTAATGATGGTCAGCGGTCGCAATGCCCCTGCATTCTGCTGCATGTCGCGGCCGCTCATGATGCGGGCGGAATAGGCGACAGCAGAGCGCGCGATGAAGGGCGTGGTGTTGCAAAAATTTGAGACGCGATCGCAGCTTCCCGAGAGATCAAAGGTCGCCCTGTCGCCGGCGATCGTGATTCTGACATGGATGCGCGCCGGCCCGCCGCCGACATCACCATCGTCGAGAAAGTCCTCGCCGATGTAGACGCCGTCCGGCAGTTCGCGGATCGCCTCGCGCATTTCGATCTCCGATAGATCGTGCAGGCGTGATAAGGCGGCAAGAAATGTGTCCCGGCCATGCTGCCGGTAAAGCTCGACGATCCGTTTCTCGCCGGCCTTGGTCGCGGCGATCTGTCCCAACAGATCGCCTTGGCAGGCCTCGGGGTCGCGCACATTGGCCTTGAGCAATTGCATGATCGGGGCGCAAACGCCCGCTGCGGTGGCGATCAGGACGGGAGGAATCCGCATCGCCTCCTGAAACGTGTCGATGGCCTTCGCAAAATAGCTTCCGGGCCAGGTGCCTCCGATATCCGGCCAGTGAGCGAGACTGACCGCAAACGCTACCATGCTGCCATCGACGAACACGGGCCGCACCACCTTGACGTCATTCAGGTGGTTGCCGCCGAGCGCGCCGAGATTATAGATCAGCACGTCGCCGTCATTGAGGCCTGGAGCGGGCACGACCTTTAGCAGTTCGGGAACCGTGTAGGCCATGGCGCCGAGATGGATCGGAATGTCGCGGCCCTGCCCGACCAGTCCGCCTTTCGCATCCGTGATCGCCGACGACAGGTCGCCGGCTTCTCGCAAGAGCGGCGAGCGGGCCGAGCGCGTCACCACGAGGCTCATCTCTTCGGCGGCGGCGGCAAGACCGTGCCGAATCACCTCGACCACGAACGGATCGAGCGTCATGCCGTCACCTTGGTCAGAAACAGATGGCCGGCCGCATCGGCCTTCGCCTTCCAGCCCGGCGCCACGACTATGGTCGACCATGCGTCCTCGATGATGGCGGGCCCGCGCACGACGTCGGGGAGCGCCGCACGGTCCAGCACGGGAGTCCTCACCTCAACTGCCCCATCGAACGAGCACGTCCGCCGGCCGGTCGACTCCTGACGAACCGCAGTGACAGCGCGGCTGACTATCGTCGTCGACCGCTGACGCGCCTGCACCCGCACGGATTCGATCACGCAGTTTTCAGTGGTGGCGTAACCGAACAGCTCGCGATGCCGGGTGCGGAAATCGATTTCGAGCCGGACGCTGTCGAGCGGGAGCGTGAACGGCACAGGGATGGCATCGTTCTGCGCAGCGTAACGCATCAGTGCCACGAGCTCGATGCTGATCGTCTCCCTGGCAACGCCGTTGGCGATCAGAGGCTCTGAGGCTTGTGCGATGAGGCTCTCGATCCGCTGCGAGACGCGTACAAGATCGATACCATCAAGCGCCGCCCGCAGCGTCTGCTGCTGCAGAACGCTGAAATCGGCGGTGAGACATCCGAGCGCGGAGAAGGCGCTGGAGGCGTTCGGGACCACGATCGTGGCGATGCCATAGAGATCCGCCAGCCCTGCGGCATGCATCGGTCCGCCACCACCGAATGCAAGCAGCGTACAGTCGCGCCCGTCAATGCCGCGCTCGACCGTCACCCGGCGCAGCGCGCGAGCCATGGTCGCATTGGCGACCCGGATGATGCCAAGCGCCGTCTGGGTTGGGCTGAGCCCGAGCCCGTTCGCGATCGGCGCGATGACGCGCTCCGCGGCCGCCACGTCGAGGCCGATCTTGTCGCCAAGTTTCGTTGCTGGATTGAGGTAGCCGAGCAGCGCATTGGCGTCGGTGATGGTCGGCGCGGTGCCGCCGCGGCCGTAGCAGGCCGGGCCCGGCTCGGAGCCGGCGCTTTCCGGCCCGACCGTCAGGCCGCCCGGGCCGTTGCGCACGATCGAGCCGCCGCCGGCCCCGATCGAATGCACCGCCAGCATCGGCTGGCGCAACGGCCGGTCGCCGAGCATGCGGCCGTCGGTCATCTCGGCCTGACCGTCGACAATCAGGCAGACGTCGGTAGTGGTGCCGCCCATGTCGAAGGTCAGCATGCGCGAGGCGCCAAGCTGGCGCGCAATAGTGACGGAAGCAGATACACCCGCGGCAGGGCCGGACAAGGCCATGACCAGCGGCCGTCGTTTCACCGCCGAGATCGGTACCATGGCGCCGGCGGAGTGAAATACCTGCAAACCGGATCCGAGCGGCAGTCGCTCTTCCAGCTCGCTCAGATATTCGACCGCGATCGGCATTGTCGCCGCATTGAATACGGTCGACGACGTCCGCTCGTATTCGCGCGCCTCGGGATTGACTTCGTGCGACAGCGAGACATGCGGCACGATGTCCTTCAGACGCTCCGCCACCATCCTTTCATGCACCGGATTGGCATAGGCATGAAGCAGCGCTACTGCGACGCTCCTGACACCTGACTGCTTCAGCCAGGCGACCAACCGTTCGAGTTCCTGCTCCACCAGGGGCCGCAGCACCTGTCCTTCATGATCCAGCCGCTCGACCAGTCCGAAACAGAGTTCGGGTGGCACCAACGGTTTCGATTTCGGTGGAACCTCCAGGCGATAGAGATCGCGCCGCCGATAGCGAGCGATCTCCAGCACGTCTTCGAAGCCTGCGGTCGCGACCAGCGCGACCTGGGGTAACCGTTCTTCCACGATCGCGTTGGTCACCCGCGTCGTGCCGTGGATGAATCGCTTGATATCGCTCCTCCGTAGTCCCACGGCGGCGATGGCCTCCAACATCGCATCGACCGGCGCCGCGGGACGCGAGGGCACCTTTGCTATTCTTGTTTCCGCACTGTCGCGCCGGATGGCGATGATATCAGTGAAGGTGCCGCCGATATCGGTACCGACTTCCCAAGGTGCGTCCACGTCGACCACTCTTCAGTCTCCTTCAAAGCCGGCCGCGCTCATGACTTGCGGCCGAGATCCCGGAAATCGACCTGGCGATGGAACCAGTAAGTGTAGCCGTCGAGGTTCGGCACCATCACCGCGTCCTGGTTGGCCTGCCAGAGCAGCACCAGCGGCATCTCCTTGACGTACTCCGCAATCATCTCCTTGCTCAAGGCTTCGTATTTTGCCGGATCCAGCTCGTAGCGCGCCTTGCCTGCGAGCTCCGTCACTTTGGCGTCGTTCCAGGAGCTGTAATTCCAGCGCTGGTTGCCGCTGAAGTAAGTCCGGAAGAAATAATCGGTGGTCGGAAGCCACGCGTTCGAGGATTCCGCGAACAGCGGCAACCTCTTCTCGGCGATCATGGTGCTCATTTGGGCGTCAGGCAGCTTCTGGATATCGACGTCGATGCCGACTTTCGCAAGCGATTCCTTGATCAGGGCAGCCATCGGCTCGGTGACGGCGGCCGAGCCGACATTGATGGTGAAGGTGGTCTTGAAGCCGCCCCCGAGGCCGGCCTCGGCGAGCAGCTGCTTTGCCTTGTCGAGATCGGTCTTGACCGGCATAGCTTGCGGGAAATCACCATTCGGCGGCTCCGTCCAGGAGGCATTGAACAAGGGCAGCCCGCGTTTGAAGATCGCAACGGCGAACATGCTGTCAAAAGGCAGCGCGGCGGCAATGGCCTGCCGGACCTTGATATTGTCGAAGGGCGCCATCTGCGTGTTGAACGCGATCATGGTGAAGCCATTGCTCTGCGGCGTGGAATCGACCCTCACCTTGCCCCGTGACTTGAGCTCCGGCACGTCGCTGGCCTGGAGGTCGACGGCGATATCAGCGTCGCCCTTCTCGATCAGATTGGCGCGGGTCGCCACGTCGGGAATGGTCTGCTCAATGACGCGCTTGAAATAGGGCAGCTTTCCATCGGGGCCGCTCGCCCAATTCTCATTGCGCCGGAGCGCAATCTGCTCGCCCGGCTTGAAGGTCTCCAGCATATACGCGCCGCTGCCGGCGGTGTTGGTCTTGAGCCACTCCTGCGCCCACGGATCTTCAGGCGTCGCATGCTGTTTCGCAAGCTTGCTGTTGAAGATCGGCACCAAAGGCGTTGCGAGATCGGCGAGCGCCAGACGATCCGACTGGGGCAGCATCACCGTGAACGTATGATCGTCGACGACGGCGAATTGCTCGGGTTTCATCAACGAGCCCGCGCTCATCTGAGCCGCCGAAAGCGACTTAGCGCTGACCGCGCGGTCCAGCGACCACTTCACGTCCGCCGCCGTGACCGGCGTGCCGTCGTGCCATTTGGCGTTACGTAGCTTGAAGGTGATCTTCAACCCGTCCGGGCTGACCTCATAGCTTTCGGCCAGCTCGCCGTGGATCCTGGTGCGGTCGAATACCCAGACGCCTCCGTCAAGCTTGCGGTCGAAAGCGACCAGCCGATCGTAGACGCTCATCGAAACGCCGAAGGACTCGCGCGTCGCGCCCGGCGTCGACGGGTCAAGCGTGTTGACATTGTTGCCCGTGACCAGACGCAACGTTTCCGCGCGCGTCTGTGCCTGTAGGGCACCTGGTACAAGACAGGCCGCACCGATCAGGATATTCAAGACGAACTGAGCCGCTTTCATCACCCATGTTCCCCATAAATTGTCCTGCTTCAATCCTTGACAGGCCGATCGGCCGCCAGGAAAGAGCCAGAACTGCCGCAAATCGATAGGCCAGCTGCGGCGGCATGGCGCCCATTGCCACGGGACCGTCGGCTCGCTTGGCGAGCGGGCGACGTTTCTCCAATGCAAACGGCAATCCGTTCGATCAGCCGAAAGGCGTCGGCTGCGGGCAATCGCCCGTAGCCGAACACCAGGCCTTGCCGGGCGGACGGCTCCACGTGATTTTGCGAGAGCGGCTGCACGTGAATGCCGGCCTGGCGCAGCATCTTCGCAGCCTGCTCATCACTCATCCGCGCGCGCAAACTCTCCGTGAATAGCGCTACCAGATGCAACCCGGAGGCAACGGAAGATACGATCAGC
>Ga0210395_10002640_pt1 | contig 13899 bp, 8 predicted proteins | sample IncBWH4OmetaG_FD_150861 | JGI IMG/M metagenome (GOLD analysis project Ga0210395, IMG submission 150861) | Forest soil microbial communities from Barre Woods Harvard Forest LTER site, Petersham, Massachusetts, United States - Inc-BW-H-4-O ... | reverse complement strand
AAGCCAGCGAGCAAGCCGTTGAGGGTCGCACCGCAGTCCCATTTCTTGGAGCGCGGATAGACAAACAAGAGCGCGGCCAGACCGCCTGAGCAAGCAGCGAGAGTCGTGTTAGTCGCGACCCGGGCAACGCCCTGGAGATCCATGGCCGAGAGCGTGCTGCCGGGATTGAATCCGTACCAGCCGAACCACAGGATGACGGCACCGACGGACGCAATCGTCATATCGTGGCCGGGCATGGGCCCGCCGCCATCGCGCTTAAACTTACGTCCAAGCCGCGGTCCCAGGACAATGGCACCCGCGATGGCAACCATGCCACCAATGGTGTGAACCACCGTCGAACCGGCAAAGTCGTGGAAGGGAGTGGAAAGATTATTCAGCCAGCCGTCCGGACCCCACGCCCAGTGGCCAAAGATCGGATAGATAAAACCGCTGACCCCGATGCTGTACCAAAGGTCGCCCCAGAATCCGGTGCGTCCGAGCATGGCACCCGAGGTGATGGTCGAGCAGGTATCGGCGAAGGCGAACTGGAAGAGAAAGAATGCGAGGGTGGCAACGCCGGTCGTTTCGTAGGTGTCGCCAAGATGCTGCAGAAAATACCAAGTGTGGCCGGAACTGTCGCCCCAGCCAATAAAGCCATTGCCGTGGCCAAACATCCAGGCAAAGCCCCAGGCATAAAAGAGAATACCGCACAGGCAGGTATCGACGATGCCTTCAAGGAGCACGTTCACCGTTTCCCGGGTCCGCGCGAAACCGGCCTCAAGAAACATGAAGCCCGCTTGCATGAAGAACACGAGGAAGGCCGTGACCAGCACCCACATGGTGTTGATCGGATTGACGTAGGCAGGCGTGGTGTCGGCCGGTGCGGCGGCGGCTGGCGCTGCCGCAGCAGCCGCTGGGGCCGGAGTTGCGGCGGGTGCGGTCGATGTCGCCGCGGCCGGAGCCGTCTGCGCATGGGCCTTGGACGCCGAGCCTAGGTACAGCGAAAAGCAGAAGATCAAAAGGAAACACAATCCGAGCCCGAGCATTTTTCCGCCAAAGATCGCATAAAACAACGTGCGTTGCTCCGGATCCTTCATCTTGTTAATAAACTTTTTCATGTTTTAAGTTTTTATTTGTTATTTGGTAGTTGAGCTGGTTAGCCAATCGCCGGCGCCCAAACATCGGAGGCGGTTGGTACGCGGCTAAGTGGACACCGAGCGGTTGATGCCGCCAACGGCGGCAGGGCGAGGATAGGACTGCGTTTTATCATGGGTAGTTTTATATAGCTGACAGTTAAGCGCGCTCAGAAGAGGCCGCCCTGAGTTACAGGGAAACGCCCCACCGAGGAGCGCCGCGCAAAACCGTTTCGAGTTAGGATGGATTGTGATGAGAAAGAGTTGCAGGCTTCCCGACCAAGAACGGCCCAATCGAGAAGCGCTGAACCTGCCTCCAATTTAGCAATGCCGATGCCATTCGGAATGAATTGATTATTAACAAAAATATATAACTTATTAATTATCGTAAGTGACGCTTTACGCCCGGATCCGGCCCGGTGATTGTATACAATAAAGCAACGCTCTTGCCGCCACTCGTCACCGCACAATTTGTCCGCACCTTCAGCCTGCCGATGCGGGTGGACGCGCTCGAAGGCTTCACCTTCGGCTTCGACGCGGGTCAAAAATTTTCATGGATGCGCCGGCCAGCCAACTAGCCGAAAACACGGAGAACGATTTCTCAGGATGGATGAGTGACCGATGAAATGACGAACCGAGTGGCTGCACTCACAACCGATCGCCGCGTCAACTGGGCAACCAACCCTGTGAAGAATTCCACCGGAAGAGCGCTCCGTCGCCAAGGCTGCGGAGGACAAGTCGCATGGCCATTTTCGCAATGCAAAAACTCGGGGGCAAGGGATTAGCGGCTTGGACGGCCGATCCTACAGATCAAAATCACAGTAAACGCATATTAAATGCCATTTAATATTTTCTTAATGTATCTTGTGGAATGATTGCTGCTATTTTAATATTTTAACTTAACGAAACCATGTACGAAGGCAGGCAAAACCGCAGGGTAACTCGCAGCATTATGTGGGATTACGTCGAGGTCTTGGGTGTCATCACGCTCGTGACTGCGAGCGGTTGCCTTACGCCCTTGAGCTATCATTCGGTGGGGTTTATCTATCTTTTTGCGGTCATCGCCCTGAGCCTGCGCGTCAGGCGGTGGCCGGTTCTGGTTGGGATCCTGGCCAGCGGCCTGGCTTGGGATTTCGCCTTTGTGCCGCCACGGCTCTCGTTTTCCATTCTTCATTTCGACGACACCCTGTTGCTGTGCGGCTATTTCGTCGTGGCCTTGATCATCGGGCGACAGCTGGCGACACTGCGCTCCGCCGATGACCGGGCGAAGCTGTTCGCGGAATCTGAGCGCATGCATCAAACCCTGCTCGATAGCGTGGCCCATGAGTTAAAGACGCCGATCGCGGTTTTTCGCTCCGCGGTGGATCAGCTCGGCACGAATGAGCCCGTCAAACGCGAATACTTGATGGGCGAAATCCAAATCGCCTTGCAGCGCCTCGATGGCCTGGTGGCGAATTTGCTCAACCAGGCCCGCCTGGAATCAGGCATGCTGAAACCGCAGCTCGATTGGTGTGATGGCCGCGATCTCGTGGCCGCCGCTTGCCGGGCCGTGGGATTTCGGCTCAAGGGTCGCTCGGTCGCGATCAAAATTCCTTCCGATTTCCCGATCTTCCAAGCCGATGCCGTGCTCATGGAACAGGCGATCGCCAACCTGCTGTTGAATGCGGCCGTGCACACACCCGCGCCGGGACGAATCGAAGTGGAGGGAGGATCGAGCGAGGATTCCAAGCAGGTCTTCATCGCGGTGACCGATGAAGGACCGGGTGTGTCCGCCGAATTACGCAGCCGGCTCTTTGAAAAGTTCAGCCAAGGACCCTCGAGCCGGAAAAGCGGGCTCGGCCTGGGGCTTTCCATTGTTCGCGGGTTTATGCGAGCGCAAGGAGGAGATGTCTCGGTCGAATCGCCGCCGCAAGGCGGCGCACGGTTCACGCTTTTCCTTCCACTCGCGAAATATCAAGCGGTGCCAAACGAATGAGTGACGAACGCAAAGCCGATGTCCTTTTGGTCGACGATGAAGAGCAGATTCGTCGCTTGCTGCGCTGCACCCTTGAGGATGATGGCTACAGTGTGCGGGAAGCCGCGACCGGCCGCATTGCCCTGGGTGAAATCGCCCTGCAGGAGCCCGGCTTTATGATTTTGGACTTGGGTCTTCCCGACACCTCCGGAATCGAGGTTCTGCGGACCATGCGGCTCCATTGCGCGGCTCCGGTTCTGATCCTCACGGTCCTCGGCCACGAGAAAAACAAAATCGCTGCGCTGGATGCCGGCGCGGACGATTACCTCGTCAAGCCTTTCAGGAGCGGAGAACTGCTCGCTCGGGTGCGGGCGCTTTTGCGCCGGGTCCAGGCGCCCTTGACGATCGGCAGCCAATTCATTTTCGGTCGCATCCAAGTCGATTTGGTTCGCAGTCGGGTCCTCTGCGACGGACGGCTGGTTAAGTTGACCAATTTGGAATACAAACTGTTGCGGCTACTTGTCATTAATCACGACAAGGTCTTAACCCACCGCTATATCCTGAACGAACTATGGGGACCGCAAGCGACGGAATATACCCACTACTTGCGCGCCTACATACTGCGACTGCGCAAAAAACTGGATGACGCCGTGGATTCGACCGGCCATTTCCAAACGGAGTCCGGCGTTGGGTATCGATTCGTGAGCAAGCCAGAGCTCAGCGAAAGCGTACTTTAAAAATAAAATCGGCCCGTCGAAACGGGCCGATCGCGAAACAGCTCAGCTAATGATTTGGACTTAGGTCGTCACAGGCTTTTCCGTGAGGAAGACTTCTTTTCCACGTTTCTTGCTGTTGCCCATAAGATAGATGAGTCCGTAGATACCCCATACGGCGGCCACACCCAGTGCGATGAAGGGCTCTTTTGGGCTCATGCCGGGCACAAAGAACGGACCAACCAGGTAGAAGATCATACAGAGGAGATTGGCCACGAGGCCGAACAGCGGAATGGCTTTGTGCTTAAAGAAGTTGTGCATGTGGTGTTCGTGGAAGGCGACGATCGCAATCACGCAGCTCATCATGTAGAGCAGGAACGTGCCAAAGTTGCTGATAAGGGTGATCAAGAGCAGGCTCTGGGGAATCTTGCAGGCGGTTTCGTAGCTCAGCTTGTGCGTGCCGATCGAATACCAGAAGTTGTGGGGCAGGCCTTGGACCGTGGCATTGTAGGCGTCCTTGGTGCCACCACTGACGGCCGGGCCGCAATAGTAGGTCGCAACGGTCGCGCAGCCCAGGAAGGCGGAGATTATGGCAAGCGTCCAAATGGCCTTATGCGGAGTGGCGTTCTTGCCATGAAGGAGACCGAAGTGGGAAGCGACTTCCTCGTCACGGCCCATGGCATACGTCACGCGGGCACCGGTGGACAAACAGCTGAGGGTGGTGCCGATGAGGGCGAGAAACACCGTGAAGGCTTGGACCATCATGAACCAGTAACCAGCCCGGGGGCTGCCGAAAGCCCATGCGCCGATCAACTGCATCATGTCACCGAGGGGCGCCGCGCTGCTCGAGGCATTGGAGGTCGCGCCATAGCCGCTGTGCATGTAATAGTTGGTGGCGAAGTATTCCAAAAGGTAGCAGAATCCGCCTTGGATGACGAGCGAGAGAATGATGGCTTTGGGAATATCTTTCTTTGGATTCTTCGCCTCCTCGCCCATGGAGCTGACCGATTCGAAACCGACCAGGATGAGGATGGCGACGCCAGCTTGGATCAAAATGTAGCTGAACCGGTGCGGTGAGACGACAGATAGAGCCGAGGGGTGGTAATTATAGGTTTCGACTCCCTTGTCGTCCTTGGTAATGCCGCCCTTGTAGCTAAGCAGGAAAGGTTCCGGGACGGCCTTGACTACGCCCGCCGGAAGGGTCGCGGGCAGTTTGCCATCATTGTCAGTTGGAACCACGGTGGTGAAACTGCCATCGCTGCCAGTGATCGGTTTCCCGGTAGCGTCCGCTGCGACGTAAATGGGAACTGAAGCGCCCGAAGAATCGACTTTGGGCAGGGTCGCGTTGGGATCCTGAATTTGCTTCGTCGCGTCTTTCGGATCGGGGATCGTCTTGGTGGTATCGAAGATCGTATCTTGGACGTAGTTGACGGGCGTTCCGGTCGAATCCAGCACGTAAGCATTCGAGCCTTCGGGATGTCCCGCGCGGTGAGCAATGGCCATGGCCGAAAAGATCAGCAACGCGGTGATTTGAATCACGTTAATGGCCGCATTTACGCCGGTGGTGCCACCGACGCCACGGAAGGCGATGTAAGCCACGCCAAAAGAGAAAATGAACGAGAAGCCGAACATAAAGATCGGGCTGGGATAGCCGGCCGAAAATGTGTTGGGCCAGATCTCACCAAGAATGTATCCGACAATCAGACCCGTCACGCCAACCATCACGCCGGGATAGACCCAGTAATAAAGGTGGCTCGCCCAGCCGACCATGAACTTCGAGACGCGGGCCCACTTGAACGCCTGTTTCTTGGAAAGAAACGCTTGTTCGGCAAAAAAATAAGAGGAGCCGGCGCCAGGATAGAGCTTGGAGAGCTCGGCGTAAGCTACCGCCGTGGCCAGGCACAAGCAGAGAGCGGCAATAATGCCGAGCCACATGGACATGCCTGCCCCGGGCGCACCGTAGAGGCATTGTTCTCCGAAAGTGAGCCAAAGAAAAGCGCCGGGCGCGATCAGGGCCATGGCGTTGGAGGTGAGACCAGTGAGGCCTAGGGTGGCCTTCATGGCGGGCGTGGAGGATGGAGCGTCTGGCATGGTTTGAGTGGATTTAATTTTTCCTAGGCGATTGGTCGTTTGGTAGTTGAACGCACTGCGGAGGCAGGGCTTGGGTAGTGTTTTATATCGAGGCAGGCGATGGCCTGCCCGGGCCAGTTTCATAGCAGATTAAATGCCAATTAATTTTTCTTTAATTATAAATATCATTAAATTGATGAACCTTTAATGTAAGGTCGTGGCATGTAAGCCGCTAATTTGGTGGGTGTTAGCAGTAACAATCATCCCCATCGGTCGCCTTAAAATCACCTTAATCACCTCCGTGATGCCCGTGGTTTCAATGTCGGCCGATGCCACCACGCCGATTCAACCCGCAACCCGCTAAAAACATGCCAGAAGCTCCTTCCTCAACACCGACCATGAAACCCACCTTGGGTCTCACTGGTTTGACCGTCAATGCGATGGCCCTGATCGCGCCCGGCGCGTTCCTGTGGCTAACTTACGAAGAACAATGCCTATACGGCGCTCCAGCCGCAGGCTGTGCGATGTGGTTTGGCTTCTTTGTTTCCCTGCTGCTGTGTTACGCCACCGCGATTAGCTATGCCGAACTCTCCAAGCTCTACCCTGGTGCTGGTTCCTCTTATTACTACGCTGAGCAGGCCTTCCTCGCCAAGACCAAGGCTTATAAATTTGCCAGGGTAATCAAGTTCTTCACCGGCTGGGCCAGTCACTTGTATTATTGGGCTTATCCGGGCCTGATGGTTGGTGTTACGGCACTGCTCATCGGCTACCTGGCTGGTATCCTCATGCCCAACACGTTCAGCAGCACCTATAACAGCCCACTGCTCATGTATATCGTGTGTATCGTATTTTCGATTGGCGTATCCTACATCGCCTATCTCGGTGTGGTCGGCAGCACGATGGTCAATATCGCGATCAATGTCATCCAGATCACCGCACTGGTGGTCTTTTCCGTCATCGCCATCGCCTATCGTACGAACCACAAGCAGGGTTCGGTCGGCTTTCACTTGTCCAATGGTGTGGCGGTAAACTACCAAGTCGCCCAAACCAACATTTTGGATGACAAGGGAAATCCCGAGCCCGTCCTCGATGCCAACGGCAAACCGACGAAAAATTCCGACGGAACCCCCGCCTACCAGCAGCAGGATGCCCAGGACGCCAATGGCAACCCTGTTCCAGGCGATGCCAACGGCAATGCCACGACGGTAGAAAAAGCAGCTCCTTTCACCATCGACTACACGGGTGCTTGGACCACGGATTCCAACAATAATCCGCAGTTCAACTACCATCCAACACTCAAGTCAGTGCTTGCTCCGCACAAATTCAGCTTCGTGTTGGTCCAAGCCTGTATCGCAATCCTCTGCTTGGTCGGTTTTGAATCGGTGACTTCCATGGGCGAGGAAGCGAAGAATCCAAAAAAGGATCTCCCGTGGGCCATTCTGCTGTCGCTCACCATCCAAGGCGCGATTTGTTATCTGTTCGAGTATTTTGCGACCAATTACCTGCTGAACAACGGCTATAATATGACTTCGGCGGGCGCATCCAGCGCGCCCATCGGTGACCTGATGTTGATCACCGGTACATGGCTCTTCGGCAGCGCATCGGCGGGCAAAGCCTTCATGCTCGTGCAGGCGTTCACCGTGTTTCTCGCCCTCATCGGCACCACGCTGGCCTGCTTGAACACCGGAGCCCGCGTGACCTACGCCATGGGCCGCGACGAGGAAGTCGGGGCTCACTTCGGGCTGCTCCACGGCAAGAATCTGACGCCGCACAAGGCAATCTGGACGCTGTGCATCCTCTCGATCTTCATCGGTATCATCACCGTGACGACCTATCTGGGTGGCTCCTCACCAGCCGCTTTGGACAAACATAACATCTGGTATAGCTTTGGGATATTCAGCCCGAGCTTCTATCCCAACGCATGGAACTCCCTGTTGATTGTCACGCTTATCAGCAACTTCGGCACCTTCCTGCTCTACATGACAACCTGTGTCGTCGCCATGGTGGCCTTCTACGAGCACCACATGTTCCACGGGATCAAGCACGTGGTCATTCCGGTCTTTGGCTTGCTCGCCAATCTGGGTTGCATGTTGTTTTACCTCGTCGGGCCCCATTACGTGGCTGGCATGAGCCCGCATGAACCCAACTGCGCTCTCGCCGTGGCCGCAATATGGGGTATTGGCGGATTCATTTACTTCGCCATGAAGAGTAAATCAAAGGGCAAGACCATGATTCTCACTTCAAAACCCGTGACACCCGCCTAAGCCAAACTAACACCGCAAACCGTCAGGCTCCGCTTGCGCTTCGCGCAGCGGAGCCTTTTTATCGGCGTTTCCATCCCATGCGACTGCGTTACGCCAAACTCTCCACCACCGGCCCGGTCCGGCCGATCAACGAAGACTGGATCGATTTCTGGGAGCCACAGGATCCGCTCGCGCGGGAAAAACAGGGCAGCGTGGCCTTGCTCGCCGACGGCGTCGGCGGCTACGACTGCGGTGAGGTCGCCAGCCGCATGGCGGTTGAGGAGGCGATCAAGGTGTTTCAAAACGCCGCGACCGAGCTCGCACCCTACGAAGTATTGCGACGCATGTTCACCGCCGCATGCACGAGTGTGCATGACGCGGCCCTGGCCAAGCACAGCCAGATGGCCACCACGCTGGTCGCGTCGATTTTTCGCAGCCGCACGGTTTTCGTCGCGCATGTGGGCGATTCGCGGGCCTATCTCATCCGCCAGAAAAAAATCCGCCGCCTTACCACCGACCACGCGGCCACAACCCTGCCCGTCAAGCTCCGCCTCGTGCACGAACGCCAGGCCATGGCCAGCCCCCAGCGTAGCCAGCTGACGCGCTCCGTCGGCGTCGAGCCGTATTGCCAACCCGATTTCATCACGCAGGAACTGCGGCACGGCGATTTCATCCTGCATTGCACCGACGGGCTGCACGCCTTTGTCCTCGACGAAGAAATTTGCGAGATCATCTCCCGCCACCATCCCTACGATGCCTGCCGCGAACTGGAGGCTCTCACGCTGAAACGCGGCGGTGACGACAATATCTCACTGCAAATCCTCGAGGTGCGCGACTGGGAAAGAGTCTCGACCAACTCACCCCAGCGCTCCACCAGCAAAACCAACGCGCCCCAAGGCTCCGCGGCCAAGCCCAACACAACCAGGGCCGGCACCGGTGAACTCGCGCCCGGCATGCTGCTCGACAACCGCTTCGAGCTGACCGACCTCATCGCCCGCAGCAACATGTCCTCAATCTTCAAGGCCAATGACCACAAGACCGGCGGAAGCGTCGCCCTGAAGGTTCCGCTCATGGCCCTCGAAAGCGATATCGCCGGCTACGAGCGGTTTCAACGCGAGGAAGAAATCGGTTCGCGGCTCAACCACCCTTCCGTGCTCAAGGTCATCAAGGTGGAGGGCGAGAAAAGCCGCCCCTATCTCGTGATGGAATTCCTCGACGGCATAACCCTCTCCGAGCTGCTGGCCAAACGGAAACCCCTGCCGGAAGCCGAGGCCGTGAATTACGCGAGCCTCATTTGCGACGCACTCGAATATCTCCACGCCAGTGGCATCGTGCACCGCGACCTCAAGCCACAAAACATCATGCTCTGTCGCGACGGCTCCATCCGGCTTTTCGACTTCGGCATCGCCCGCGTGGAAAAAGCGCGTCGCCTGACCTTCGTAGGCTTCTCGCCGGCCATGGGCACGCCCGACTACATGTCACCCGAGCAGGTGAAAGGCAAACGCGGCGACGCCCGCAGCGATATCTACAGCCTTGGCGCCATGCTTTATGAAATGGCCGCCGGCTCGACCCCCTTCGAGGGCGAAAGTCCCTACGTGATCATGAACGCTCGCGTCACCGGCGATCCGGTCGCACCGCGCAAGCTCAATCCCAATCTTTCGCCCGAGCTTGAGGAAATCATCCTGCACGCCTTGGAGCGCGACCCCCGGCAGCGCTACCCGAGCGCGGCCGAAATGAAGCGTGAACTCAACGACTACAAACTCGTCACGCTCACCCAACGCTATCAGCAACTCCGTGCACCCCAACCATGGAAGAGCAGCCATAACACCGTCACCATGGTCATCGTTTTCGCAGCTGCGACCATCCTGACGTTTGTTGCGATGCTTTTGTTTTTCCGCCTCCACCACTGACGCACACCCAATTGCAGGTCGGGGTTTATCCCCGACATCCGACCAGACAGACCTGTGTCGGGCGTAAAGCCCGACCTACTACTTCGGCAAACTGAGCCGCCATTGAAATCAACTCGCGCAACCAATGGCTGACGCCCGCCCCGCTTTAGACACGCCGCCCGCCCCGCCAAGCGGGTGGGAAGAATATGCGTTCTCGGTGCTCGTCATTGTTGTCGTCACGGCCGCAAGCCTGATCCTGCCAGAAAGCTACTATCTTTCCGTCGGGTTAATCTATTTGCTCGCCATCATCCTGCTCTGCCAGCGCGTGGGCCGCGGACCCGTGCTCCTGGCGGGAGTACTGGGCGCGTTTGCGTGGGAATATATTTTCATCCCACCCCATTTCTCTTTCGCGATCAATTCGCTCCAAGATGCCCTTCTTTTTGGCACTTATTTCGTTGTTTCTCTGGTGGTGGGCCAGTTGACGGCGCAAATCCGCGCCCAGGCCCAAAACGCCCGGCTGCGCGAGCAGCACGTCACGGCACTTCTCCGTCTCACCCATGCGCTGGCCGAGGCCAAAACCCTCGATGAGGCGGTCTTCGCCGCCCTGCGGCAAATGGATGAACTTTTCGGCGCACAAACTTCCCTCGTCCTGGCGGATGGCGCCCACAAAACATTGATCCCACATGTCGCAAGCTCGTATGCGTTGGACGAAAAAGAGCGCACGGCAGCCGAAGAGGCGTTTCGCACCCAACAACGGGCCGGGCGGTTAACGGACAACCTTCCTGACCGCATGGGTCACTATCTGCCGTTGGTTCGCGATAACAAGACGATCGGCGTTCTTGGCATAAAAGCGCCCAATAGCACCCTCACCCCCGCCCAGCAAAATTTGCTTGAGGCCTTTGCCCAGCAACTCGCCATGATTATCGAGCGCGAATATTTGCGCGCCGCCAGCGAGCGCGAAAAACTCCTCGCCGAATCGGAAAAATTGCACCGCACGCTGCTCGACAGCGTCTCGCACGAGTTGCGCACCCCGCTGGCCATCATAAATGCGTCCACCGACAGCCTGGCCGGGGCGGATTCGAACCTGCGCGGGCAACTGGTAAACGAAATCCGCACCGCGGTGCATCGATTAAACCGCCTGGTGGGAAACCTCCTCGATCAAACGCGGTTGGAAAGCGGGACGCTCAAGCCACGGCTCGACTGGTGTGATGCCGGCGACATCGTGAACGCCGCCGTCGAAAGCACCCGCGACGCACTCGCCGGGCACCCGCTGGCCATCGCCGTGCCCGAAGACATGCCACCCGTGCGGGCGGACTTCGCCCTCACCGAACACGTGCTCGCCAACCTGCTGCTGAATGCCGCCAACCACACGCCGCCTGCGACGCCGGTGCTTCTCACCGCGGGCATTGAGCCCGGCGGCCAGCGCATGTTTTTCACCGTAGCCGACCGCGGCCCGGGATTTTCCCCGGCCATGCGCGGACGCTTGTTCAAGAAATTTATCCAGGATGATGCCGCCAGCACCGCCGGGCTCGGCCTGGGCCTGTCGATTGTGCGCGGTTTCGTCGTGGCCCAGGGTGGCGAAGTCGTCGCCAGCGAAAATCCCGGCGGCGGCGCACTGATTACAGTTTACCTGCCGCACCCGCCGCCCAAGGCTGCGGCGCATGCAGCCTGTTGAAAAACTATGCTGGCCGACGCAACCCATGAGTTTTTTAACAGCCTGCTAACATGACCAAAAGCCATTCAACGCGCCTGCTCGTCGTGGACGACGAAGTGCAAATCCGCCGGCTTCTCCGGCTGGCGCTGGAGGCGGAGAATTACGAAGTGCACGAGGCCGCCACCGGGCAACTCGCCTTAAGCGAAGCCGCCGGGGTGCACCCCGACGGAGTCGTGCTCGACCTCGGGCTGCCCGACTTGGACGGCAAGGAAGTTTTGCGGCGGCTGCGCGAATGGTCGCAGGTGCCGGTGCTCGTGCTCACCGTGCGCGACGGCGAGGAAGACAAGATCGCTGCGCTCGACTCCGGCGCCGACGATTACCTGACCAAGCCATTCAGCCGGCGGGAACTGCTTGCCCGGCTGCGCGCCGTGCTCCGCCGCACGCAACCGTCCAGCGAGGAAACCATCGTGCGTTTCAGCGACGTGGAAATCGATTTCGCCGCCCGCATCGTCCGCCGGGCAGGCGCGGAAGTAAAGCTGACCGCCAAGGAATACGATCTTCTGCGCTACCTCGCACAACACCGCGGCCGCGTCGTAACCCACCAGCAGATCCTGCGCGAGCTGTGGGGTGCCAACGCCGAGGACAGCACCCACTACCTGCGGGTTTACATGACGCATCTCCGGCAAAAACTCGAACCCAATCCCCGGGCACCCAAATTTCTCCAGACCGAATCCGGCGTCGGCTATCGTTTGGTCGAGTCGTAACGATTGAACCGCCAATGGACGCGAAGGAACGCGAATTTGGATTTAGAAGATCGATCCATCTCGATCCTCTTTTTACCACGAAGGCCACAGAGCTAGAGATAGAAGAAGCGGATGCTTTTCTCTGCGCTCTGAGTTTCCTCTGCAGCGAAAACATAGAATATATTCGCGTTCATTCGTGTCCATTCGCGGTTAAAAAATCCGGACTAAATTAATAAGCACCTATCAGTGGTTCAAATACATGAATCAGCCATGCTCGCCATCCGGTCTGCTTTTTGTTTGAATTTTTTTGCGATGATCAAGCTCTGCATTTTTGTTGGTATGACTGTCGGCGGTTTTGTCGGCTATATTGTGCCCTCCAGTTGGGGCATCATGTGGGCTTTTTTCATCAGCGGCATCGGCAGCATAGTCGGAGTTTACTATGGCTGGAAAGTGGGGCGTCACCTCGATCGCTGACGTGTCGAGCCAGCCTTGCTTCTTAATTCTCCGCCGGCTCGACGTGCACGGATACGTCGCTGATGGCAAACGGTGCGCTCAGCAACGCGTTCTTCACTTCGTGGGCGATCTCATGGCCGCGCCGCACGGTGAGCCCACCCTCCACCTTGATCTGAATGTCCACCAGCAGGCTCAGCCCGCTGCGTCGCACCCGGCATTTATCGAGGCCATGCACGCCCGGAACCTGGATCGCCACGGTGCGAATCTCGCCCAGCAACTCCGTCGGCACCGCCACGTCCATCGCCTCGTCGAACGCACGCTGGAAAACCCGCACGCCGGTGAACACGATGACCACCGCCGCGAGCAAGGCCGCCCACCCGTCCGCGGCCTCATAGCCCTTCCCGCCGATCACCGCGATCGCAATGCCGATAAACGCCGCCGTACTCGTCAATGCATCCGCTCCCTGATGCCACGCCTCCGCGCCCATCGCCATGCTGCCGGCCGACGCGCCCACGCGCGCCAGGCGCCGGGAAAGCCAAAGTTTCACCACCACGACACCGGCAAGCAAGGGCAGCGTGAACCAGTGCGGCCCGCGATGCAGCGTGGTGATGGCATTAACGGCATACCAGCCGATCCATATTGCCGCCACAAAAGTGCCCAACGCCACCGCCAGTGCCGCCAGCGGCTCGGCCTTGCCATGGCCATAGGGATGGTTGGCATCGGGCGGACGCACCGAAAAACTCAATCCCGCCCACACCGCGGCCGATGAAATAATATCCAGCGCCGACTCCATGCCATCCGCCACCAACGCATAGGAGTGGCCCAGCACGCCACCGGCAATTTTCACCGCCGCCAACGTTGCATTGATTGCAATGCCGCGCAACACCAGCCGCGCACCAGCCGCGGCACGACGTTGTGCATCTGCATGCGGATCGGCGGGCATGCGGCGAGATTGACGGTTCGACCCACCGACCTCAATGGCGATCTGTTTTTCCGTAGTCGCCGTAATCGCCCCGACCGCGTACGGCGGCGTTGACCACGCCCCATCCATACGCCAGCCTAACCGTT
>Ga0210395_10002639_pt1 | contig 13902 bp, 9 predicted proteins | sample IncBWH4OmetaG_FD_150861 | JGI IMG/M metagenome (GOLD analysis project Ga0210395, IMG submission 150861) | Forest soil microbial communities from Barre Woods Harvard Forest LTER site, Petersham, Massachusetts, United States - Inc-BW-H-4-O ... | reverse complement strand
TCTGGTGCGGTTAGACTAGCTTTGCAACTGCGGAAGAGTCTGCCTTCTGCAAACTTGGCTTTGCGGACTGCAATATTCCGCGCCGCTCCCGGCGTTGACATCACCTGCCTCAGGACATAGCATCCTCTGTACCACGCCGCTGGGATGGCCCGCCGGGCGGTAGACGCAGCTGTTGGTAGGGCAGGCACCCATTCCCACGCAACGCTATGCCGAGGCGATCATTTTCAGTAACATACCGACAAACGCACAATAGGAGCCGTGTCCTTGGGGAACTGCGTGGCGGGAGTGTACGTAACATTGAACATAACGTTAGGAGTTTGCTATGAGTAACAAATTCTTTGACGGCATCAAGCACGTGATCATCGAGGACGATGACCCGAAGCCGGAGGGACAAGCTCAGGCGCATTCGCAACCGCATGCTGAGGCGCCCGCCGTCGCTCCGCCGGCCGGGGCTTATACGGACAGCGCGGTCTATCAACCCGTGAGCACGCCGGCGATCAACACGCAGCCGCTGAGCGAAGAAACTGAACACTGCTACCAGAGGATTCTGGCGAAGACCAATTTCAACGCGACTCAGGTTGCGGCCACAATTCACAAGTATCTCGATCCGCTTTCATCCATTGCTGCGCTCGATGAGCGGACCCGCTTCAAAACCGCGGTGGTGCAGGCGAAGGCGCAGGAAGGACTTTCCCAGGAAAAGATTCTCGCCACATTTGACGGGTTGAAAGTCGCGTTGCAGAACGAGCAGGAATCGTTCGCCGCCTCGGCCGCCGCGACCAAGCAGCGGGAAATTGACGATCGGCAGAAGAAGGTGCAAGAGGTTACGGACGCGATTGCGCAGAAGCAGAAGGAGATTTCACAGCTGCAGCAGCGGCTCTCCGACGTGACTACGGAACTGGTGGCAGCGCAGGGCAAGATTCAGCGCGCCGAATCGCAGTTCACGATTGCGGCGCAGCGGCGCGCGCTGGAGATTGATCAGGAAAAGGCTAAGTACGTCAGCCTTCTGCAGGGGTGAGAATAGTTAGGGATTAGAGATTAGGGACCAGAGAAGAAATTTGGGAACGGGATCAAGAAGGAATATGCCTCATGAGTATTACACCGTCCACTCCGAATAATCTTGGCGATCAACTGAAGTCGTTCTGGTCGCGGCCCGAAGGCAAGACGGGGATGATTTTCATCGTCCTGGCCGCGGCGGCCGCGGTTTATGGCTGGGCACAGATCGTGCCTTTCGTCGTCTCCATGCTGGCCGATACGCTGCACATGGTCGAACTGGCGGCGATGCTGGGCGCGATTCTGTGGGTGGTCTTCAGCAGCCGCACGCATCTTTTGTTTCGTTTGATCATGCGGGCCATTACCGGGCTGATCATTGATATCGACCCCATCGGCATTTTGAAAGATCACCTGTCGCAGATGCGGAAGCGGCGCGACGTGATGTCGCAGCAGATCTCGAACGTCAGCGGGCAGATTCAGTATCTGAAAAACATTATCGATAAGAATTCGGCGCTGGCCAGCGAGAACATGCGCCTCGCGGCCCATGCCAAGAAACTCGCAACTACCAGCGCCGACCAGAACGAACAGCTGCGCATGGCGTTGCAGATGAAAGCCAAGGCCAATCAGGCGGGGCGGCTGCAGAAATCCAATCTGAGCTACCAGCAACTGCTGAACAAGTTGCAGAACATTTACGACCTGCTGAGCAAGTGGGCGGTGCACATCGATTTCTACATCGAGGACACCGACAACGAAGTGAAGCAGGCGGAGATCGAATACAAGACCATCAACACGGCCTTCCGCGCCTATCGCACGGCGCTCGCCGTCATCAAGGGAACGGGAGACGAAAAAGAACTGTACGACCAGACCATGGAACATCTGGCCGAAGAAGCGGGCCGCAAGCTGGGCGAGATGGAAGACTTCCAGCGACTGGCGCAGAACTTCATGGACACGATTGATCTCGAAAACGGCGCAGTTGAAACCGACGCCCTCGAAAAACTCGACGCCTACGAGCAGAAGTTGCTCACGTCGGGCGCTACCGACACGGCTTTCCTGCTACCGGGCGCGACTGCGGCTCCAGTGCCGGTTCCGGCTAGCAGGGCGGCGGATTCTCCGCCGGCGGCGAAGAGCGCGGGCGATTACGGGGACATGTTCAAGTAACGGAGTTTTTGAAAAAGGTGGGTTTTAAGTAGCACGGTTCGGCATTAGAACGGTTCGTATCAAGGTGGTTTGTATCAGGGCATCGCTTTAGCGATGCCGCCGAAGAAACCCGAACGCTACACGGCTTTAGCCGCTAGGGTTCGCGGCGCAGCGGCTAAAGCCGAAGCGCACGTTTGCTGATACGGCATGCCTGAAGGCATGCCCTGATACGAATCTTCTTTAGTCTCAGTTTTAGTGCTCAATCGTCGCTGCTGACATTTCGGATGAGAGTTGTACACGGGAGGAAACGCAAGACATGGCACATCTAAAGACCGGGCCAAAGATTATTCTGATCATCCTGCTTGTGGTGGGATTTGTGTTTGGACTGCGCAAGGCCGCAGAACTTGGCTGGATTCCCACTCCTGGCGTGATGAAAGCGCTGGTGCCGGAGAAGGCTGCGTTGCCCGATGTGAAAGATGCGCTGGTGCAGAACGTGGAGCCGGTCACACTGCCCACCTCGTCTGCCGCGAGCGTGCCCGCAACCTTGATTCGCGGCGAAATCTGGGAATGGAATGCCCAGATGAATATGATTTACGCCAATGGCGGCGCGAGCACGACCAAGGGCTCGCTCATGGAGAAGCACGGCGTCAATCTGGCGCTCATCCGTCAGGATGATACCGGCAAAATGCAGGAAGACCTCATCGCCTGCGCCCGCGAGATTTCAGGCGGATCGTCGCAATGCTCCAATGGCGCCAACTTTGTGGTGATCATGGGCGATGGTTCGGGACAATTCCTCGCCGCGATTAATCCGCAGCTTAAAAAACTTGGACCGGATTACCAGGCGAAGGTGATTGGCGCGACCGGCTACAGCCGCGGCGAAGATTCGCTGATGGCGCCGCCGGATGTGAAGAGTAATCCGCAGGCTGCGAAGGGGCTGCTGGTTGAGGGCGTGCTGCGTGACGGCGACTGGAACATCGCGCAGAAGTGGGAGGGCGACAACAGCATCAAGAATAATCCCGACGAGAAGACGTGGGATCCGGACGCGGTCAACTGGATCAACGCCTCCGATTACAACGTGGCCGCAGCTGACTACGTTGCGGGAAAGTGCGACGACCGCCAAGTCGTCAAAGAGGGACATCTCACGGGAGAAAAGAAACACATCTGCGTGAATGCCGTCGTCACCTGGACGCCGGGCGACGTCACCATCGCCAAAGGCAAGGGCGGACTGGTGAAGGTGGTCAGCTCCAAGCAATACCGTTCGCAGATGCCGGCCGTGATTCTGGGGCCGAAGAATTTTTTCGAACGCAATCGGGCCGAGTTCGAAGGGCTGCTGGCGGCCACGTTCGAAGCCGGCGACCAGATCAAGGCTTTCGATCAGGTGCTGCATAAAGCTTCGGCGATCAGTGCCAAGGTTTACGCCGACCAGGACGAAGCTTACTGGTACAAGTACTACAAAGGTGTGACCGAGAACGACGCGCAAAATTTGAAAGTTGATCTCGGCGGCTCGACCGTCAACAACCTTGCCGACAACCTCATTCTGTTTGGCCTGGAGCCCGGGACCAACGACAACTTCCGTTCGACTTACACGGTGTTCGCCAAGATCGCGACCCAGCAGTATCCCGCGCTGTTTAAAGACACACCGATTCCCGACGTGAAAGACATTGAAGACAAGTCGTTCATCACGGGGGCGCAGGCGCGCATGAGCAGCGGCGGAGCCGAAGGCGAGGCGCCACAATATGCCGCCAACGAAAGCGGGCCGGTGGTTTCGAAGCGGTCGTACTCCATTAACTTCGATACCGGAAAGGCGACCTTCACCGATGAGGGTGTGCGCACCATGTCGGAGTTGAAAGATTCGTTGGCCATTACCGGCTTGTTCATTCAGGTTGATGGCTATACCGATAACACGGGCAGTGAGGGAGTGAATCAGGCGCTGTCTGACGCTCGGGCGGCCGCTGTGAAAGATTGGCTGCAGAAGCATGCGCCGCGCAACTTCCCCGACAATCGCTTCAAGATTGCCGGGCACGGTTCGCAGAATCCTGTCGCGACTAATGAGACGATGGCCGGCAAGGCTGCCAATCGGCGCGTGGAAATCACGCTGCTCGGCAGTTAGGCGCATCGATGGAATCGACGCAGGCGGGAAACCTGCTTTTCCTCGCTGCAAGCGAACAGCAGGTTCCTCGTCGCTTCGCTCCTCGGAATGACAAATGTTTTGCGCTTGAAATGAAAAGCAGATCGCCCGAAATGACAAGGCTTGAATGACAAGGTTTGAGCGAATGACAAAGCCCCGACTTAACGATGGCAACCGCAGATGAATCAGGCGATTGAGGTTTTCTCACCCAATCGGGTGATCTCAAAACAAACGGTGCGCTGGATGGTGGGGTTCCAGCTGGTGTTGTTGTTTTGCATCTGGTTTTTTTCGCCGACCGTTTTTCTGCCTAAGCCCAAAGAAGTTTGGCAGGCCCTGGGCGAAATGTGGATGGAGGGTCTGGGCGGCGAACTGATCACCAGTTTCGTGCTGAACCTGGAAGCGATCGCGCTGGCGGCTGTGCTCTCGCTGTTGATGGCTTACCTGACAGTCATCCCGTTCTTCCGTCCCATCGTTACGCTGCTCAGCAAACTGCGATTTCTCTCCATGGTGGGGCTAACGTTTTTCTTCACGCTGATGGCGACCACCGGACATGAACTCAAACTCTATTTGCTGGTTTTCTCGGTCTCGGTATTTTTTGTTACGGGCATGGCTGAGGTCGTGGCCAGCATACCGAAGGGAGAGTTCGATCTGGCGCGCACGCTGCGCATGAATGAATGGCGGGTGGTGTATGAAGTCGTGATACTCGGCCAGGCTGACCAGGCTTTCGAAGTGCTGCGCCAGAACGCGGCTATGGGGTGGATGATGCTCACCATGGTCGAGGGCATCTCGCGCTCCGAAGGCGGAGTTGGCGCCATGCTGCTGAATCAGAACAAGCATTTTCATCTGCCGGCAGTCTTCGCGATTCAGTTGACCATTCTGCTGCTCGGGCTGGCGCAGGATTACGGGATCGGACTGCTGCGGGATGTTTTCTGCCCTTACGCGGACCTGACTTTGGAGCGGAAGTAAGAACTAGCTGCGAGTTACGAGCTACGAGCTACGAGCTACGAGTTAAGACGACGGAATCATGGTTTCCTACACTTACGGAAAAACGCTGCTGAAGGTGGACGACGTTTCGCTTGAATACGACGGGCGTCCCATCCTTAAACACGTTAGTGCGGAAATTAAAGACATTATCTGTCCCGATCATGTGCAGGGGCAGGTCGTGGGATTTCTTGGGCCTAGCGGGATCGGGAAGACGCAGCTGTTTCGCATCATCGCCGGATTGAACAAGCCGACCTCGGGGCGCGTTACCATCAACGGGCAAGACCGGCCGGTGCAGGCTGGGGAAGTGGGCGTGGTTGCCCAGGATTATCCTTTGTTCGAGCATCGTACCGTGATGTCGAACCTGCTGCTTGCGGCAAACCAGAAAGAAAAAGACGATAAGGCGGCGCGTGCCAAAGTTGTCCAGTATTTGACTGAGTTTGATCTGCTCGATAAGGCAAGCCTTTACCCGGTGCAGCTCTCCGGCGGACAGCGGCAGCGCTGCGCGATCATCCAGCAGATTCTCTGCTCGGAACATTTTCTGCTGATGGACGAACCGTTCAGCGGGCTTGACCTGCTCATGCTGGAAAAGACCAGCGAACTGATTCAGAAAGTCGCGAACATGGACGACCTCAACACCATTATTGTGGTCACGCACGACATTACTGCCGCTGCTGCCGTTGCCGATCATCTTTGGCTGATGGGGCGTGATCATGATGCGAGGGGCAATCCGCTGCCGGGTTCGCATATTGTCGAGACTTATGATTTGATTGAGCGCGACCTTTGCTGGAATCCGCGGATCATCACCGAGCCGCGGTTTGTGGATTTCGTGCGTGAGGTGAAGGAGCGGTTTCGCAGCTTGTAGCTGAGTTGGGAAGCGCGCCTTCCAGCCGCACTGCTCAGGATCAATGAGCGCTATCGACTGATAACGTCATCCGTGAGAGACGGCTAGTACTCGGCCTCCTACGACGTCGGATGCATCAAGAGTCACCATTTCAATCCGACCGATCGCATCCAATTGGAAGTGTAGAAAGCCGTCCCGAAGTGCATAACGAAACCAATAGGGAATAGGTCGTTTTAACAACTTACTCATGCCGCCGCCACCGCTCGAATAGGGGGACGACCCCATTTTTCTCAGAAGGTCGCCTTCGGGATCATCTAAAGCGACACCGTTCGGTAGTTGGCCGGAGTAGCCAGCGTACCCCTCGTGGCCCTCACGGTGGAGGTGAAAAGCTGCGACGTAAAGCTCCTTCGGGTCGCCGACCTCCCTTGGGCGCACAACCCGTGGCGCTTCTTTAAACACCACATCGACCCCCTCCGACTTAAACTCTAACGACCCGTAGTACTCATCATGCTCAATGCGGGACATTGCTTGCCCGAAGAAGGTCCGCACCTGTGTGTCATTCTCGGAGCGACGAAGCAGCGCTACAATTGTGGCAAATTCGAATTTCGATGTACTCATTGGGACTCTTGCATTTTATCAGCGTCTGCTGTGGCCGCCGCTTCTATAAAGATGCTTGGCGTAAGATCGCGATTACACTCATTGACCGGGCCAATGTGCGCCGAGCAGAAGAAAACGGCGGACTCGCGCACGATCCAATCCTTGGGAAGACGTTAGGGACACTACCCAACGGATTTCACCGCTGAGGTGCTCCTCTACGGCCCCAGCGTAACTTTTAGCACATAGGCATATTTTCCTGGAGCCACTGCCGGCAGCTGCGCCTGTACCCCATCGTCGTTCTGGTGCCATTCGACTTTGTCGCTGCTGCCGATCAATTCGATGTTCTTGATCTGCAATCCTTTTGCTTGTTGCGCGGCTCCCAGGGCGTGGATTACCGCTCGGCCATTCTCCGGCCACGCCATTTCAATCGCGTAGAGCGTGTTCCCTTTGCGGGTGAAACGAAAATCTTCCGCCGTGTACGGCTTCGTGTCCTTGTCATGGCCGAAGCCGGGCTGAATTTTTGTCGGGCCCTCGCCGTACACCGTCCACGGAGTGGTGTCGTAGATGGCCTCGCCATTTTGTTTGAGCCAGCCGCCAATTTCCAGCAGCGTGTTGCGGACCTCGTCGGGGATCGTGCCATCGGGGCGCGGGCCGATATTCAGAAGCAGGTTTCCGTTCTTGCTGACGATGTCGATCAGCTGGTGCACGAGGAATTCTGGTGTTTTGAATTGATCATGCTCCAGGTAGCCCCACGAAAAATTGCTGACCGACGTATCGGTCTGCCAGTGGTCGGGCTCGATGCCTTCCCTCAATCCGCGCTCGAAGTCGCGAGCGCCGGCGTGAAAGTCGAGAGAGTAATCCTTCATGTTGATTACGCCCGCGATTCCGTGGTTCGCGGCGTAGTTGTAATAGAACGCGGCGAACCTGGTGACGTTGGGGCGAAAATTCGTTTGGCCGATCCACCAGTCGAAATACATTACTTCGGGCTGATATTTCTGGACGATCTCGGCCGCCCGCGCCAGCCAGTCGTTGGCGTATTCGGGACTCACGTAGGTCCAGTCGTTCGCTAGCGTCTGTCCGGGATCCGAGAGCCAGGCATGCGCCGGGCCGTAGAGCGACGCATATTTCGGATCGTTCACATCGGAGCGGAAGGTGCGGCCGCCGTCGAAAAAGAAATCGTGTTCGGCACGGTGAGATGAGACGCCGAAATGCAAGCCCTCGGCTCGCACCGCTTTTGCGAGGTCGCCGATCACGTCGCGTTTGGGGCCCATCTTTACTGCGGTCCAATCTGAGAGGCCCGAGTCGTACAGCGAGAAGCCGTCGTGATGCTCTGCGACCGGAACCACGTAACGCGCGCCCGCCTGCTTGAAAAGCCGCGCCCAGTCGGCTGGGTCCCACTTCTCGGCCTTGAACAGCGGGACTAGATCTTTGTAGCCGAATTTGTCTTGCGGCCCGTAGCGTTTCAGATGCTCTTGAAATGTTGGATCGTTGGGCTGATACATGTTGCGGGGATACCACTCATTCATCGCGCCTGGAACCGCGAAGACTCCCCAATGAATGAAGATGCCGAATTTCGCGTCCTTATACCACTGCGGCATTTCAAACTTGCGCAGCGTAGCCCAGTCGGCGCGGAAGGGACCGTCGTTGTCCTGGCGTTCAACTTCGTGTAGGAGAGCGGCGCGAGCGCCATCATATTTCGACACCGACGCCTGCCACTCGTGATCAATCTCAGCGGCCGATTTGATCTCTTGCGTGGGAGCCAGCGGATCAGCAACCGCGGTCTGCGCCGGGACAACTGCCCTGAAAACAAGGAAGACCAAGAGGAAAGAGATCTTGCGGACCGGGGAAGGCTTCATGGCGCAGAATTATAGACGCCTCGCCCTAGACCACCGGCTTCCCTTTCGGCGGAGACGCGGGAACGCCGTCTTTTCTCCAAGATGACAACAATGTAATCCCGCCGTCATGCTGGCGACGGCCTGACGCCGCGAAGATGGAGTCCCCGGCGTGAAGCCAGGAAGAGGAGCATAATGTCCCGAAGATCTAGCAATAAGTCTTGGATGAGGCGCCTGCCTGTGTTGGTCGGCCTGGGAGCGGCTCTGAGCGTTACCGCGCTCGCGCAGTCCGTACCATTCCCGACCTACCAGGTAGGCCAGAACGCGAACGGGTCGCAGGGCCCGGACTACCCGTCAACCTTCACCACGCCGTGGGTCGTCAGCAGTGGCCAGATCATTACCCCCGCGGGCACACAGGTCTACCTCGGCACCACGACCCGCGCCAAGGCCGTCGCGCTGAACCCGAATACCGCCACGCATACCGCCGCCGTCCTGCAAATGGGCGCACCCCAGGCCGTTACTGTTTTCAACACGCAGACCGGCGCTGTCCTGCAGACTTATAAACCGTTCGGCAGCACGAGCGGCAGCTCCACCGGCATCACCTATTCGGCGGATGGCTCGCATCTGGTATTTAGCCAGGACGGTGGCTTCGGGCCGGCCTTCGTTGCCGTTGCCAGCGTCGACCCGGTGACGGGCTTGCTCACAGACCAGGCTCATGTCGGCGTTTCGCTGGACGTCAACGATGGCGGCTATCTGACCACCGTTACCTGCTACCCGTACAACGCTGCGGCGACGCCACCCTCGGGCAGCCCTTCGGGGACCACTGGCAGCATTGAGATTCCCTGTGGCCAGACCGTCTCGGTTGTCTCAGACGGCGCATACACGGCCTATCCCACCGGCGTCGCTATCACGGCCGATGGCAAGACCGCTTACGTCGTGCTGGACAACAACGACACACTGACTAAGATCGACCTGACCCAGGCGTCGCCGAAGGAGGGTCCAGAGCTCCGCGTCGGCAACGTTCCGCACAGCGTTGTGATCTCTCCGGACGGTACCACCGCTTACGTCTCGAACGAAGGTGGACGAATTGCTACGGCGAAAGACTTCCAGGGATACTCGAACGGCACTCCGGTCGTTGCCGAGAACCCGACGGGCGCTACCTCCACCGGCACCGTTTCCGTGGTGAACCTGGCTACGTTCAAGGTCACCAAGAACATTGGGACCGGTCTGCACCCGACGGGCATGGCGTTTTACGGAACGCAACTCCTGGTCGCTGATGCCTATAGCGATAGCATTACGGTGATCGACACCACCTCGAACACTGTGGCGTCGACCATCAAACTTACGCTGCCGGTCAAACTGCCCGATGGAAACCTGGTTGGAGCGGGGCCGAACTCAATCGCGGTCGACGCGGCGAACAGCATCGCCTACGTCGCGCTCTACAATGCCAACGCAGTTGCCGTGGTTAACCTTACTTCAAGCCAGGTCGAGGGCCTGATCCCGGTCGGCTATGCGCCGAGTTCGGTCGCTTTTGATGCGGCGGACGGTGAACTGCTCGTGGCCAACGACAAGGGCCTTGGCACCACCGGCTTCGGTGTGGCGCCACCTCCGACGAATACCGCAGAAAATTCGTATGCGAAAGAATTCAATGCGGTCGATTTCAACACTCACCAGGATCTCGGCACCGTGAGCATCGTTCCGATTCCGAACAGCGTGGCGCTGGGGGTGATGACGACGCAGGTTTACGACAACAACCACTGGGATCTGGCAGAAAATATCACGGCGGCCTCCGGTGGTAACCCCAATGCGACGCCGGTCGCACTCCCGGCGAAGATCGGCAGCCCGTCGCTGATCAAGCACGTGTTCGTGATCATCCGTGAAAACCGCACCTACGATCAGATCCTGGGCGACGTGGTTGGCGGCAACGGCGACCCCACGCTGGCAACGTTTGGCGATGGCGCCGCAGCCTCTACCTACGGTATTGGACCAGACACGACCAACGCGCACGCGCTGGTACAGCGGTTCCCGCTCTTGGACAACTTCTACGACCCGAGCCGGCAGTCGGCTGACGGTCACAACTGGATCACGCAGGCCATGGCTCCTTACTCCGACGACATCCAGTCGCCGGACTGGCTCCGCGACTATCCCTCTAACGGCGGCGAGGCCCTGGCCTACCAGAAGGCGGGCCACCTGTGGGACTCGGCTGCCAAGGCCGGCGTCTCGTTTAAGAACTATGGCGAGTACATCGAGTACAACACATTCCTGACGCCGACTGGATCGACCACCGAACCATTGTGGATCGACTTCTTCAACGACATAACGGCTTACGAGTGCGGCGCCGAGCCTCAGCTCTACAACGTAAGCACGGTCGCCTCGCACTCTCCGCTGCCGAATCTGATTAACCACACCTTCCAGACGTATCCGCAATTCGATCTGGGAATCCCTGACCAGTTCCGCTTCGACATTTGGAATCAGGACTTCCAGAAGGATGTGACCAACGGTACGGTGCCCCAGTTGGAATTCATGTGGATCAGCTCCGACCACACGGGCGGCCCGCCGCCGGCGCAAGTCATGCAGGCCGATAACGACCTGGCTCTTGGCCGCTTCATCGACGCTATCAGCCACAGCCCCATCTGGTCCTCTTCAGCGATCTTTATCGAGGAAGACGACGCGCAGACCGGCGTCGACCACGTGGACGGCCACCGCAGCCCGGGCTACGTCGTCAGCCCCTACGTCAAGCAGCAAGTGAACCCCGATGGCACCGGCGCTGGGGTCACCGAAGACAGCACCTTCTACACGCAGGTCAACATGACCCGCACCATCGAGCAGATTCTCGGTCTGAAGCCTATGAACCAGTTCGACCTGGTGGCCTCGCCGATGCAGACGCTCTTCATTAATAATCCCCCGGCGAATAACTTCCTGCCGTGGACTCACGTGGCGCCCGGCTTCCCGCTGAACACGGGCGTTACCCAGACTCCGACTCAGACCACCATCCCCTCATGCCCTGCGCCCGGTGCGACTCCCGTGGTCAAGGCTAAGTCAGTTCGGACCGAGAGCCCCGCGGTTAAGGCTCTCAGGGCTGGCTGGATGGCGAAGAAGGCCGAGGTCTTCGCTGGCAAATATCACTCGCCAGACTCCGAAGACTCCGACACCGTCAACCACTTGAACTGGTATGAATCCACCGGGTTCATGCGGCCGTTCCCCGGCGAGAAGAGCGTTCGCCCGGCGAGCGACTTCAACCGCGCGGCACCGACCAAGGCCGACGACGACGACTAAAATCGCGTTCCGGCTGCAAACGGCCCTCTCCCTGACGGGAGAGGGCTTTTTATTTGCAACTTGATGAGTGTAATGGGGATGTTGCAACAGTTATTCCTTCAGAAACGTTGCGGAACAGTCGCAGACTGTCAGAGATAAGGCCTCAATTCGGCATATTGAGAACGAGTAGGGGAACCCAGATCAATGTCGGCAGTGTAGTCCAGAACGATATCTTCAAAACGGACGTTGAACGGATCAAAAGCAAAGACATCGACGGTGACCTGTTCACCGACCCCCAACTCTGGCAGAGAGAGAGTCACAGGTTGGCGATTGTCCGCTCCCACAGCGCTCCCCGTGCGGCGGACGATGAAGGTAAGCTGCTTTAATTCTGATTCGCTGCGTTTTCTGATTGTGCAGGTCACACGATTGTAGCGCGGTAGAAAATCCTTCTCATGGCCCGGTGGACGGACGAGTTTCTTTTCATACGCGACGAGGGAAACTTCAAAGGCCCTCCTTTGCTCGATAATCTCGTGCACTTTTTCAGGACTCTTGATCTTCTTGTATCCCGAATAGGCCGTCTGGTTAAAGAGCTGAGAAGGAGACCGTTCGATCCAGTTGAGGAAGGTCGGATCGTACAGGGCGGTTTCTCCTGTTTCCCAATTGTGCCAGTAAAGTGCTTCATCGTTGCCCGAGCTTTTCAGGCAGTAGCAGCCTTCAGTAGTACCGTCGTATCCAATCGCGAAAAAATCTGCCCTGGTTTCAGCGGGCAATTGGTCCGTCCACCGATCTAACTCGGCCTGTGGTTCGACGGCGAAGAGAGTCAATGCCCCAGAGAAGAATTTGCCGGGGCCAACCTCGCAGAGGAAGTCCAGATACGACTCTGGGCACACCAATGATCGTTGCGAGAACCACTTCAGGGCCAACGTGCGGTCAATTCGCCCATAAGGGCGATGGTATCCATGCTGGTGAGAAGCCAATTCACGTGAGAACTTGGGGAACGACGCGCTCATTTTGACTTCGTGGGTACGGCGAGTCTACACCAAACTGTTGCAACCATGCGATTACACTCATTGACTTGTGAGGTTGGCCACCGCTGCGCTAGTCGTCCGCCACCGGCGTCATCATCTCCTCTGATGGTTCTCCGCCGGCCATTGATTGCGCGATGATCAGTTGGCGCGCTTCTACGCGAATCTTTGGGAGTTGCCGGGCGAACCACCATGCGCCCATTACTGAGGCGAATCCGCCTATCGCGACTGTGAGCGGAGCGCCCAGGCGGTCTGACAATGCGCCGCCCAGCAGAGCTCCGATTGGACCCATGCCCATGAACATCATGGAATAGACGGCCATGGTCCGGCCGCGGAGTGCGTCCGGCACCATCACCTGGATGAGCGTGTTCGAGGACGCCATCTGCAGCATGATGAAATATCCCACAGGCAGCAGCAGGGCTACCGACAGCCAGAATGACTTAGAAAACGAGAACAGCATCAGACTGATGCCGAAGCCGGCGCAGCAGACTGAGATCCAGCGACCCAGGCCCTTCACACCCGACCGCATGGCCAGCGTGAGCGCGCCCAGTAATGCGCCTATGCCCGCCGCGCCCATCAGAATACCGAGCCTGACTGCGCCCAGATCATGCGAGCCGATCAGTGAGGCGAGTTCCTGCCCGCCTTTATGGCCCAATACCTTGTCCGCGAAAATCGGCATCAACACGGCATAGGGCATGCCCACCACGCTTACGAGGCCCAGCAGGATCATCAGGGCGCGAATGGGCGCGGTCCGATTGACGAACTGGAATCCTTCTTTGATGTGCACCCAGGGCGAGGTCTTCGCCGAAACCCGCGCGGGGGCGTGCACGTTCATCAACATCAATCCGGCAATGACGGCGATGTAGCTGATCCCGTTGGCGAAAAAGCACCAACCTTCGCCTAGCCGCGCCACCAGAAAACCCGCGATCGCCGGGCCGATTACGCGCGCCCCGTTGAACATGGAGGAGTTCAGCGCGATGGCGTTCATTAAATCTTCCTTGCCCACCATGTCGACCAGAAACGACTGCCGGCCGGGGATGTCGAATGCGTTGACCACGCCAAGCAATGCCGCCAGAACGAAGATCAGCCATACACGATGGTCGATTGCGTGCG
>Ga0210395_10002635_pt1 | contig 13916 bp, 12 predicted proteins | sample IncBWH4OmetaG_FD_150861 | JGI IMG/M metagenome (GOLD analysis project Ga0210395, IMG submission 150861) | Forest soil microbial communities from Barre Woods Harvard Forest LTER site, Petersham, Massachusetts, United States - Inc-BW-H-4-O ... | reverse complement strand
GGGATGGAAGGGCAAATCGAAGATGAGATCGTAGATCGGCGCCCAGCGGCTGTAGGCCGCTTCCGCACTATGCCCGGCGTAGGCTTGCGTCGCGTTGATCGGATTCATTGTCGGGCCCTTCCGACAGGCTCGCGCCCACTCGCCCCTCGCCCTGACTGGGTCAACGCACTATAGCATGAACTTGTGCCGCCCCGGCGAGCCATTAGGGAGGTCCACACGTGATTGACCATATCGGCTTTGCTGTCTCCAATGTGGAGCGGTCGAAGACCTTCTACGTCGACGCCCTCAAGCCGCTCGGCATTGGCATGGTGATGGAAGTGACGGCGGAGCAGACGGGGGCCGAGGCCCACGCCGGATTCGGCAAAGATAACAAAGCGTTCTTCTGGATCGGCGGGGGCGGAAAGCCCAAAGGTGGGACACACGTTGCGTTTACAGCCCCAACACGCGCCGATGTCGATTCTTTTTACCGCGCCGCTTTGGCCGCCGGTGGACGGGACAATGGGCCGCCTGGGTTAAGGCCTCACTACCACCCGAACCACTACGGCGCCTTCGTCCTCGATCCTGACGGCAACAACATTGAAGCCGTCTGCCGCCGGCCGGCGTAATACACGCGGATTATCCGCGCTTGCCTGACGCCGCGGACTTCGGCTTGGCGGGAGGAGCCTTTTTGGCGGCCGCTTTTTTCGCCGGGGCGGATTTGGCTCTGGCCTTCGGACCGTCGGCAGCGCCAGCCTTAGTCTTCTGAGCCTTGCCCCTTGCCGGCGCACTTTTCGCGGCCTTGCGCGGCCGAGCGACAGGCCTGCCCTCGCGCTCGGCGATCAGCTCCAAGGCGTCGGAGAGGGTAATGGAGTCCGGTGCGGTTCCCTTTGAAATCGTCGCGTTGACCTTGCCCCAATTGACATAAGCGCCGTAGCGGCCGTCGCGCACGGTGACTGGCCCGCCATCGGGATGTTCGCCAACCAGGCGCCCGATCACGCCGCCACCCGCGGCCTTGGCTTTGAGAAGTTCGATTGCATCCTCGAGCGTGAGGCTTGCGGGGTCGGTCCCCTTGGCGATGGTCGCGTTGATCTTGCCGTGATTGACGTAGGAGCCGAATCGGCCCGACTTCACGCTAACCTTGCCACCCTCCGGATGCTCGCCTAGCTCGCGCCCCGCGCCGGCGCCGAAGCGGGAGCCGCCGGTGCCGCTCTCCTTGGCGACGATGAGGTCGATCGCCCGGTTGCCGCCGATCTCGAGCACGTCATCGTCGCGGCCGAGATTGGCGTAGGTCTTGCCGTGCTGCACATAGGCGCCGTAGCGGCCGATTCCCGCGAGGATCGCCTCTCCGCTCGTCGGATGGCGCGCCACCTCCCGCGGCAAGGCAAGCAGCGCCAGTGCCTTCTCGAGCGTCACATCGTCCGCGCTCAGGCCTTTCGGCAGCGAGGAGCGTTTAGGCTTCTCGCCTTCACCCTGCTGAATGTACTCGCCAAAGCGCCCGTTGCGTAACGTGATCTCCTCGCCCGTTGACGGGTCCTGACCGAGCACGCGCATGCCCGGCCGGTCGCCCTCTGCGCTCTCCGCCCCGGTCGGCGCCAGAACGCGTGAGAACTTACAGTCGGGATAGCGCGAGCAGCCGATGAAGGCGCCGTATTTGCCGAGTTTCAGCGACAATTGCCCCTGGCCGCAGAGCGGGCAGAGGCGCGGATCGACGCCGTCGCCGCGGTCGGGAAAAATGTGCGGCCCCAGAAGCTCGTTGAGGCTGTCGAGCACCTGGCGGGTGCCCAGGTCTTTGATGTCGTCGACCGCGCCGGAGAAATCGTTCCAGAAATCGCGCAACAGCGCCTTCCAGTCGATCTCGCTGTTCGACACCTGATCGAGCTTCTCCTCGAGATCGGCGGTAAAATCGTAACCGACATATTTAGCGAAGAAGGATTCGAGGAAGGCGGTCACGATCCGCCCCTTGTCCTCAGGAAACAAGCGCTTCTTGTCCAGCCGCACATAGGCGCGATCCTTGAGCACGGCGATGGTCGAGGCGTAGGTCGAGGGGCGGCCGATGCCGAGCTCTTCCATCCGCTTGACCAGCGTCGCCTCGGTGTAGCGGGGCGGCGGCTCGGTGAAGTGCTGGCTCGCTTCGATCCGCTCCTTGGCGAGCTTCTCACCTTGGCGCATCGTCGGTAGACGGCCCGACTCCTCGTCCTCCTCGTCGTCACGGCCTTCCTGGTAGAGCGCGAGGAAACCCGGAAAGCGCACGACCTGGCCGCTGGCGCGAAATTCAAGCTTGCGCGCGCCGGCTTGAGCTAGAATGTCGACGGTCGTGCGCTCGAGGTCCGCGCTCTCCATCTGGCAGGCGATCGTGCGCGTCCAGATGAGTTCATAGAGCTTCGCCTGTTCGGGCTCGAGGTGGCGGGCGACGTCTCGCGGGCGCCGCGTCATCTCGGTCGGACGGATCGCTTCGTGCGCCTCCTGGGCGTTCTTGGCCTTGGCGGTGTATTTGCGTGGCGCGGTCGGTACATAGGCGTCACCGAAATCCTTGGCGATGACGCGCCGCGCCGCCGAGACCGCCTCGGGCGCGAGATCGACGCCGTCGGTGCGCATATAGGTGATAAGGCCGGCCGCGCCGTCGCCGACGTCGACCCCTTCGTAGAGGCGCTGGGCGATCTGCATGGTGCGCGCCGGCGCGAGGCCGAGCTTGCGCGAAGCCTCCTGCTGCAGGGTCGATGTGGTGAACGGCGGGTATGGATGGCGTTTGACCGGCTTCGATTCGATTGCGGCGACCGAGAAGAGCGCCTGCTCCAGCGCGGTCTTGAACGCTTCGGCCTCGACGCCCGAGCCGATGTCGAGGCGGCTGATCTTCTTGCCGTCCGCGCCGACCAGACGGGCGGTGAAGGGCGCCTTCGCCTCGGTCCGCAAATGTGCGATGATCGACCAATATTCCCGCGCAACAAACCGCTCGATCTCGACCTCTCGGTCGCAGACGACGCGCAAGGCGACCGACTGCACCCGTCCCGCCGAGCGCGCGCCCGGCAGCTTGCGCCATAAGACCGGGGACAAGGTGAAGCCAACCAGATAATCGAGCGCGCGCCGCGCCCGATAGGCGTCGACGAGGGCCTCATCGATCTCGCGCGGATTGCGCATCGCCTCCTGGACCGCGTCCTTGGTCACCGCGTTGAACACCACGCGATCGACCCGCTTGTCCTTGAGCAGCTTCTTGCTCTTGAGAATTTCATGAATGTGCCAGGAGATGGCCTCGCCCTCCCGGTCCGGGTCGGTCGCCAGGATCACGCGGTCGGCGGTCTTCACCGCTCCGCCGATGTCGCTCAGGCGCTTGGCGGCCTTGGCGTCGACCTCCCAACGCATCGCGAAATCGTCGTCCGGGTCGACCGAACCGTCTTTGGCCGCCAGGTCCCGCACATGGCCGAACGAGGCGTAGACCCCGTAGTCTTTGCCCAGGTATTTGTTGATGGTCTTCGCCTTGGCGGGCGACTCGACGATCACGACTTTCATTCAGGAAGTTTCCTTCAGCGGCCGGCGACGCGGTCCCGATTGTCCTCGGCCGTTCGGTCGCGGGATATGGAGACGCCGAGGGCGACTGTCAAATTGTCGATCCCGCGGGGCTGGCCCTTGCGCGTGTTTCAAACGGGGCCTCGGCACCCGCACGCGATCCCCTGTGATCCTGCGGCAATTCGCGAAACGAGCTGCGCATTTCGCTCTTCGGAACGCTTCCGAACGCATCCAAACATTGCGGTATCCGCCGGTCCGTGCGAAGGATCCATCCTTCCCTCCCCCTTCATGATCAGAGGCCGGCATGGCGGACGCCCATTCCAAACCAGTCTGGTTCATCACTGGCTGCTCGACCGGATTCGGTCGCGAGCTGTCGGTCATCCTACTTAGGCGCGGCTATCGTGTCGTGGTGACGGCGCGCGACAAAACGAAGATCGACGACATTGTCGCCGGCCACGAAAAGAACGGCCTTGCGCTCGCGCTCGACGTCGACAAGCACGATCAGATCGAAGCAGCGGTCAAGGCCGCCGAGGACCGCTTCGGGCGCATCGACGTCCTCGTCAACAACGCCGGCTACGGCTATCTCGCGGCTGTCGAGGAAGGCGACGATGCGGACGTGCGCGCGATGTTCGAGACCAATTTTTTCGGCCTCGCCGCCATGACGCGCTCGGTCCTGCCGATCATGCGCGCTCAGAAGTCAGGCGCGATCGTCAACGTCTCCTCGATGGGCGGCTTCATCGGCTTTCCTGGCTCCGGCTATTACGCGGCGACGAAGTTCGCCGTTGAGGGCCTGTCCGAGGCGCTCTCCAAGGAGGTCGGGCCGTTGGGGATCAAGGTGATCATTGTCGAGCCCGGCCCCTTCCGCACTCACTGGGCGGGTCGCTCTCTGAAGACGCCGAAGAAACCCATCGACGCCTACGCCGAGACGGCGGTCGCGCGCCGGAAGCAGATCCAGTCTTACAGCGGGACTCAGGCTGGCGACCCCGTGCGGGCGGCCGAGGCGATCATCGACACGGTCGAACGGGACAAGCCCCCCTTGAGGCTTCCGCTTGGCGGCTTCGCCTATGAGGTGATGGGGGCAGAGATCGAGGCCGTGCGCAAGGAACACGCTTCGCTTGAAGCGGTGGCTCGCGGCGCGGACTATCCGAAGGCCAGCTGAGCGCCGAGCCTCGTGCAGGCTTCCGAAAATAGGCGCTCCGGCGTGGACACTGGCGCCCAACAAGATCCTTGCGGGAGGCGCGGATGGCGGACCGGTTCCACCTCGAGCGGTTCGTCGACGCACAGGCGCGGCCTTACGAGCAGGTGCGCCGGGAGCTTGAGGCTGGACGGAAGGAGAGCCACTGGATCTGGTTCATCTTTCCGCAGATCAAGGGCCTTGGAGAAAGCGCCATGTCGATCCGTTTCGCGATCGCCTCGCTGGACGAGGCGAAAGCTTATCTGGCGCACCCCGTTCTCGGCCCGAGGCTTAGGGAGTGCGCGACGCTGGCGCTCAATATCGAGGGCAGGACCTCACGCGACATCTTCGGGTCGATCGATCAGATGAAATTCCGTTCGTCTATGACCCTGTTCGCTCGGGCTGCGCCGGATGAAGAGGTGTTCGAGCGCTGCCTGGACAAATATTTCGCCGGCAGCCCCGACCCGATTACGCTTGCAAGACTTTAGGGTTTTGGCGCAATCATTCGTTCCCCTGAGACTTACTCCGCCACGATGAACATCCCGCCGCCGCCCGTCTTCGCCCAGCGCCATCTCCTTGGCATCGAGCATCTATCGCGCGAGGAAATTGCAGCATTGCTCGACCTCGCCGATGAGGCGGTGACGATCTCGCGGCAGGTCGAGAAGAAGCGCGCCACCTTGCGCGGCCGCACGCAGATCAATCTGTTCTTCGAGGCGTCGACCCGCACCCAGTCGTCCTTCGAGCTTGCCGGCAAGCGGCTTGGCGCTGACGTGATGAGCATGGCGGTCGGGGCGTCGAGCGTCAAAAAGGGCGAGACGCTGATCGACACGGCCATGACGCTCAACGCCATGCGGCCCGACATTCTCGTGGTGAGGCATCATCACGCGGGCGCGGTGCATTTCCTGGCCCGCAAAGTCGATTGCTCCGTGGTCAATGCCGGCGACGGCGCACACGAGCACCCGACCCAGGCGCTGCTCGACGCGCTGACCATCCGGCGCAATCTCGGCCGCATCGAGGGTCTCACCATCGCCATCTGCGGAGACATCCTTCACTCGCGCGTGGCGCGCTCGAACATCCTTCTGCTGAGCAAACTCGGCGCTTATGTTCGGGTCGTCGGCCCATCGACGCTCCTCCCGTCAGGCGTGGAGCGCATGGGCGTCGAAGTCGCCCGTGATATGCGTTCGGGCCTCGAGGACGCCGACATCATCATGATGTTGCGCCTGCAGCGGGAGCGCATGAGCGGCGCCTTCGTGCCTTCGGCGCGCGAATACTTCCGCTATTTCGGGCTCGATGAGGAAAAGCTCGGCTACGCCAAACCAGGCGCGCTCGTGATGCATCCCGGGCCGATGAATCGCGGCGTCGAGATTGACACGCTCGTCGCCGACGGCGCGCAGTCGCTCATTCGCGAACAGGTGGAGATGGGGGTCGCCGTGCGCATGGCGGTGTTGGAAGCGCTGGCGCGCAACATTCCGAACGCATGAGTTCGTTCGACCATAAGCGGATCTTACCTTCCACCGAGCACGAATCGCGAGAACGCCAGAGCTTGTCGCGCGGCTTCGTCCATCTGGGCTTCGTCGGCGTTGTCGCTCAGATCGCGCCAGACTCTGATGTCGGCGCCGACCTGGCCGCCCATCTTGACGAACGGCTCCATGACGACCGCGCCAGAATATCCGATGTCGCGCAGCGCTGTGCCGATTTCGTGCCACGGCAATCCGCCTTTGCCCGGAACGCGGCGATTGTTTTCGCCGGTATGGAAATGGCCGAGCAAGGGTCCAGCGGTGTGAATCGCCTTGCCGAAACTGTCCTCTTCGATGTTCATATGGAACGTATCGAGCATAACCTTGACGTTCGGCTTGCCGACCTCCCGCACGAACGCGACCCCCTCTTCGGCGGTGTTGAGGACATGGTTCTCAAACCGGTTGAGCACCTCCAGACAGAGATTAACGCCGAAATTGCCTGCAAAGTCGGCGAGGCTTGAGATGCCCTCCAGGCCTCGCGCTCTGTCTCCCGATTTGTCGACCGGCTTCGAATAATCGATCGGCCAATAGGAATGGAGAGCGCCGCCGATGACATGGATATCGAGTTTGGCGAGGTTGGTCAGCGTCTCTTCGAAAAAGGCCCGCCCTGCTCTTCTGATCTCAGGGTCGGCGGAAGATAGATTTCTCTGTTGGGATGGACCTAAGCCGGCCGTGATCGCGATGCCGTTGTCTCGAGCAGAGCGACCGACTTCGGCGATATGCGCCGCGCTATAGCTGTTTAGATGATGAGCCGCGATTTCGATGACGTCGAAACCCAGCTTGGCGGCTTTCCCGACGTATTTCAGGCAGTCCGCGCTCCACTCCTGCTCCCAATACGAGTAATAAATGCCGAATTTCAATTGCGTCTCCAGTCTTGAAGGGGGCGTCGTCAGCACTCGGGCTTACGAAGCTGGCTCCGAATGGGCGCCGACGATATGGGCCACGACGGCGTTCATGCTGGTGTCGCAGGTCGCGTCGTCCGCGATGACTTCGCCCTGGCGCAAGACGACGATGCGGTCGGAGACCGAGAACACGTCGGTCAGTCGGTGGCTTATCAAGATGACGGAAATGCCGTCCCTTTTGAGAGTGCGGATGAGATCCAGCACATGCTCGACTTCCCGAACGGCGAGCGCGGCCGTTGGCTCGTCCATGATGACAAGCTTGGGGTTGAAGGTGAGCGCGCGGGCGATCGCGACCGATTGTTGCTGGCCGCCGGAGAGATGGCCGGTCATTTGGGACACGGAGGGAATGCGGGCGCCGAGCCGAGCGACCATCGCCTCGGCTTCATTGCGCATGCGGTTGGTATCGACGAGCCTCACGCCCAGGACGGAGCGCGTGAGCTCGCGGCCCAGAAAAATATTCGAAGCGACGTTACGCATGCGGGCGAGCGCAAGGTCCTGGTAGATCATCTCAATCCCGGCCTCGCGAATTCGGCCTGGATCCTTGCCGACGATGGAGTCGCCGTCGAAGCGGATCTCACCGGCGTCGGGACGATGGACGCCGGTGATCGTCTTCATCAGCGTCGACTTGCCTGCGCCATTGTCGCCAACCAGCGCCACCGCGCTGCCCGCCTCAACAGAAAACGTGACACCGCGCAAAGCTTCGATGGCGCCGAAGGTCTTGCGAACGTCTTTGAGTTCAAGCAGACTCATCGCCGCCAGCCCTCTCTGCTGTTGATGCGGTCGAGCCAGACAGCGAAGATCAGCACCGCGCCAATAGCGATTTGCTGATAGAACGGCCGGACAGCCATCAAATTCAGTCCGTTCTGCAAGACACCCATGATCAGCGCGCCGATCAGGGTGCCGACGACGCTGCCTCGGCCGCCAAACAGGTTTGTGCCGCCAAGAATGGTCGCGGTGATGGCGGTGAGCTCGTAGCTCAGACCTGCGGTCGGCTCGCCCGAATTGATGCGAGCGGCGAACAGCAGACCAGCAAGGCCGGAGAGCAGTCCGGAGAGCGTGTAGAGAAGCACTTTCGTCCGCTCGACGCGCACCCCCATCGCGCGCGCCGCGCCTTCATTGTCGCCAATGACCTGGGCGTAGACGCCGAAACGCGTGTGGGCGAGCAGCACATGCGCTACGAGCGCGGCGAGCAGAAGGACAATAACCGGGGTCGGCACGCCGAACGGCCGGCCCTGTCCGAGCCACACGATCTCCGGGGGCAGGCCATAGATCGAAATCCCGTTGCTCAGCACCAGCGCGAAACCGCGCGCGACGCCCAGCATGCCAAGGGTGACGATGAACGGCGGGATCGCGCCCTTGGTGATGAGGAAGCCGTTGAGGGCGCCGGTGAACGCGCCCATCGCGAGGCAACCCAGGACGCCGACCCACCAGGGGAGATCGAGATTCGACGTCAACATGGCGCCTGCGACGCCAGAAAGCGCAAGTATCGATCCGACCGAGAGATCGATGCCAGCCGATGAGATGACAAACGTCATGCCGATCGCCAACACGCCGAACACCGAGGTGGAGAGCAGGATGTTGAGGATGTTGGAGACAGACAGGAAGGCGTTCGACAGCATCGCCATCGCCGCGCAAAGAACCGCGAGCACGATCACCGATTCGAGCCGTAACGCGGCTCCGCCGGCGAAGCGCGCGCGCCAGGTAGAGGGCGCGGCCCCCGTTGACGCCGAAGTCATCAGGCCATCCTCAGATCAAGGCGGCGCCGCCCGTTCAAACGAGCGGACGGCGCCGCCCTTAGCTTACTTGACGTATTGCAGCATCGGGTCCTTGTTGGCCTCGATGACTTCCTTGGTCAGGACGAGAGTCGGAACGTAGGTCATCTCCTGGACTTTGTCGCCGGCGAGCACCTTCTTCACCCCCTCGACCGCCTGCATGCCGACAAGATACGGCAGTTGCGCGACCGATGCGTTGAGCCGGCCGGCCTTGATCGATTTGACCGCATTGGTGTTGCCGTCCACGCCGATCACGATGAGTTTGTCCTTGCCCGCCGAGCGCGCCGCCTCGACTGCGCCCAGCGCCATGTCGTCATTGGCGCAGAAGATCGCGACTAGGTCCGGGTCGCGCTGCAGCGTGTCGTTGGTGATGTTGGCGGCCTTCAGACTGTCCCAGTCGCCGGGTAGCGAAGCGACAATGTTGAGGCCCGGCGCCTCTTTCCTAAGTTCTTCGGCGAAGCCATGCGCGCGCTTCTCCCCGGTGATGTTGCCGGAAAGGCCTTCGATCACCAGCACCGGCCCCTTGGCGTCTTTGCCGAGAACGCTGACCAGATAGTCTGCGCCTTTCCCCCCCGCCGCCTCGTTGTCAGAGCCGATATGGAAGGCGACGTCGACGCCGGCCTTCTTGGTGATGGCGGGATCGAGGTTGTTGTCCAGGTCGACGACCGGGATCTTCATCTCATTCGCCTGCTTGAGGCAGGGCAAGAGGATGGTCGAATTGATCGCCGCGGTGATCATCGCCGCCGTTTTCTTCTGCAGCATGGTGTTGCAGGCGTTGAGCTGCGGTTCGGCGGCCTGGTCGGATTCAACCGCGTCCAGGAAGATGTCGACGCCGGCGCTCTTCGCGCCCTCATCGACGCCCTTCTCCATTGCGCCCCAGAAGGGGTTGGAGAGCGTCTTCATCAAGACGCCGTAGACCGGCTTATCGGCGGCGAAAGCGGCCGACGCCGCGAGGCCGAGCGCGAGCGCCGCAATCGAGGCGCCAAAAGTCAAACGTTTCAGCATAGCTCTCTCCCTTGACGTTGTTCATGGTTCACCGGACGTCTGCGACGGCTTTAAGCCAAGGACGGGCAGGTCCGGTGGATTCCCGCACCTTGAGAGTGCAGGGAAGCTCGATCCGTTCGACGTCATTCACGTCTAAGCCCTTGAGCCGTCGCATCAACAGGCGCCAGGCGGCGGAAGCGAAATCATCGACCGGCTGCGCGACGGTTGTCAGATAGGGCCTCAGCGCCGACATCCAGTCGAAGTCGTCGAAGCCGACGATCGACACGTCGCCGGGGATTTCGAGGCCGAGACCGCGCGCCGCCTTGATCGAAGCCAGGGCGCAAACGTTGGTGAGGGCGAAAATCGCGGTCGGCCGATCGGCTCGGTTGAGCTCGAGTTCGATCGCGCCGCGCAAGCTTTCGAGGTCATCGCCGCCGTAGATGACGCGATCGCGCCCCTTCAGGCCCGCCTCGCCGAGAGCGCGCCGGCAGCCGGCGATGCGCTGTTCGATGTTGTCGAGGCGCTTGGAATGGGTGAGGACAGCAATGTCTCGGTGCCCGAGGTCGACGAGGTGGCGGCCCGCCGCGTAGCCGCCGGCGACGCAATCGGCGCGCACGGTGTCGAATCCCGGCGCCGCCGCCCCTCGGTCGATCAGCACCGTCGGTGGGAGACGCGAGCCGTCCCCGCCGCCCTTAAGCGCGGCCATCGACTCGTCGCCTGCCGGCACGATGATCAGCCCATCGATGCGCCGCGCGGTCAGCGCTTCGACGCGACGGCGCTCTTTCGCCGCATCCTCGCTCGTCGAGACGATGAGAAGATCATAGCCGTCGCGCTCGGCGAGCCCCTCGACGCCGTGCACGAGGCTGGCGAAAAAGACATTGGTGATGTCAGGCACGACCATGCCGATGAGGCGGGTGGACCGGCCACGCAAAGCGCTGGCTGCGCGGTCGAGCCGATAGTCGAGCGCCGCGATCGCTTCGAGCACCTTGCGGCGGCTCGCTTCCCCTACCGGGCGTACGCCATTGACGACATTGGAGGCGGTCGCGACCGACACCCCGGCGCGCAGCGCGACGTCCCGAATGGTCGGCGTTCTCCCCATCGACCGTTCGCCTCCCGGCGTCGCCGATATACGAGCCGGGCTCGCCGCCGGCTTCTCTATAACGTTTTAGCTACCTCTCGGCTGAGCCCGATGTCAAGCAATCCTGCCATCAACTGCGCTCGAAGCGGCTTCGAGGGCGATCCTCAGGGCGCCCAGAATACAACTCAAGGGCGAACTCGTCCAAATAAATCCAAGTAAAACCAAGTAAATTCAAGCAAAAAGGCTTGGATTTCCTTGGATTTATTCGTCCAATTCTGGGCTTTTCAATGACTTACGGCGAATCCAAATAAAAAAAATCCTACTTCTACCTCAGGTTGAGTCGCCAATCTCTCGACCCACACTCCATCTCTTTCCCGTCGGCGCCAGCTAAGGCGCGGACTCGATTCGGCGACTGGGAAAACTATAACGCGCGCTCCACTTTCCCGCAAGCAATTGTCGACGCATATAACGTTAGCACTGCGGGGGCGGGCGGAGCTTCGTGGAGTTCGGCGCCGGAGTTGTAACGCCAAGACCTAACCGGCGAAGACAATGCATTCCCGTCGCTGCGAGACCGCCTCGGCCCACCGCAGCCGCTGAACCCGACCATCGTGGTTCAAAGGAGGAGCGGAGCTATGAAGGCGCTTATTCACATCCTGGCGAAGTCCGGTCTTCTCACCAAAGACCTCGACTACCATCTCATCCGCGCATCGATGGTGCTAATCTTTCTGGCCTTTGGCTACCAGAAATGGTTCGCCTATGAGGCGCAAATCCTGATCCCGTACATCAGCAACGGCCCGCTGATTTTCTGGCTCTATCCCCTCTTCGGCCTCCGCGGGGCCAGTTGGTTTCTTGGCGTTTCCGAATGGACGTTCGGCGTGCTGCTGCTGTTGGGGTTTTGGAACAAGCAACTGGGAATCCTGGGAGCCCTCGGTTCGACGCTCACTTTCCTCGGGACGGTCACGATCATTCCGTTCATGCCGGATGGCTGGGATCCGGTCGCCGGCGGCTTTCCCGCGATGACCGGCAATGTTCCGTTTCTCATGAAGGACGTCGTGCTTCTCGCTGCATCGTTCTATTTGCTGAAGCAGGATGTCGCCAGATCGATGGCTTCAGCGGAAGGCACCGGCCGTGCGAATTATCTAACAAGGACTCTCGCAAAGGTTCTGGCTCGCTTCGATCTTCACAATGAGGATCTCGAATACAACGTCCTGCGCGCCTCGATGGTGCTCATATTCGCGTTCTTCGGATATACGAAATGGCACCAATATGCGGCGGAGCTGATGGTTCCCTTCATCAGCCACAGCCCCTTTATCTTTTGGCTCTACCCCGCTTTCGGCGTGCGCGGGGGCGCCCGATTCCTGAGCGCGTCAGAGTGGACGATCCTTGCGCTGCTCTATGCGGGATTCTGGGACAAGCGGCTCGGAGTTCTCGGGTCGCTCGGTTCCACTGTTACATTCGCAACGACGGTTACGATTATTCCCTTCATGCCGAACGGTTGGGATCCAAGCGCCGGATTCCCGGCGATGGCGGGCCTTGTGCCCTTCCTGATGAAGGATTTCGTTCTCCTGGCGGTTTCGATCTACTTGCTCAAACAAGACGTCGTGCGATTGCTTGACGCCCATCCCAGCGCGGGCGCTGTATCGTCGCCGCCGACGGACCGCGCCGCTCGAATGGCGCTCTCTACTTCTGCCCATTCATGAAATCATGCACCAGCGCCGCAATCTCATCGGCTTTCGTGTCGAGCGCGAAGTGGCTGGCGTCGAGAACGTGAATCTGGGCGTCGGCCACGTCCTTCCGATAGCGCTCCGGCTCGCCGAGATCAAACGACAAGTCATGCTTGCCCCAGATCACCAGCAAACGCGGCTGCTTCTCGCGCATCCAGACCTGCCACTTGGGATAGGCGTCGACGTTCGTTCGATAGTCGTAGAAGAGGTCGGTTTGAATATCCGCCTGTCCCGGCTGGCTCAGAAACGCGAGCTCGTCGGTCCAAAGATCCGGGTCGTACGGTTCCGGGTTCGGATCATCGCCCGCATGGCGAGCGCGCGTCGTGGCCAACGAGAGGAAATTGGCGCGAAAGGCACCTTCGTGGGCGGCCCGATCCGCCCAAAAGGCGCGACGCGGCTTCCAGAGCTCGCCTAAGCCTTCGTTGTGCGCGACCGCGTCTTGAACGATAAGCGCATCGACCCGCTCCGGGTACGCGAGCGCCATGCGGAAGCCCACCGGGCCGCCATAGTCCTGCATATAGAGCGTGTAATGCGATAAGCCCATCGATTGGGTGAAGTCGTTCATTACAGAGGCGATGTGGTCGAAGGTGTAGTTGAACGCTTTCGGGTCCGGCCAGTCGCTGTGCCCGAATCCCGGATAGTCGGGCGCGACCAAGTGATAGCGGTCGGAAAGTCGCGCGAAAAGCGGCTCGAACATCCTCGATGAAGACGGAAACCCGTGCAGCAGGAGGAGCGTCGGCGCGTCGCTCGGCCCGGCCTCCCGGTAGAAGATGGAGAGCCCATCGACCTTTGTCGTGCGATAGAAAGTCGGATGTTTCACGAGGTCGTCCCCTCGCGCCGGCGATTGCATCAACGCCAGCGCCATAGAAGCCGCAAACGCCAGCAAGGAGATGAACCAAAAGTGATCCCGATGGCGCAGCGGCTGGGCGATCATCGCTATCCCTCCAAACTTCAATGAAGCATGCTTTGCGGACGAAAGCCGGCGACCAATCGCCGCATTATCCTTGATGCTGATATGGCGAATTTGCGACGAGGGGCGCGCGAAATGACACAGGTGAATTTCCGTTTTTGCGTTGCGCCGCAGGGAGCACGCGACCATTCCCAGCGGCCCGGTTGACGCCGCTGCGTCGCGGGCCAAAGGCGCACCGTTGATGAAGCGTGCGAATATGGTTTCGAACCCGACCGACCGCGCTCCGACGCCAGCTCCGTCGACTGTCGGCGCGATCCATGTGGAGACGTCAGCCCGCGAGCTCAAACTGGCGCTCAGCGGCCTCATGCTGGCGCT
>Ga0210395_10002632_pt1 | contig 13920 bp, 12 predicted proteins | sample IncBWH4OmetaG_FD_150861 | JGI IMG/M metagenome (GOLD analysis project Ga0210395, IMG submission 150861) | Forest soil microbial communities from Barre Woods Harvard Forest LTER site, Petersham, Massachusetts, United States - Inc-BW-H-4-O ... | reverse complement strand
AGCACGGCAACGCTGATCGGGTTCGAGATCAGGATGAACAGCGTGACCAGGATGCCGTCATAGGGCGTATTGAGCACGGCATCGAGCCGGCCCGACCGCCACAGCACGATCGCCGCGAGGGCTGCGAACTGGCCGACGAGAAAGGCGACGACTGCCCAGGCAGCCGTCGCCCAATAACCCCACCGGTTCACCGCCGCGATGTTTTCATTCACGTTGGCAGCAACCCTCACGGAATCAGGATAGACGAGCCGGTGGTGCCGCGGCTTTCCAGATCGCGGTGGGCCTTCGCGGCATCGCGCAGCGGGTATTTCTGGTTGATCGGGATTTTGACCGCGCCGCTCTTGACCACCGCGAACAGATGCTCGGCGATGTCGAGCAGGTCGGCACGCTTGGCCGCGTAGGTGTTGAGCGTGGGGCGCGTGGCGAACAGCGAGCCCTTCTGCTGCAGGATGTTGATGTTGAAGGCATCGATCTGCCCCGATGCGCTGCCGAAGCTGACGAACATGCCGAGCGGCGCCAAGCAATCCAGCGAAGCCGGAAACGTCGTCTTGCCGATGCCGTCATAAACCACCGCGCACATTTTGCCGCCGGTGATCTCCTTGGTGCGGGCAACGAAATCCTCGTCGCGATAGAGGATGGTATGGTGGCAGCCGTTGGCCTTGGCGAGTTCCGCCTTGTCCTTCGATCCCACCGTGCCGATGACATTGGCGCCGAGATGGTTGGCCCACTGGCACAGGATCAGGCCGACGCCGCCGGCGGCAGCATGCACGAACACGTTCTGGCCCTTCTCGACCTTGAATGTGCGGCGCACCAGATATTCCACCGTCATGCCCTTGAGCATCATGCCGGCAACCTGCTCGTGGCCGATGCCGTCCGGCACTTTCACGGCGCGATCGGCCGCTACCAGCCGTTCCGCCGCGTAGCAGCCGAGCGCCGTCACATAGCCGACATGATCGCCGACCTTGAAATCGGTAACGCCCGGGCCGACGGCGGTGACTTCGCCGGCACCCTCGTTGCCGGAAACGAACGGCAGGCCGACCGGCGACGGATACATGCCCATGCGGAAATAGACGTCGATGAAATTGACGCCGCAGGCATATTGCTTGACCCGCAGCTGCCCCTGCCCCGGGGCTGGAACGTCGATCTCCTCGTAGGTCAAAACCTCAGGCCCGCCGACCTTATGAACGCGTACTGCCGCAACCATTTTGCTCTCCTTGGGATGAGTTCTGTTATCGGGAAAAGGTCGGCCGGGATCATAGGGGCGGATGCGTCGAACACAAGGCGGCTAAAACGACTGCGTCTAGCGCCCGCCCGAGACGTTGAGCACGGCGCCGGTGATATAGGAGGCGGCGTCCGACAACAGGAACAGGATCGCTTCGGCGATCTCGTTCGGCTCGCCCGGGCGCTTCATCGGCAACAGCGGCGTGATACGCGCGAGCCGGCCGGGCTCGTGAATTTCGGTATCGGTCGGACCGGGCCGGATCGCATTGACGCGCACGCCTTCCAGCGCCACTTCGCGCGCCAAGCCATTGGTCAGCGCGTCGACGCCGCCTTTGGCCGCGGCATAGAACACATATTCGGTGGCGCCGCCGGTCACCGCGGCGATCGACGACAGCAGCACGATCGAGCCGCCCTTGCCGCCATGGGCGGTCGACATGCGTCGCACCGCTTCGCGCGAGCAGATCAAAGCGCCGAACAGGTTGACATCGATCACCTCGCGGATGGTGCCGGCGCTTGCCGCATCGAGCCGCGAATTCTTGCCGCCGATGCCGGCCGAGTGCACGAAATGGGTGATTGGCCCGAGCGCGTGTGTGGTCTCGTCGAACACCCGTACGATGTCAGCTTCCTTCGCCATGTCGCCTTGCAACGTGACGGCGCTGCCGCCGGATTTTTGTACCGCGTTGGCAACGTCAGCGGCGGCTTTGGCGTTTTGCACGTAATTGATCGCGACGTCGTAGCCGCGCGCCGCGGCAAGGCGCGCCGTCGCGGCGCCGATGCCGCGGCCGCCGCCGGCAATGAGAAGAACGGGTCGCGTCATGGTGAGCTCCTTGATTTACGCCGCTATCCCGGATGATGGCGGCGCAGGAAACCGATGCCGACGAAGTAGATCGCCAAAGCGCATAGCACCGCAACGGTCCAAAAGCCGGGCGCAAGGCCGTCCGCCACAGCGATGATGGCGAGCAGTGCCCAGACCATCAGCGCCGCGATCGTGATCGCGCGCAGATGCGATATCCGGATCGGATGCACGACGTGGATCGGTACGAAGGTCAGCGCCGCCAGCGTAACGACCGCGAGCGCGCCGAGCCACGGCGGCAGCTTGAGCAGGAACAGGTAGAACGCAGCGACATTCCACAGCGCGGGAAAACCGCGGAAATAATAGTCCGCGGTTTTCATCTGCCGGTCGGCGAAATAGAGCGAGCCGGTCACGACGATGAGCGCGCCGAGCGGGATCGCCAAAACCTGCGGCAACAGCCCGCTGGTGGCGATGGCATAGGCCGGCACGAACACGTAGGTGAGGATATCGACGACGAGATCGAGCACGTCGCCGGACCAGCGCGGCAACAGTTCCGCCGTATGCAGCCGGCGCGCAAAAGTGCCGTCGACGCCGTCGATGATGAGCGCGATGCCGAGCCAGACGAACATCCTTGGCCAATCCGCGCCTACCGCCGCGATCAGCGCCAGGAGCGCGCAGGCGGCGCCGCAGGCGGTGAAGACGTGGACCGCAAAGGCTGCTGTACGCGGCGCGATGGCGTTTTCGGGGGACTCGGTTGGGTCCATTGTCGAAGCTTACACGTCAAATTGAAGATCGTGCGCAATCTCCCTGACTTTGCTAGACTTTCGACCGTAAATCAAAGGCGTGAATGGCATGAGCGACACATTCACCGCCGAGGCGGCGGTGGTCGGCGGCGGCCCGGCCGGCCTTGTTGCGGCCATCGCGCTGGCAACGGCCGGCGTCGACACGCTGTTGATCGCGCCGCCGGCCGAGCCGGATCACCGCACCACGGCGCTGCTCGCCGGCTCGGTCACGGCGCTGGAAACCCTCGGTGTGTGGCCGGCCTGCGCCCCGAACGCCGCGCCGCTGCGTAAGATTCGCCTCATCGACGACACCCAGCGGCTCATTCGCGCGCCGGAAGTTTTGTTTACCTCAGCCGAGATCGATCTCGACGCTTTCGGCCACAATATCGCGAACCGGCATCTCGTCGCCGCACTCGAGGCGCGCGCGGTGGAATTGAAGCTTGCGCGCATCGCCGGTGCGGCGATTTCGATTACGCCCGATGCCGCCGGCGTGTCGATCAAGCACACCAATGGTGAGACGCGCGTGCGCCTGGTCATCGGCGCCGACGGCCGGCGCTCGCTATGCCGCGCCGCCGCCGGCATCGAAACCACGCAACGCGTTTATCCGCAGACGGCGCTGACGCTCAATCTCGCGCACGCGCGGCCGCATTTCGACGCGTCGACCGAATTCCACACCGAAAGCGGCCCCTTCACACTCGTGCCCCTGCCCGGCCGGCGTTCGAGCCTGGTCTGCGTGCTCGACCCCGCCCACGCCGCCGAGCTTGCCGCGATGAACGACGCGGAACTGTCGCTTGAGATCGAACGCCGCGCGCATTCGCTGTTTGGCGCGATGACCGTTGAGCCTGGCCGCGGCATTTTTCCCCTGGCAATCGAGACGGCGGATGCGTTTGCGCGCGATCGCATCGCGCTGGTTGGCGAAGCAGCGCACGTGGTGCCGCCGATCGGCGCCCAGGGGCTCAATCTCGGCCTGCGCGATGGTGCCACCATCGCCGAATTGGTAGCCGAGGCGCGGCGGCAGAATGTGGACATCGGCGCGCCGGACGTGCTGGCACGCTACGACACGCAACGCCGTGCCGACGTCACCAGCCGTTCGATCGCGGTCGATCTCTTGAACCGCAGCCTGCTCACCGATTTCCTGCCCGCCCAGGGCGCCCGCGGGCTGTCGCTCTATCTCGTCGACCGCATCGGTTCGCTGCGCCGCGCGCTGATGCGCGAAGGCGTTGCGCCCGCCGCCTCTCAGCCGCGGCTGATGCGCGGCGAGATGGTGTGAACGCTATTTCCTAGGCATTGTTGGCGCCAAAAGCGGCTTGGCGGGGTGGCGCCATTCATCCTAGCCTTGCCCATCCGGGGCTGCGGGACCGCCACATGAAACTGCCGCGCAATTTCTTCAAGCCGCTCGCGATCGGGGCGCCGGCGCCGTTGCGCGACTTGCCGCTGCGGCTCGAGCGCATGATCCATTTCGTGCCGCCGCATATCGAGAAAGTGCGGGCGCGGGTGCCCGAGCTGGTGCATCAGGTCGACGTGGTGCTCGGCAACCTCGAGGATGCGATTCCAGCTGACGCAAAGGCGGCCGCTCGAAACGGTTTTATCGCCATGGCGCAAAGTTGCGATTTTGGCGAGACCGGATTGTGGACGCGCATCAATGCGCTCAACTCGCCGTGGGTGCTCGATGACATTACCGAGATCGTCGCCGCGATCGGCCAAAAACTCGACGTCATCATGCTGCCGAAGGTCGAAGGCGTCTGGGACATCCATTATCTCGATCAGTTTTTGGCGCAGCTCGAAGCCAAGCACGCCGTCAAGAAACCGATCCTCATTCACGCCATTCTCGAGACTGCCGAGGGCGTCAACAACGTCGCCGACATCGCCAGCGCCTCGCCGCGCATGCACGGCATCAGCCTCGGCCCGGCTGATCTCGCAGCTTCCCGGGCGATGAAGACGACGCGGGTTGGCGGCGGGCATCCGGAATACAAAGTGCTCGCCGATGCCACGCCGGGCGCGCCGGCCGACGCGCCGCGCTCAGCCTTTCAGCAGGATCTGTGGCACTACACGATCGCCAAAATGGTCGATGCCTGCGCCGCGGCCGGGATCAAAGCTTTTTACGGCCCGTTTGGCGATTTCGCCGACGGCGCCGCCTGCGAGGCGCAATTCCGCAACGCGTTTCTGATGGGCTGTGTCGGCGCCTGGACGCTGCATCCGAACCAGGTGCCGATTGCCAAACGCGTGTTCTCGCCGGATCCGGCCGAAGTCGCCTTCGCCAAGAAGATCATCGACGCCATGCCGGACGGCTCCGGCGCGGTGATGATCGAAGGCAAGATGCAGGATGACGCGACCTGGAAGCAGGCCAAGGTGCTGGTCGATCTGGCGCGGCTGGTTGCGGCGAAGGACCCCGATATGGCCGCCAAATACGGGCTATGAAACGGCTCAAGAAACCGCCCGGTCCAGCGCTCGCCACAATTGCGGCCTTGCATGATCGCGCCGCACAGGCTGTAATTTGCGCGCTGCCATGAGCAAGATTCGCAACGCCAAATATCAGATCGGCCAGGTCGTCCGGCATAGGCTTTATCCGTTCCGCGGCGTCGTGTTCGACATCGATCCGGTGTTCGACAATACCGACGAATGGTACGAAGCGATCCCGGCGGAAGTCCGTCCGCACAAGGATCAGCCGTTCTATCATCTGTTCGCCGAGAACGACGAGACCGAATACATCGCCTACGTGTCCGAGCAGAATTTATTGCCGGACAATAGCGGCGAGCCGGTGCGGCATCCGCAAGTCGCGGAAGTGTTCGTCCAGGACGGCCGCGGCGGTTATCGCCCGCGCGCGGCCTCGGTGCATTAGAGCATGATCCTGAAAAAGCCTGCCCCGGACTTGATCCGGGGTGGAAACCGGTTTTCGGATAAGATCATGCTCAACCTAAAATTCTAACTCTTATTGCTTGGGCGCGGGCGCCTGCGCCTGCGGTTGGCCCTGTTGCTGTTCCAGCTTCTTGCGCGCTTCGTCAGCACGCCGTTGCAGCTCTTCCTGCAATTTCTTCTGCTGTTCCTCAAACACCTTCGGATCGGTCGGCGGACCGTCATAGGCCTTGGCGAAATCGGTCAGCGGCAGGACCAGGCTGATCGGCTGGCCGGTCGAATTGATCGCTTGCACGACCAAGCCCTGCGCGCCCTTCATCTTGGTAATCATGTCGGCTGAAGCCTCGTAGTCGGCCATGCAGCCGTTGGTGAAGCAGATCACGTAAGGCGCGGTCATCGGCTGGTTCTGATCGATGATGACGCGGGTGCCGTGAATGAGCTGCATGCCGAGCGGCAAGGTCACGCGCAAAATCTTTTTCGGCTCGCCTTCCGGCTCGATCAGCACGGCGGCGACCACCGGCATGCCGGACTCGATGCGGGCGTCCTTGCCGGTGAAGCAAACCTGCTTGGCATTGGCCTCCTGCCCCTTGAGGCAGAATTTTGTCCACGGCGAGAAGATCAGCTGCACCTGGTCGTTGCCGCCCTGGGCCTGACCTTGCGCCGGCGGCGGCGCCTGCTGGGCGTCACCCGCCGGCGGGGCAGCCTGGGCCGCAGGGGGTTTGGGGGTGGCGGGCTTTTTGGCCGGCGCCGGCTTAGGCGCTGCTGGCGCAGGTGCGGCGGGTGCCGGCGCCGGCGTCTGCGCGGAAGCGAGCGTGCTCATCGCCACGGCGAAAGCGACGGTCAGGATAGCGGTCCCGGTCATGGCAGCAAGTCTGCGGCGAACCGGTCCTGCCGGCGCCGCGATCGAATAAGTCATGAGTTGCCGTCCTCTTTCGTGCTGCCGCCGGCCCATCGATGTCATCGATCTGGCTGGCCGGACTTGCGAAATTCAATGTCCGATATCGGGTCGAGCCCTATATCCGTTGCCGCAGCTTGCGCCAAGCGGCGCCCCCTCAGCGGTCCTTCGACGCAGAATACGGCAACAGCGTGACCCTCGCCCCGCGGCCAGATAGCCCAATTGTGCCGCAAGATAAAGGCCGACGCGGCCGGGCCGCGGGCCCCACATCGTTCATGGATAACGCCGCCAGCGCCGCGCAAGGTCATCGCCATGTTACATTCGGCCAATGCCTAGCGAATCTTTGTTTGCCAGGTCCTTGTTTGCCAGGTCCTTGTTTGCCAAGACCTTGTTTGGCAGGTCCTTGGCGATGGCCGTTAAGTCGAACGCCGCTGTGCGGGCTACGCTGTGCGGCGTACTGGCGCTTGCCGCCTGGGCGTCGCCTGCGCCGGCGGAACCGACTCATGCTATCGCCATGCACGGCAAACCGGCCATGGCTGACGGCTTTATCGCGCTTCCCTATGCCAACCCCGACGCGCCGAAGGGCGGCCGGCTGGTCGAAGGCGTGCTCGGCACCTTCGACAGCCTTAATCCGATGATCGTGCAGGGGCTGCCAGTGCAGACCATCCGCGGCTACGTGGTCGAGAGCCTGATGGCGCGGAGCTACGACGAGCCGTTCACGCTGTACGGGCTGTTGGCGCGCACCATCGACACCGACGATGCCCGCAGTTTTGTGACCTTCGCGCTCGATCCGGCGGCGCATTTTTCCGACGGCACGCCGGTCACCGCCGAGGACGTCGCGTTCTCGTGGCAGCTTTTGCGCGATCACGGCCGGCCGAATTATCGCACCTATTATGCCAAGGTCGCCAAGGCCGAGATTCTCGACGCCCGCACCGTGCGGTTCGACTTCGCCGAAGCCGGCGATCGCGAATTGCCGCTGATCATCGCGCTGATGCCGGTATTGCCGAAACACGCCGTCGATGCCGCGACGTTCGAGAGCTCGACGCTGGCAAAGCCGATCGGCAGCGGCCCCTACGTGGTCGCCGCCATCGACGCCGGCAAAAGCGTCACCTTCAGGCGCGATCCCAATTATTGGGGCCGCGATCTGCCGATCAATCGCGGCTTATGGAATTTCGACGAGCTGCGGTTCGATTTCTATCGCGACGGCAACGCCTATTTCGAAGCCTTCAAGGCCGGACTCTACGACGTGCGCAGCGAGACCGATCCCGGCCGCTGGCAGACCGGTTACGACTTTCCCGCCGTGCGCGACGGCCGCGTGGTCAAGGATTTGTTCGCAAGCGGCTTGCCGAAATTCGCCTCCGACTTCGTCTTCAATACGCGGCGGCCGATTTTTGCCGACATCCGCGTGAGGGAGGCGATTGCGCTGTTGTTCGATTTCAAGTGGGTCAATCGCGACCTGTTCTACAATCTCTATCAGCGCAGCGCGAGCTACTTCGATGATTCCGAATTATCCGCCTATCGCCGGCCGGCGGACGAGCGCGAGCGCGCGCTGTTGGCGCCGTTTCCCGACGCGGTCCGCCCCGACGTGCTCGACGGCACCTGGTCGCCGGCGGACGGCGACGGCTCCGGCCGCGACCGCGAGACTTTGCGGCAAGCGCTGGCGCTGTTTCGCGCCTCAGGCTACGAGCTCGACGGCACTATGTTGCGCGATCGCGCCACCCATCGCCCCTTCAGCTTCGAGATCATGGTCACCAGCAAGGACGAGGAGCGGCTGGCGCTGACCTTTTCCAGTCAGCTCGCCCGCGCCGGCATCGACGCCAAAGTACGCCTGGTCGATGCCGTGCAATTCGATCAGCGTCGCTCGACCTATGACTTCGACATGATCGAATACCGCTGGGAGCAGTCGTTGTCGCCCGGCAACGAGCAGACCTTTTATTGGGGCTCGGCCGCCGCCGACCAGCAGGGCACGCGCAACTATATGGGCGTCAAAAGCGCCGCCATCGACGCCATGATCGCGGCCATGCTGCAAGCGCGAGAGCGCGACGACTTCGTCAACGCCGTGCGCGCGCTCGATCGCGTGCTGATCTCCGGCTCTTACGTGGTGCCGCTGTTCTACCTGCCGCAACAATGGGTGGCGCGCTGGACTTATGTCGAGCATCCGGCGCGGACCTCGCTATACGGCTATTTGCCCGAGACCTGGTGGCACCAGCCGGCCAAACAAGGATCTGCGCTGCAATGATCCTCGGCGAGCCGGCGAGCCCTCAGCCGCAACAAAATGCAAGCCGCGTCACCATCGACGAGATTTTCCGCCGCGTCGCGCAGCGCCGGCCCGAGGCGCTGGCGCTTGCCGATGCACCGAACCGGAAAACTTTCACCGACGGCGCGCCGCGGCGCCTGACCTTTGCCCAGGCCGACCGCATGGTCTCGGCGCTCGCCGGGAGACTGCGCCACATGCAGCTGCCGACGGACGCCATCGTCGGTATCCAATTGCCCAACATCGCCGAGAACATTCTCGCCATTCTCGGCGTGATGCGGGCCGGCATGATCGCGGCGCCCTTGCCACTGTTGTGGCGCCGCGCCGATGCGGTTGCCGCGCTGTCGCGGATCGGCGCCAAGGCGCTGATCACCTGCGGCCATGTCGGCGGCGTCAATTACTCTCAGCTCGCCATGCGCGTTGCGGCAGACGTGTTTTCCATCCGCTATGTCTGCGGCTTTGGCGCCGACCTGCCCGACGGCGTGGTGCCGTTCGACGATTTGTTCACGACGGAAAAGCTCGACCCGGTGCCGCTGCTCGACCGCGAACGGGCGAGCAATCCGGCCGCCCACCTTGCCGCCATCACCTTCGATATCGGCGAAGGCGGCATCGTGCCGGTGGCGCGCAGTCATCTGCAATTGCTGGCCGGCGGCCTTGGCGTGCTGTTGGAAAGCCGGCTGGTGCAGGACGCCACCATGCTGTCGACGCTGGCGCCGGCCTCGTTCGCCGGCATCTGCCTGACGCTGCTGCCTTGGCTCCTGAGCGGCGGCAAGCTTTTGCTCCATCACCCGTTCGATCCGCCGGTGCTGGTCGGCCAATGGCGCGGCGATGACCGTTGCGGCGCGCTGGTCGTGCCGGGCCCGGTCGCATTCCGCCTGGCCGAGGCCGGCGTGTTCTCGCGGACCGGTCCCGCCTGCGTGCTGGCGCCGTGGCGCTCGCCGGAACGGCTCGGCACCAGTCCCGATTGGCGCGAGCGCGACACCGTTCTGGTCGACGTGTCCATTTTCGGCGAGATCGGTGCCGTCGCCGCGCGCCGCGGTCCGGTTGGCCGGCCGGCACCGATTCCCTTCGGCGGTATCGTTGCGCCGCGCGGCAGCCCGGGCGCGGTCGTGGTCGCAGAAGTGACGGCAACCATGCACGGCACCGTGGCGCTGCGCGGGCCGATGGTGCCGCATCACAATTTTCCGCCCGGCGCCGAGCGCGGCGGCCTGCCGCATCTCGCCATCGGCCGCGCCGGCCTGATCGACAGCGGCTACACCTGCCGGCTTGATCCCGGCTCGCGCACGCTGGTCATCACCGGTGCGCCGCCGGGCATCGTCAATGTCGGCGGTTACCGCTTCCCGCTGCACGATTTGCAGGACACGCTGGGCCGCCTCGATAGCGGCGCGACGCTGGCGCCCCTGCCCGACCCGCTGCTCGGCCAGCGCCTGGTCGGCAATGCGGTTGACCGCTATGCCGTACAGGCCGCTCTCAACGCCGCAGGCATCAACCCGATCGTGGCCGAGGCCTTTGTCGACCGCAGCGAAGGCCAGGCCCAGCCGCGGCTGCGCAACTCGGCCGGGCGTTGACGCGCCATTAACAGCGCATTGGCTATTGTCGGGCGCCGTTCCTCTAATTCCTGATCCGGCCGGTCCTGTATCTGAACATGGCGCTGCAAGGTCCGTTTGTCGTCGTCGCCGATAGCCCGGCCGTGGATGTCGTTGCGGCATTGCGCGCCGAGGGCGCCTTCCCGATCATCGAAGCCAGTTGGGCGGACGCCGCGGCGGCGCTGGCCTCCGTCGAGCCCGAAGCGATCGTGCTGGCCGAGCCGTGCGGCGAGTCTTTTCGCGCGGCCGCTTTGACGAAAGCGCTCGCCGCTGCCGGCAAAAAAGCCGATCGGGCCTTCACGCCGATCATCGCGCGCACGCGGGACGACTGCGCGGCCGTATTGCCGGATGCGCTGGTCATTGCCGCCCATGCACCGGTCGAGCGGATCAACCGCCGGCTCACAAGCCTGCTTCGTATCCGTGCGTTGCACGCCACGGTGCTCCGTCGCACCACGACGCTCGCCTCACGCGGCGAGTTGCCGCCCGAATTGCCGTCGAGCGATCCGCTCGATGACGCCACCGTGCTCTTGATCGGCCGCGGCCGCTGCTTTCCGGCGCTCTCCGTTGCTCTCGGCGAGCGCGTCGGCCTGATCGGCGCGCTCAGCGTCGAGAGCGCGGCGCGCACGCTCAATGCCCGCGACATCGACGGCATCGTCATCGGCGACGGATTTGGCCCGCGCATCGTCGAGGCGCTGCTCACCGTGCTGGCCGACGATGTGCGTTTCCGCGATCTGCCGGTCGCCGTGCTCGGCGGTCATCCCTCGACCATCGAGCCGTATTGTCTCGGCCTGCCCAATCTCGAGCGCACCGCCGAGGGGCCCGAGCGCCTCGTCGAGCGCTTCATGCCGTTCGTGCGCGTGCACGCTTTCGGCCAGCGGCTGCGCCGCATGCTCAAATCGCTCGACGCCCACGGCATGGTCGATCCCGATACCGGGCTCCTTGCGAACGAGGCGTTCTGGCGCGATCTCAACCGCGCCGTCGGCGACGCGGAAAAACGCGGCATCGGGCTTTCCATCGCGCGCTTCTCCTTTGCGCATAGCAACCGCCGCATCAGCGTCGATGCCGCCCGCGTGTTGAGCCGGCTGATGCGCCAGGTGGATTTCGCCTGCCGCGAGGCCGACAATTCGATCTTCGCCGTGTTCACCGAGACCGACCTGCGCGAGGCCCATGTCATCGCCCGGCGCATCGCCAGCGTCTTGAAGAACACCATGCTGGCGCCGGAGAAGAAACATATCGACGCCGCGGTGACGCTGGCGACGCTCAAGTCCACGGACAGCGTGGACTCTTTGATCGCCAGGGTCGTCGGCGAAGCGCCCGGAAGATGACAGGCATGCGACAATAGCCTGCTCTTCGTTGCCGAGACCAATTCCCTCAAGCGCTGCACATGGGCTAAGCTCGACGGCATCGACTCGGAGGACAGGGTCATGGCGCAAAATATTCCGGCCGAAGAACCCACCGAGCCAGGGTCCGTCCATATCGACGTCATCTCCGACGTGGTCTGCCCGTGGTGCTATATCGGCAAGCGCCGGCTCGAAGCGGCGCTGGCGCTCAGCTCCGACGTCGCCGTCAACATCAACTGGCGCCCCTATTTCCTCAATCCGTGGATTCCGCGCGAAGGTATCGACCGGCAGACTTATCTTGAAACCAAATTCGGCTCCGTCGAACGCTATGCCGCGATCGCCGAGCGCGTCGGCGCCGCCGCCGCCATGGAAGGCCTCGTCTACGCCCCCGAAAAGATGAGCCGGCAGCCCAACACACTCGACTGTCATCGTCTCATTCTTTGGTCGCGCAGCGCCACCGATCCCGCCCGCATGAAGCAGCGCCTCATGGAGCTCTACTTCGCCGAAGGCGCCGACTTGAGCGATCCCAAAATTTTGATCCAGGCCGCGGTCGATTGCGGCATGGAGGGCGACCTGGTGCGGCGTTTGCTGGCCAGCGACGCCGACGTCGACCGCATCGAAGGCGAAGCCAACAGCGCCAAGGAAGCCGGCATCGACGGCGTGCCGTGCTTCATCTTCGGCGGCAGCATCATCGTCACCGGCGCGCAATCGCCGGAATATCTCGCCAACGCCGTTGCACGCGTTTCGGGGCGCTATACGCGGATGCCGGCTTAAGCCGCCGGCGCTAGTGCGTGGCATTCTTCAGGCCGGCGATTTGCTCGCCGCCCTGTTTTTCATCGAGCAAATAAAACCGCGCCGTCATTCCGCTTCCCGGCAGGGGCGTTCCTCGCGTCCCCGCACCTCCCATTAGCAAGGACTGTGCGATCTGCGTGCCGGGTGCATACCCGAAGGGACCATATTCGATGAAGTAGGTTCGGCCGCTGACGGTATCGAGGTCGCCTTCCAACAAGCCCGGAACGACGACGCTGTGATGGCCCGCCGGCCGCCGCACGACGAGATACGTGCCCGCGGCAAGTTCGCCGGCCTTTTGCTCGTCGACGACGATGTCGAGGGCAAGCGATAGGAGCCTAAATTCCTTCTGACGGATGATATAAATCGTGGAACTGGCTGGCGCCGGCGGCGCGGGCTTTGCCGTCGTCGTGTCGCGCGCCGACGCCGCGTGGGCATGTGCCGAAAACAGAGTGGCGGACAGAGCCAAACACCAACCCGAAAGCAAACCGAAGAAGACTGCGCGCGATGTTTGCATGATGGCGTGTCCCGCTATGCCGAGTTGCACCATCCTATCGGTCCGACTTGCGCTGGCAAGCGCCGTCGATCGCATCAATGCACGAAATTCGATGGCGGGAATCGGCGCAAGTCCCATTCGAAGCGCGACTGCGCCGGCACGCGCCGCAGTCCGCCTTAACGACCGCGATGTGGGCCGCCTCTTTTGCTTGCGCCGACAGCAGCGGCCAGCCGCGGGCGAGGCAAGCGCGGACGTCGCCGCCGCAGCAGCGATGACGGCGGCACCCACCGCGCCGGCAGCTTGTCCACAATGGTACGATCTCGGCGTAGAGCTTGCGGATCGCCGTGAAAGCGGCCTTGCGATGCTGCGCCTCCTCCTCCGGCCGCAGGCGCCGCCACGCTATCCAGCGACGGTCTTTCGGCATGGTGGTTTTCCTTCCTGCAAATTCGTCGTTCCCGACTGAAAAAAACTCAAACTACTCGCAGCGCTCGCTGCTCCCTCTCCCCGGCGGGAGAGGGAATGCGCTCTCGTTCTCGCGGTGCACATGCATCCGAGCTTTGGCGACAAACGGCACGAAAGCTTTCGCCTCCAAAAAATAAGGGGAGGCAGAGCGCCGAAAGGCGCAAATGAATTGGCCGCATCGTCGGATGCGGCGCGCGCTGAGCGCAGCGCGCTCGCCTTTCGGCGCCCTACCGCAGCTCTGACCGCGGCGCCGAAGCGCCGCAGTTCAATCCAGGCCGCGCTTCACGCGATACGGTGTGCAGGCGTTACCCGCGCCTTGGCATCGCGCTTAAGCGAAGCACCTCGCGCGCCGGTCGTAATGCCGGCGGGGTCGATGCCCGGACCGCCCGAGAGCGGCAGTGACGAGCCGCCGCCCGCAGGAACCGCACCCGCCCCGTCAGTCGGCGTCA
>Ga0210395_10002628_pt1 | contig 13923 bp, 13 predicted proteins | sample IncBWH4OmetaG_FD_150861 | JGI IMG/M metagenome (GOLD analysis project Ga0210395, IMG submission 150861) | Forest soil microbial communities from Barre Woods Harvard Forest LTER site, Petersham, Massachusetts, United States - Inc-BW-H-4-O ... | reverse complement strand
GAACCAGCGCGACCGGCGGGGGAGTGGCCGGCCTGGTGGCAGGTGCGCCCACCGGTCGGCAGCGGGCATGACGGCGGACCCGCACGTCTCGCAGACGGGATGCCCGTCCACGGTCACCAGCCGCCCGCGGGCGAGCAACGGGCGCACGTCGCTGTGCGCACCGCTGCTCGCGCTGGCCAGGGTCACCGTCGGTCAGGCCCAGTAGCGGATCGCGCCGGAGTGCACCACGGTGCCACCGAGGACGGTGAGTACCGAATGCAGTTTCTTCAAGTCCGCGTCGGGTACCGCGAAGTAGTCGTCGCTCAGCACCACGACGTCGCCGAGCTTGCCGACCTCGAGCGTGCCGAGCAGGTCCTCGTCATGGCCGCCGAGGAACCATCTGTTCGCGGTGGTGAAGTGCCCGAGGACCTCGGCCCTGGTGAGCTGCTGCCCCGGGTTGATCTGGTCGCCCAGCGCATTGATGCCCGTCGTCGCGTAGTAGGCGTGGATCCACGGGTTCATCGGCGCGATCTGCATGCCGTCCGAACTGAGCCCCACCGGGATGCCGCTGTCCAGCAGCGTGCGGTACGGCGGGCCGCCCGGGCTGGTCGTGTCGAAGTACTCGTACGCCGTCAGGTTCACCCCGCCACCCAGCGCCTGCAGCCTGGCGACATAGTCGGGGGTGATGAACGGGACATGCGCCACCACCCAGCGCAGGCCGGTTATCGGGATCTGCTCGTTGATCGCCTCATACCCGGCGATCTCGGTCTGGAAGTCGGTCGGGGTGAGCGAGTGCACCTCGGCCCGCCAGCCCGCTTGCGCGGCCGCGAGACCCGCGTTCATCCAGGTGGTGTTGTCACCGGCGTAGTGGAAGATGTCGGCGAGGAACTCACCGGCGGCGCCGGTTCTGACGAGGTCGTTGCCGAAGAACGGGAACGCGTTCTCGATGCGCGCGGTGGCCACGGGAATCGACGGGTCGGAGTCGAACAGCAGGTAGTTGATCCGCAGCCGGATGGAGGCCTCGTCGGCGGCGTCCACGTCGCGCTGCTCACCTTCCGCGTACACCGCGAGGAACGGCAGGTGCATCGTGTAGTTGTTCTCGTGCGCCGACCCGTCGGCGGGCGTGTTGGTCGCCTGGAACGCGCCCTGGTCCAGGTGGGTGGTCACGCCGACGCTCGCCGCGTAGGCCATCGCGTCCCGCACGCTGCGCTTACGCGCATCGAAGGTGAGGGTCTCCCGCAGCGCGAGCGTCGCCTCACCGGTCGGCCCGTTACCGAGGAACGGGGCGGCCGCGATAGAGCCGTCGGCGCCGACGGCGACCGGCCCGTACGGTGGTGGCACGTTCTCGAAGAAGGCCTTGCCGAGGGTGTTGGTCGCGGAGGGACCGGAGAAGCCCATCGAGATGTAAACCGGGTTGTCGGGCACGGCCGCGTCGAGTTCCGCCAGTGTGGGCAGGCGGACCTCCTTGAACTGATTGGGGCTGAAACCGCCGATCGTCGTGATGAAGCTGTCGGCGCTGACCGGCGGGTTCGGGGACGGCGGCAGGCTCGCCGCGCGGGCGGCGTACAGTGCCTGCACGTCAGCGATCGAGTAGGCGTTCTCTAGTGGCGTGTGGTTGCCTGGCCTGTTGCCCATCAGCACGATGTGGTTGTGGCAGTCGATCAGCCCGGGGATGGCCATTCGCCCGTGCAGGTCGATGACCCGGACGTCCCCGGTGAACTGGCGCTGCGCCGCGCCAAGGCGGTTTCCGACGTAGACAACGACGCCGCGCCGGATGGCGAGCACGCTGGCCACGCTGCGCGCGGAGTCCATCGTGTGGATCGCGCCGTTGACCAGGATCAGGTCGCCGGCCGGCGAGGTCCGGCCGCGATCCGCGCCCTCGCCGGCAGACCTGGTCGCCGCCGCGGCGGTGCCCGCCATCGCGATACCGCCCGCCGCGGCGGCACCGGTCACCGCCCCTGTCTTCAGTACCGCCCGTCTGGATACCCCGTGCTCATCGCCGCTCATCTGCCCTGACACCTCCGTTGGTGACTAGGCGCCTGAAGTGAGATCACGCGCGAGACGAGCCTAAAATTGTCAACAAAATGAGTCAACATCTTGTCGACAACAAGTGGAGTGCCTGAACTTGTGCCGTGCGCACGGTCCGCCGCGGCGGCGATTGGACTGGTCCGCGCGGCCTCGATACGGTGCGTGACGTGGAGATCATGACCAGTTCCGGACCCGCGCGGGTCGTGGTTGACCGGCCAGCCGGCGAACCGTGCTTCCTCGCGGTGCTGACGCACGGGGCTGGCGGCACGCCAGACACCGCCGACGTGCTCGCCGCCGCGACCGCAGCACGGACGCTCGGCGCGGTCACGGCCCTGGTCACCCAGCCCTACCGGGTCAGGGGCGCCCGTGCGCCCGGGTCGGCTGTGCGGCAGGACGCGGCGTGGGCGGAGATCGTGGCGGCGCTCAACGCCGACGGGCTGCCGCTAATCCAGGGTGGACGCAGCAACGGGGCGCGGGTCGCCTGCCGAACCGCGCGTCAGGTGCGAGCCGCTGGCGTGATCGCGCTCGCGTTTCCGCTGCACCCGCCGGGCAAGCCGGATAAGTCCCGGGACGGCGAGCTACGCGAGGCCGGGACGAGGGTGCTGGTGATCAATGGGGACAGAGATCCGTTCGGCGTCCCCGAACCGGACGACGTCACTAGCGTCGTCATACTCCCTGGAGAAACTCATGCCCTCTCGAAGAAGCCCGCCGCGATCGGCGACGCCGTCGCTGGCTGGCTGGGCACGCTCCAGGGTTTGCGTTAGGCGGCGGGTGCCTGATGAATAGGGTCGGTCGGGCGGTGCGGCGCGATCATCGCTCCGTCAGGAAGCAGTTCACCGGTGTCTTCGAAGATCACGACCCCGTTACAGAGCAGGCTCCAGCCCTGCTCTGGGTGACTGGCTATGGTGTGTGCCGCTTCGCGATCGGGTGCCTTGGCATCCGGGCAAGGCGGCGTGTGCGGGCACATGCCGGTGCCTCCTGGCTTCTCAGCAAACCTTGGTCGTAACCACTTGTAGGTGCGGCGTTTACGAATGGCCTAGACCACTGTACACAACTTTGCCCCGGCTCAGCGCCAAGCGCAAGCGACTTGCCGACGGGCCGGAGAGTTTTCCCAGATTGTGATACGCGCTGGCCAGGCAACTGGTTCATACCACCTGGCCGGCTTTCAGACCGCTGGCTCGCGGGGGACCTCGGGAATGTGGTTCATCCGGTGGTTTTCCCGCAGTGTCAGCAGTCGCTCCGCCTCGGCGGTCAGCGCCCGGACCGCCGGCTTGGCCTTCGCCTTGCGCGCGAAGATCCGGTCCTCATACCCGCGCGGACCGATCTGCGCGCGCTGCGCGGCGTACGCGGCATGCATGGCCGCGGTGAGCGTCGCGTCGAGGTCCTTTGCCAGCCGGTGCAGTTCGGTGACCGGGGCGCGGCGCGCCTCCGCCTCTCGCAGCGCGGTGTCAGCCACTCGTGCCGCGTCGAGAAGTTTGCCGCGCTCGGCGGCGACGGCCACGTCGGCCGCGTACTTGTCCGACGCCTCCTGGCTTGGCTTGTACATCCCGTGTTCCATCCTCTGAATCGGCCCGCACCGTAGGGTACGCCAAGACGCGCACTACGCGGTCGGCGGCTCCCGGCTAGTGCGTGTCGCCGCCGGTCAGGGCGGGTATGAAGCCGACGCGTGACCGTCCTGTACGCGTTGCTGGCGGCGCTGGGCAATGCGCTCAACGTCACTACCCAGCACGCCGCGAGCATAAGCAGCCCGAAAAAGACCACGGGCTGGCGTCTGGTTGTCTACCTGTTCCGGAATCCGCTGTGGCTGTTCGGCTGGATCGCGCTCGCCGGAGCGTTCATCTTTCAGGCGCTGGCGCTGGACGTCGGCCAGATGTCGGTGGTCCAGCCGCTGCTGGTCGTCGAGCTTGTCTTCGCTCTCGTGTTGCGGCGGACCTGGCTGCGGCAGCGTATCCGCCCGGTCACGTGGTGGGCCGCGGTGGTCACCTGCGCGTCGCTCGCGGTCTTCCTGGCCACGTCAGAGCCCCAGGGCGGGCATTCGTTCCCTGACAGCCGAGCCTGGATCGCCGCCTGCGCCACCGTCGCGGGAAGCGCGGCCGCGCTGGCGTTGCTGGGCACGCGGGGTCCTCCGGCCCGCCGGGCGGCCCTGCTCGGCACGGCCACCGCGGCGATGTGGGCCCTTGTGGCCACGTTCATCAAGACCATGACGCAAACGCTGTCCCAGTTCGGCGTGGCGGGCCTGTTCACGCACTGGCCGGTGTACGCGCTGGCGGTGGCCGGCCTGGCCACGGAGGTCCTCCAGCAGGCGACGCTGCACGCGGGCCCGCTCAGCGTGTCCCAGCCGTTCCTTGTCATCGTCGACCCCATGGTGAGCATCGCGCTCAGCGTCTGGATTTTCGATGAATATTTCACGGAGGACGCGCTCCGGCTCACCGTCGGAGCCGCGTCCTTCGTCGCCCTGTGCGCGGCCGTGGCGGTGCTCACCCGGACGGCGCCGGCGACGATGTCGGCTCCTGAGCCGGCGCAGGCTGTCGCCCCGCCAGGAGATCAGCGGCCGCCGTGAGCCGCAGCAGCGCGGTGTCCGCCGGACCGTCGGCTTCGCACGGCCGGGACACCGCCCTGGAGCGAGCGTTGACCGCCTCGTCGGCGCCGGCGCGCACGATGACGGGTAGCGGATCGTCCGGCTCGGACGGCGCCTCGACGAGCTTGCGCTGCAATTCGGCCATGAGAACGCTCTTGCCCGATCCGGCGGTACCGAGTACGACCCGGCGGTATCGCGGTTCGCGCGCGAAGGCCTCGGCGACGCTCTCGAAGTCGCCCGCTTGAAATTGGTCGGCGTCGGGCGGCCATACGGTAAATCGCACGTGCATCGGCTCGTCTTCGTAGACCTCGGATAGATCGTCGCTCCAGGCGCCGCTCAGCGCCGCGTGCAAGTTCTTTCTCGCGGTCGCGATTTCGTCGGCAGTGGGCGGCTGCGGCCTCCTGAGGAAGCGCGCGATCCCCGTGCGGTCCCCGCGTGGCATCAACCCAGGCCGCCACGGACCCGAAAATGGTGAATATCGCGACCCACCAGTCCAGTGGCCGATGCAGAAGCCATTCCCGGTACCGGATCAGCGCAAAGACAAAAGTAATCCCACCAATAAGAAACAACATCAACGCCAACCGGCGCCCCAATCTCCCCATGCGGCAATAGTCGCATATCTGGCAAGTCTCGCAACAATTGTCAAACGAGAATTTGGGACAAGCTTTTTCGCTCCGAACGGCATGCTGGCAACACGTTATATCGTGATGTGCTCTCGGCGGGTTTCAGACGCAGCGCCGGCCATCCTTCATCACGAAGCTGACCCGGCGGTACGCGGTCGGGTCGGCGAGCGGGTCGCCGTCCAGCGCCACGAGGTCCGCGGGACGGCCCGGCGCGATCTGGCCAGCCTCCGAGCCGAGGCCGATCGCTTCCGCGGCCAGGTGTGTCGCCGCGCCGAGGATGTCCCGCCGGTCCATGCCGATCTCCTCGAAGACCATCAGGCCCTCGGCGTAGAGCCCTGGCGTGGTGGTGTCAAGGCCCATGTCGGTGCCTGCCACCAACCGTACGCCGAGGTCGTACAGGCGGCGCAGGTTGGCCAGCGCGACCTCAAGCGGCGCCCACGGCACACCGGTCGTCAGCCAGTAGTTGTTGGCGGTCGGCACCACGTACGTGCCCGCGGCGGCGATCTCCGCGACCAGCTTTTCGTCCACTGCCGCGTGCGGGCGGGCCGAGAACGATGCGTGCTCGATCGTGTCCACACCGGCCCGGAACGCCTGTTCGATGCTGGCCTTGTTTTGCGCGTGCGCGGCGACCGGCATGCCGTTCGCGTGCGCCTCGGAGATGATGAACCGCATCTCCTCGTCGCTGAACAGCGGCCGGTACACCGCGTCGCCTTCGGCGCGCCGCGGGTTGCTGAAACCGCCCGAGGCCATTACCTTGATCCAGTTCGAGCCCTGCGCGGCGTGGGCGCGGATCGCGCGCCGCAGGTCGTCGATGCTGTCGCAGGCCATGCCCATGTAAGCGCAGTGCCCGCCGGTGATTGTGATCGGCTGGTTCGCGGTCACGATCCGCGCCATCGGGATGCCACAGGAACCGCGGTCCCGAACGAGGCCCGCCAGCCCTCGCTCGGTGCCAAGATCCCGCACGGTCGTCACCCCGGCCCGCAGGAACGCGTGCGCGTTCGACACGATCCGCAGCACCGCGGACGCCTCCGGCTGCTCCTCGCCTGGCCGGTAACCCATGGTGGGGGAGCAGTCACTCGACAGGTGCACGTGGGCGTCGATCATGCCGGGGATGATCGTCGCCTCGCCCAGGTCGAGGTCGACGGACGTGAAGTCCGCCCGGGGGCCGACGGCGGCCACGCGGCCATCGACGACCTTGACGGCCGCGTGGTCTACCGGGGTCAGGTCGGCGCGGGTCACCACGCGCCGGGCTGCGATGACGATCGTCACGTATCACACCATCCGTTCGGAGATAGGGGCCTTGGCCCGCTTGGCCGAGCATGTTAGTGCCCACCACCAGCATCATCAGCACCACCCTGGATGATGGATCACCAGGTCTTGACGGTGCTTGACCTTGTCTGTAACGTCTTGGTACTACAAATACCAAATACCCGCTAGCGCGGAGATGAGTAGTCGCGGCGTCCGGGACGCAGGTGTGAGCCATCCGCATCTTGCCTGGAGGTCTCATGCCAAAGCGCCGTTCTCTTCGCGTTACGTCCTGCCTGTCAGCGGCATTCGTCGCCGCCCTGCTCATGACCGGATGCGGCAGCGCCAGCGCCGGCGGGTCAGGCTCCGTGAGTTCCGGCAAGCCGCAGCCGGTGTCGTCTCTCGTCCCCGCCAAGTACCGCGGCTCGGGGACGATCGTCATCGCCACCGCGAGCGGCAACCCGCCGTACGAGACGATCGCACCGGGCCAGACGGCTCCGGTTGGTTTCGACATCGACATCATCACCGCGGTCGCGAAGCAACTCGGCCTGACGCCGAAGATCAACGTGGTCCAGTTCCCGAGTATCGTCGTCGGCCTGGCTGACGGCCGGTTCGACGCCGGGATCAGCAGCCTCACCATAACCGCGGCCAGGGAACAGCAGCTGGACATGGTGACGTACATGAAGATCGGAACCGGACTGCTGGTGCCGGCCGGCAACCCCGCGGGAATCAAGGGGATCCAGGATCTCTGCGGGAAGACCGTCGGTGTGGCGCAGGGCAGTTCGAACCTGATTCCGCTGCAGACCGAGCAGCAGCAATGCGGTAGCTCGCCGATCAAGATCGTCCAGACCAACGGAAACGACTTCGTCGCGCTGCAGAGCAACCGGGTCGACGCTATGGCCCTCGACGCCGCCGGCGCGCTCGCTACCGCGAAAGCCAACCCGTCTACGTTTGCAGCGGTGCCCGATGCCGTCTACGGCGCTGGCCTGGCGGGAATCGCGGTCGGCAAGTCGGACTCAGGGCTGGCCGCCGCGTTCGCATCGAGCCTCAAGACCCTCATCGCGAACGGTACCTACTCCAGGCTTCTCGCCAAGTGGGGCCTGCAGGATCTCGGCTACACCGACGTGACCCTCAACCCGCCGACCAAGCCTGCCGCCTAAGCGGCGCAGAACCGCGGCGGGAGAGCACATCCCGATGGGCCCGCCCGATGTGAGGAGCCAAGTGTCGACGTTCCCATTGCCCCGGCAGCTCAGCAAGCGACGCGAGCCGGATCGTGCGCCCGACCCGCGACCGGCGGATTCACCGGTGCGTGAAGCGCGGCCGGTGCGCGTCGTCCGCCCTTTCCCGTTGCTGGACGTGGTGCTCGGCGCGGGCGTGCTGGTGATCGCGGCGCTCCTCACGAACTCGCTCGCCCGCAATCAGCAATTGAGCTGGGGCACGGTCGGCACCTATCTGTTCAGCCCCGCGATTTTGCGCGGTGTCTGGACGACGGTGTGGCTGGCCGTCGTCTGCATGGCCCTCGCCGTGGTCGTCGGCCTCATCAGCGCGCTGATGGGGCAGGCGACCAGCCGGGTCCTGCGCGCGCTGTCGACGGCCTACGTCTGGGGTTTTCGCGGCGTGCCCGTCCTCGTGCAGCTGATCTTCTGGTACAACCTCGCACTGCTGTTCCCGAAACTGAGCCTCGGGCCGATCGGCGCGTGGGACACGAACAAGGTGATCAGCCCGCTCACCGCCGCCATCATCGGTCTCACCCTGGCCGAGGGCGCATTCATGTCCGAGATCATCCGAGCGGGCATGCAGTCCGTGGACCGCGGCCAGCACGAGGCCGCGGCGGCGCTAGGCCTGACCAGAATCCGGATGCTGCGCCGGATCACGCTCCCGCAGGCGGTCCGGTTGATCATTCCGCCGACCGGCAACGAGTTCATCACCATGCTCAAGGGCACGTCGCTGGTCTCGGCGATCTCCGTCGGTGAACTGCTGTTCTCGGCGGAGAACATCTACAACGCGAACTACCGGGTTCCGGCGCTGCTCATCGTCGCCAGCCTCTGGTACCTGTTCCTGACGTCGCTCGCGACGATCGGACAGGGCGCCCTCGAGCGCTACTACGCACGGCGCAGCTGACCCCGGACTACTTCACACGCTTTATCCAGGAGCCCTTTCTTCATGACTACGTCACTCTCCGCGCCGTCCGCGCAGCTCGTGACCGCCGCGAACACCGCGGAGGCGCTGGTCCAACATCTGGTCGCGCAGCGTGTGGACTGGATCTTCCTCAACCCGGGAACGGACACAGCTCCGATCCAAGAGGCGGTGGTCGCGCTCCGCAGGCAGGGCCTGCCCGCGCCGCGCGTGCAGGTATGCCCCGACGAGCGTGTCGCGATGGCCGCCGCCCAGGGGTACTGGATGCGTACCGGCCGCCCGCAGGTAGTCATCGTCCACGTCGATGTCGGCACCCAGGCGCTCGGTGCCGCATTGCACAACGCGCAGCGCACGAACTCCGGCGTCGTCATCATCGCTGGACGGTCTCCGCGAACCTTCGACGGATCGCTTCCTGGCGGTCGCAGCATCGCCGTCCACTGGCAGCAGGATCAACCAGATCAGGTCGGCATCGTGCGCAACTACGTCAAGTGGGCCGAGGAGCTGACGGTGCCTGAGGCGCTGGCGCACCTGCTGCCGCGCGCCTTCCAGGTGGCGAAGTCCGGACCCGCGGGCCCGGTCTATCTCACCATCGCACGCGAGGTGCTCATGGCACCGCAGGACGGTGTGCGGTTCCCTGACCTGCATCGACACCGCGCACCTGTCACTCCGCCGGCCTGCCGTGATGCGATCTCGACAGCGGCGCAGTGGCTTGCCCAAGCCGAGCGGCCGGTGCTTATCACGTCGCGCACGGGCCGTGATCACGCCGCGGTGACCGCGCTGGACCAGCTCGCGTCGCTCGTCGGCATCCCGGTCTGCGACTCACGCGAGGTGCTGAATCTGCCCAGCGATCATCCCTGTTACATCGAAGACGACGCGCACGCCGCGGAGCTGCTGCGCCGGGCCGATCTCGTCCTGATCGTCGACAGTGAGGTCCCGTGGGTGCCACTCAACCGGCAGCCCCCGGAGGATGCCCGCGTGGTCCAGATCGACCTCGATCCCGTGAAACCCACCATGGTGAACTGGAGCTTCGCCGTCGATCTACCCATCCAGTCCGACTCTTCGAAGGCTCTTTGGCAGCTGCTCGACTCGGTTCGTTCGGGGTCCACTCCCGACGACCGGGAGCGATGGAGCGCTCGCTACGCGGGGCTGACCGAGGCGAAGACGGCGCGAACGAAGTCCCGGGCGCAGCGCCTCGCGATTCTCGCCGAGCAGACACCGATCGCCGCGGAGATCGTCATGTCCGAGCTCAACGACCTGCTCCCACCGGACTGCGTCGTCATAGAAGAGGCAACCACCAACGACATGCTGGTGCGTGAACACCTTCGCCGCACCGAGCCCGGCACGATTCACGCCATCGGTGCCGCCGGTCTCGGCTGGGCCATGGGCGCCGCACTGGGTGTGAAGCTCGCCGAGCCGGAGCGAGAGGTCGTGGCGATCTGCGGCGACGGCACGTTCATGTTCTCCGCGCCATTGGCGGCGCTCTGGACCGCCCGGGACGTGCGAGCGCCGTTCATGACGGTGGTGCTGAACAACCAGGGTTACCGCGCGTCGAAGTTCCCGGTCCACCTGCTCTTCCCTGACGGTGCGTCGGTGGAGCAGAACGACTTCACCGGGACGGTGTTCAAGGAGTCGGTTGACTTCGCCGCCGTCGCCACCGCGTGCGGCGGTTTCGGGGTGGCCGTCACCGAACCCTGGCAGTTGCGCGAGGCGCTGAAGAACGCGCGCCAGGCGGTGTCGCAGGGCTCCTGTGCCGTGGTCGATGTTCGTCTCGAAAGGATCTGACGTGACAATCGCGAGTGCTTCGGCCCGCAACCACGCGCCGCCGAGTTCCCGGCTGGCGACCAGTGTTCAGCAATCCGGAGCCCGCAAGATCATGGATCTGGCCAACCAGATCCCTGATGCGATCCACCTTGAGATCGGCGAGCCTGACTTCACCGCCGCACCGCACGTCGTGCGAGCCGCCGTCAGGGCCATCCGCGCCGGGCTGACCCAGTACCCCCCGACGTCGGGCCTTCGTGCCCTGCAAGAGGGACTCGCCGCCAAACTCGAGCGGGTCAACGCGATCACGGCACGGCCGGATGACATCGTCGTGACCAACGGTGGCGGCCAGGGGCTGTTCAATGCCCTGGCGACGATCCTCGATGCGGGTGACCGGATCGCACTTCCCGACCCGGGGTGGCCGAACTACCGGTCCATGGCGGCACTGCTGGGGCTGCGGGTTTCGACGTATTCACTGCAGCCGGACAACGGCCATCATCCCCGACCGGCGGAAATCGAGGAACTGCTGCGCGAGGGCTGCAAGGCCGTCGTCCTCAACAGCCCGTCGAACCCGCTCGGAACGGTCACGCCGCGCGACACCGTCGAAGCGATCGTCGCCCTCGCGACCAGGTACCAGGCGTGGATCATCTCCGACGAGTGTTACGACCAGCTGTACTTCGGCAGCCCGCCGACGAGCCCCGCCGCCATCGACCAGGACGCCGACGTGGTCTCGGTGTTCAGCTTCTCGAAGGTGCATGCGATGACGGGCTGGCGCATCGGGTACGTCGTCGGTACGCCGGCCGTCTCGGGTCTGCTCGCCAAGGCGCAGGAGCCCCTTGTCCTCGGCGTCAGCGCGCCGGGCCAGCACGCCGCCATCGCGGCGGTCACGGGACCTACCGCGTACCAGGAGCACATGATCGGGCAGTACCGCTCCCGCCGCGACGCCGTGGTGGCGCGCTTTCGCGAGCGAGGCATCGACGTGTCCGGCCCCGAGGGTGCCTTCTACCTCTGGCTGGACATCCGCGACGCCCAGCCGGACGATACCGGCTTCGTGCTGAGCCTGCTCGAGCACGAGCACGTGGCGATCACCGCCGGATCCTCTTTCGGCCCTTCAGGAAAGGGATTCGTGCGTATGTCCCTGGCGGCCTCACAGACGCTCCTGGTGGAAGCCACCGATCGACTGGCCAGGCACCTCGACCACGTGCGGTCGGCCGGGGGGCCGAGATGACGGCAGCCCGTGACGTCGAACCCCGCGACCTGGCCGAACCGCGGACCAAGCCGATGATCATCGTCCGCGGATTGCACAAGCGGTTCGGGACGCTTCCGGTGCTCAACGGCGTCGACCTCGAGGTCCGGGAGGGCGAGGTCTGCTGCGTCCTGGGTCCGTCCGGGTCAGGTAAGAGCACCATGCTGCGCTGCATGAATCACCTCGAAGTACCCAGCGCGGGTGAGATCACCGTCGACGGCCGGCTGATCGGCTACCGGCGGACGCGCGACCACCTGCGCGTCCTGGCCGAAGCCGAGGTCTGCCACCAGAGACGCTCGCTCGGCATGGTGTTCCAGCGCTTTCACCTGTTCCCGCACATGACCGCGATTGCGAACGTCATGGTCGGCCCGGTCGACGTGCTCGGCGAGCCGAAGAACCAAGCGCGTGCGCAGGCCTTGGCTTTGCTGGAGCGCGTCGGCCTTTCCGACAAGGCGAACCGGTACCCTCGCGAGCTCTCCGGCGGGCAGCAGCAGCGGGTCGCGATCGCGCGGGCGCTGGCGATGGGCCCGAAGGTGATGCTGTTCGACGAACCCACGTCAGCTCTGGACCCTGAGCTGGTCGGCGAGGTGCTGCAGGTGCTGCGCGACCTGGCCAACGACGGCATGACGATGGTCGTCGTGACCCATGAGATCGGGTTCGCCCGGGAGGTCGCCGACACCGTCGTGTTCATGGACGACGGAATGATCGTCGAGCGAGGACCGGCGCGCAGCGTTATCGACCATCCGCGGAACCCGAGGACCCGGAGCTTCCTCGCGAAGGTTCTCTGACCGGCCAGCCTCGCGAATCCTGACCCGACCAATGGAAGCGCATTCATGACGACGCAATCCGTATCCCGCGACCCCCGCGCAGACATCGCCCATCTGCCCGCTGCCCTCCTGGACATCCTGGGTCCTGTGCCGGCGGCAGCCGGCCGCTTGCGCACGGCGGAGCTGTCCGTCGAGCACCGGATGCTCATCGACGGTGAGTTGGTGTCCACCGCCGGCAGATTCGCCAACATCGACCCCACTGTGGGTTCGCCGGCGGGTGAGGTCTGCGACGGGACCCCGGCCGAACTCGACCGGGCTGTGGGCGCGGCCCATCGAGCGTTCCTGGACAGCCCGTGGCGCACGGATCCGGAGCTGCGCGCACGCTGTCTGCGTCAGCTTCAGGAAGGGCTCCGCCGGCACGCCGAGGAACTTCGGTTGGCCGTGATCACCGAACTCGGCGCACCGCTGCGGTTGACCGCTTCCGTTCACGTGGACGAGGTCATCGGCAAGCTCGGCTATCTCGCCGGCGCCGCGCTCAACGCGACGGTGAGCTCTGCGCTGCCCGATGCGCGGGCTGGCGGCCACAACGACCGCCGCCTCCAGCGCGTGCCGGTCGGGGTGGTCGCGGCGATCACGCCGTGGAACATCCCACTCGACATTCCGCTCGCAAAGGTGGGCGGTGCGCTGGCCGCGGGCAACACCGTCGTGCTCAAGCCCGCGCCGGACACCCCGCTCGCGATCAACCTCGTCGGCCGTGTGATTGCCGAGGAGACCGACATCCCGGCGGGCGTCGTCAATATCGTCGCTTCCTCCGACCACTCCCTGGGCAAGCTGCTGGTGGACGACCCGCGCGTCGACTTCGTCAGCTTCACCGGCTCCACAGCCACGGGCAAACGAGTCATGGCCGGCGCCGCGGACACGCTGAAGCGAGTGCATCTCGAACTCGGCGGCAAGTCGCCGAACGTGGTGCTCGACGACGTCGACCTCGAGCGGATCGTGCCATTGGCCGCCGCGGCCGCGTGCTTTAACGCCGGGCAGAGCTGCATCCTGCCCAGCCGTCTGCTCGTCCCCGCCCATAGCTACGACGACTGTGTGGAACTGGCCGCCGCCGGGATGGCCGCGGTGTCCGTCGGTGACCCGTACAGCCCGGACACCTTCATGGGTCCGCTCGTGAGCTCTTCGCACCGTGAGCGGGTACACGCCATGGTCGCCGACGGTCTCGCCCAGGGCGGACGCCTTGTGTGCGGGGGGCAGCCGATCGACGGGCCGGGCTTCTTCTACCCGCCGACCTTGATCGCCGACGTCGAGCGGTCACATCCGCTCGTACAGCAAGAGCTCTTCGGTCCAGTCCTCGTTGTTCAGCCCTACCAGGACGAGCAGGACGCGGTGGCCGCCGCCAACGGAACCGCGTTCGGGCTCGCCGGCTACGTGTGGTCGGCCGATCGCGAACGCGGCGAGCGTATCGCGGCGGGTATCGACGCCGGCATGGTCGCGATCAACGGCGGCAGCATCACCGAGGCCGACATGCCCTTCGGCGGGGTGAAGCAGAGCGGATTTGGCCGG
>Ga0210395_10002626_pt1 | contig 13931 bp, 12 predicted proteins | sample IncBWH4OmetaG_FD_150861 | JGI IMG/M metagenome (GOLD analysis project Ga0210395, IMG submission 150861) | Forest soil microbial communities from Barre Woods Harvard Forest LTER site, Petersham, Massachusetts, United States - Inc-BW-H-4-O ... | reverse complement strand
AGCCGGCGGCGGCGCGGCTCCTATTACGGCGAAAGCCTACAGGTCGGCCCCGGCGGCGGTGGCGGTGGCGGTTCTTCGTACGTTGAGAAAGGCGCGACGCACGTCAAGAACCTGCAGGGAGCGGCACCTCCAGGTAACGGCCAGATCGTTATCTCGTGGTAGGTCACTCCGCCGAACTGACGACGGCGGCGATAAAATAGGTGCCCTTCACTTTGAACTCCGTCTCCGGCTGACCGCCGGCCGGGTACCTCCACGTTCCAATCTGGTCGACCCTTCGCAGACCGTTGGGCACGACGACGGTGTTGCCCGCAATCCAGAACCCACCGATAAACTTGGTGCCCCTGGTCGGAACTCGCGCTACGACCGTTCCCGTCGAACCGGAAACGGCGATGCGGTAGATAGCGTTGCGATTACGATTGTAGCGCTGGAGCGCGAGGTATTTGCCATCCCATTGAAGGCCGCCCCACACCCAATCGGAGCCTTCGTTTAGAGTGACGATCGTAAAGCTCGTGCTCCCCTTCGGCATGACCGCGAGTCCGTTGGCACTGGCGATCTCGCCGACGGCGTAGAGATTGCCTTTGTCATCGTACGCGCACGACTCAAAGAAGCGGATCTTCGGATAATCTTCGTAGATTCTCGGGGCGCCGCGGGCATGCTTATAGATCGCGATATCGCCGTAGTCGTCCTTGTGGCTCGGGACATACGAGTTGGCGACCGCGAGGTCTCCGGTCGTGGGATCGACGGAACACGACATAGGAGACGAATTGGGATCTGATAGCGTCGCAATCGGGCTCGACCCGCCGTGCGCGTACTCCACGATGTCCCCCGCACCCAGGTCGGTGACGAACACGTCCCCGGCCTTGTCGGTGCACAGCGCCGATGGTTCGTCGAAGCCGGTAAGCGTCATCACCGGGCTCTGTCCCGGATAGGTGTAGACGTCGACACGCTTTCCAAAGGAGTCCACGACATAGAGGAGATCTCCGCTGCTCGTTTGCGAGCGCACCGGCGGCATTGCGGCCGCACCGCTGGGACCTCTGGCGTTCTGAGATTGTGGGAGAGCCACGCATCCCACAAGCAGCACTAGAACCAAAACTCTCACGACGCACTCCTTTTCGGCGCCGACGCATGCGTGGCAGCATCGAACCCATCATTGGAGCCAGACCAGTCGCCACGGCCGGACGGCATGAGATCGAAGAGATGCCAAACCGGAGAGAGTAAGTCGATCCCGCGCTCGCGGTCCGCGAGCATAGGATGAGCCGTGTAGACGTGGCGCACTTCATCGCCATCCTTTGCGAACACGACGATCGTCGAATCCGGGTTCCCATCGGCATCTTCGGCGTCGATGGCGCGCGCAAACGCCGGACCATCGTCCGAAAGCAGGCGCAGGCGCTGCCACCCGCGGTGGGCGCCCCAAGCTCGTAACTTATCGACCGGCGCGCGTGACGCGATGACGAAGTTCGCCCGCTGCGTTACGTGGGGCGCGACACCGTTGAATCCGTCGATCCAGAGTGAGCACATCGGACAGAAGCTATCGTCGTCTGCCCAGTACATCAGATGATAGAGGATCAAGTATGGCTTGTTCTCTGCGAACAGCGCGTACAAACGAACGCGATTGCCGTCTTCGAAGAACTCGTAGTCGGGGACGACCGGACCCGGCGGCAGGCTGCGCCGCATCGCCGCAACTTCTTCGATGCGGTCGCGCAACTCGATCTCCGCGCTACGCAGGCGATCGCGCGATCGACGGTACGCCTCGTCGACGCCGGGCATCAGAAGGCTTGAATCCGCCATGTCATTTCCTTTCGAGCGTTCGTCCGAAGGACGAAGGGAGCAATGCGTCACAGGATTCTTCAAGGATCTCGGAAAGGCCGAGCGCTACGCTAGAATCAGGAGGGACGTCACATGCGCTTCAACGTTCTCCGGACGATAGCTACCGCCGCTTTGCTTTGTGCGACAGGGGCGGCCGCTACCTTGCCTCAAACACCGGGTTCCGGCTTACTCCGTATACGAGCGGATCCGTCACGACGTAATGCCGAGACAGGAGGTATTTCCGCTCGCGCCACGGGTGCATGGCGTGGTACTGAGGGTTTTGTACGCGAACGGCATGGCCTGGTTTAATCCGGCACCGCCGACGTTTTGACGAGCGTCGCAGCGCTCGCACCGCTAATTGGAAAGGCACGTGTTTTTGTGACGATGAAGCTATTGCATACCCTGGCCGCCGGAACGGCGGCGGCACTTCTTGCCGGGTGCGCCGGCGCCGGCTCTTCCCCGCAGCAACCTATCGCGCAATCCATCAATGTTAATACGTACCCGCTGGGCGCCTATGGCACGAAGCCCGGCACGAGCCTTCTGCGTACCACGAGGCCCGCGCACGGCAGCGCCTCATACGATGCCAAGGGAGGCTCGAAGCTGGCTTACGTGTGTAACCTCGGCGCGGGCGAAGTCGACGTTTTTTATCAGCACGGCAAAAACCAAACGCCAATCGCAACGATTACAAACGGTATCCTGGGTCCCGGGGGTCTCACGACCGATAGAAAGGGCAATCTCTACGTAGCCGACGAGGGTCAAATCAGCGGAAAGTGGACCGTGCAGGTCTACGCACCCGGCGCGACGTCGCCTACCAAGAGCTACACGACCGATCTCTCTTCGCCAACCGACTCGGTCGTCGCCAAAGACGGAACCATTTACATTGCGAACTTCAACGGTCTGAGCAACGGTTGGGTGGCCGTCTATCCCAAAGGAAATGTTTCTAAGGAATACCGCCTCTCCGATTTTGGCGGAGGCGCCCCGCTTTCGGTCGCGCTCGACTCCAAGGAAAATCTCTACGTGATGTACGACGTCAACAAGGGCAGCGCGGTCAACGAATACAAGCCGGGCGCGAAAACCGGCACGAACCTCAACCTTGCCTTTAGCAGCGGAGGGGGCATCCAAGTCGATCCAGCCGGCAACATCCTGGTGGCGCAGCAGTTGGACCCATCAGAAATCCTCATCTTTCCACCCGGGCAAACGCAGCCGTCTCAGAGCATCTCCATGCCCGGAGGCGGAGAGCCCTTCAATTTCGCCTTAAACCATAAGAGCAAGGCACTCTTCGCCGCCGAATACTTCAATGCTAACCAGGTCGACCGCTTTGCCTACCCGTCCACAAAGTTCCAATACAGCATCGCCAGCGGCTTCGATAATCCATCGGGAGTCGCCACCGACCCAGACGAGTTTTAGGCTAGCCGCGCGCCTACGTAGCTAGACCGATTACCGTGCTCCCTCGAGCATACGCTACATCACGGTTACTTTGACGGCGACCCAGTTGCCGACGGTATCGGATATCGTGATTTTGCAGCTTCCCTTTCCCACCGACGACACGCTGAACGACGCTTTGGAACTCCCTTGAACGACCGTTGCGACCGCCGCGTTGCTCGATTTGGCCGTCCAAGTGCTCGTGCCCGCCTCGCTTACCGAAACGCTCTTTTTTTCTCCGGGGGCAGAGAAAGATAATTTAGTCGGTGTGACGGTCATTGGATTGGTGACGAGCACATCGATGTCACCGCCCACCGAATCGACCCAGAGGTTACCATCGGAGCCGGGGGCCACGGCGTCTGGTCGAGCGCCCGCCCCAAGGGGAGGGGTAAACGTCGTTATCTTGTGCGACGTGGTGTCGATTCGGAATACCGTGCCGTCGCTTCCGCTCGCGCACCACGGCTCGCCGTCGGGACCGCGGGCGCAGAACTGCTCGGTCTCGTTCGACCCGAACGCTCCGCCGATCGCAAACGTTGCGACCTTGCCTTGCGGCGTGATGTTCCCGAGCAGCGGCCCATTCGAGAGACAGAAAAACCAAACGTTCTTATCACTTCCGAGTACGACCGCTGCCGGTGTGCACGATGAGACCGGAATAGGAAACATCGTGATCTTTCCCGTCGACGGAACGACTCGGCCGATCGCGTTGTCCAACGATTCGGCGAACCACACGTTGCCGTCGGAACCAGTGGTTACGCCGCCGTATTGATTGGTCGAGTAGCCGGAAGGGTACGCGAACTCGGTGATTTTACCCGAAGGCGTGATCTTGGCGATGTGGTTAAACTCCGCGAACCACACGTTGCCGTCCGAGCCGAGGGCCATCCCGTCGACAGAGGTATTGTCGCCGCTAGGAATTGGAAACGCCTGCACTTTTCCTTTAACGGTAACGCGGATGATGCTTGTGGACTCATTGCCGATGTAAAAATCTTTGTCCGCGCCCACGGTCATCGAGACGCCGCTTCCACCGGCGACGCTTTCAAAAGAGAGTTCCTTGATCGAGCCGTTCGTAGATATGCGTACGAGCCTATCGGCGTCCTCGTCGATGAACCAGACGTTGCCGTCCGGTCCGAGCGCCATCGCGCTATACAATGCTCCGACCGTGTGTGGGGTAAACTGGATCCACTGCGCGCCCTTGCCTTTTTGCTCGACGAGTGGCGCGGTTCGGTAGGTCGAATACGCCGCGTCAGGCCACGTTTGTTCGCCGGACAGCGAGCAGCCAGGAAGCGCGCAGGCTACGGCGAGGATGGCGAGGTGCCGTGCAGACATCGTGGACCCCCTCAGGAACGATGGCTGTTCTAGCAACCAAGAGCGCGGTCCTCGATTCTTGTTTCCGGTGTGTGGCTTGAGTCCTCGAGGCCGGGTGGCGGCCGGATTCTATTGCTTGAGTTCTTGGAGCGTGTTCGTTCCGGTATCGGTATAGAACAGCACCGTATCGCTGTCGCTCGTGCCGGTCGCAAGGAGTCCGAAGACGTGAGCAGCCGTGCTCGTGTCGATGGTCTTGGTGTCGAGTACCTTTCCCGTCGGCGTCAGCTCCACAAGCTCGTTTCCACCTTGAGTATTCGCAACGATCAGGTTTCCGTTCGGTAGAAGTGCAGAAGCTACGGGTGCATTGAGCGGAGAGCCGCTGTAGACGAGCGTCGCGCACGTGCTTTTTGGGTGAGCGCATTTGAACGTCTTTCCGCCGGGCTGCACGACGATCTCGTTCTTCTCGAGTAGGTTGCTGGCGTTCGAAACGGCGATGACCGTATTATCGACCCCGTCTACGATGTAAAGCGTATCGTTGCAAAGGCTGCCGGTTTTTCGGCTATCGTATTGAATTCCGGATGGACCCAAGATGCTCCAACCGGAGCCCTTATTGACCCCGAAACCGGTTATCACTTGGGTCAGTCGGACGTTGCCGGAGCTAACGGGGACGAACGCCAACTTGATGATCGAGCCGGTCTTGGAATCCCCAACGTAGATGTCCTCAGGTGCGTACGCCTCGCCGCAGAATGCGTCGGCGTCGGCGAACGGAACTTGGATTGGAGAGCCGTGACTCTTCTCAAATTCGCCGGTTTGATCGAACCGCGAAACGAGACCGCTGACGAGCCCCGCACCGTAGACTTGATTTGTCGCACTGGCCGCATCGCCGTCGCAGCCCTCGATCTTGGTGCTTTGCGTAAAGGTCACCGCCTTGGAGTGCGGGTCGGGATTCAGTACTTCGATCGTCGTGCCTTTCCCCGCGGTGCCTGCAGAGTCGTCGAAGTTACAAACGAGCAGCTGCCCTTTCTTGAGCCCGAAGGTCGCTCGGGCCACCGAGATCGCGCGCGGGCCCGTGTCGCCATTTTTCCGATCGACGGTCGATCCGATTTCGACATCTTTCGTAAGCTTCTTCAGAATCGAGGTCGTGTCGGCTGGAACGACGGAACTCGCGGCCGGCGCGGAGGCTACTCCGGATGGAACTGTGGCATTCCCTCCACACGCCGCCGAAGTTGCAAGCAGTGCTCCCGCCGTCAGCATAAGCACGCGATTGTTGAAAGTTGGCATCCTAAACCTCGCTCATAACGCAGTGATGAAGCGGGCTTCGAACTGCCTCTTTCGTCGCCTGCAAGAACGAGCGGCCGCCGTCCACCTTTAATAAAGGAGTGGTGCGGAGAAAACGACTAAAGTCATAATAAAGTGAAGTGCGTGAAGCCCGAAAAGTCTTCCGCACGAACGCGCTCTTACGGCATCGGGAAGGAGGTCTTCTGGGTCGGTCCGTCGCGTGCCGGCCAGCGTTGAATCTACCGATCGGCGCGGTATCGGTCGAAAAATAACCTGCGATCCTGTCTACTCAGAAAGGAGTAGATTATGAATACGACTGGCTTCGTGAAATGCGCCGGTGCTCTGGTTGGGCTCGCAATAATATCAGCTTGCGGCTCGGCGGTCGCGCCCTCAAACGCCGCGCTCAACAACACGTACATGGGCCATACGCTCACAGTGAACGGAAGGCTGGTAACGGCAGCGCACGCGAATCTGAGCGCCCTGCCTCGTTACGCAACGTTTGTTCCCAACCGGCATGCGAAGCCGAAGGCCTTTGAGTACATCATCAACTTCTACGGTACCTACGCCAGCGTTTTCGACTATCCGAAGAGCGATCAGCAGATCGGTAAGATCAAGGACGTCGGCGGCCAAGGGTGCACGAACGTCCTCTACGGCTACGGAAAGAAGACCTTCTGGATCGTCGCGGGCGCCGACCAGATCACGGAGTACAGGGTCCCCAAGACGCCGCTCGAGACACTCTCCGTCCCCTCCGGTCAGCCATCCAGCTGCGCCATGGATACCAGCGGCGACCTTGCAGTCGGGAACTTGGCCAACGGCGACATCATTTTCTTCAAGCACGCTAGGGGCACGGGTACCGTGATGACCACACCGTTGTCCAGAGAGTACTTCGACGGCTACGACCCCCAGGGGAATCTCTTCTTCGACGGCTTCACTGCCGGCTCTGATGTCAAGCTCGTCGAGCTTCCGAAGGGCCGACGTACTTTCCGAATGATCAGAACGAGCAACCGTGTGTTGTTCCCCGGATCCGTGCAGTGGGACGGCACGTATCTGACCGTCACCGATCAGGAAGCGAACGCAATGTATCAGTACACCGTCAGCGGAACGAAGGCAACGTTGAAGGGCACCGTATCGCTCTCGGGTTCCGTCGAATGCGCGCAGACCTGGATCGCTACAGGCATTGTCTTTTGCGCGGACGCGGGTGACTATGGCGCAGAGGTCTTCAACTACCCGGCCGGCGGTTCGCCGATTGCAGTCTTTACGGGCAATTTCGACCTGCCGCTCGGCACGGTGGCAGTAAAGAGATGATCTGCATTTTTGTCTACGTGCCTTTTTGCGCTCCTGCGTAGAAGATTAGTTTAAAGATTGCCTGCGGTACGGTCGTGAGCGTGTTGGGATCGCCGTACGCGAGGTAAATCTCGCTCGAACGGAGCCGCAAATGGTACGCCACCGAAACGTTCGAACAACGGCCGATGCAATCGCCGCCGCCATTAGGGATCGGCGGATCGCCGATCACGCTCCGTATTCCGACGGCAAAAGACGAGTTACTTCCGATCTGGTACGCGTAGCTCAGGCTTTCGAACCACTGAATGTTGTCGGGCCCTGGACTCGGCAACCGTTGGGCCGTATCGTCGAGCGCCAGCGTAAGCGCTCCGCGATTGCCCACGCGGATCGTCGTGGTGCGAAACCACGTGTCGAGCCGCCCGGTGCCGTATCGCCCCGTGTTATAGCTGATCTGGGTCGGCGTCGACGACGTTCCGTGATACGGAAAGTTCCCTGGATTGTTCGTCTGCAAGCCGCTGTCGTAGGTGAACGAAAAGCCGGCGTTCTGCGAAATCGGCGTCAAGATATTTCCGAAGCGCCAATAGTTGGAACCGCTGAACACCTGGAAATCGAGCGCGTTCTTCGTTAGGACGTCGAGCAGCACTTGGTTGTCGCTCTGCGCGCTCCCCATCGACGGCCCCTGGTAGCGGTCGACGAATCCGGAGACGCCCACCGCCTTGAGATCGCTGTTCCCGTCGAAATCCCAAATCTTTGCGCTGTAGAGCGCGTAGCCGGCGATCCCGGGATGGGAGACGAACCCATCGACGGGATCGTAGTACTCGCCGATCTTCCGCGTCGCGCCGAAGAAGCCGAAGGTTTGATTCGCCCAGCCGCCACCCACATCGTAATACTGCGCTTGGTCGGGCAGGAGGACGTTGGTGCCCGCGTCGTCGCCGTAGTTGAAATAGGCGCTGACGTGCTTGAGATCGGAGTACGCCATTCCGGTTTCCGTCACGTCGTCGACTAAGCCGGGCAGGCTTACCGCGACGCGTTCAATGCTGGCCTGCCACCTCGTATCCGGCGACGTATAGTCCAGCGTCCCCGCCAGATCGTTTCGATTCTCACCAATCGCGTCGAAGGAGGCAAAGCCAAGCGGCCCCTGTTTACCCTCGACGGCATATCCTTCGCTCGGCGTCGGAATCGCGGGCGTGTAAAGTGCCTGAACGTTTGGGCACGCATCGCAGTTGAACGCGTTATAGAAGTTTGCGGCTTGGGTGAAAAACGGCCGAACCTCGCTGTAATACCGTTGATAGACCGTCGGCGCGATGGACTGCTGATCGAGCTCGACGTTCGAGTAGTCGGGATGGAAAGTGGAGTAGAACGAGGCGGTCGGCGTAATCGGGACCGACAGGTCCGCACCGACCCGCGACGTGGATCCGCCGATGCTGTGGCTCGCCGCTTCGCCCAAGGCGTACAGCGCAGCCCGCGGTTTCGGCCGCGCGGCCGAAATGCCCGCAATGTGCGGGACCTCGATGGAGCCGGCGTGCGCGTAATCTGCGTTGCCGTACGAATCGGGCTGCATCTGGATTTTGTCGTACGACCAGACCTGCTGCTCGCCCGTTGCGTGAACGTAGCGCACGAACTGTGCCGTCCAAGTGCCGCCGTGGGCGTTACGCAGCACATCGAACGGAATCTTCATCGTTACGGTATACCCGTCGTTACGCGCGGCTCCGGCCGACTCCCAGTTCGGCGAGTATGCGGTATTCTCCGACGAGAATTCGTAATGCGTTCCGTTCGGCGTTGCGTAAAACTGATAGAAGTAGCCGCTGACGCCGTTGGGCCAAAGGTCTACCCATACTTCGTCGTCGTTGCCCTGCCCGACGTCGTTGGTGTGTTGCTTCGCGGCGATCGGTTCGCGCTGGACCGCATCGAATCGCACGTAGAGCGCGTGCCCATCGGTCGTGATCCACGCCTTCGTCGGCTCGCTGGCGAGGCGCGAGCGAACGTCGTCCCAGGGAAGCGTAAGGCTCGCGGCCTGCGACCATTGCGTGGCCGGCGCACTCGGATCCAACGGAGGAGTCGCCGACTGCGGCACCGTCAGTCGCGGGTAAGCCAGTGCCGGCGCGCCCGTCGCGGCCATCGCGAGCGCGACCAGCGCTGCGCCGACCGTCGCTCTCACGGGAGTATGGCGCCTGCGAGGCTCGAGCGGCTGCCCTCTCGCAGCGTTGTCGCGTCGACCGGCATACAGTCGCGCGGCCCGCGATCGTTTTGACAGAGCAGCGCGCCTCGGAAATCGGCGCCGCGAACGTCGGCGCCCCGCAAATCGATACACTCGACTCTGGGACCGTCGGCATTGCGTGAGCAGAGCTTGGCGTAGCGAAGATCGGCGCCGCGAAGGTCGGCTTGCGCAAAATCCACGCCCTCGAGTTCGGCGCCGGAAAGACGTACGCGTTGCGCGCGAGCTTCGCGGAAGTCGCCTCCCACGATCGAGACGCCCGAGAGATCGAACCCGGCGATGACTGCGCCGCGCGCGTCGCAGCCTGCGCACTTATGCAGCAGGCCACGCGCATCGATGTCGGGCAGGCCGTCGAACACGCCTCGCAAGTTAACTCCCGCCAACGTGGCGTCGGTAAAGATCGCGCCCGACAACTGCGCCCGGTGAAGGTCGACTCCCGCGAGCTTCGCTTTGGTAAAATCCGCACCGCGCAGATCGGCCGCGTAAAAGTCGACTCCCGCTAGTCTCGCGCCGTGCATGTCGGCGTCTCGAAGTTTCGCGTGCGAGAGATTAACGCCGGCGTAGTCGACGTTTGCGAGATGGGCCCCTCGCAGGTCGCGCCCGGCAAACGAGCAGCCCGTGCAGCGTGCCGGAATGTCGCTTGCCATCGCGACGCTCGTCGCGAAAATGAACAGCGCCGCTATTAGGTAATTCATATGGTGTTGCTCCCGTTCAGGATGCGGCCGGAGGGCGCAGGAAACCTGACCTCGGTCGCGAGGCTTTTTGAAAAACGTCTAGATCGCGAGGTTTAGATTACGGCGGAGCGTTTCTCTCCGGGATATCCATGTCGATGATCTTGGCCTTCGAGAAATCTACGTGTCTGAGGTCGACGCCGTCGACGTCGCACCCGTTGAGCGTCGCGCCGGCGAAGTTTGCACCGTCCAATCGCGCATCGCTAAAGTCGCAAGCGACGAGCTCCGCGCCGGTGAAGTTGACGCCCCGTAGATCGGCGTGCGCAAAATCATCCCCACTGATACGCACGCCGGCTAAGTTGAGCCGCGCGAGGTCGGCGTGGCTGAAATCGCAGCCCTTGCAGCCGTTGAGGATATCGCGAAGTTGTGAGCCTTCTAGCCGCGCGCCGGTGAACTGACACTCCGATATCCAGGCGTTGGTGAAATCGGCGCCCTCCAGGTTGGCTTGCGAGAAGTCGCAGCCCGTCAAGTGCGCGTGACGAAATAAGGCGCCGCTGAGATTTGCCTTCGTAAAATCTGCACCGTTGAGGACGCTCTCCGAGAGGTTGACGCCCGCGAGATCGGCGCCGCTGAAGTCGACCCCGGTATAGTTTGCGCCGCGAAGGTCGCGGCCGGCCCAGTTCACTCCTTGCAGGTCGCAGCCGGCGCACGACTTCCCGTCGCTCTGCGCAACGGCCACTTGGCTCGCGGCGACGCTGAGCTTTTTGGCGACGCTCACACGCACGGGCTCGGTCGTGACGTGTGCCGGCCGCGCGGTCGGCACCATCGGCGCAATCGACACGGCAACGCGAACGATCCTTACCAGGGGCGTCGGCGTCGCTAAGGTTGCTTTCCGAATCGCCGGCGCAGCCGTCACCGCCGCAGCGCTCGCCACCGGCGCCGCGGCGGAGGGAGCGGCAACCGATGGCGCGACGAACGAGATAACGATCGCCAGTGCGCCCACAGTAGCGGCTGCGGCTGCGGCCGGCCCGAGAGTGAGCGTCGTCGCAATGTCGCGCCCGGTCGCCAAGAGCCGCTCGATCCGCAGCGAGATCTGCTTGCGGGTCGTAAAGACGCCCGGTGCCGGCATCGGGTGGTGCGGCCATGCCGCAGTCTCAGCCATTTTCGTCAGACACATCGCATAGGGGCGCACGGCGCCCACCGATGCGAGCACCCAATCGTCGCAGGCTACTTCACGCTCCAACTCGAGTTGTTGCCCGATGAAGATGGCGGCCGGGTTCCACCCGAGCGCCGCGACGATCAGGCGCTGCAGACAGTTGCTCCAGTCGTCGGCGCGACGGAGATGAGCGAGCTCGTGCAGGCTGATCTGCTCGACTTCCGCCGGCGAGAGACGCTCCAGCAGCGATTTCGGTATCAAAATCATTGCGTCGAACAGGCCGACGGCCACCGGTACGTCGATCGCCTCGCTCACGCAAAGCCGAACGGCGCGCCGACCTTTATTGGCCCCGCTCCACTGCGGCATCGAGTCGCGATACTCGATGGGAAGCGGTAAGGCGTCCCGTTTGAGCCGCTCGAGGCGAACGAGCCCGATAAGAAGGCCAAGTACGGCATAGCCCGTCAGCAACGCCCACGCCGCGAACACGACGAGCGCGACGCGTAACGGCAGTGTGACGTGCAGACGCGTGGGCAGCGAGACCATCGTAGCCGGCGAGCCGATCCTCCGAATCTCGCGGTGAGGCCGCCGTTGCGGCACGATGACGGTGCGAGAAGCGCTCGTTGCGGAAATGCGTGCGGTGGTGGTCGCCGCTGCCGATGGCGATGACGACGTAAAGAAGGCCAGCGTCGTGGCGATCGGCACGACGAGTGCGCCGATAAGCGTCACGATCCAGACGGCGTAGCGCGTCGCCGCGTTGATCCGCGGCCACGCATGTAAGACGAGCCAGACGGCGCCGACCAGCAGCGCGTCCTGCCAGAGCGCGTTGAGGACGGTCGCCGCAATCGCGATCATTTCGGACCCTCCTCGTAGGTCTCGATCAGCGCCTTGAGCCGCAGCAGCTCCTCGTTAGACGGACGTTCGCTCTGAATCAAGCGCAGTGCCAGCGTTCCCGCGCTGTTGTCAAAAAAGCGCGAGAGCAAATGCCCCACCGCACTCTTCGCGGCATCCTCACGCGCGAGCAGGGGCCGATAGACGAAGGCGCGGCCGGCCTCGTCGTGCGCGACGTATCCTTTTCGTTCCAAGATACGCAGCGTCGTAAGGACGCTGTTGTAGGCGCTGGGTGGAGGCGGCAACGCGGCCGTCACTTCGGCGACCGTCGCTTGGCCCTTCTCCCAGAGGACCTCCATCAGCCGCAACTCGGCTTCGGTCAGGGTGCTGGAACGTCGTCGTGCCATGCTCGCTTTCTGCGTGTGGAGGGTTGCTTCTACTAATTCGTTAGTTGAATGGTAGCGCACCAGAATCGCGTTGTCAACTAAGCAATTAGTATTAGAAGGCAAGCGCGGGGAGCCGCACCGCTTGCCCCGTCGGGGGAATGCGGAAACGGTCTGCCAATAAGGGGAGGGCTATTTACCCTGCCGGTTCCTAAGGAGAAGCAATTGCCAAAGGCGCGCGCTCTGCTCGCAGTCTTGACGCTCGTCGTTCTGGCCGCGTGCGGCAAGGGGACGCCGATCACCAGCGGCACGCCGACGCCGCCGCCCACGCCGCCGCCGGCCGTGGTCGCGCAGTATACGATCCCGACGGCCTCGAGCAAGCCCGTGGGCATTGCGGTCGGAAGCGACGGCAATCTCTGGTTCACGGAGTTTGCCGCGAGCAAACTTGGGCAGCTGCTCCACGGCGGTCACATCATGGAACAGGTAACACCCACACGCAAGGCCGAGCCAAACGGCATCGCGTCGGGCTCGGGACCGAACTTGAACCTGTGGTTTACCGAAACCAGTCGCGGCACAGTCGGACAAATTACGGTCGTGGGGCAGCCGTTCGTCGAGTACAAGCTTCCCGACCCCGCGGCCCGGCCCATCGGCATCACGTTGGGCTCGGACGGCAACATGTGGGTGACCGATCCGGGTACGAACTCGATCTGGCGAGTCAAATCGATCCGGAAAAGGCCTTTCGTGCGGTTCACGCAGTACCGGCTAACCGGCAACGCGCAACCCCTGACGATTACCAACGGACCCGACGACGCGCTCTGGTTCACCGAGCCCGGCACGAACCGTATCGGCCGCTTGCCGGTCAGCGGATCCCCGTTAAACGAATACGACGTCCCGACCGCGGATGCCAAGCCGACCGGCATCGCGCCCGCCCTCGACAACGGGTTATGGTTTACCGAGGAAAAGTCGCTCAAGATCGGGCGTATCTCGACGAGCGGCGTCGTGACCGCTGAGTATCCGCTCCCTGGAGCGGTGACTCCCAATCAAATCCTTCAAGGCGTCGATGGGAACTTTTACTTTACCGATACGGCCGGCAACAAAATCGGACAGTTCTTCTTCAGAGGTCACAACATCAACTACTACAAGATTCCGACGGCGAACTCGGAACCGACGGCGATGGTGCTCGGGATCGACAGCCAGATCTACCTTGTCGAAACCGCCGGCAATAAGATCGCTCAGTTCAGATATTTTGCGGTTTAAGGAACCTCGAGCTCGCCGGCGCTAAATTCGGCGAGCTTGAAGAGCCCGGCATTGCCGCCGCCGATCAAAAGGTAGCGCGTACCGACGCGAAGCAGATGGACCGCAGCCTGCTGGGATAGCATCGTGGATTCGATGACGGTGACGTATCGGTCGACGCCGCGAGCAAAGAACCGCGCACCTTTGAGCCGGCGCGCCACGGCGTAAAGCGCCGCCAGCACGAGTCCGAGAATCAGCAGCTTTACGGCGTACGCTTCCCAGAAGCTCCAGGGCATGAGCCGGCCTCGCTAAACGCTCGGCTCGCGCGGGCCGTAGATCTTTCGTTTGAACGCGAC
>Ga0210395_10002624_pt1 | contig 13936 bp, 11 predicted proteins | sample IncBWH4OmetaG_FD_150861 | JGI IMG/M metagenome (GOLD analysis project Ga0210395, IMG submission 150861) | Forest soil microbial communities from Barre Woods Harvard Forest LTER site, Petersham, Massachusetts, United States - Inc-BW-H-4-O ... | reverse complement strand
CATGAAGTCGCGCGGCGTCTATGAAACGCCGGGCGGCACGATCCTCATGCACGGCCACCGCCAGGTCGAGTCGCTCACGATGGACCGCGAGGTCATGCACCTGCGCGACTCGCTCATCCCGAAATATGCCGAGCTCGTTTACTACGGGTTCTGGTTCGCGCCCGAGCGCGAGGCGCTGCAGGCTCTCGTGGATGAGAGCCAGCGCCATGTCTCCGGCATCGTGCGCCTGAAACTCTACAAGGGCAACGTCATCACCTGCGGCCGCAAGTCGAAGTATTCGCTCTACGACATGAACATCGCTTCGATGGAAGGTGTGAAGAGCTGGTACAACCAGACCGACGCGGCCGGCTTCATCCGGCTCAACGGCCTGCGCCTGCGCGCGCGCAACCTCGCGCAAGGCGGGCCGAAACTCTGACCGCCCTGGTTTTTCTCGACTCCTTTTTCCCATGCCCTCCAAAAAAACATTCCTGCCCGAAGACTTTCTTCTCACCACCAAATGGGCGCGTGCGCTCTATTTCGAACATGCGGCCAAACAGCCCATCTACGACTACCACTGCCATTTGCCGCCGGACGAAATCGCGGCCAACCGCCAATTCGAAAACCTTACCCAGATCTGGCTGGCGGGCGATCATTACAAATGGCGCGCCCTGCGTTTCAACGGCGTGCCGGAGAACCTGATCACGGGAAAAGAAACCAGCGATTACGACAAGTTCCTAGCCTACGCGCGCACCGTGCCGAATACGCTGCGCAATCCGCTGTATCACTGGTCGCACCTCGAGCTTCGCCGCTACTTCGGGATCGACCTCGTCATCAACGAAGCCAATGCGCCAAAAATCTGGAAGCTGGCCAACGCCAAGCTCGCGAAGCCCGAATTTTCGGTCCACGGCATCCTTACCAAATTCAAGGTTGCCGTCGTCTGCACCGTTGACGACCCGGCGGACGACCTGGCGCACCATATTGCCGTCAAGAAAAGCAAGCTGGTGACGCGGGTCTATCCGTCGTTCCGGCCGGACAAGGCGCTCGCGGTCCACGCTCCCGCGCCGTTCAAGGCATGGTGCGACCGGCTGAGTGCGCAATCCAATGTGGACGTAAAGGACCTCGCTTCGTTCCTGGTCGCGCTCAAGCAGCGCCACGACTTCTTTCATTCCGTCGGTTGCCGGGTGTCCGATCACGGCTTGGAATTTCTCCCGGCGGTCGACTGCACCGAACGCGAAGCCGCCGCCATCTTTGCCCGGGCGCGCGCCGGTCAGGCCGCCAGCGCCGAGGATGCGGATAAATTCGTCATCTACCTGATGCTTTTCTTCGGGCGCCTGGATGCGGAAAAAGGCTGGACCAAGCAGCTTCACCTCGGGCCGCTGCGCAACAACAACAGCCGGCTGCTCAAAAACGTCGGTGGAGATTCGGGCGTGGACTCGATCGGGGATTTCCCGCAGGCGCGCGGCCTTTCCCGTTACCTGGATCGCCTCGATTCGGAGAACAAGCTGCCGAAGATGGTCCTCTATAATGTGAATCCGGCCGACAATTACGTTTTTGCGACCATGGCCGGCAATTTCCAGGATGGATCCATGCCGGGCAAGGTTCAGTTCGGCTCGGGCTGGTGGTTCCTCGACCAGAAGGAAGGCATGGAGTGGCAGATCAATGCGCTCTCCAACCTTGGCCTGTTGAGCCGCTTCGTGGGCATGCTCACCGATTCGCGCAGCTTTCTCAGTTACATCCGCCACGAGTATTTTCGCCGCGTGCTCTGCGCGATGATCGGGGCCGACGTGGAAGCCGGACTGATCCCGGCCGACCGGGCGCTGGTCGGCGGAATGGTGGAGAATATCTGCTATAAGAATGCGGTGAACCACTTCGGCCTCGCGATCTCGGACAAGCTTTGAGCGGATGCGCAGCTGACCAATCTAGCCCATAATTAATGAAGTAGAGGACCCTTTCTCCCATAGCAGGGACAGGTCAAAAGAGTGCGTTCAGTGTTCGCCGCCGCCGCGGGGTCACACGCGACCGCAAAAACTTCCGCCGCCTCGGCGCACGTCCGCGCGAACACAGAAACACAATCGAGGGTGCGGCAGGCCGGGACCACGCCGCGCGTGCTGAGCAATCCGTGCGTGGGCTTGAGGCCGACGAGATTATTGAAAGCGGCAGGCACGCGGCCCGAGCCTGCCGTATCGGTACCGAGTGCGAAGCTGCACAAGTCCGCCGCGACCGCGACCGCCGAGCCGCTGCTCGATCCGCCCGGAATATAGGCCGGGTTGAATAGATTGCGGGGTGTGCCGTAGGGCGAGCGCGTGCCGACCAGGCCCGTGGCGAATTGGTCGAGATTGGTTTTGCCGATGGGAATGGCCCCGGTGTCGAGCAACCGCTGCACAACCGGCGCGGATTCGTCCGGGGTGTAGGCAAACTCCCGGCACGCCGCGGTGGTAGGCGCGCCCGCGAGGTCGATGTTGTCCTTGATCGCGAACGGCACGCCATAAAGCGGCTGCGTCGCTGGGCCGCGAGCCTCGACGCGTCGCGCGTGGGCCTTCAATTCGGCGAGCGACAAGCGGTGGATCCATAGCGCCGGATCGCCGTGGGCCTCGCAACGCCGCCAGATCTCCTCGGCCAGCGCGGTCGGGGTGAGATCGCCGCGGGCGTAAGCCGCGCGGAGCGAGGAGAGCGTTAGGTTAAGGTTCAAAGCCAGAGGGGGAGTAGTTTGTACTTGGTAATTGGTGGTTGGGTATCAGAAAAGTATCAGGGTCAGGTTTTCAAGTGTTACGATTAGGAATCAGTCCTCTACTTGTTTAATTTCTTTCGGGAGCTCAATTCACGCTTCACCTCGTCCAAGGAATAGAACAGCGCGTGGGCGGCAACGCCGATGGCGCCCAAATTTACGGGCGCAGCGAACCTTGCAGGATCAAGGTTTACCCTGCTGTAACCTGAACGTTTCAATCGCGCTATAAATACACATTGCCGTCATTTTGTCCGTGAATTGGGATTGCCCAATGATCAAGGAAAGTCGCGCCGGAGCGGCAGCCAAAGCGGCGACGGGTGCGCACGCCTCGGCGGTGAACGGCCCGGCGCCAACTCCCGAATCCGATGCGTTCTTGGTTCGCTGGGGCACCTTCTTGGCTGGAAGCATCGTGGTGTTCGCCGCACTGGCCGCCTATCATAACAGTTTTTCCGGGCCGTTCATTTTCGATGACCAAACGGCGGTTCCGGATAACGCAACGATAAGACATTGGGTAAGCGCGTTGTCGCCACCCGCCCACACGGGTGTGGGCGGCCGGCCCATCCTCAACCTCACTTTTGCGTTCAACTATATGTTGGGCGGCCTGGATGTAAGGGGTTATCATGCGGTCAACCTGATCATTCACGCGCTGGCTGGTCTTACGCTGTTTGGCATTGTGCGGCGGATCCTATTTCGGTTGAGGCTACACAAGGCCGGCGTTCCTACGCCAAATCCTCAGGCGATCGACCAGGGCCCAAGTTTTGCGGAAGCGACGCTCCTGGCATTGGCGGTGGCCGTAATCTGGGTCGTTCATCCGCTTCAGACCCAGGCCGTGACCTATATTTCAGAACGCGCCGAGTGCCTCATGGGGCTGTTCTATTTGCTGACGCTTTACTGCTTCATCCGCAGCGTGGAGGCGATCGCACCGGTGAGGTGGCAAATCCTGTCGGTCGCAGCTTGCTTGCTGGGCGTGTTGAGCAAGGAGATCATCGTTACTGCGCCGGTGATGGTTCTGCTTTATGATCGCACCTTTGTGGCCGGTTCATTTCGAGAAGCGTGGCGGCAGCGTTGGCGGTATTACCTTGGATTGACGGGCACTTGGTTGCTGCTTGTTCGTCTGATGACCGGCTTGGCCCAACGCGGCGCCGGATTCGACCAAGGGATAACCTGGTGGGACTACGCATTAACTTCCTGTCGATCGGTGGTGCTGTATCTCAAATTGGCGATCTGGCCGAACCCGCTCGTGTTTGATCGTGGTGCCGGTGTCATCCACTCGGCCATGAATGCGCTGCCGTATGCGTCGATTCTTGTGGTTGTGGTCACAGCCCTCGCGATTGCGTTCTGGCGGTGGCCGACCATTGGTTTTGCCGGTGCATGGTTCTTTGTGATTCTGGCCCCGACTTCCAGCGTGGTTCCTTTGGCCTTTCAGCCGATGGCCGAGAGCCGCATGTACTTGCCGCTGGCCGCGGTGATCGGATTGGTCGTGCTTGGGCTGTACACATGGATAGGACGGCGCAGCGCGATCGTTTTTGCAGCAGCAGCGGTCGGATTGGGCTGGCTTACCACCCAGCGCAATAACGATTACCGTAGCGAACAGGCCATCTGGAAAGATACCGTGGCAAAATGCCCGGAAAATGTGCGTGCCCACTACGATTACGGGAAGGTTCTGGAGAAAATCCCTGGTCAGACGGATGAAGCCATTTTGCAATACCAAGCCGTATTACAATTGCAGCCCAACCACTTTGCCGTGGATGCCCACGAGATTTTGGGAACGCTGCTGCGACAGGAGGGGGATATTTCCTCCGCCATCATCCAATTTAATGCAGCGCTGAAGATGGATCCCAATTTTGCCGAGGCTCATAATGGCTTGGGGATGTCGCTGCGACAGGAGGGTGATATTTATGCCGCCATGGCCGAATATGAAACAGCGCTCAGGATCAAACCTGATTTTGCCGAAGCTCATAACAACCTAGGCTCTGCCTTGTCCAAAATCCCGGGTCGGTTGCAAGACGAGACGGCGGAATTTGAAGCGGCGTTAAAAATCAGGCCCGATTTTGTGGAAGCGCATTACAATTTGGGCAATGTCCTGGTCCAGCAGGAACAATATTCTGCGGCCTGTGAACAATACAATGAAGCGTTGCGGCTTAATCCAGACTATATTCAGGCCTATGCCAATCTGGGCGCCACTTTGGTCAGGATGGGGCGGTTAAATGAAGCCCTTGTCCAATTCGAAGCGGCTTTAAGAATAAAGCCTGACGATCCTATTATCCGCAGGAATATACAAGTGATTCAAAATATGCTGCTGGAAACTCAAGAGAAGAATTCGGGCGAACATCCGGTCCTTTGATTTTTGTTGTTTCGGCGTTCGGGTTGTATGGGCGGACCCCGCTTTGGCTCAGCTCAGAACAGCGCGTTGGCGGCGACACCGACGGCGCTGATCGCACTCGAGTCGCCGAGGCTGTCAAACGCCTGGTCGGCTTTTTTCAGCACGCCCTGCGTCTGGGTGTAGAGGCTGTCGTCGTTGATCAATCGGCCGAGCGTGCCCTGGCCCTGGTTGAGCTTGTCGGTGAGTTCACGCACGTTTTGGGCGACCCGCTTGATGTTGTTGCCGGCCTCCTGATTGTAAACGAGCGTGCCGAGCGCGCCCTGGCCGGACTTGACCTGGTCGACGATGCCCTGCGCATCGGCAATGAAGGCCTTGGCCTGGGTGGCGTCGGCCTTGATTTCATCGACGGTGGCGAGAATCTCGTCGTGCATCTTGGGGTCGTTGACGAGGCGGCCAATGGTGCCTTGGCCGGCATTGATCTTCGTCGTGATCTCGTGGAGATTGGAAATGGTGGCGGTGACATTAGCGCCGTTGTCGGCGACGAGTTGGTCGAGGCGCTGGAAGAGGCCGGGCTGGCCGTTCTCGCCCTGGGTAATGTTGGTAATGGAACTAAAAGCGGCCTCGAGTTTGTGGCTGAGGTCGCCGATTTGGGCCATGACGCTGTTGAGGTCTGCGCTGGCCTTGGTCTGGACCTCTGCGCCGGGCTCATAAAATTGATCGACCGTGCCGAGGTCGAACGAGATGTAATTGGTGCCGAGCAGGCCGGCGCTGGAGATGGTGGCGGTGGCATCGCGGGCGATTTGGACCTCGGACCTGATGCGCAGCACGGCCTCGGCGCGGTGATTGACCAGGCTGGTCGTCTCGACGCTGCCGACCAATACCCCGGCCATGCGGACTTCGTCGCCGACTTTGAGTTCTTTCAGCGTGTCGAAGCGGGCGGTGAGCGTATAGCCGCTGTGACGGTGAAAGCCGCCGTTGTGCAGTGCTTCGAAGGTGATCCAGATGAGCACGGCGCCCACGAGGAAGAAGAGGCCGATGCGGGCCGTCATTTGTGCGTTGTTCATGTTGTGACCTCCAGTTGTTTGTAACGGGGATTTTTTAAATCGATCTGTGGGTTGAGAAAATCGGCGATGATGGGGTCCTTGGTTGCGCGCAACTCGGCGGGGGTGCAAACGGCGAGGAGCTTGCCTTGCATGAGGATGGCGACGCGGTCGGCGATGGTGAGCGTGAGATCGCGATCGTGGGAGACGACAATGCTCGTCACCTGGAACTCCTGCTTCAGCGTGGCGATGATTTCGCCGATGGTGGCGGACATGACCGGGTCGAGCTCGCTGGTGGGTTCGTCGTAGAGGATAAGCTGGGGCTCCATGACGAGGGCGCGGGCGATGGCGACGCGTTTTTTCATGCCGCCGGACAGCTCGGAGGGAAATTTTTGCGCGGCGGCCTCGAGCGAGAGGATTTGCAGCGCGTGCATGACGCGGTCGTGGATGTTCTTTTTCGAGCAGAGGCGGTGCTCGAGCGGATAGAGGGCGAGGTTGTCATAAACGCTGAGCGAGTTGAACAGCGCGCCGGACTGGAAGACGAGGGCCAGGGCAAAGCGGTCGCGCGTCTCCGGCTGGGCGGGGTCGAGGCCGGCGATGCGCACGGTGCCGGTCGTCGGCACCTCGAGCCCGGCAATCTGGCGCAGCAGCACGCTCTTGCCCGAGCCGCTCGGGCCCATGATGACGAAGATTTCGTTGGGCTTGACGCTGAGCGAAATGTCGCTGAGCACGGTCTGCGAGCCGTAGTTTTTGGACAAGCCGGCCACTTCCACCGGCACGGGGTTGCGGTCATGGCGTTCGTGGGCGGCAGTGGATTTTTTCATCCGATGAGGGTCCTAGTGATGAAGTAATCGAGCACGAGGATGGTAATGAGCGAAGTGACGACCGAGCGGGTGACGGAATTGCCGATCTCGCGCGGGCCGCCGCTGGTGCGCAGGCCGATCGTGCAGGCGATCAGGACGACGCAGAAGCCGAAAATTTCCGCCTTCAGGAGCCCGTCGAACATCTTTTCCGCAGTCAAATACTGGCGCAGGCTCTGGAAATATTGCTCGGGATCGAGATGGATGAAGCTGACATATTGGCAAACCACCGCGCCCCCCATCCAGCCGACGACGATGCCGATCAAGGTGAGCACCGGCATGTACAACAACACCGCGAGCAGCCGCGGCAACACGAGGAAACGCTCGGGCGGGATGTTCATGGTCACGAGTGCGTCCACCTCATTGTAAACCTTCATCGAGGCCAGCTCGGCCGTGATGGCCGAGCCCACGCGACCGGCCACGAGGATGGCGACGATCAACGGCCCGAGTTCGCGCACGAGCGACTCGCCGACGAGCGTGCCGATGAGTTCCTTTGTGCCGATGTCCTGCATGCTGCTGCCGGCCTGCAAGGCGAGCACGCCGCCGATGAAGAAACTGAGGATGGAAACAATGGGCAGGGAGGTGTAGCCGCCGATGAAGGTTTGCTCGACGACGCGCCGGATGATGCGCGGCGCGGCCGGCAGCATGAAAAACGACCGTTTGGTAATCAGCACGGCACTTCCGATGCCTTCGAAAATGGAGGTCAGTTTTTTCATGTCAGCGCGACGTAACCAGAGGTTTAAGTAGTTTCGCCGAAAAATCCAATGCGAACGGTCGCCAGTTTTGGCCGCTCTCGTTGCATCGCAGCCCGAGCAGCCCGCCGAGGAAGGATACGCGTGTGGTGCCGGTGTCTTTTTGTACTTTGAAAAACGGCCCAAAATGGAATTCCGAGCGTCCGGGCGCTCGCTGGTAGGTGATGAAGTTGAAAAGGAAATCCTGCCGCACGGTGCCGGGAGCGCGCCGGTCGTAGCGGTAAATGGCCGAAAGCGGGTTGTAAACGAGGCGCAGGGTCTCGTCCGTCGGGAAAAATGAATCGAACGGGCTGGGCAGCTGGACCTGGCGGCGGCCGGCGCCGTTGTCCCACACGGTGAAGAGCGGCCACAGGCTGGTGCGGCGCGCGGGCGGCAACTGCGGGTGCCGGATGCTGTGCTCCGTCAGCGACCAGTAGAGGAAAAACAGCACGTTGGTCTTGGTCTGCGCGAGGCCGGCCTCGTTCCACCGGGTTTGCCGCCACAGCGGCCAGAGCACCCAGGTTTTATCCCGGCCCTTGATGATGGAATGGGTGTAAAGGGGGCCCCAGCGGTTGTAGAAGTGATCTTCGCCGCGGCCCTGCAGCAGGAATGGCCAGAAATAACGCGTCTCGTGATAGCGAAAAGGCGCGGTTTGGTCGGTGTAGCCGAAAAACGGCCAAAAATAATTTTCGCTGATGGAGTCCGTATTCTGCTCGCGGGTGTAGAACGGCAGCACGACGAGCTTCACTTCCGGTTGCGGCAGCCACAGCGCATGCACGCTTTGGGCGAAGAACGGCCAGAGATAAAACTGCTCGCGATAGGCGCCGTCCTTGGCGCGCCAGCCGAAGAGCGGCCACAGCGCGAAGCCGCGGTTGCCCTCGCCGTGCGTGGTCCTCACAAACGGCCAGGGCGCGGTGGTGGTGGTGACGTTGTTTTTCACAAACCGGCCGTAGAGCGGAAATAAAACCCACGACCACTCATCCACGAGGCGGTTTTTCATCGTGCCATAAATGGGGAAATACGCGCGGTACGACGTGGCCGGGTCGCCCGTCTGACGTGAAAAATAGAACGGCCAGATGTCGAGGGAGTGATTCTTATCCGGCGTGCCCGGGCGCGGGCTGGCGCAGTTGATCATGGAAAACACGCTCCAGTATGAACCGCCCGGCCCGGCGCGATAGGTGAAAAGCGGATAGACCACGCTCGCTTCGGTCGTCCGGCCCGCCGCATCCTTTTTCCACACATAAAGCGGCCGGAAGCCGCCCGCGCTGCCGTCGTCAGTGGTTTTTTCAAAAATTAGCGGCCCGATGCTTTGCCATGCCGTCACTTGCCTGGCGGCGTTTTTCTCTTCGACCCAGAAGGGCCAGAAATTGCGTTCGGCGCCGTGGGCAGACGAAAACCAGCCTCCGGCTGCAAGGCAGGCGAAGGCAAAAAGGGGGGTCAGGCGCATGGTTTGTAGTCTGGCAAACGGCGGCAGCGAACTTATCGCTTGCGGCGGGAAGTCAGCGGCCGTCGCAAGCGGAGATGGTCAGGTCAGGTGCATAGACCAAAGTACACGAGCTTTGGGTGCAATTTTTAAGTGATTTGCGTGTGGGAGAAAGACGTGTGCAATGGGGCATGGTTGCATTTATTATGGTTTCCCTGCCGAAAGCAAAAGCCCCGGCAATTTTTATTGAAGCAGCCGGCCGGCAGCCGTGTCATCACGCCATCGACATGAAGCCGTCACGGCCAGCCCGGATGCATCACACTTTTCCCAGAGCTGATGCATCCGCTTGCGCCGATTCCCTCGGCGCAAGGCGACTTCGTCGCGGCAGCCCCGACAAAGTCGGCCCGACAGGGCGCATCGCTCATACGAGGGAGTGTGAGCGTTGCGGGCCAGGAGGCGCGCAATGCGCATAAGCGGTGGTGCGGCTCGGGGCATCCCGCTGCGCGTGCCGCCGGGCGACGCGGTGCGGCCGGCCACCGACGGGCTGCGGCAGGCGGTATTTTCCAGCCTGGGTGCGCGGGTGGTGGGAGCGGTTTTCTGGGATTTGTTTGCGGGCAGCGGCGCCTACGGGCTCGAGGCGTTGAGCCGAGGGGCGGCCAGCGGGATCTTTGTGGAAAAAAACGCCAAGGCGGCGGCCTGTGTGCAGGCCAACCTCGCGGCCGTGGGCAAAAGCCTTGGGCGCGAAATGGTCGATTGCCAAATCGCGCAGGCGGATGCACTCGCCTGGACGGCATGGCGGGACACCGGCGCAGCGGATTTGGTTTTCATCGATCCACCGTATGAACTCATTGCCGACATGGCACCACGGGTATTCATGAGTTTGGAGGCCCGGCTCGCGGCCAAGCCCGGGGCGCTGGTGATTTTTGAGCTGCCGGGCGGCATGGAACTCACACCCCCGGGGTGGACGTGCCTGAAGCGTCTTGGTGGCAAAAGTGCGCGCCAGCCAAGCGCGGCATTTTTCAAAAGCCGGTTAGCCTCAGGCGCGCCTTGACGAGCGCCACGGCGGCCACGACGGCGGTCTCCGTGCGCAGCACGCGCGAGCCGAGGTGAACGAGTGAAAATTTTTTTGCGCGCAAAAAATCGCGCTCGGCGGCCGACCATCCCCGTTCGGATCCGAGCGCGAGCACCACGGGTGAGTCAGCTAATAGTTGGCCCTGGCCCAAGGGCGCGGGGGCCTCGTAATTGTCGAGGGCGAGCCGGGTGGCGGCCGGCGGGATTTTTTCGAGAGCGGCGGCGAGCGTGAGGCCGTGGCTGAGCTCGGGCAACCGCGTGCAGAAAGCCTGTTCCGCGCCGGCGACGAGGTGGCGGCGCCACTCACCGCTGGTCCAGAGGGTGCTGCGCGCGTAACTGGGTTCGGCTTTTTCGGCTGTGAAAAAATGCAGCGCACGGACGCCGAGCGAAGTGGCTTCCTGCAGGATTTTTCGAGCGGTCTGCGGGCGCGGCAGGCCGATCAGGAGCAGGATGGGATCGAGCGGTGGCGGTGGTTCGCCCCAGGCGAAGGAGCAGGTGATAGTGGCAGGGGCGATTTTTTCGAGCCGGCCTTTGCCTCGCGGACCATTAATGACGCCGGCATCGAACAGGTCGCCTTGCCGGCGGCGCAACACCTCGAGCAGGTGCTGTGCGCGTGGATCGGCCCGCGGCAGCGGAACTGTAGTCTCGTGAGGCTCGAAAAGGATAAGATTCAGGATGGCGCGAGGGTGAAGTGTTGGGGCCCGTATTCGTTTAGTTCGGCTGCTGGCCAAAAGGGCTGTCCGCCTTCGCCAAGGCTTCGGCGAGACACCTCGCCGTAGCCCCGACAAGTCGGGGCGTCGGCGGGTGGTGCGGCTGGACGGAATCGAACCGACGACACCTGCTTGGAAGGCAGAGGTTTTGCCATTAAACTACAGCCGCGCGGCGGGGATTGAGCTTCGCGGGCGGAGCGGTGCGGTCAAGCCTAGGATGTAGCTGCCGCAGGTGGGGGTTCCAACTCAGGGAAGTTGCTTGAAGGTTTTTTACGTCATGGGGCAAGAAATGAGATTGCGACTTCGTGGGCGGGATGTTTTTATGCGCGGACTATGCCGTTTATTACTTCCGCGCAGCCCGGACAGTCTTCGGCGCTGCGCCCCGATGCGCAGCAAAGCAACAAGCCCAACTTCAAAGCCACCCAAAATCTGGCCCGGCAAAAAACGCTCGAGCGAAAGGCCAAGAATTACAAGCTTCCGCTCGGCGAGCTCTCTATTTTTACCCAGCAGCTGGCCTCGTTGCTCACGGCCGGCCTGCCGTTGGTGCAATCGCTCGAAGCGTTGCAAGACCAGACGGAGGACCAGGTGTTTTGTGTCGTCATCCGCGATGTGCGGCAGGAAATCTCCGCCGGCAACTCATTCTCCGCTTCCGTTAAAAAATTTCCCAAGAGTTTTCCGGCTTTGTTTATCTCGATGGTCGAAGCGGGTGAGGCGAGCGGTGCACTTTCGGAGATTCTTGCCAAGGTGGCGACTTACTTCGAAGCCAGCGTCAAGCTGATGAAAAAGGTGAAGTCGGCCATGACTTACCCCATCGTTGTCATCTCCCTGGCCGTCGTGCTGGTGAACGTGATGCTGATTTTCGTGGTGCCGGTCTTTGCCGACATGTTCAAGGAAGGTGGCAAGGCGCTGCCTGTGCCGACACAGATGCTGATCGACACAAGCCATTTTCTCGGAAGTTGGCGTGGCGCCGTGCTGGCGGTGGCGTTGTTTGGAGTCGGTTACGGAATCAATATGTACTGCAAGACGCCGGTCGGCCGCCGACACAAAGACCTTCTGCTGGTGCGCGCGCCGGTATTTGGCCCTCTGGTCCGTAAAATCGCACTTTCGCGCTTCTGTCGTACTTATGCCACGCTCATGCGCTCCGGCGTGCCCATTCTTCGCACGTTGGAAATTGTTGCGTCCGCGAGCAACAAGGTTCAAATCGAGGACGCCTGTGAGGAAATTGCCAAGCACGTCAGCCAGGGCGGCCAGGTTTCGGAGGTACTGGGAACCAATCCATTTTTCCCGCCCATGATGAGACATATGACCAAGGCTGGTGAGACCACGGGTAATGTGGATGGTATGATGAACAAGATTGCCGACTTCTACGACACGGAATGCGACGCCATCGTCGGTGCACTGACCTCGCTGATCGAACCGTTTCTGATCGTTATCCTCGGCGTCGTCGTCGGCGGAATCGTCATTGCAATGTTTTTGCCGATTTTCCAACTCGCGAGCGTAGTCAACTAGTAAAAGTCGCGGAAGAATCCGCTTTGTGTTAGCGATAGTATCTGTTTTTATCGCGCGATACTATTTTGCCCATGCCCTCTGTTCTCATTGTTGACGATCTGCTTTCCATCCACGAAATGCTCGAGGCTGTCATCCAGCCTACGGGCTTTTCAACGGCTTTTGCCACGGATGGAGAGAAGGCGATCGTGCGTTACAAGGCGGAGCGTTATGACCTTGTGCTGGCCGACATCGACATGAAGCCGATGGACGGCATCACCCTGCTCAAGCAGCTCAAACTCTACGATCCCGGCGCCGTCATCATCATTATGACGGCCTATGCCAGCACCGATAGCGCCGTGCAGGCGCTTAAATACGGCGCGTTCGACTACCTGCAGAAACCGTTCCGCGTCGATGAGCTCATCGCCACGCTCAAGCGCGGGCTGGAGTTCAAGCAGTTCCAGGCCGAGCGCGCCAATGCGGAGGCGGGTCTGCCTGCCACCTACGCCATCGATGTTGAGTCGCGCCTCATCGGCCAAAGCCCGGCCATCAAGAAACTCGTCCAGCAGATCAAAAAACTTTCCTCTGTGCGCACTCCGGTGCTGCTCGCGGGCGAGGCCGGCACCGGCAAAAAAACCGTCGCCGAACTTCTCCACGGCGCCGGCAAGGGCGGCGACGCGCCCTTTGTGAAAATCGATTGCGCCCTCAGTTCCGAGGAAAATTTTCGCGACGGCCTCATCGGCCAAAACGGCGCGGGCGGCACCTGGGTGCTGCAGGCCAAAGGCGGCACGCTGCTGCTCCAGCATCCGCAATGCCTCTCGTTGCCCATGCAACGGGAGCTGGTCAGCGTGCTGCGCAACATCGGCCAGAGCTTCCGCCTCATCTGCACGACCGGCGAGGATCTTGAGAAACTGACCGACGAGGGAAAATTCCACGACGAACTTTTTTACCGCGTTGCCTCGCTGCCCGTGGTCTTGCCGCCGCTGCGCGAACGCACCAAGGACATCCCCCTCCTCGTCAAACATTTCATCACGAAGGCCACCAACCCGTTTTTCGATACCCATCTCATCGAATTTTCCGAAGACGCGCTGGCGACCTTCTCGTCCTACCACTGGCCGGGCAATCTCTCGGAACTCAACCAGGTCGTCTCGAAAATCGCCGCCACCACCGAAGCCCGTGTCGTCACGTCGCAACAACTTCCCCTGCGCCTGCGCGAGGTCAAGAACTGGCCCAGCCTCGAGGAATATCTGGCCGGCCAGCGCAAGCAATACACCGACCTGGTGCTGCGCGCCTGCACCGACGACAGGGAGAAGGCCGCCAAGGTCCTCGGCATCGACGCCAGCCAGATCGAGTAAGCGTTAGGGAGTGTTTGCGAATTGGCCTAGTCCGGCGCTGAGGGCGCAGCCTGCTAGGCCAATTTGCAAACCCTCCCTCGTCCGCCCGAGCCGCGCTCGCGGCAGGCCTGGCGGGACTTTGCGCCCGATGTTTCCCGCTTGCGCAGCTTTTGCGCGACCCCAATTCTCACCAGCGTTCACGCCCATGCCCAAACGCACCGATCTCAAATCCATCCTCATCATCGGCGCCGGCCC
>Ga0210395_10002623_pt1 | contig 13938 bp, 11 predicted proteins | sample IncBWH4OmetaG_FD_150861 | JGI IMG/M metagenome (GOLD analysis project Ga0210395, IMG submission 150861) | Forest soil microbial communities from Barre Woods Harvard Forest LTER site, Petersham, Massachusetts, United States - Inc-BW-H-4-O ... | reverse complement strand
ACGCCCGCTTGCCGGACGGCTCGCGCGTCAACGCCATCGTGCCACCGCTGGCGATCGACGGCCCGGCGCTCACCATCCGCAAATTCAAGAAGGACAAGCTGACGCTGGAGCAGCTCGTCAGATACGGCTCGATCTCGCCCGAAGGCGCGGAAATCCTCAAAGTGATCGGCCGCTGCCGGGTCAATACCTTGATCTCCGGCGGCACCGGCTCCGGCAAGACGACGCTGCTCAATTGCCTCACGCGCTACATCGACGACGACGAGCGCATCGTCACCTGCGAGGACGCCGCCGAACTGCAATTGCAGCAGCCGCACGTGGTGCGCCTGGAAACACGGCCGCCGAACCTGGAAGGCGAGGGGCAAATCACCATGCGCGATCTGGTGCGCAACTGCCTGCGCATGCGGCCGGAACGCATCATCGTCGGCGAGGTGCGCGGCCAGGAAGCTTTCGACCTGTTGCAGGCCATGAACACCGGCCACGACGGCTCGATGGGCACGCTGCACGCCAATATGCCGCGCGAGGCGCTCTCGCGCCTTGAATCCATGATCACCATGGGCGGCTATGCGCTGCCGTCGCGAACCATCCGCGAGATGATCTGCGCCTCGGTCGATGTCGTCGTCCAGGCGGCGCGCTTGCGCGACGGCTCGCGCCGCATCACCCACATCACCGAAGTGATGGGCATGGAAGGCGACGTCATCATCACCCAGGACATTTTCACCTACGAAATCCTCGGCGAGGATGCCAACGGCAATCTGATGGGAAAGCACAAATCGACCGGCATCGGCCGGCCGAAATTCTGGGAGCGCGCGCGCTATTACGGCGAGGAGGCGCGGCTCGCCGCAGCCCTCGACGCTTCCGACGCCGCGCACGAGTCGGTGCGAGGCTAGATCATGGAGACTTACGGTCTTTTCTTTTTGGTGGCGATCGCGATCGGCGGGGTCGCCTGGGTCTTCGTCTATCCCATTCTGTCCGGCGAGCGGAAGACCGAACGGCGCATGGCGAGCGTGGCGCGCTCGGAGCCGGTCACCGCGCGGCCGACCCGCGTGGCCCAGAAATCGCGGCGTGATCAGGTCGAAGGCACGCTCAAGGAGCTCGAGGAGCGGCAAAAAAAGGCCAAGCGCGTGCCGCTGTCGATCAAGCTCACCCAGGCCGGGCTCGACTGGTCGAAGCGCCGCTTCATGGTCACCGCGGGCACGCTCGGTGTTACCGCCTTTCTGCTCGCGATGCTACTGGGCGCGGGTCTGTTGCCCGCGCTTGGCTTCGGCTTTGCGGCGGGATTTGGGGCGCCGCTGTGGCTGTTGAAGTTCCTCAAGAAGCGGCGCGAGTCGAAATTCCTTAATGGTTTCCCTGACGCCGTGGACGTCATCGTCCGCGGCATCAAGGCCGGCCTGCCGCTGCTCGACAGCCTCAAGCTGATCGCCAGCGAAGCCGATGAGCCGATCCGCAGCGAATTCCGCGGCATCATCGAGACCCAGACCGTCGGCATTCCGCTCGGCGAAGCCTGCCTCAAGCTTTACGAGCGCATGCCGGTCGCCGAAGCGAATTTCTTCGGCATCGTCGTTTCCATCCAGCAGCGCGCCGGCGGCAATCTTTCCGAGACGCTCGGCAACCTGTCGCGGGTGCTGCGCGACCGCAAGAAGATGAAGGCGAAAATCCAGGCCATGTCGATGGAGGCGAAAGCCTCTGCGTCGATCATCGGCTCGCTGCCGATTGTGGTGATGGGGCTCGTCTATTTCACCAGCCCCGCCTACATCGAGCTGCTTTGGCTCGAGCCGCTCGGGCGCATCATGATGGCTTGCTGCGGGACGTGGATGTTCATCGGCATCATGGTGATGCGCAAGATGATCAATTTCGATTTCTAAAGGCGCGTCATGGGTTCATTGATCTCGCAAGCGCTCGATCCGGCCGTCATGACGATGTTCTTCGCCGGCGTCGCCGCGATCGCGACGGTGCTGACGCTCGCCATGCCGTATCTGGTCACCGACACGCTCGACAAGCGGATGCGGGCGGTGGCGCTGGAGCGCGAAAAAATTCGTCAGCGCGAGCGCGAGCGATTGGCGCTAGGCAACAAGGCGGTGCTGCGCCAATCGCCGAAGCAGTACATGAAGAAGGCCGTCGACAACTTCAACCTGTCGAAGTGGGTCGGCCAGGAAGAGGCGCGCGCCAAGCTCGTGCAAGCCGGGTTTCGCGGGCAGGCGCCTTACATCACCTATCTGTTCTTTCGCATGGCGATGCCGATCGTCATGCTGGTGGTGTCGCTGTTCTATATTTTTGTCGTGCTGGAGCTCGACTATCCGCCGATGGTCAAGTTCGCGATGTCGATCGGCTGCGCCTATATGGGCATGCAGAGCCCGAATTTGTTTTTGAAGAACAAGATCCAGCGCCGGCAGCTGTCGCTCAAGCGCGCGTTTCCCGATGCGCTCGACCTGTTGCTGATCTGCGTGGAGTCCGGCATGTCGATCGAAGCGGCTTTCCGCAAGGTCAGCGAGGAGATCGGCAGCCAATCGGTGGCGCTGGCCGAGGAATTCACGCTGACCACGGCGGAATTGTCCTATTTGCCGGATCGCCGCCAAGCTTACGAGAATTTGGCGCAGCGCACCGGCCTCGAAGGCATCAAAGCGGTGTGCCTGGCGTTGCAGCAGTCGGAGCGCTACGGCACGCCGCTCGGCACCACGCTGCGGGTGCTGGCCCAGGAAAATCGCGACATGCGCATGTCGGAAGCGGAGAAGAAAGCTGCAGGCCTGCCGCCGAAGCTGACGGTGCCGATGATCGTTTTCTTCCTGCCGGTGCTGTTCGTCGTGATTCTCGGCCCGGCCGCGATCCGCGTGATGGCGCTGCAGTAAGCCTCAATGGCGGATGATCAGCTCGTGCCGCCTGCGGCGCGCGCCACCGGTTTCGGTTTCTGCGTGTCGCTATTGCGCGCCAGCATTTTGCGTAAGTACGCGACATTGGCGGCGGCCTGGTCGGGCGGCAGGTCGGCGCTGGCGATCTGCTCGGCTTCGGCGAAACGGCCTTGCAGGCCGACGACCAGCGCGAGATTTTGCCGCACGCGCGGATCGACCGAGCGGTGCTCGGCGGCGCGGCGCAGTGTCGCTTCGGCGTTGGACAGGTCCTTCGACAGCGCGTAGGACAGGCCGAGATTGGACAGCACGGTCGGCTCGTCGGGAACGATCTTCAGCGCCGTCTGGTAGTAGCGCTGCGCCTCGGCGTGGCGGCCGAGCTGGTCGAGCACCGCGCCCTGCGCGGAGAGCACGCGCCAATCGGGCTGATCGGGCGAGTGGGCGCGGCCGAGCACGTCGAGCGCCTGTTCGTAGTCGCCGGCCTCGGCCAGGGCGCGGCCGTATTCGCCGAGCACGGTTTTGTCGTGGGGATTTTGCATCGACAGGCGTTCGAGCACGGCGACCGCTTGCGCGCGCTGGCCGGTGGCACGCAGCGCCTGGGCATAGTGCAGGGCGGCGTCGACCTTGGTCGGATCGGTATGGTACTGCGCGCCGTACACGTCGAGGTCGCGCCGCCAGGCCGCATCCGACGGACTGGCCGCCGCCGCCGCCCCGGGCGGTAGCGTTCCGGTCGTTTCGGCCGTCGGCGCGATGGTTTGGCATCCCGCGGCCGCCGCCGCGATGACCGCGAGCAGCGAGGCGGAAGCTAGAAGGCGGTGGGACCGGGTCGGACGCATCGTGTTCGCTGCGATGAGAGCCGTGCTGCAAAGGCGGAAGGTACCGTTGCCAAAGTGTCGGTCAGCAATAGACCGTTAACCCTAACGAGCGGTTAACGCCGCGGAATGCCGGCGTTTCCGGGCTTTTTGTCGCGCCGCCGGCGCTGCCGCACTAGGCCGGCACCATGGTCTCGCTCACGTCGTAGCTCGACGTATCGCCCTTGGGCCGTTCGCCGGCGATGGCGTGGCCCTCGACCATGTAGTGCACCGCTTCGGCGATATTGGTGGCGTGGTCGCCGATGCGCTCGATGTTCTTGGCGCAGAACAGATAGTGGATACACAGCGAGATGGTGCCGGGATCCTCCATCGTATAGGTAAGCAACTCCCGGAACAGCGATACATAGAGTGCGTCGACTTCCTTGTCGCCTTGCCAGACGCGCAGCGCATTGCGCGGATTGCGGTCGACGAAGCTGTCGAGCACCACGGCCAGTTGCGAGACCACCAGCGTCGCCAGGTGGCGCAAGCCCCGCATCAAGGTGCGCTGCGAGTTCTCGCCGCTGACCGCGATGACGCGCTTGCCGACGTTTTTGGCGAGGTCGCCGATGCGCTCGAGGTCGCTGGCAATGCGCAGCATGGCGACCAGCGCCCGCAAATCGAACGCCATCGGCTGGCGCAGCGCGATCGTCGCCACGGCCTTTTCCTCGATCTGCCGCAGCATGCCGTCGACGGTTCCATCGAGCGCGATGACGCGGCGCGCCAGGCCGACGTCGTGCCGCGCCAGTGCGTCGATCGAATCGGTGACCTGCTTCTGCGCCAGGCCGCCCATCTCGGCGACCATCTGCGTCAGCTTGCTCAGGTCGCTGTCGAAGACGCGCTGGGTGTGGTCGGACACATTCATGATCTGATCGCAGCCGTTGGCGCCGGCCTTGCGGCCCGTTGTGCTCACGCCATCCAGCCGTCGGCACAAAGCGCATTTAACGCTTTGATGATTCTACGATTCATGCGTGACGATGCGATGACATTGCGGGCGCAGGAAGATCAGACAGCACTTCGCGCGCAGCGAAAAAAAGCGCTTCGCGATTTTGTGGTTTCATTTCTGTCACAGCAAGGCGGCAAAAACGACGGATCGATTCGAAACGGCGATCCGCATGACGTTTGCCGCGATGCCATCGGGACTTGTCGAAGCGATCGGCGCCGCCGGCGCCGTGCTCACCACGCTGTGCTGGGTGCCGCAGGCGGCCAAAATCATTCGCGAGCGCGACACGCGGGCGATTTCGCTGCCGGGGACGACGCTGTGCATGATCGGCGTGTTGTTATGGCTGGTTTACGGGCTGGCGATCGTCGATGGGCCGCTGATCGGCTCGAGCATCGTCACCTTCGCGATGACGTTCATCATCCTGGTGCTGAAAATCCGCCACGGCTGAACGGCTCAATCGTACACCGTATCGAGGTAATGCTCGGAATCGACGACCGCTTCGATCACCGTCGGCCCGTCGGCGGCGAGCGCGGTCTTCACCGCATCTTCCAAGGCTTCGGCGCTGCGTACGCCGTGCGCCGGCACGCCGAAATAATGCGCCGGCGGCTCGCGGTAATCTTCGGCCTGGAGCTCGGTGCCGTAGAGCGGGAACTGGCGGCGGATCTGCTTCACCTTGATCAGGGCCAGCCACTTGTCGTCGAGCACGACGATGGGCAGCGTGATGCCGAGCCGCTTGGCGGTGGCGACCTCGCCGCAGGTCATCTGGAAGCAGCCGTCGCCGATCAAACACACCGCCGGCAGATCGGGCCGCACCAGTTTGGCCGCAATCGCGCCGGGCAGGCCAAAACCCATGGACGACCAGCCATTGGTGATGAGGAACGACTTTGGCGCGTGCGTCGGCCATTGGCTGGCGATCTGATGGGTATGCGCGCCGACGTCGAAGCCCAGCACGCCATCGCGCGGCAGGGCGCGGCGCACCGCGTCGATTGCGGCGTGCGCGGTGAACGCTGCGCTCGCCGGCCGCAGTGCCGCCTGAAAGGCACGGCGATGGGCGGCGATCTCGTCAGGGAGCCACGAATTGGCGGTCGCCGCACGCGCGGCGAGGCGCGTCAACGAAGAAGAAAGCTCGCCGACGACCTGATGTGCGAGCTTGACCGATGGCGCGACATCGGCCAGTTCGATGTCGATCTGCAGCAAGGGCACGTCGCCGATCCAGGCCTCATATTCGACTTCGATAGTGTCGTAGCCGAGACCGACGATGAGATCGGCGGAACGAAGCACCTTGCGCTGAACCTGGCGGCAGGCGCGTTCGATGCAGCCGAGCGACAGCGGATGATCCTCGTCGATCATGCCCTTGGCCATGGTCGTGGCGGCGAACGGCAGATTGAAATGCTCGATCACGCGAACGAGCTGCGCCGGATCGGCAAGCCGCATGGCGGACGCGCCGAGCACGGCGATCGGCCGCCGCGCTGCGTCGATCATTTCGGCCGCGCGCTCAATCGCCGCATCGGCGGCGGGCGCAGGCCTGGTCGGCGCCGCGAGCGCCGGCACCGGCTCGTTGGTCGGCGCCAGCGCAACGTCTTCGGGCAAATCGAGATGCACCGGTCCTTGCGGCTCGCTCAAAGCAAGCGCGATGGCCGCGGTAAGCGTCGCGCCGATCTCGCCTTTGCGCAGTTGCAGGGTCGCCTTGGTGATCGGCTTGAACAGCGCGTGATGATCGATCCACATCTGGATGCGGCGGCCGAGCTGATCGGTATTGAGATTGCAGGTAATCGCGATCAGCGGCGAGCGATCCAGATACGCGCAACCGACGCCGGTGGCGAGATTGGTCGCACCCGGCCCCAGTGTTGCGATACAAAGTCCCGGCGCGCCGGTGATGCGCCCGGTGACGTCGGCGGCAAAGCCCGCGGAGCCCTCGTGCGCCGTGAGCACGAAATCGACGCCGCCCTGGCGCATCGCCTCCATCAGCGGCAGCACATTGCCGCTCGGAATGCCGAAGCCGCGGGTGACGCCGGCCGATTTCAACGTGGCGACGATCAGGTCGGCATTGTTCATGGCTTGTTGCGGCGTTGCTGCATGGGCCGAGCGTTATGCCATACTTCCGAGGCAACGAGAAAGTTGTTACGGTCGCGCGCTCCAAGGATGGCGGGACCGTCAATCAATGAAGACAAAATCGAATGCCGCGCGGCGCAAAGCCGAACGCCCCCTCGACAAGGCCTTCATCGATGACCTCGTCGCCGCCAACCGTACCCTGGCGCGGTTGAACGTGCTCGATGCCTTTGGCCATGTCAGCGTGCGCGACCCGCGCAATCCGCACCGTTACTTGATCTCGCGCTCGATCGCGCCGGAATCGGTGAGCGCCGCCGACATTCTCATCCTCGATCTCGACAGCCAGACCGTCGATCCCAAGGACGACGGCAAGCTGCTCTACCGCGAGCGTTTCATCCACGGCGAAATCTACAAGGCGCGGTCCGACGTCAACGCGGTGGTGCACAGCCATTCGCCGACCGTGGTGCCGTTCACCGTGACGCGGGCAAAACTGCGGCCGCTGTTGCACAATGCCGGCTTCCTCGGGCTCGGCGTGCCGCTGTTCGAGATCCGCAAAAGCTCCGGCGACGGCACCGACCTGATGATCCTGACGCCGAACCTCGGTAAGGATTTGGCCAAAAAGCTCGGCAAAGACGCCGCGGTGGTGCTGATGCGCGGCCATGGCGATTCCGTGGTCGGCCCGTCGCTGCCCAACGCCGTGTTCCGCGCCTATTACACCGAGATCAACGCGCGCCAGCAGCTTGCCGCCATCACCATCGGCGGCCCGATCAATTTCATGACCCGGGCCGAGGCAATCACCTCGAACGACGCCATGCTGCGCGCCTCGGCGCGGCCGTGGGCGCTGTGGCGCAAGACGGCGCTCAAGGGGCGTATCTGATGTTCCGGCTTTCGGTCGCCGATCTGGATTCGCCTTCATATTTCGTCGCGGTCGCCGCGGCGGATCTCGGCTTTTTCAAGCAGGAAGGCATCGATGTCGAGTTGATGCGCGAGTTCGGCGCGCGAACCGGGCCGGAGCGGCTGCGCGACGGCGCACTGCATTTCTTCGGCGGCCCGGCCTACGCGGCGACCCGCGCGTTTCCGGGCTGGAAAGGCGCCAAGCTGTTGTGCGCGCTGTCGCAGTATTCCTACTGGTTTTTGGCTGTTCGCGCCGACCTTGACGTCAAGCGCGGCGATCTTGGCGCGCTGAAGGGTTTAAGGATTTCCTCCTCCATGGAATCGCCGGTTCTCGGCCTGCGCCACCTCTTGGCCGAATCGGGGCTGAACGTGGAGCAGGGGGATGCGCAGATCGTGCCGGCGCCACCGACACAGGCGGGGCGCTTCATGGGCCATGCCGGTGTCGAGGCCATCAGGCAAAATCTTGCCGACGGCTATTGGGGCAACGGCATGCGGGTTGCGCTTGGCGAGAAGGCCGGCGTCGCAAAAATTCACCTCGATCTGCGCCGCGGCGACGGTCCGCCGGGCGCGCGCTGGTATAATTTTGCCGCGCTGACCACGACCGAGCGGCTGATCGCGGAAGAGCCGCAAGCCGCCGCCGCCGCGGTGCGCGCGATCGTCAAAACGCAGAAGGCGCTGCAGGCCGATCCGTCGTTGTCGACGGCGGTCGCCGAGCGCCTGTTTCCACCCGAGGAAGTGCCGCTGATCGAAGGCTTAATCGCGCGCGATGCGCCATTCTACGACGCCGCCATTTCACCGGAAGCGGTCGAGGGCTTGAACAAGTTCGCCATGGCGAGCGGACTCACCGCTGAGCCGGTCGCCTACGAACAATTGGTGGCGACGCAATTCCGTGAGCTTTGGAACGGATAGCATCGCAACCACGCGCGTTGCTCTGCAGAAGGGCCACCTGACAAAAAAGTAATGTCGGGCGCGGCAGCTGACAAAGAAGTAATATTCTTGCCCAAATCCGGCCATCGGTCGGTCATCGCAGAGTCGCGGTTCCACAGCATCAGCGGACTTGGGTTTCTGCTTGGGTCTAGGCTTGGGTTTTGAGGGAGCGCCCATGCGACGCTGGTGGTCCGATGCGCGCCACTTTCAGATCGTGGCGCTCGCGTCTTTGTTGTTGGTCAATTTCACCTGGATCGATTTTGGCGCTAAGCCGCTCTACAGCGCGCTGGCGATCCTGTCGGCGCTGGCGACGCAAGCTGTCTGCTCGCGGCTGGCCGGCTTGCCCAACATCGATCTGCGCTCGCCGCTGATCACCGGGTTGTCGTTGAGTCTATTGCTGCGCGCCGATGCGGCGTGGCTGCCGGCGCTGGCCGGCGTCATCGCCATTGCGTCCAAGTTCATTTTTCACCTCGACGGCAAGCACATCTGGAATCCCGCGGGCTTTGCCATCGTCGTCCTCTTGTTCACCCAACACGGCGTCTGGATATCGCCGGGACAATGGGGCACCAGCATCTGGCTTGCGGCGCTCCTGGTCTTTTTTGCGATCCTCGTGCTGCAGGCCGCGCAACGCTCCGACATCGCGCTGTTCTTTCTCGGCAGCCACGCCGCGCTGCTCGTCGCCCGCGCCGTCTGGCTCGGCGATCCGCTGGCCATTCCGCTGCATCAATTGCAGAGCGGCTCACTCTTGATTTTCGCCTTCTTCATGATCTCCGACCCGCGAACGGCGCCGGCTTCGCGGCTCGGCCGCTTGCTGATTGCCGTGTCCGTCGCGGCGCTGGGGCACTATCTCGCCTTCTTCATGCAAATACGGCCGGCGCTCTATGTGGCGCTGATTGCGCTGTCCCCGCTCACGCCTCTGCTCGACCGGATCATTCCGGCCAAACGCTTCGCATGGACCCTACAAGGAGCTTTACGATGAAGAGCCCATTGCTGTCCCGTTTGAAGGCCGGCGTCGCGCTCACCGCGATCGTCGCGCAGCTCGCCGTTGCGGCGGGGCCGGCGAGCGCGTTCTGCGGTTTCTACGTCGCCCAAGCCGACACCAAGCTGTTCAACAAATCCTCCAAGGTCGTTCTGACCCGCAACGGCCAGCAGACCGCGATCACCATGGCGAGCGATTACGAGGGCGAACCCAGTGAATTTGCCCTCGTCATCCCGGTGCCGTCTTTCATCAAGAAAGACCAGATCAGCGTCGTCGACACCAAGACCATCGATCATCTCGACGCCTATACCGCGCCGCGGCTGGTCGAGTACTTCGATCCCGATCCATGTGAAGAGCGCATCGTCGCCCGAGGCGGGGGCCCGATGCCGACCATGGCGGCGCAGACTGCGCTGCCGACGCCGCCGAGCTATCCCGGCGTCAAGGTCGAGGCGCGATACGACGTCGCCGAATACGACGTCTCGATCCTGTCGGCCGAGGACAGCGACGGGTTGATCCGCTGGCTGACCGACAACGGCTACAGGATTCCACCTGGCGCCGAGCCCGTAATCGGCAGCTACATCAAGCAGAAAATGCATTTCTTCGTCGCCAAAGTGAACTTGAAGCGCATGCAGGACAGCGGGCGCGCCTATCTGCGGCCGCTGCAGGTGCGCTACGAGACGGCGAAATTCATGCTGCCGCTCCGCCTCGGCACCGTCAACGCCGATGGGCCGCAAGACCTGGTCGTCTTCGCGCTGACGCCGCACGGGCGCATCGAGTCCAGCAATTATCGCACCATGAAAGTGCCGTCGGACGTCGATGTGCCGCTATTCGTCAAGAACGATTTCGCCAATTTCTACAAGGCGACCTTCGAGCAGGCAGTGGCGCGCGAGAATATGCACGGCGTCTTCGTCGAATATGCCTGGGATATGGGCTGGTGCGATCCTTGCGCCGCCGCGCCGATGAGCAACGCCGAGCTCACGGAGCTTGGCGCGCTGTGGGATGGCGGCGATGGCACCGCCGTCAACCGTTTCCAGCCCGTGCCGGGTAACGGCAACAGTCCGTTCGTGACGCGCCTGCACGTACGTTACGACGCCAAAAGTTTTCCTGAGGATCTCAATTTCGTCGAGACCAGCGACAGGGAGAATTTCCAGGGCCGCTACATCCTGCACCACCCCTCGACCTCGACGACGGCCTGCGCGGCGGCCAAGGTCTATCGCGCGTCGCTGCCGCAACGCTTCAAGACCGAAGCGGACAATCTGGCAAATCTCACCGGCTGGTCGCGAGACGAAATCGCGGCTCGGATGGCAGCCGCGGGCAAGGATATTTCCCGGGTGCCGTGACGCGGTGAGTCACACCGACGCGTGCGCCACGCCGTGCTTGGCCTTGAGCGCCTCGCCGGCGGCTTCGTAAAAACTCGCGCCTTCCGGCAGCACGATCGAGGCCGAGCGCACGGCGTGGGTTGCCGGATCGATGCCGTCCGGTTCCTTGCCGTCGGCAACGGCGCGTGCCGCCTTGGTCAGGCGCTGCCGCGCCATGATGACGCCGTTGTCGGTCGAGACCAGGTTCTCCTTGCTGCGATCCTGGATCGGCCCGGTGCTTTCCTGGATTGCGGCGTCCTGCATCGCGATGCCCTTCACGCCGGAATAAGACTTGTGATGCTTCTGCGCCAGGCGGTCGATCATGTAGTCGTTGTCTTTGTTGACGACCGGGCGGAACGAGCCGGGAATAAGATTGACGTGGATGCCGCCGCCATTGCGCATCACCTCGAGCTCGTGCGCCGACAGCGGCCGCGCCGGATGGTGCGTAAAACACCATGACATGCAGTTCTCGTCGTCGATCGGCACGAAGGCGTGGCCGTTGAGCGCATTGTCGCCGTAGGGCGGGATCATGGTGTGGAACGGCATCACCCACTGCGTGATGCGCCAGTAGAGATTGCCCGGCGTCGCCGGCCGGCGCACGCCGATCACCATGCCGCCCTTGCTCTCGATCACTTCGAAGCGCGCATCGGTCTCGCGGGTGAATTCGGCGCCTTGGCCGACGTGCAGCGGATCGCTGCGCAGATCGTGGCGGTGCAGGAACGAGACGTGCACGGAATCGATGCCGCCTTCGAGCGCCTGCAGCCAGTTGCACTCTTGCGTGCGCTTGGAGACGAAGCGGTGCGTGCCCGGCACGTTGGCCCATTCGAAATTCGGCAGCGGCGGTTTTTGTGCCGGCGGTCCCATATAGATCCAGATCACATCGCCCATCTCGACGCAGGCGTAGGACGTGAGCTTGATCTTTTTGCAGAAGCCGCTTTCGGCCGGCTCGGACGGCACCTCGATGCATTGGCCGGTGACGTCGTATTTCCAGCCGTGATAGGGGCAGCGCAGCCCGCTGTCCTCGTTGCGGCCGAACCACAGTGAGACGCCCCGATGGGCGCAGAACTCGTCCATCACGCCGACGCGGTTTTGGCTATCGCGAAACGCGATCAGCCGCTCGCCGAGCAGCTTTACCCGCACCGGCGGGCAATCGGGCTCGGGGATTTCCGACGACAGCAACGCCGGAATCCAATAGCGCCGCATCAGCGCGCCCATCGGCGTGCCAGGGCCGGTCAACGTGAGAAAGTCGTTCTGCTCGCGGGTGGTCATGGCTCCTAGTTTACATCATTCGTGGTGCTGCTGCACTGCTTCGAGTTAAATCGGATCCGCCCGAACCCCCTCACCATAGCCGATGCGTCGCATCGGCGTTCTTTACTTAAAATACGGCGGCCAAGGGCCGCCTATGCCCTCTCCCCTCTGGGGAGAGGGGACGCAGCTTACTCGCCGCGTGCTACCGCAATTTGGTGAACGTTCAGGCGGTGCGGCGAACTCCTCCCTCTCCCCAGCGGGGAGAGGGAGGGGGTGAGGGGGCTCCGGCCTCTCGGTCTAATCTCGGCGCGCAGTGTGGTACGATATTGTTGAATAGGATGGGAATCGCACCCATGACCAAGATCGTCCGCAATCATTCCCATTGGGGCGCCTTTCTCGCCGAGGTGGAGGATGGCCGTGTTGTCGGCGTGCGGCCGTTCGAGCGCGATCCCGATCCGTCGCCCTTGATCGAGGCAATTCCCGCGGCGGTGCATTCGCAAACCCGTATCGCGCAACCGTTTGTGCGCGAAGGCTGGCTCAAAGCCGGCCCGGGGCACGGCGAGGGCCGCGGCCGCGAGCCGTTCGTGCCGGTGACGTGGGACCGTGCGCTCGATCTCGTCGCCGGCGAGCTTTTGCGCGTGAAGCGCGATTACGGCCACGACGCGATCATGGCCGGCTCGCAAGGCTGGGGCTCGGCGGGGATATTCCACGAGCCGCGCGGACAGTTGCGCCGCTTCATGGGACTCTTCGGCGGTTTCATCGACCAGGTCTCCAACTACAGTTTCGGCACCGCGCTGGTGTTCCTGCCGCATGTTCTCGGCAACGCGCAGGCCTGCACCGGGCCGCTCACCTCGTGGTCCTCGATCGCGCGCCACGCCAAGCTCATGGTGATGTTTGGCGGCGCCAATCCGAAGAACATGCAGGTGACCAAAGGCGGCATGGGTGCGCACGCCATCGGCCAGTCGCTTGCGGAACTCGCCAACACCGGTGTCGCGGTCGTCAACGTCAGCCCGATCCGCGAGGATGGCCCGGCCGCGGTGGCGCCGGAATGGATCGCGATCCGGCCCGGCACCGACACCGCGATGCTCCTGGCGCTGACCCATACGTTGATCGCGAGCCGGCTGCACGACGCAGACTTCCTCGATCGCTACTGTACCGGCTTTGAGCGCGTGCGCGCCTATGTGATGGGCGAAAGCGATAGCCAGGCGAAAGACGCCGACTGGGCGGCGCCGATCACCGGCATCCCGGCCGAAACCATCCGCGCGCTGGCGCGCCGCATGGCGGCAAACCGCACCATGATCAGCGCCTCGTGGTCGATCCAGCGCGCCGATCACGGCGAGCAGCCTTATTGGGCGGTGCTGTTGCTCGCTTCCTGTCTCGGCCAGATCGGCTTGCCGGGCGGCGGCTTCGGCTTCGGTTACGGCTCCGCGTCGGGCATCGCCGAGCCGCCGCCGGCGTTCCGCGCGCCGGGCATGGAGAGCGCGCCCAATCCGCTCAACCGCGCCATTCCGGCGGCGCGCATCGCGCAATGCCTGCTGCATCCCGGCGAGCCTTATGACTTCAACGGCCGCAGCAGCTTATATCCCGGCATCAAGCTGGTGTATTGGGCGGGCGGCAATCCGTTCCATCACCACCAGGACACTAATCAGCTGCGCTCAGCCTTCCGCCAGCCGCAAACCATCGTCGTGCACGAGCCGTGGTGGACAGCGACCGCGCGCCACGCCGACGTCGTGCTGCCGGCGACAACCACGTTAGAGAGAAACGACATCGGCTCGGCGCAGCGCGACCCGTTCGTGCTCGCCATGGAAAAAGCCATCGAGCCGGTGGGCGAGGCGCGCAATGACTACGACAT
>Ga0210395_10002622_pt1 | contig 13942 bp, 8 predicted proteins | sample IncBWH4OmetaG_FD_150861 | JGI IMG/M metagenome (GOLD analysis project Ga0210395, IMG submission 150861) | Forest soil microbial communities from Barre Woods Harvard Forest LTER site, Petersham, Massachusetts, United States - Inc-BW-H-4-O ... | reverse complement strand
GCCAATGTCCGCGACATAACCGTCACTATGAAACTCGCAGCGACCTCGCAAACCGTGACCGTGCAAGGGAGCTCCTCCTCGATTACCACCGAGATAACTGACACGTCGAGCGCGGTGCGCGGAGGCGTAGTTGGCAGTCGGGATCTCGAAACCCTGCCGCTCCCGGCCCGAAGTTTCGCCAACATTGCGTATCTCGTGCCTGGAACCGAGCCGGTCGAACCTTCCGACCCAACCAAGGCGCGCATCACCGCGGTTTCGACCGGAGGAAGCTCCGGATTGAACAACGAGCTGTCGGTGGATGGCGCGGAAGATTCCGACGACTGGATCGGCGGCTTCCTGCAAAACTTCTCGCCTGATGGGGTTCAGGAATTCGCGGTGCGCACCTCGAACGAAGACGCCGACACGGGTTGGACCACGGCTGGCTCGGTGGTAATCACCACCAAGCGCGGAAGCAACGATTGGCACGGGAGCGGGGCATTCTTCGACCGTCAGGCCGCGCTGAATGCGCGCTTCCCCATCGAGAATCCGGCGCCGAATCCCAAGCAGCCATTCTCCCGCCAGAACTATGTGGGAACTATTGGCGGCCCGGTCGTAAAAGACAAGGTCTGGTTCTTCACCTCATTCGAAAACGTGCATGAAGATGCGAGCATCGCCTATAGCCCAGCCAGCACCACGCAGTTCGACGCGCTCGCGGAATTGGCGTCCGAAGGATTGATCACCGGCATTCCTTCCATCCCGGTTCCCGCCACCGTTCCAATTCCCTTTCGCGACTACCTAAGTTCGCTGCGTTTCGATTGGGCGCAAACGCCGAAGTCGAATTGGTTCCTGCGCATATCCTCAGACAACTACCTCACGCACAATGCTCTTGTGCAGCAGGCTACGCTACCTTCGACCGGCCTGCTCACGCACAACAACTATTGGAATGTCGCCGTCAGCAACAGCTACGCCTTCAATTCAACCTGGCTGGGCAATCTGGTTCTCGATGCCAGCCTGCTGCATCTGACGCAGACGCGGAATTCCGATCTTGGCTTCGCCATACAGTTCCCATTCAGCGTCACGGCGCTCACCGTGTCCGGTTTCGAGACTTTCGGCGACAATCAGTTTGCCACCCCCATCACTCTTTTTCCCGACCTGCGCAATCAAGACAAATACCAGTTTCGCTACGACCTGAGCCACGTCGTGCGTGACCATGCGCTCAAGTTCGGAATCGACTTCATTCATGAACCGGTGCTGGGTGGGGCGTTCGCGTCGACGCCAGAGCAATTCACAACCTATCCCTCGAACCCCGATTGCTACATCAATCCGCCCGGCCCCGATTGCGGCGGTATCACGACTGCTTTGCCGTTTTACTACACACCTCCCAGCGCGATGTGTAATCCGGAACCCACGACGGGCAGCGGTATTAACTGCACGTTTACTCCCGCCGGCGACGGCAGCTTCTCGCAGAACATTCAGCGTCTCGGACTCTACGCCGAGGACTCATGGCGCGTCTCGCGCCAGCTGACGGTCAACTACGGCTTGCGCTATCAGGCGACGTGGGGTCTATTCATCGGTTCGGGGCGAGGCGAAGCGGATAACTCCGCATACGTGACGCTGCGGGCGTTGGATATTACGACTGTGCCTGCCGCACCGAGTGACTATCGCAAGCAAATCGCCCCGCGCCTTGGTATCGCGTACTCGCCTGGCAGCAGTGGGAAGACCGTGATTCGCGCCGGATTCGGCCTCTACTACGACGATCTCGCGCAGAACGGATGGGCGACAGCATTCCAGGGTGTCAACAACTCGAACTTCACCACCGGAACGTGCAGCCTCGTAGGAGGCCCAGGCACTTATGCACTCAGCGGCGCGGGCTGCTTGATTGGCGGCAGCGGGGCCACCGGTAATCTGGTCGGCTCGTCTTACAAAACGCCCTACGCTATTCACACGACTGGCGGCATTCAACACGCTTTCAACCAGCATTGGCTGATGAGCGCCGATTACGTACACGAGCAGGGCAATCACGGATACCGCGGCTTCCCCTACAGCGGCGGCACCAATCTATTCACTCCCTTAATTTCCACATCAGAACCCCCCAAAGAATATGCGGCCGACCAGCAGGCTGTGGTGCCCAACGTGAATGTATTCGAGTCCGATAATCGCTCCAGTTACAACGGTCTGCTGCTGCATATGCAGGGCAACATGCACCGTTTCGAGCTGGTCGCGAACTATCAGCTCTCCAAAGCGCAGACCTGGGGATGCCTGCTGGGCGAGCTGTTTGACTATGTGGACGGCGTCTGCCCAAACCAACCCGGAACACCGAATGCCGGACTCCTGAATGCCTTCGGGCAAGGCGACTACGGTCCGTCGGGCGAAGACGTTCGCCATCGCTTCGTGCTGGCCGGGACTTTCCACATCCCCGGCGGCTTCGAATTGAGCACCGTCAATCAGGTTGAGAGCGCCCGCCCCATCACAATTACGAACGCCAACAACACCGACCGCATCTATGTAAATGGAGCGTACACCGGCCTTGATATTTTCCGCGGAACGCCTTACATCCAGTCAGACCTGCGCGTCACGCGTCCCTTCAAAATCAAAGAGCACTGGCAGGTTGATCCTTTCATCGAGTTCTTCAACCTCTTCAATCGCAATAATCCAGGCGCGAACTTCGCCGTCAATGTGGCACAGCTGCCGGTTCCGGCGGCGCAGATGGCGCCGGATCCAGTCACGGGGATCACGAATGTTACCAGCCTGTGCGCCAATGCAAACTGCACGCAAACCACGCCCATCACTAGCCTGAAGCAGCTTGAAATACCCGAAGGCGCGCTGGGAGATTTCTTCGGGCCGGGCACAACGGTAGGCATTCCCTTCGCCGCGCAGCTGGGAGTGCGAGTAACGTTCTAGAGGTCGCCCGCGTTCTCGACCACCAGATTGACACCACCCGATCCCTGCCGTATCGTTTGAAACGAAAATCTGGAATTAGCAAATCCCTTTTGCCCAAAACGAGGCACTCTTATGAGCGAAGACATGAAGAAGGATGCATTTTCGCGGCGCGGATTCCTGGAGATGGGGACGGCCGCACTGGCGGCTGCCGGAATGCTGTCAGCCGACGCCGCAGCCCAGAATCAGAAGCCTTACCCAACAAAGGATGACCGCAGCGCCAGTGCCCCCGGCCCAGGCAATCCAGCTCTGGATGCTCAGAACCCGGATTCCTTCCTGCCTCCGCCCTCCGATGCAGGCGGCGTGCAGACCTTCAAGTACCCTTTTGGACTCTCTCACAAGCGCATGCAAGAAGGTGGATGGTCGCGCGAGGTCACGATCCGCGAGCTTGCAGTTTCTAAATCGATTGCCGGCGTGGACATGAGATTAACGGCGGGAGGCATCCGAGAGCTGCACTGGCACACGGCGGCCGAGTGGTCCATTATGCTCTATGGAAACGCGCGCATCACTGGGCTTGATGCGGATGGCAAGAGCTTCGTCAGCGATGTGACGGAAGGCGATCTCTGGTACTTCCCCACCGGTATTCCGCATTCCATTCAAGGCCTGGGCCCCGACGGGTGTGAGTTTCTGCTAGTGTTCGACGATGGCAACTTCTCGGAATACGAAACCGTACTGCTCACCGACTGGATGGCGCACACGCCCCACGAGGTGCTCTCGAAAAACTTTGGAGTGAGTGAACAGGCCCTCGAGAACATGCCGAAGCGGGAGAAGTTTATCTTCCAGGCGCCAGTTCCTGGCCCGCTGCCTGCGGACCTGAAAGCGACCGCCGGATCGCTCGGATTATCGCCCATCGATTTCTCTTATCGTACATCGCAGCAACCTGTAACGAAGCGCACCAAGGGCGGCGAGGTGAAGATCGTCGATTCGAGCAAGTTCAAAATCTCAACGACCATTGCCGCGGCCATCGTCACCGTCCATCCCGGAGGAATACGCGAGCTGCACTGGCATCCCAATGCCGACGAGTGGCAGTACTACATCAGCGGGGCAGGAAAAATGACTGTGTTCGCCACCGGAGGCCGTGCCCGCACCATGGATTTTCAGGCCGGAGATGTCGGCTATATCCAGAAGACGCTGCCCCACTACATTGAAAATACAGGCGACACCGACCTGAAATTTCTGGAAATGTTCAAGAGCAGTTCCTATCAAGACCTTGCGCTTTCGGAGTGGCTCACGCACACGCCGCCGGAGCTGGTAATGGCCCACCTGGGAATCGACCGGGCAACTCTCGACGCCATGCCGAAGGACGAAGTCGTGGTGATGCCGAAGTAAAACCGAAGTAGAACCGAAAACACAGTGGAGACCGGCGCGGAAGGATCTTCTACCTTACAAGCCACTCCGTCGCGGCGTGCATGCGCACCAGCAGCTGACTGTAAGTAACGGCCAGAGTAAACACCACGGCCGCCGCGGTGCACAGCGGATATACCAGGGAATATCTCAGAGCCGGACCCTGCTGCTGTTCCGTCCACGCAATCAACCGTTCGACGCGCGCATTCACCGATACGGCCGGGCTGTGGACCAAGGCCGTGGTCAGCTCCGCAGGCGGCTCCAGCGGAGTCAGGCGCGACAACTTGATCAGCGCCGCGGCCAGGTCGAGAGCTTCCGCGGCGCTCGAGACTGCGGCATCGTCGGCCGCCATTTCGGTAGCTTCCCGCCAGGCGCGCTCCAGTTCCGCCATTCCCGGAAACGCCACAAGGCGCAGAATCAACTTTCTCAGATTGTCCCCTCGGCGCACGTGCATGATCTCATGCCGTAGCGCGGTCTCGAACTCGCGCTCGCTCAGCACAAACTCCGCGGCTCGCGAGAGCCATACGCTCGGCCGCAGAATCCCGGCCGCGGCAAGCGGCGGCGCAACCGCGGAAACACGTACCGGGACCGACGCCCCGCAGTCGATGGAAGAAGAATCGATGACCCGCGAACTGATCAGGCGCGCCTCGCTGGACCACCGTACTACAGCTCGCGAAGCCTGCAGCAACGCCGCAGCAGCCTTCCACATCCCCGCCAGTAGTAAGGTCATCCCACACAAGCCCAGCAACACGGGCACAGCTCCCATGGGCTCATTCACGGCGCGGGGTTCGAGCAGCAGGAACGAAGGCACCGCCAACACGAAGGTCACGCCAGCAGCAACCACGAACGGAAGCAGGCGCAAGACGAACAGCAGATTGGCGCAGCGTCTCGCGGAATAGCGTTGGGCAGCAAGCCACACGCTCCTCCACAAGCCGCAAACTGCTACTGACAGGGCGCCGTACAGCATCGCGAAGATTGAGAAAGAAACCGCGATCCCGCGCATCGCGAACATCAGTCTTTCTCCTTGATTGTTTCCAGTCGATTCATTTCCTTTTGACCCAGGTCGCGGCGCTTGCGTTCGACCAGTTTCTGCAGATCGTTGAGCAATTGCGCGTCCCTCTCACCCAGGATTTCCACTAGAAACGAGAGCGGCAAAGATGAAGCTGGAGCCGCATCCAGCAGCTGGCGAAAGGCGTGGCCTGCCGTCTCCTGATGCAATTCGTCACGGCTGAGCCGCGGAACATAGCGGAACGCCCGGCCTTCCTCCGACCGCGTCAAAAAACCCTTCTTGAACAGCCGGTCGAGTGTGGTCATCACCGTGGTGTAGGCCAGGTCGTCGCAGCCGCCTTCGACCAGTTCACGGACGGTAGCGCTACGCCTGGCCCACAGCGCGTCGAGCATGCGCTGCTCCAGCGGCCCCAGTTGCCGGGAAGAGTTTCGAAATGGTTGGAAAATTCGCTTCATCCGCGTTCGTGCTAGGGTTCAGCCTGTTCTGAGGCATTTTACACGAAGTCAAAATTCCGAGGAGCTTGACCGCCGCGGGCCGTAGATCACTTTTTACGCCGCCCCCTGGTTGCGCTTGTCGGTCACATCTTCGATGGCCAGCAGGATAAAGGGACGGCCGGGCTGCATTTCAACCCGGCGGGCGTTGAGCAACATGTGCCGCGGCCCGAGGCGGGGAAAATCGTGGCTCATCTGGAAATCGTCGACGCGGGAGTTTTGCGGGACAATTTCCTCCAGCAGTTCGCGTAACTTGGGAATGTTCCACTGCCCGTTGCCCAGTTCATAAATCAGGCGCCTCTCCGTTTCTTCGCGGGATACGTCGAAAGCCCGGTAGAAAGCCGGGTTCGCGGCGGTAACCTGCAGCTTCGCATTCAACACTACGATCGGTTCCCGGGCGCTCTCGACGATCGTGTCCGCATATTCGCGCGTCTGGTCGAGCGTACGTTTCAAAGCATCGACATCCTGCAAGCTGATCACTGCCCCTTCGATGCGGTTATCCCAGGTCTTGTAGGGCCGCACGTACAGCATCTGCCATCCACCTTCCTTGGTGCGCACCTGCCGCTCCTGCGCGGCCGCACGTCGGATGGCCTCGTTGGCCAGAGATTCCAGGTCCTCCACGTCAAGGTTCGGCCGGATCTCTCCCAGTCGCCGGCCAATATCTCCCGGCAACAGGTTCAGCAGTTTTTGCGCCGGCGGGGTGAAGCGGCGGATGCGTAAATCGTTGCTTACCATCACCACCGGAATATCGACGTGCCCCAGCAGGTTGAGCAAATCGTTGTTGGCCGAACCCAGCTCCGAGTTGCGGTTCTGCATCTCTTCGTTGAGGGTAGTGAGTTCCTCATTGGTGGATTGCAGCTCCTCCTTGGCTGTCTCCAGTTCTTCGTTGGTGCTCTGCAATTCCTCGTTGGCCGACAACACCTCTTCATGCGCTGACTTAAACTCTTCTGTCGTCGTCTCGTGCTCTTCGATGAGCGACCGCAACTGCTCCCGCAACTGACTCATCTCGTGCTTCAGAATCTCGGTATCTCGCGCCGTGGTGCGAGTCACTTTCACCGGCTTTCCCGCCTTTCCCTTCTTCTCTGAAACCGCCGCCTTGCCAACCTCATCCTGAAACACGACGACATAAAGTCGTTCCTGCGCGGAAGGCCCGCGCAACGGGACAACTTCAAGATTCACCTCTCGCGTTCCCCCTTCCGCCTGAATCTGCACCCCTTGCTTCCGCACCGTGGCATTGGTTTTTTTAGCCGTTGTCAGCGCTGCCCGCAAATCGACCAGCAGACCCTCGCGCGCCATCTTTGCTAGGCTGAAACTAGGTTGCCCGGCCGGCGGCTCCAGGTACGCTCCGGTCTTGCCATGAAATTGCACAATCTCCAATTGGTCGTTCACCACAACGCTGGCGGGAACGAACCGGTTCACCAGCAGATGCTCCACTTCCCGCTCCACCGTAAAAGGAGCCGGCATATCCCGGGGCAGCTTCACGTCTCCGGCCCGGATCGGCAAGTAATCGGGGCTGGCGAAATAAGTCGTGAGGCGTGCAGAAGTCTTTCTCTTCTGGTAGATCTTGTCCTTCTTGTCGACCAATCCGAAGTGGTCGGCAAATCCGCCCAGGTTCTCCGCCGCTCCCAGCATCAGGTAACCGCCCGGTTTCAGCGCGTAATGCAAAGTGGGAATAACCCGGCGCTGCAAAACCGGCCCCAAATAGATCAGCAGGTTGCGGCAACTCACCAGATCGAGGTTAGAGAATGGAGGATCCTTCACCAGGTTCTGCCTGGCAAAGATGCACATATCCCGGATCGATTTGTTGACCTGAAAGCCTCCATCCAGCCGGATGAAAAATCTCTTCAAGCGGTCGACCGAAATCTCCGACACGGCCGCTTCTGTGTACAGCCCGGTGCGGGCGCGATCGAGAGCAGTGTCGCTGATGTCAGTCGCGAAAATCTGGATGGCGGTCGCGGCCTGCGAGATGTTCCGGCTATGCACCCACATGTACTCCAGCAGCGTGATCGCGATCGAGTAAACTTCCTCACCGGTGGAGCAGCCCGCCACCCAAACCCGGATCGGATTATCCGGCTTGCGGCCCTCAAATAGTTTGGGATAAACGTGCTTGCGCAGCGCCACGAAAGCCTCCGGCTCCCGGAAAAATCCGGTAACGTGGATCAGCAGATCGCGGTACAGCTCGTCCAGTTCTTCCGGCCTTTTTCCGATGAAGCGCAGGTAGTCCTTCAGCTTCGCCACTTTGTGCACCACCATGCGCCGCCGGATGCGCCGCTGCAGCGTGGTGTGCTTGTAGTTGGTGAAATCCACTCCGGTCGATTCCCGCAGAAGTCCGAAGAGCGCATTCAGTTCGCTGCCCACCATCCCCTGAAACCCTTCCGTCTCCGGAGCGACCACCCGCGCCACGTAAGGATGCTGGCTGATTCCGCCCAGCTCTCGAGCGATATCTTTGGGTGAGAGGATGAAGTCGATGCAGCCCGCGTTCACCGCGTTGCGCGGCATGCTGTCATACTTCGCCGACTCCTCATCCTGGGCAAAAGTGATTCCCCCTGCCGACTTGATGGCGCGGCAGCCCGCGGTGCCGTCCGAAGCTGTGCCCGATAAGATGACGCCTATGGCCTGTTGCCCGGCACTTTCCGCCAGAGAGCGAAAAAAATCGTCGATCGGCATATGCTGTCCGCGGGTCAGCACTCGTGAACCCAGTTGCAGCGTCCCGTTCTTAAGGGTCAAATTAGTGTTGGCCGGAATCACGTAAGCGTGGTCCGGCTGCACCACCACTCCCTGGATCACTTCGGTGACCGGAATCTTGGTCGTCCTCGACAAGATTTCCTGCAGCACGCTGCCGTGCTTCGGATCAAGGTGCTGCACCAGCACGAAGGCCATGCCGGTGTTTTCCGGCAGGTGATGCAACAATTCGGAAAATGCTTCCAGACCACCCGCCGAGGCTCCGATTCCCACGATCGGGAACAATCCAGGCGCCGTTTTCGTGTCATTCTCTACGCTGGCTTTACGGCGTGACTTGACCTGCTTGCGCGAAGAACTCTTCATAGAGCCCCTTCCCAGACGAGGACTTCCCAAGGAGCATGGACCCGCAACCTGGGACCCGCGAATCTGCTTCCCCTCTGTCCGTCGCGAACAGGCCCTGCGAAGCGCGAGCGCGCCCGCAAGAAGATTCGTGCGAAATTCTAGACCGCTAGAGATGGCGGGTCAATGAGCACAGCGGAGAAAAAACCCGCAACGCAAGAAGCGCTTCCCAATATGGTCCTGAAAAGCAAGGAAGCGTGGGTTGAAGAAGGATGTCTGTGTGGGGACGGCCGCCTTCGGCCGTCCAGCCAAGCGCAGCGCGGCTCCTGGCACCCCGCACGGACCTCGCAGGAAAGAAACTCTGGGGTGGGAAACGGGAATCGAACCCGCAACCGTCGGAGCCACAGTCCGGTGCTCTGCCAGTTGAGCTATTCCCACCGCCGCCTCGATTATAGCAACCCATCTTCCGTGCTGTCTTTGCTTTCGAACCTGCATTGCGGCATTGGCGTCCTGAAACGGAATTTTCCACAGCCGAATCCCGACCCAGTGTGACGAACGACCGTGACCCCGGCTGCTCCCCCACCTATCCTGCGAGATCATAGGAGATCTTTGTGATCCAGAAGACCGTTGCACTGCTCGCCCTGCTGCTGTGGCCCATGGCCGCGGCCCATGCTTCCATAACCGAAATTCGCAAGGATTTCCTGAACGAAACTTCGCTGCTGCCGTCCACGCCCATCATGACCGCGCCGGCAGCCAATGCTAGCTATCTGATCTGCATCACCGCCGGCGACGTGCAAGCCAGCGCGCCCACAGCCATCCTCCGCTGGACCGACGAGAATGGCCAGTTTCGTAATTTCACTTACGCCACGAAAAACGGCGTGCCCAACGGCTGTGAAGTGATCCGCAACCAGGCCGACTCTGCCCCGACCATCGAGACCGACGGAACTTACTCAGGCTTTTATAACCTGTTTGCATTCGGATTCGGTTTTTGGCCGGAAGGAACCCAATCCCAGGGCGGAATTAAGAAACCGCTCGCCTACGCCGTCACCGGCGCTAACGGTGGCCACGAATTCTCTTTTCCCGGATATCCGTGGCTTTTCTCCGTCGTGACCGCGACCAATTGCCAATGGAAATTATCGGCAGGGTGGTCGGGTGCAATCTTCGGCACCGCATCACAGGTTTCCACTGCCTACGGCGGCGGCAATGGCGTATTCACGACCTTGACGGCGGATTGTGGATATACCCTCATTGCGGTTCAGTTTGGCGATCCCGCTCCTGGACCAGGCCCACTCACTGATTACGAAGTCAACTTGCTCAACTGGACCAGTGCGATGTACCCCACTTGGGAAACCATGTTCACTCCCAACAGTGCAGTAAACGTGCTGGTCTCTTGGAACATCGCGGAGCAACCGGATGGCGGATCGGTGGAAGAGGCCATCAACATCACAGGATGGGGCAATGTGGACGATCCCTGCCCCACGGAATACATCGCGGACACGGCCGGTGACCCAGCTTCCTGTGTGACTCTCGCCACGGTTGCAGCCGATACAGCATTTCAAGTGAGAACCACTAACCAGACCGGGCAGTGGTGGGGAACCTCGCCTACCTATAGCGGCGAAGTCGATGTGATTCAGTTCTGAGATGCCGGATTGATCACTCCTCAGCCAAAAAACGGTTCCACCACGAGCCGAGCAGGTGAGTCAGGCTCGAAAACGATAAGCAGAAGAAGAAATACGACAAACTATCGAGAATTCCAGAGACAAGAACCGAAAGCTGGGATAACGAAACCCGGGATAAGGATGGTACGGACAACGAAGGATGGGACAACAACGTCAGCCGTTCCGACTGCCGTGCGAACTGCTTTGCGGGATTGATGATTTGCTCGTTCACTTGTCCTGGGGAGAATCCCGTCTTCAGCTCTTAGCCTCTATCCCCGCCCTACACCAACGTATTCAAATCCCATCGCGCGGAGCCGCGTGGAATCGAGCAGGTTCTTCGTATCCACAATGATCGGCTTTTTCAGCAGATGCTTGATGCGGTCAAAATCGAGAGCGCGGAACTCCGGCCAGCCCGTGCCCACAACTAGCGCGTCCATGCCTTCCGCCGCCGCATACGCCGATTCGCAGTAGCGCACCGAACCGTTCAGCCGCAACTTGGCTTCGGAAAGCGCGACTGGGTCATAAGCCCGCACCCGTGCACCCTTGGCCACCAGCGTTTCGGCCAACCGCACGGCGGACGAACCCGCCACCGAATTCGTATTCGGCTTGAATGCCATGCCAAGAATTCCCACGTCCTTGTTCTCGACGGAATTCAGGGCGAGGGCAATCTTTTCGACCAGGCGCTCCGCGAGAGTGTGGTTCACGTCGCGCGCCGCGCTCAGCACTTTCAGCGGAATTCCATTCGCCTTTGCCAACTCGGCCAGCGAATCCATGTCCGACTCGGCAAACACGCCGCCCATGCCCGCACCGGGCTGCAGGCAGCGCGGAGCGATTTTCTTGTCGAGGCCAAGCGCCAGAGCCAGGTTGACTGCATCCGCGCCCACGCGCTCGCACAATGCCGCAACTTCGTTGATGAATGAAATCTTGGTGGCTACAAATGCCGTAGCCGATTCCCGCACCAGCTCCGCCGTTGCCTGGTTGGTAACAATCACCGGCACGCCGCGCATCACCAGGGGATGGAAAATCTGCTTGAGCACCTGCACCGCTTCGTTCGAGGTCGAGCCCAGAATCAGGCGGTCGGGCCAGTTGAAATCCTCCACAGCACAACCGTCGGTGAAGAACATGGGCTGCGAGACGATCGTTCCATGCAAGCCCGCATCTTTCAGCGATTTCTCAAGCGCCGTAGCCGTGCCCACAGACACCGGAGTGACAATGGTCAAAATCGGAGGCTTCACCGCCAGCTTCGCGATTCGCATTACCACGTCGGCCAGGTTATCGGCATTGTCTTCTGCCAGGAAAATAACTTGGGTCTTGCGCGCAAAGGATTCGATATCCGTGGAATATGCCAGCCGTCCCGCCCGCACATTGCGCCGGATAATCTCTTTCAGATTCTTCTCAAAGAATGGGATGTTGCCCTGGGCCATCTCCACCATGCGCGTCCGGTCGGGATGACAGCACGAAACCGGAGTGCCAAAATCTGCCAGGCAGGCCGAAATCACTGTCCCCAGGTAACCCGAACCGTAGACCCCGATCTGCATGCTTGCCCTCCGGCCCTGCCTGAAACCCACGCCCCAAGCCGCTCCCAGCGCGGGATTTCCACAATTCCCTCTCTTTGTATTTACAGCCCAGCTAGCGCCCATGCAATGCACGGGAGGGAGATGTACCAGGGGCCATGCAGACTCGCCAGGGAGTAACGTAATCTTCGAGTAACCACGGCGAGGTTACGGATGAGGACGAAGGGTTAGAGCGGAAGACCGAGGCATCCAGACAGAGCTCCGGCTTAAAGGGCCTGTCAGCCCGAGTGAAACTGGTCCAAGCTTCGCTTAAAGGGTTGCTGCCGCCTCGGCCACGGTGGGAGTCCAGCTGACAAGTTTGTCCATGCTGGTGACCTTCAATACGGTTTCGATGTGAGGGTTGGCGCCCGCCAGCCGCAGCTCTCCGCCAGCCTGCTTCACCATCCCGGCCGACATCACGATGATCCCCACGCCGGTGCTGTCCAGGTGGGTGACGCCACTCAAGTCAAAGATGATCTTCTTTTCATTCTTCTCACGCACCAAAGTGTCCGTAGCCCATTCCAGTTGCTTGCACTCCCTGCCAATGGTGATTCGGCCCTTGATCTCGAGGACAACAATCTCAGGCGACAGGCGCTTGGTCTGAATCTCCAGCATAAGAGTCCTTTCTGATGCGCGGCAATGCGAGACGGTTTGGACCAATCCCGCAGGGAGGGTCGTTCCTTGGCCGACCATATTAGGGGCCGGACAGGGGCAAGTCAATGCGCTGCGATGGCTATAGCTCCCTAGCGGGTTCCCGTCGCCGCCTGCCGCGGCGGCGCGTTCTTCACATATTTGTCAAACCAGCGAAGCATCTCGTATACCAGTTGTTCGTTCGACTCCATCGCTGTGTACCAGTGCGGCTCGTACGGCAGAAACACTAGACGAGTCGTGCCGCCGTTGCCGCGAATCGCTTCGTAGAGCTTGCTCGACTGTATCGGCGTGGTACCCGGATTCGCGTCTTCCGCGCCGTGCACAATGAGCAGCGGCGTCTTCAATTTGTCGGCGGAGAAAAACGGAGAGACCTTTAGGTAGACATCCGACGCTTCCCAAACCGATCGTCGCTCGTTCTGAAAACCGAAAGGCGTCAGCGTCTTGTTATAAGACCCGCTGGTAGCGACCCCGGCGCGGAACAAGTCGGAATGCGCAACCAGATTCGCGGTCATTAAAGCGCCGTGGCTGTGTCCGGTGACCCCGATGCGGTCAGGATCGGCAACGCCCAGCCGCACCGCCTCATCCACGGCGGCCTTGGCATCGGCGACGAGCTGTTCCAGATACGTGTCATAGGCCTTTTTCGGATCACCCACGATGGGGAATGAAGCATTATCGATGATCGCGTAGCCCGCCAGCAGCAGCAACCGGTATTGCCGCAGTTGCGTGAAGGTCTCCTGCGACCCCGCAACCTGGCCAGCCTTCGAAGCGTCGGCATAGTCCAGCGGATAGGCATAAAGAATGGTCGGCACGCGCGTGCCTTCTTTATATCCGGGCGGCGTGTAGAGCGTGAACGACAAGTCGAGGCCGTCGTCGCGCTTGTACTTCACCAACCGCTTCTTGATTGCTCGCACCGCCGGCGCCGGATCAGGAATGTGCGTCAGCGCGACGCTGGAGGAAGTAAAGATCGCTTCTCCGGCGGGCGCATCATTGATTGCAGATTTTCCCAACGATCGCACGAACGCATTCGGCGGGTCGGTTGGCGATTGATGCCAGGTGAGAAAAGCTCTGGTATCCGGTCCCGTGAAAGAAAGAAATTGCTCGTAGCAATCCTTATCGCTGCGAAACAGGCGTTCGGATTTCAGCGTCTTCAGGTCGAGCCGGTCGAGGAACGGCCGATCCCCGTCGGGCGAGGCGCCGATGCCTGAAAGATAGATCGAATCCGCCTCCTCTCGAACTACGAACGCCCCGTTCGCCAGTTGTCACTTCACCGGATTGCCGGGGTTCGCATACTTCTCGTCC
>Ga0210395_10002621_pt1 | contig 13944 bp, 14 predicted proteins | sample IncBWH4OmetaG_FD_150861 | JGI IMG/M metagenome (GOLD analysis project Ga0210395, IMG submission 150861) | Forest soil microbial communities from Barre Woods Harvard Forest LTER site, Petersham, Massachusetts, United States - Inc-BW-H-4-O ... | reverse complement strand
AGCCATGTTCGTCCCGCAGACGCTCGAAGATCCGCTTCGACGTGTGTCGCTGCTTCACCGGCCGTCCTTCGTCCTCTGTCAGGATCCCCTCAATCACCCCGACGAACGGATCCAGCTTCGGGCGCGCCGGCGGCCGGTTCCGCCGGTAGCCCGGCGGCACGGAAAACGACAGCATCTTCGCCACCGTGCGGGGGTCAATGCCAAAGCGGCGCGCCGCCTCCCGGCGACTGATCCCCTCAATCCGTACCGCGTAGCGGACCCTCGCATAAAGCTCCACCAGCTTCATCCCCCAGCCCCTTGCACTCAATGCAAAGAGCTTCCTGCCGATGCAATTTTACTCCGGCGCAACCGCACAGCCAGTCGCTTCAGTGAGGGATTTTGTCTCCGGCGGGTACAACAGGCTTGACGAACGCCAAGGAGAAGTGAGACGAAATCAACCGTCAGTCGCATCGCCCCGCTGCAGCGGCATGTCGCTCGTCTCGGCCCATTAGCTGACGGCGGGCGCGTGTTCATGATCACCGGATTCGGTGTTCATGATGGAACGGTTTGACCGTTCATGATCACCGGAATGCGCAAGCAGACGACCTGGCGCGTGACGCCGCCGAAAAAGGTCAGGGCATTGACGTGACAGCCGATCCAGTCCGCTAGGCCCTGCGACCAGCGTGCTTCGCCGTATGTGAGGCGTATGAGCGTGCGCCTCGCGAAATCATCCTGGATCTGGACAACACCGACATCCCGCTGCGCGGCGAATTTCAGTTCGATTTCCCGCGGCGAGCTCACAGCTAGATCTGCCGATTCAGGTTGGGCGCTTGAACCTGGGCACCCAGAGGCGCCCCCATCATCGTCCACCACTTCAAGACGCTCCGGCAAGGCGAAGCGAGAACATCCTGCACCCCATTTAGGGTCGTTCTGGAAGGCACGTTCTAGGGACACGTGCTTGGATCTGGCTAGGTCTCGCAGGAACAAACGTGCTCCCGCAAAGTTTCAGCTACGTCGATCACACCGCGAGAGTCTGTCACGCTCCGACGCGTGACTTGTGGGATATTCTTCGTCCCTCGAACGGGCACGCACTCTAACCTTCCCGTCCGCTGGCCCTTTCGCGCAGCGTGAACTTTTGGATCTTTCCGGTGGCTGTCTTCGGCAATTCACCGAAGACTACGCGCTTTGGTACCTTGAACCGTGCCATCGACTGTCGACAGAACTGAACGATCTCGGCCTCGGTGATCTCGTCATACCCGGGCTTCAATTCCAGGAACGCGCAAGGCGTTTCGCCCCAGGTTGGATCTGGCTGGGCCACCACCGCTGCCGACAGGACCGCAGGATGCCGAGAAAGCACCTCTTCCACTTCCAGCGTGGAAATGTTTTCGCCACCCGAGATGATGATATCTTTTGACCGGTCCTTGATCTCGATGTAGCCGTCCGGGTGCCAGACCGCCAGATCACCCGACAGACACCAGTCACCAACCAGCGTCTTGCCCGTCGACTCAGGGTTGGCGAGATAGCCCTTCATGACCGTATTGCCCCGCATCATCAGCTCACCCATCGTATTGCCATCTTGCGGGACGGGAATCATCGTCGTCGGGTCAGCGACCATCAGTCCGGCGAGTGTTGGATAAGCCACCCCCTGGCGGGCCATGTTTGCGTAGCGCTGCTCGACGGGAAGTTCGCTCCATTCCGGTTGGGGAACGCACGAGGTCGCCGGTCCGTAGGTCTCGGTGGCACCGTAGAGATGGGTGACGCGGAAGCCGATCTCTTCCATGGCACGCAGCACGGACGACGGAGGCGCAGCACCACCGGTGGCGCAGTTGACTGTATGGGTAAATACCACACGCTGTGAATCCGGGGCCTGCGCGATCATGTTAAGTACAATCGGTGCACCGCAGAGATGGGTGATGCGGTGCTGTGCGATGAGCTGGAAGATCATCGCCGTGTCGACCTTGCGCAGGCAGATCTGCGTGCCGCCCACCGCGACGACCGCCCAAGGGTAGGACCAGCCACTGCAATGGAACATTGGCAGCGTCCACAGATAGACGCTGTCGGAGCTCAGACCGAACATCAGCGCGTTGCTGAGGGCCTGAAGGTACGCACCACGATGGCTGTAGACGGCGCCTTTCGGATCTCCGGTCGTGCCGGACGTATAGAGCAGGCAGATTGATTGCCACTCGTCATCGGGCTCGCGCAGTGCGAACTCTGGATCACCTCCATGCAGCAGAGCTTCGTAGGTGATATCGCCGATACCTGGTGCATCCGGCAGGCTGGGATTCTCGATCTCCACCACCAACACATCATGGTTGAGCTGCGTGCGAACAATGCCCATCAGCGCGGCGAACTCACGGTCGACAATCAGCACCTTGGCACGCCCGTGATTGAGCGAGAACGCGATGGTCGCTGCGTCCAACCGTGTATTCAGCGGATTGAGCACGGCGCCCAGCATCGGTACCGCGAAATGCGCCTCGATCATCTCTGGAACGTTGGAGGCGAGGATGGCGACAGTATCAAGGCGTCTGACGCCGCGATCCGCCAGCGCCGCCGCCAGCCGCGCACAGCGTTCACGGAGCTGGCCATAGGTAAAGCGGCGCTCGCCGTCGATGACCGCGACCTTGTCCCGAAACGACGCCGCGCTTCGCCGCAGGAAGCTGACGGGCGAGAGCGGGACAAAATTGGCGGGCGTTCGATCCAGGCCGGTCTCGAACAAATGTCCTGTGTCCTGCTGGTCCATCAATTCCTCCCTGTCACTGTCACGAGCGCGGGATGGTCACAATCCGCTGACCAGGTGGCCGCCATCAACAGCAACGATGCTGCCGGTCATGTACGAACCGGCGTTAGACGCCAGCAAAAGCAGCGGACCTTCGAGTTCCCGTACTTCGCCCAGGCGGCGCTGCGGGATCCGCCGGATCAGCGCCTTCCCCACGTCGCTGCTGAAGAATGCATCGTTCAACTCGGTCTCGATATAGCCGGGCGCGAGGGCGTTGACCCGGATGCCATGACGCGCCCATTCCAACGCAAGCGCCTTGGTCATCTGCACAACACCGGCCTTCGAGATCGCGTAGGGTGCCACACCGCCGGCGACACGTACACCCAGGATAGAGGCGATGTTGACGATGCTGCCGCGGACACCGTGATGGATCATCCGGCGCGCCGCATGCTGAGCCGCCACCCACGCGCCTCTGAGGTTGGTATCGACAACGGACGACCAGTCGCTCTCGGTCATATCGAGCGCCGGGCGCGTAACGGTGACGCCTGCATTGTTGACCAGGATGGTGACTGGACCAAATCGCGTCTCGGCCGTGGCGAAAGCCTGCTCGACACTGCTCGCATCAGTGACGTCCATACGTACGGCATGTGCCTGGGCGCCCGTGGCGATGATCGATTCCACCGTCTGCGCCAACTGGGCCTCACGGCGCGCGGCGACGGTAACCTGCGCGCCGGCGTCGGCAAGCACAGATGCGAAGTGCCGACCCAATCCGCTCGACGCGCCTGTCACCAGTGCGTGCTGCAAGTTCAATCGGAACAGATCGGCCATCCCACGCATTCCTTCCCGCAGCGGATCTACCGAGCCAGCACTTTGTCCCACACCAGGATCGACCGCCCCTCCCGCCCGTCAAGATAGCTCCGGTAGGGCGCGGTCGTAATCGTCAACCTATCGCCATCAAGTTCGAAGAGGCGGACCTGATCAGTCCCGGTCCAGCCCTGGTTCCAGGAGATATCGATATGGTGCACCACTTTCTTGTCGCCCAATGTGTATGTTCCCGCATAGGCCACCATCGAACCTAGCAGTTGCACGCCTTCTTCGTCGGTCGGCACCACATCGCGTGGTGTGATGCGGTCGTGACGGATGAAGATTGCGTACATCCGGCCATCGGGCGAATAGCCCAGATAACCGTCCGGCGCTGCGCCGAACTGATCGTGCCGTCGTCCGGTGGCAATGTCCTCACGCTCGTAGGAGCGCAGCTTCCATGTGCCCAGGAGCTTGCTTGCGTCTTGTGTCAACGATGCCTCCTGTTGGGGTCGTGGCGTTCAGTCGTCGGATGCAAGCCGTGCCCGGATGCCGTCAGCGTGATTGAGTGCTGGAGCAACCCACCGCGCCGCCGCCGCAACCGCCGGATCAAGATCAAACGCGGCCGTCAGATCGACGCCTGCGTCGCGCGCGGTCGGATTCTGAGCCAGCACGTCAGCCAACGATGCGCCCGTCTGTCGCACCTGCTCGGCCGCATGCTCGACGAGACGATGTGCGGTTTCGCGCCCCACCCGCGTCCCAAGGCGTGCAGCGGCTGCATCGGCAAACAGCAGGCCGTGGGTCAGATCAATGTTCGCGCGCATCCGGTCGGCATCGACGACCAGGCCCTCCGCCAGAGTCCGCGCCTCGCGCAAGGCGCCCGACACCAGGCCGAACAGCAACGGCAGAGCGTTCCACTCGGCGTGCCACAATCCAGCCGGGCGCTCGTGCGCTGCTGCCATCGCCTCGAACAGCGTCGACGCAAGCCCTTTCGCCGCGGCATGAGCGGCCAGTATCACCGTCGCAGCCACCGGATTGCGCTTGTGCGGCATGGCCGAAGAACCGCCTCGTCCGGCGATGTATGGTTCGGCGACTTCGCCCACTTCTGTCGAAGCGAGATGCACGACATCGGTTGCCATCTTTGCCAGGGCGCCGGTCACCTCCACCAGCCAAGCCCCGGCCTCCGCGATGCGGGTGCGGTTCGTGTGCCAACAGAGTGGCGTGACACCAAGACCAAGCGTCTGCGCGAAGGCCGCAAGCACCTTTGGCCCGTCGGCGCCGAGAGAAGCCAGTGTACCGACCGGACCGCCGAGCGAGGCAACGAGTAGCCGGTTGCGAAGTTCGGGCAGACGGTCCGCGGTATCGGCGACGCCGGTGAGCCAGACGGCGACCTTGTAGCCGAAGCTGACGGGCGCCGCGTGCTGCTGATAGCTGCGTCCCACGCAGGCGGTCGTGCGATGCTGGTCCGCGAGGCGCGCGAGCCCGACCATGATCGCGCTCAGATCGACAGTGATCAGCATCAGTGCGTCGCGTATGCGCAGCACCAGGGCGGTGTCGATGATGTCTTGCGTGGTCGCGCCTTTGTGGAAGGACCGCTCCAGTTCTGCAGGCAGCCGCGCCTGCACAGCCTGGACGAACGGTATTGTCGGCACGCCGGCCACACCGGCACGAACGCCGAGTGCAGCAATGTCGAGTTCCTCGGGACGGATCGCCTCAATCGCGGGAGCCAGGGCCGCCGGCGCAAGACCGAGCTGGCTCTCGCTGCGCGCAAGGGCTGCTTCGACGGCCAGCATGCTGCCGACCCACTCCGTATCGGAGAAGCAGGCACGCATCGCATCAGTTGCAAACAGCGGACCGAACAGTTCGGAATCGAGCGGGGAGAAGCTCATTGTGCCGCCATACCTGATCTGCCGTCGGCGCATCCGATCCGGTCAGGCGGTCCGATGATGAAGTCGCAAATGAAGTCCGCAATCTCCTCCGGCGCTTCCCAAATTGCGCGATGGCCGAGATCGGCCAGCAGTTCCAGCCGTGCATTGGGAATCCGCGACACCAGGATTGCGGAATTACGCGGCTTCACCAGGACGTCGTGTCCGCCGGTCGCAACGAGTGTGGCTGCACCAATGCGCGGCAGGTCCCAGTAGTGATTGAAATTAAGGATGGCTTCCATCTGCCGCTTCGCCACGAAGCTCGGCGTTGGATACTCCAACTCACGGCGCATCTGTTGCTCCACGGCGGCTGCGTGCGTTGCCAGATATTCGGGGGAGTAGGTCACCGGCCATGCCTGCCGCGCTGCCTCCTCGGGTGTCTGGCCGTCCTGCACCAGCAGGCGTTTGAATACGGAGTAAGAGGCGGGTTCGGACCAGATGCCCCCGCAGAACGTGGCGAACAGAATCAACTGGCCGATACGGTCGGCATGCCGGATGGCGACTTCCTGTGCAATTGCACCACCCATGGAATAGCCGAGCAGGTGTACGCGCGCGATGTCCAGATCGTCCAGCAGCGCGACAACGTCCTTCGCCAGACTAGCAAAATCGTATCCGTCTATCGGCTTGTCGCTACGGCCTGTGCCGCGGTTGTCGAACGATATCACTGTGCAGCGTGTCGCCAGGCTGGAGATAAACGAGGGTGGCCAGGCGAATCCGCTCAGTCGATATCCATTGATCAGGCAAAGTGATGGGCCGCTTCCTGCGATGTCGTAGTAGAGCGTGACGCCGGATTTGGTCGAATACGGCATCAGCGGCGCTTTTTCGGCAGGTCGTGCCGTTCTACAAACGACGCCACGGCCGGCGCGAACAGCGCCTGTGATCGTCCGCCGACGAACACGCCGACATGCCCGCCGGGCAAGGCCAGCTCGGTGTAATCGGAACTGCCCAGCTTCCCGGCGAGAGCGCGCGACGTTGCCGGCGGAATGATATGATCGTCGCTGGCATAGACGTTCAGCACCGGCATTCCGATATTGCTGAGATCCACCGGTCGGCCACCAAGTGTCCATTCATTGCGGACCAGCTTGTTCTGCTGGTACAGATCCTTCACCCACTGCTTCGCCGCCTCGCCCGGATGATCGGGCCGATCGGCGATCCACTTTTCCATACGCAGCCAGTTCATCAGCCGCTGTTCGTCGTCCGCGATCTCGAGCAGGTCAAGGTTGTACTTCAGCAGGCTGCGCATCGGCGACATCTGGTTGAAGATCGCGCCCATGAACTCGCCGGGCAAATTACCGTTGGCGTCGATCAGCCGGTCCACGTCCTCGGGTGAGATGCTGCGCGTCCATATGTTGATGAAACCATGGCCGAGCCGGTTCTCGACCGTGTCGGCGTGAAAATCGATCGGCGTGATGGTGAGTGTCAGCGTGTTCAGGCACTGAGGCTCAAGCGCAGCGAAGGCAGTCGTGAACACGCCGCCCTCGCACACGCCGAGCAGGTTGATCCTGGGCACGCCGGCGCGGTCGGCGATTTCGGCCACGCAGCCGTCGAGGTAACCAAGGATATAATCGTCGAGGGTGAGGTAGCGGTCAGCGCGTGAAGGATTGCCCCAATCAACCACGTAAAGATCAAGCCCCAGGTTCAGCAGATTGCGTACCAGCGAGCGATCTTTCTGCAGGTCCGTCATCGTCCAGCGGCCGACGAGGCCGTAGCAGATCAGCATAGGCACGGCGATCCGCTGCTCGGCCAATGGGCGAAAGTGGTACAGACTGACCTTGTCCTGGCGCCAGACCAGGTCCTTCGGCGTGGTCGCGATCTGCACGTCGGCATCGCGTATGTTTTGCAGCAATTGGCTGCCGGTCAGCATCTTGGTACCGAGTTCAGCCGCATCGGACAGCACGGTCGCAGGATTCTGTCGGGCGTCCGTCATGTCGAGATCTTCCCCCGCCTGGCGCCTTTTCGACGGTCGCGCTGTGACGTCCGCCGCTTGGGCGCATCAGCAGAAACCATTTGGGGCGCCGGCTTCCGCTGTTCCCGCTGCATGGTGCGGAGTTCGCGTCGAAGTTCAGTCAGTGTACGATGCACATCGTCCAGTTCGGTGCGCGTCGGGAACCCGTATTGTTTGCCGAAATGCTCGACCAACTCCTGCTGTGCCACCCGCAACTCGGTCGTGGCGCGGATCAACGCTGCCTGGGTCTCGAGAAACGGCTCGGATCGCTGCGCCTCAAGCAGTTGCCGGTTGGCGGTGTCGGTCCAAAGGTTCAGCGCAGCCTTCGCGTCCAGGGTTTGGGTGTTCCGAGCAGCGAGTTGCCCCGAAAACTGCCGCGCCGCCTGCAGCCACGCTTCCAGCACCACAGCATTGTGCTCGAGACTGCGGCGACGCAGATTCATCCACGCCTGCAGCACGCCGGTATAGCGCCGCTCGATCTCCCAGAGGTCGGCAAAGCGCGGCCCCTCGGCCATGCGACCGAGCACGTCGTCCAGGCCTCCCGTGGCGCCGGTCCAGTTGCGCGGATCCACCATTTTGCGGAACGTGGCGCCGACGACCCCGTCACCCCCCCCGATCGAAGGGATCGTCGTGGCCAGCTTGCTGCACGCCGATGTGGCGGCCGACCACAGTCCGACCACAGACTTCGTGGCACGCGCCAGGTCCTCGGCTGCGGGGGAGAGATTGTCCGGCATCGACGGCATCTTCGGGACCTTACTGGACGCGGCGGCCTGCATGCCCTCGGTGAGCGCCTTGCCAACCCGCTCCTGCGCCTGCAGCAAGGCGCGGCCCTGCGCGGACCAGAAGTCGGTGACTGCCTTCGAGTAATCGAGTGGGCTCATCATCAGTATTCGATCGTCGCCACTTTGCGCAATTCCTCCGGCGTGCTGGTGCCGAAGCCGAAGAATTCCAGATAGGCAGGGATCATCTCGAACAACATGTCGGTGCCGACCTGAACAGTGCAGCCCTTGTCCCGCGCCGCGCGAAGCAGGGGCGTATACTCCTCCTTCATCACCACTTCACCCACAAATGTGGTCGGCGCGACCTTGGCGATATCGAGCGGCATGGGATCCCCGGGCTTCATGCCGAGCGGCGTGGCATTCACCACGATGTCATAACCAGCGGGATCGTTCGAGCCGGCGACGACCTTTAGCGAGGGATAATATTGCCGTAGCCGATCAGCCAGCGCCTCGGCCGAGGCAGTGATCGGATCGTATAATCCAATCGCCGATAACTCGGCCGCTGCCAAAGATGCCGCGATCGCAGAGCCGACACCGCCGCAGCCGATGACGAGGGCGCGAGCGCCGGCAATTCGTTTGCCTTTGCGCTCAACACCTCGGACAAAGCCCGCTCCATCGAACATGTCGCCCACCAGCGTGCCGTCCGGCCGACGCAGGATCGCGTTGCAGGCGCCGGCGATCTTCGCAGTCGTCGTCATCTCGTCGACAAGTTGCGTCGTCGTGACCTTGTGCGGCATCGTGACGAGGGCTCCGTGCACGTTCGTTGTACTGAACAGTGCCTTCAGCAACGACGGGTATTGCGGTGGCTGCACTCCCACGGGCACGACCACAGCATTGATGCCCTTCATCTCGAACCAGGGATTGTAGATCATCGGCGCCTTGAAGGACTCGGTGGGATAGCCGAGGTGGACAATCAGTCTGGTCCTGCCGGTAATCATGGCTTCACTCCCAGTGCGGTCTGCGTCACCCACCCAATCAGACATCGAAGAACACGGTTTCCTGTTCGCCCTGGAGATGGATGTCGAAGACATAGACGATCGCACCGTCCCGTTGCTCCCGCCGTGCCAGCAGGGTCTGCCGCCGGACGGCGGGTTCGATCATGCGCAGCACAGGGTCCTGTTCGTTCAGTGCGGTTTCGTCCACGAAGTACATACGCGTGGCGAGTCCGATGTTGATACCGCGCGCCACGAGCCAGATATTGACGTGTGGCGCCATCGGTTTATAGCCGCGCCGTCCCACGACAGGACCAGGCTTTATGGTGTCGAACCGGTAGAGGCCGGTGTCAAATGCAGTACCGGTGCGCCCCCAGCCGCGGAACTCGGGATCGAGCGGCTTGTCCATTTGCCGGTCGGCCGGATGATTGTAGCGACCGGCCGCATTTGCCTGCCACAGCTCGACCAGAACATCGCGGCATGGCGCCCCGAGCGCATCGAGCACCCGGCCTTCGATGCGGATGCGCTCGCCTGGCGTACTGCGCCCGGCGATGACATTGCCGAGCGGGTTCTCGAAGATTTCGAATCCGGCCTGCTGCGGGATCAGTCCGATGTGGACATACGGCCCTGCCGTCTGCGATGGCGTCTCCGGTAGGTAGTCGAGCTTGCCGATCATGGCGTCAGTTCCCCTGCAGCTTGTTCTCGAACACCGTCGAGCGCGCGCCACGCAGGACGATATCGAAGCGATAGGCGAGGCTGTCGATCGGGATCGCGGCGTTCAGGTCGAGTGGGGCGACGAGGCGTTGCCGGGCTGCGGGATCGGGGATGGTGCCGAGGATAGAGTCCATCGGGATGAGCGGATCGCCCTCGAAGTACATTTGAGTGATAAGCCGCTGCGCAAAGCCCGAACCGAATACAGAGAAATGGATATGTGCGGGACGCCAGGAATTGACGTGGTTGCGGAACGGATACGCGCCAGGCTTTACCGTACGGAAGGCATAGTAGCCATCGTGATCGGTCATCATCCGGCCGCAGCCGCCAAAATTGGGATCGATCGGCGCCAGGTAGGTGTCGTTCCGGTGGCGGTACCGCCCGCCGGCGTTGGCCTGCCATACCTCCACCAACGTGTTCGGCACACCGCGGCCATTCCCGTCGAGCACGCGACCATGCACGATGGTCCGTTCGCCGATCGGCTCGCCTGTCTTCGCGTAATTCAGGATCAGGTCGTGATCCAGCGGTCCCAGCTCACTCGGCGTGAACGATGGGCCGCTCACCTCCGAAAGCGAATTCTGCAGCGACCACAACGGCAGCCTTGGGGAACGCAGGACGCTGGTCTTGTAGTCCGGCGTCAGTGCCGGCGGATGCTGCGTACGATCGCGCTGGATGAACTCATTCTGCGGCACCATCGTCAGGCCTCCTGGTCATAGAAAGTATGTCGTGAAAAGATCGAGGGCACTCATGTCACGTCCTCGCTTCATCGATGAGCCTGGCGATGCGATGCAAGGCGAGCAGATAGCCTTGCGTACCGAATCCGGCGATCACTCCGTCGGCTCGGCTGGAGACGTACGAATGGTGACGGAATTCTTCCCGCTTGTGCACGTTGGAGATGTGGATTTCGATCACTGGCGCATCGAAGGAGTTCAAGGCATCAAGGATCGCTACCGAGGTATGAGTGAACGCAGCAGGGTTGATGACGATGCCGCCCGCCGTCTCACGGGCCTCGTGGATCCAATCGATTATCTCATATTCCCGGTTACTCTGGCGGAAGCGCAACTCAAGGTTCAGTTCCGTCGCCAGTGCCAGACAGGCGCGTTCCACATCTGCCAGTGTTTCATGGCCATAGATATGTGGCTGACGCTTCCCCAGCAGATTGAGGTTCGGTCCGTTCAGAACATAGACGAGGCGGCTCATCGGCAGGTTCCTTCTGGCGTCTGAACACGGTCACCGTGGATATCGGAAGGACCCTGGCTGACGCCACCACTCATGCCGGTGCGCTCGCCGATGTGCCAGATGCCAACCCCGCCCGCATTCTGTCGTAATCCTCCTTGTCGACGGGAACCGCGCCGGCGTTTCCGAGATCATTGAGGTGAATGCGATAGGTTTCCCGGGCGCTCAAGGCGGCCAGCGCCGAGATGATCGTCACGCCGAAGGTGATCGCCCCGATGGTCAGTGGAATGTTGCTGGAGCCTGGCGGCGCCACTGCTGCGAACAGCGCCGGAAGCAGCGCCGTAATAGTTGTCCCGATATTTTGCGCGATGGACATTGCCGTGACCCGCGTGCTCGTGGGGAACAGCTCGGGATAGAAGCTCGGGAAGATCGCGTTGTAACCCTGATAGATGACGCCCCACATGAGCAGCGACATCAGGATCGCCAGAGGCACGTTGGCAATGCTGATCGCGTAGAGATAGCCAAAGGACAGAAGTCCCGAACAGAGGGCACCAACAACGATGGGAGGGCGGCGGCCTATCCCGTCAGACAGGCGGCCGACCAGGGGAATGACGATCACAGCCAGGATGTTGCCCAGCACCGGTATCCACAGATAGACCGCACTTGAAAAGCGGATGCCATACGCTGCCTGCACCGCGTAGGCGCCCCCGAAAATGGTGGCGACGACCGGGATGACATTCATCAGCGCCATGCAGACGACCCGGATCATGTCTGGCCAATGATACTTGAAAGCCTCTAGTATCGGTGTCTTGGGCACCACCCGATGTGCGCCCTCCTCAGCGAAGGCAGGAGTCTCGTCGACCTCGCGGCGAATGATGTAGCCGGCGATGATCACAATGACGCTGAGCAGGAACGGCACGCGCCATCCCCAGGAATTGAATGAGGCCTGCGGCAGGTAGTAGGCCATGGGCAGAAATACAGCGGCCGCAAGGATCTGTCCGGCCTGCACGCCCTGAAGCGAGAAGCTGGCGTAATAGCCACGCCGCCCGAACGGCGCGTGCTCGAGGATCATCGAGCTGGCACCGGAAATCTCCCCGGCGACCGCGAAGCCCTGGATGAGGCGCAGAGCGACGAGGAGGACCGGCGCAAGTGTGCCGACCTGCTGGTAGGTCGGTAGCACACCGACTGCCATCGTTGAGATGCCCATCAGAAACATGCACACCAACAGCACGGTTTTACGGCCGTGGGTATCGCCCCAGTGACCCAGGAAGAAGGCACCAATCGGTCGCGCGATGTAGCCGACGCCATAGGTCGCCAGGGACGCGACGATTGCGACCGTGGGATTGCCTGACGGGAAGAAGATCTGCGGAAAGACCAGCGCGGCAGCCGAGGCATAGATGAAGAAGTCATAGTATTCGAGCGCGGATCCGATCCAGCCACTGGCGGCGGCCTTTCGTGTTTGATGCACGCCGTGCGGCTCGTGTTCGGTGAGAGTGGTCATTGAGGCTCCTCCCGCGCTATTTGGTGGCAGAAAGCGCTTCCACCGGGCATCTGCAGACTCCCAACCAACTTTGCCTGCAACAGGCCGAAGCTTTCCACGAAATAGAGCATGCCAACTCAATCGGCCACGTGTCGAGTCGTCTTTGGCACGGCCGCGGTCTATACGGCACCATGGTGGGTGCCAAGTAATGCTTGCTGCCGTTGCGCACTCGAAAGCGACTGTTTGCTTCCAGCCAAGTGCCGTCATTTTGCGACCATGTTGGTCGCTTGGCCGTAACGGATCATTTCTCGGAAGCGGATAGAAACGCTAGCGCCGTTTCTCGCGGCCGTGAATGCAAAGCGGCCACCCAGTCGATTGAATGAGCGACACCCACGCGTAGCAGCAGCCATTCATCGCATCGGCTCAATTGGACCCAATCAACCCCCACCTCGGCAAGCGCCTCTGGCCAACTCTCCGACTCTTGCGGCTTTTACGTCGACGCGAGATTATCATCTCCGGTTGGATGAAGCGTATGCGCCCGGTGCGTTGAACAATGGAGTGGTGCTACCGATGTCAGCGACACTTTCTCCGACCGGCAACGGGCGGCCGACGCAACTGATCGACCTGGCGTTGCAAGGTGGCGGCTCACACGGCGCTTTCACCTGGGGTGTGCTGGACCGGCTGCTCGAGGAACCTTGGCTCCAGATCGAGGCCATTTCCGGCACCTCGGCCGGTGCGATGAATGCCGTTGTTATGGTCGACGGCCACGCCAAGGGCGACAGCGCGGGCGGCCGTGAGGCGCTGGAAGCCTTCTGGCGGAGCGTTTCCAAAGCCGCCTTGTTCAGCCCGATGCAGCGCAGCCCTATCGACAGATTGCTAGGCCGTTGGACGCTCGATCACTCGCCTGCGTACATTGCTCTTGATCTCCTGGGGCGCATTTTCTCGCCGTATGATCTCAGCTTTGGCCAACCGAACCCTCTGACCAAAATGCTGCACGACGCGGTCGATTTCACACGCCTCGCCACTGCCCCTATCAAGCTCTTCATTACGGCAACAAACGTCCGAACGGGGCGGCCGCGCGTGTTCCGCAACGCCGAACTGACGCCGGAGGTGCTGCTTGCTTCGGCCTGCTTGCCGACCATGTTCCAGGCGGTGGAGATCGACGGTGACGCCTATTGGGACGGCGGCTATTCGGGTAATCCGACAATGACGCCTTTGGTGCGGGAATGCGTGTCGGACGACACAATCCTAGTCGCCATTAATCCAGTCGAGCGCCCAGGGATCCCGCGTTCGGCCCGTGACATCCTCAACCGCCTGAACGAGGTATCGTTCAACGCCGTACTGCTCAAGGAGCTACGGATGATCGCTCTGCTGCGGCAGGTCGCGGATGCTGGCAATACCGAGGGCGCGCAATGGGCGGGCATGCGCATCCACATGATCAGGAGCGAGATGATGACTGATCTCGGCTCCTCGTCCAAGGTCAACGCCGAATGGGCGTTT
>Ga0210395_10002620_pt1 | contig 13947 bp, 12 predicted proteins | sample IncBWH4OmetaG_FD_150861 | JGI IMG/M metagenome (GOLD analysis project Ga0210395, IMG submission 150861) | Forest soil microbial communities from Barre Woods Harvard Forest LTER site, Petersham, Massachusetts, United States - Inc-BW-H-4-O ... | reverse complement strand
TCGCCGGACTCTTCCGGAACAAGGATATACATCTGTGTTAATGATTCGACTGTCGCGCATGGGTGCGCGCAAGCAACCGCATTACCGCATTGTGGTCATCGAAAAGGCGCGTGCGCGCAACGGCCGGCCGGTGGAAGTTGTAGGGACGTACAACCCTCGAACCAACCCCGCCAGCGTCGAGTTCAAGCGCGACCGCGTGGATTATTGGATGTCGAAGGGCGCGCAAATGTCAGAGCGGGTAGGCAAGCTCTACTCCAAGCCGCCAGCGGCTCCGGCAGTTCCTGCGGCATAAGCGAATACCATGACTGAACCCACCGGAGATGTGCGCGCTCTCATCGAGCGGATTGCGAAGTGGATCGTCGACGCTCCCGATCAGGTCTTCGTCGACCACCTCGATGACGACGTGATCGAACTGGAGGTCGCGGAAGCTGACGTGGGCAAAGTCATAGGCCGGCAGGGGCGCAACGTTCGTGCCCTGCGCACACTTCTGAGCGCTGCGGGAGTGCGCGCACGCAAGCACTACACGCTCGACGTCATCGACTAGAGGCCGGCGGAGGGCAGCGCCAGGGCAGGGAACCGGACCATTCGCGATCCTGAAACAAGTGGTGAGTTCATTACGCTGGCCCGCGTGGTGAAAACGCAGGGCCGCCGCGGCGAAGTCGCGGCTCAGATTCTCAGTGACGTGCCTGATCGATTCGCCGCAGGCATGAAGTTGCTGGCGCTGCCGCGGGAGTCGAAGGCAGGCCGGCGCGAACTGAGGCTGGAAGAGTTCTGGCCGCACAAAGAGTTCCTGGTGCTGAAGTTCGCGGGGGTGGATTCGATCTCCGAGGCGGAGACGCTGGTCGGAAGCGAATTGCAGGTGCCACGCAGCCAGCGTTCGAAGCTGCAAGCGGGCTGGAATTACGTCAGCGACCTGATCGGTTCTGCTGTGCTTGACCACGGACGCGAGATCGGGCGCATCGAGGATGTTCAGTTCGGGGCGGGCGAAGCGCCTTTGTTGATGGTGCGCGACGCAGGGGGCCGACTGGCGGAAATCCCGTTTGCTGAGGCCTATCTCGACGGCGTGGACGTGGAGCGGAGGCAGGTGCGCATGAAGTTGCCCGAAGGCCTGCTGGAAGTTAATGCTCCGCTGACGGCGGAAGAGAAACGGGAACAGGCGCAGGGAGTTAGAAAAAGGGACTAAACACAGGGAACACCGAGGATCACAGGGTAAAACCTCTGTGTAACCCAGTGCCGTCTGGGTTAAAGGTTTTGATCTGCGATGAAGGCCGACATTGTTACCATTTTTCCGGACTTCTTTCGCGGGCCGTTGGAATACGGCATCACGCGCCGGGCTCAGGAAATGGGGCTCGCGGAAATCAAGGTCCACGATTTGCGGGAGTTTACCCGCGATCGTTACCGCACCGTAGATGACCGGCCTTTTGGGGGCGGCGAAGGCATGGTGCTGAAGCCGGAACCGCTGTTTGAATGTTTGGAGTCGATGGGCGTTGCACGGCGCGAAGAGCGGCTCGCAGGAGACGTGAAGCAGTCGGTAATTTTGCTCTCCGCGCAAGGGCAGCGGTTTACGCAGAAAGTCGCGGCGGAGTTGGCTTTGCTCGAGCGCATCGTTTTAGTCTGCGGGCGGTACGAGGGTGTGGATGAGCGGGTTACCGACTTTCTCGCCGATCGGGAGGTTTCCATCGGCGATTACGTTCTCAGCGGCGGCGAGATGGCTGCTGCCGTGATTGTAGAAGCGGTAATGCGATTGCTTCCAGGCGCAGTAGGGAACGAAAGGTCAACCCAGCAGGAGTCATTCACCGTCGACTCGAAAGCGGTTGATTCGAAGAAAGGCTCGGACGGTGCGGATTCGACTTGCGGGTCGAACGGATTGCTCGATTATCCGCACTATACGCGCCCCGCGGAGTTTCGCGGGATCAAGGTTCCGGAAGAGTTGATGTCCGGCAACCACGAAGAAATTCGCAAGTGGCGTCGGCAGAGGGCGCTGGAAAAGACATTGCGCAACCGTCCTGACCTGCTGGAAGGCGCTGTGTTGAGCGAAGAAGACAAGAAGTTTCTGACACGGATCAGGCGAGACGGGATCGGAAAAGATCGCGGCTGACTTTGAGGGATCAAGATTTCAGAATTCAGAAGGACTAACCATCATGTCGAACTTAATTATCGAAAAACTGCTGGCGAAAACCCAACGCACCGACATTCCGGCGTTCCACCCGGGCGATACCGTCCGCGTTCACGTGAAGATCAAAGAAGGCGACAAAGAACGCCTGCAGGCCTTTGAAGGCGTGGTGATCAAGCGCGACAACGGGCCACAGGCCAGCTTCACGGTGCGCAAGATCAGCTTCGGACAGGGCGTGGAACGCATTTTCCCGGTCCACTCCAAAGTGATCGACAAGGTGGATCTGCTGCGGTCGTCCAAAGTACGCCGCGCCAAGCTGTATTATCTGCGCGGCCTCAAGGGCAAAGCGGCGCGGCTGCGCGACGTCGAAAGACCGAGCTAACCTGGTTCTCGGATGGCGGTTCTCGGGTCGCCTCTGATCCGCCAGCTTTTCGCGCTTGCAGGAATGGGCGTCGCCAAGTGAAGATGGTGGGGCGTCCTCAATTCCACAATGTCAAGCCCTGCGAAGGCTTCCGTCGAGTTCACGCTTTCTCCTTCGGCAGCCAAGCTGCGCCTGCTCAAGAAACTGCGCTGCACGCTGCGCTATGAAAAAAAAGCCTGGGAGTCAGGCGCTGCGCTGGTGGCCGGCGTGGACGAGGTAGGACGCGGGTCGCTGTTCGGCCCGGTGGTTGCCGCGGCCGTGATTCTCGAACGCAGCTACCGCATTCGCGGCCTGCGCGATTCCAAACTGCTGTTGCCGGAGCGCCGCGAACAGCTCGCGCCGCGCATTCGTGAACATGCCATTGCATGGGCGGTTGCGGCGGTGGACGCCGCGCGCATCGACCAGATCAACATCTACCAGGCGTCGCGCGTCGCCATGCGCGAGGCGGTGATGCGCCTTCAACCTGCTGCGGACCATCTTCTGGTCGATGCGGTTTGCCTGGATTGTTCGCTTCCGCAAAAGGCCATCATTCATGGGGACGCGCTTTCGGCTTCCATCGCGGCGGCTTCGATTCTCGCCAAGGTCGAGCGCGACCGTATGATGTGCGAGTGGGATGCGGTGTTCCCCGAGTACGGCCTCGCCTCGCACAAAGGCTACAGCACGCCGCAGCATCTTGCGGCCTTGGAGCGATATGGTCCGACGCCTCTGCATCGGCAGTCGTTCGCTCCGGTTTGGAGTAGTCCGGTGGAGCAGGTGGTTTTCGAGTTCGACTGACATAGGCTGCACAAGTTTGGGTGGCGATTTTCGCTTGACACCTATCTCCTCTCGATTAATCTTTCCTGATGAATCCAACACTCAAGGCAGTTCTCTGGGCCGTCCTCTGGTTCGTTCTGGGTCACCTCAGTTGCGCGGTCATGCACCACTGGCATCACCACATGGCGAGATAGCTTCGGTTTTCATGGTCGGTCGGGGCTGTGGAGTACAGCTCCGGGCCAGCGTGGTTGTGGAGTCGAGCTATTGGCAGACTCGGCTCAATAATGGGGAGGCGCGGGCTGAGACCGCAATAGGTTCTAGTCGTCCTTCTTCTATCAGCTGCGGTGTGATCGATGAGTAAGATCTTCAAAGCGCTCGGCCTCACCGTCGGCATTGCGGCCGGGGTGGTCTTGCTTCTCCTCGGAATACTCATGAGTGATTGGGGCGGATCGTCGGACTCCGTTATTGCACAGGCGGGCTCTCCCGACAACCAATTTGTAGCCGAAATTCATGTGCTGACCACCGGCATGCATGGAGGCCCGGACAAGCTCTATGTCACTCTGAGACGGAACGGGCTTCCAGTCGGCGAGAAGATCTATGAGCGAACCTATGAATGCGATGACTTCAGAGCCTTCCACCTTCGGTGGAACAGCGCTCATGAACTGACGATAACCTACGGCGACTGTAACGCGGAGCGCGAGCGAGCCAAGGGCATCTACCGAGAGTTTAACTATAGACAGCAAAATACAATCTGGTAGAGCGACAGTACCTGGGAAGACGTAAAGATTAACTACCAGGACAGCAAGATTATTGCGCTCCACTGAACTTCGCAGGTTTGGAATCTCTACGACCACGCCCCCAGCCATCCAAATTACTTTCCCGCGTCGGCTGTCTCGCCGTTCAAGCTGGAGTTAAGTTGGTTCACGAGTTTCGTGTTGTTGATCAGTGCCTGGCGCAGAATTTCTGCTTGCTGTTTGGCGGTCGGCCAATCCTGTTTTTCGACTGCTTCGGTTAGTCCCGGCAGCTCCAGATGAGCGTAGGTGAAGCGGGCGCCGTAGAGAATGTGTTTGAACCACGGCCTGCCGGGGATGCCGTCGGGATTGAGCCAGTTGCGCTCGACCTGCATGGTGCCGTGGTTGATGCTCTCGGCTAGTTTGGGGTCGATTGCGCCGGACGCCAGCGCGTGTTTTGCAGATTCATCGAGTCGCTTGCCGGCGGCTTCGAAGTCGTCGATGGCATCGAGGACGGGTTTAAGGTCCAGTTGGCTGGTGTCATTTCTGGTCGCCATGCCCTTCGTCAATTCATTTACGAACTGGCGGATGTTGCTGGCGTAGCTGGCGAAATCGAAGGGGAGCAAGTCAGCGTTGGCGAGGCGCAGCGCGAGCACGCCCCACAATTGCGACATCAGAGTGTGATAACGGTAGCCGGGATCGCCGAAGTGGTTCATCCAGAAAAAGTCGTCGTAGGCAGAATGGTAGACGCCGTAGGGTCCATCGAACTGCAGGCCGAGCACGGGCATCCCTACAAAGTTTAGGAACACGGTGTGGTCGGAGCCGCTGCCGATGCGAGTGTCGGCCAGATTTGAATCAGTAACGTTGAGATCGGTGACTTCTGATTGCTTAGTTTCGCTCCGCTCGCGTGTGGATGATTGTTTCCACGCTTCGTAAAGCGTCTTGCCCGAAGGGTCTCTCAGCGTGCGGCTGGTCTCGACCAGCATGGGCGCGAGCGACGCCACTGCCTGGCCGTGGAAGTTGGGTCCTGAGGTTGAGGAATCGACGTTGATGTAGGCGACTGCTTTCTTGCGCAGTTCGTCGGCAAATTGTTCTCCCCACTCGGTTGAGCCGGTGAGGCCAACCTCTTCTCCATCCCAGCTGCAGAAGACAAGGGTGCGACGCGGACGTGTTCCGGCTTTCGCCAACTTTCCCAGGGCGCGGGTCAGTTCCATCATTGACGCGGTGCCGCTGCTGGGGTCGACCCCGCCGAAGACCCAGGCATCGCGGTGGTTGCCCAGCACGATCCATTCATCAGGCAACTGCGCGCCCCGAATGCGGCCCTCGACCACGTAATAGGGCTGAGTAGAGTTATCCATCTCGATCTTCACGTGCACGCGCACGCGCTCGCCTCCGAGGTGATATTTGATCGGCAGTCCACCCTGCCAATCGTCGGGGGCGACGGGGCCGTCCATGTGTGCGAGCAACGGTTTCGCGTCGTGCCAGGAAAGCGGCAGCGCCAGGATCTTGGGAATCGAAACTGCTTGCTCGACCGGAATTCGTTTGGCGCCGGGCACCGAGGCCCATCCCGGAGTAAGCGGGTCGCCCGGCACCATGAAGTCGTAAGTGATGGCGCCGCGCTGAATGTGATACTCCGGGCCCCATGGGCCTTTGGGGACGACTTGCCCTTTCTTGTATCCGTCTTCCGCGGGATCGCTGTAGATGAGAATCGCGGCCGCGCCTTCGCGTTCCGCCGTGAGCGCTTTGAAGCCGCGATAGCTGTAGGGATTCGAGTAGCGGACGAGAACAACTTTCCCTTTGACGTCGATGCCCTGCTTGCGCAGAAGTTCGTAATCTTCGGGATTGCCGCTGTGAGCGTAGACGAGCGGGGCAGTCACCTCGCCGGACGCGGACATGCCGCTCCACGCCGAACTTATGCTTTTGTTCTTCATGTCCGGATCGCCGGGTACGGGCAACTCACGCAGGCCGGCACGGTAATGCACGGGTGCGGTCATTTCCAGAAAGGTGCTCTTTGGATTGCTGCCGTAGACGTCGTAGCGGCGGATGATGACGTCTTCCAAGCCTTCGTTGCGCCATTCGTCGGCGATGTAGCGAGCCAGTTCGTTGTTACGAGCGGAGCCGGCAACGTGCGGCTCGGCCGTGAAGATGTGATGCTGTCGGCGCTCCTCATCCGGAGAAGGGATCGCCTTGAATTTGCTTTCGATCTCAGTCTCGTGAGCGGCGGCAGAGGGAGTAAAGCCCATGATCGGCGTTGCCTGGGAGTTGGCTAATCGTGGTGAGTGGAGTGCGAATGCCAGAAGACAGACGGACAACATAAGCCGGCGCATGCTCATGATCGGCATCTCCTCACTCGACTAGATCAAGTCTTTAACACAGGGGACACTGGGGTCCACGGGGTAAAGCTTTTACTGAACCGTAAGAACTACTGTGCTTTGTAGATCTCCGACAACAAGTCCGGCTTCGATCCGTCGCGCACCAGGTGAGGGTAGCGTTCACCGCCATGGTAATCGAGCGCGTAGGTCTTGAAGTAGTCTGTGTTCTCGACCAGGAGTTCGAGGGGCGCAGTGCTGGTCTTGCCCGCCCTGAGCGCGTCGCGGAGCACTTCCGCCGAGTAGTGGCGGCCATTTACCGCGATCAGCTTCATGCCGGGGCCGATTCCGGCCACCGCCGCGGGCATGCCCTCGATGGTGTCGGTGATGGTGCCATCTTCGCGCAGGTCAATCCCGATCGAATACGCTACGTCGATCGAGCGCCCTCCGCCCTCACTCCCGCGATCCATTCCGGAAGGAGATTCGTCATAGACCACTTTCCATCCGCTGCCTTCAATGCCGCCGAGTGGGGCGCCGGGTCCGTGATTTGTAAGCCGTTCGGTCCAGAAGCCGCGCCAGTCGTAGGATACGACCTGATTCAGAGCATTGACGACATCGTCGAAGGTGTAAGTCTTTACCATGGGCCCCGTGCTGGGAGCGCCGTGGAAGAGCTTGCAGAAGTCGTCCAAAGATTTCTTTCCCTTGCTTTGCTGGCGGATGATGACGTCGGCCCACAACCAGTCTAAAGTGCCTTCGTCGTAGAAATCGGTTGAGCGCCGCCAGGACTCCCAGGCTTGGGGAGAGAAATAAAGCTCCGGGGCGGCATCGGCGGTGTCTTGCAGATTACGCCATTCGCGGCCGGGTGTGTGGTCGAGAGCTGCAGCGGTCATGGACAAATCGTCCCGCGCCTGTTCCGGAGTGAGCAGTCCGCTGCGGGCAGTCAGCACGGTGCCAAGGTAATTCGTCAGACCTTCGTAGACCCACAAGAGATCGTCCTGCATCGGTTGTTCATAGTCAGGCGTGGCCAGGTCGGCGGGCCTGCGGTATTTTCCATTCCATGAATGCACGTACTCGTGGGGGAGCAGGCCGGCTTCCATTTTGCGCATGCCTTCATCGACCAAGCCGCGCTCATCAACCCGGCTGTCGTCGGATTCGTGGTGCTCCAGCCCGAAGTGAGCGACGTGATCGCTCAGGCTGAACAGAAAGTGGTAGTCGCGATAGTGATGCGCGCCGAAAAGCTTGTTCGTCTGTTCGACCAGATTCTTGTAGTGGTCCCAGACTTCCTGCGGAGGTTCAAGAGCGGCGGCGCTGTCGGCGGCAACGTCCATCTCGACAAGCGGGTCGTCAGCCAGCTTGACGACCTTGAGGAATTCGCCGGTGATGACCGGCGAATCGACCAGCGTGGTCAGGGAAGTCGGCTGAAAAATGATCTGCGTATCGCCATTCTGTCCGGTGAGCGACGTCGATGCGACGGGCAACGGCGTGCCATATTTCCAACCTGCGGGGACTTTAAGAGTGGCCACGTAGGTGAGATCGTCTGACTTCCAGCCCTTCGGGTAAAGCAGGACCTGATTCCAACTGATCACGGCCATTTTGTCAGTGGCGGAGGAACCTGCGGAAAAGCCCCCTTCGAAAGTCGCGGGAGAAAGAAAATCCAGCTCCGCGTTTACTTCATTCTCGCCAGCAGGGATTTCGACGTGAATGGTAAAGCCGTCGAGCAGATCGCGCCGCCATTTCAGAGTCTTGCCGCCGGCCGTGAATTTGAGCCCGGCCAGGTCGATCACGGGGCCGTCGGGAGCGTGCTCGCCAGGAATCCACTTTGGGTAATAGAGTGTGAGGTCTCCCGCGCTGGCGGGGATCTTCAGCTTAGCGTGGAAGATTTTGCGGGGCGTCGAAGTGGCGTCCACGAAGAGGGTGATGGTTGGCGGCGTGGCTGACCAGCTGGCAAGTGAGAAGAGCAGAACACAGACTACTCCCAAGATTCTTGAGAGTTTCATTTATTAGGCCCCCATTTGTTCGATGAACTGGATCGCACTCGCTGCAGAATTTTAGATTCTAGCAGGGAGCGGGAGAGCGGTACAGCGACGGTCATACAAGAGTGCACCGGCGCTGCTATCATCTCCACGATGTCGCGGCGCGGGAAATTCATCACGTTCGAAGGGCTGGACGGAACCGGCAAAAGCACGCAACTGCGCAAGCTGGCAGCCGCGCTGCGCGGGGCGGGGCATAAGGTGATAGAAACACGCGAGCCGGGGGGAACGCCGACGGGCGAGAAGATTCGCAGGGTTTTGCTGGACTCGGCGACCGAGGGCTTGTCGCCGTTCGCGGAAATGGCTTTGATGTTCGCCTCGCGGGCGCAGCACATTGCAGAAGTGATCCAGCCCGCGCTCGAGCACGGGCAGATTGTGCTTTGCGATCGCTTCACCGATTCCACGGAAGCTTACCAGGGCGGCGGCCGGAAGCTTGGGAGCGAAGCGGTGCTTGAGTTGCATCGCGTGCTTTGTGGAGATTTGCAGCCCGATATGACGATCCTGCTCGACTCTGATCCGGCGATGAGCGTGGGGCGGGCGCGGCGGCGCAACCGGCGGGCTTCGCATGGTGCCGGCAAGACTTCGCACAAACATCATTCTGACGAAAACCGCTTCGAGCAGCAGAGCCGAGCTTTCTTTGCGCGCGTGCGTGAAGGGTATCTGGCGATTGCGGCAAGAGAGCCGCAGCGCGTCGCGGTGGTGAATGCCAGCGGCACGCCGGCGCAGACGCATGGACGGATTTTGGACGTTGTGGGGCGGAAGTTGAAGTTGGGGAAGAGCCAATGACAACGGCACAGGTTGTGAGGGTCTGTTGACGCTGGTCCCAGGTCCATATCGCAGGATTGAGAAAGACAAAGGGCGCTCCCTAAAGGAAATCGGCGTCGCGGGAGTTGCCTTCACACGGGAGGACGTTCTTGAGGCACTGAACTGCCTGAAGGGGAGCCAAGCTGGGGTTCTGGGAGGGGACGTGCTGGAGGTCGTTCGTGGGAAACCCCGATACACCTACGATAGTTGGCATGTGGACAAGAAGCCCAATGAAGATGTGTCGGACTTTCTGAAAAGGAGTGTTGCCGAAACAGAGGAGTACGTCCGACGATATCCCGACCCCCAGGACGGCACGATACTTTACAGTCTGGTTGTGTCCGAGTTAGGTGTCATCTGATGGGCTTCGCTGATTTTCATGGCAACGCTGAAACTGTTCATCGCCTGCGGGACATGCTGGCGCGGAAGCGCTTTCCGCATGCGGTGATTCTTTCGGGAGCGCGGGGGTCGGGGAAATACACGCTGGCGCTGATGCTGGCGCAGGCGCTGAATTGTCTGGCGCCGACTGAGACCGATGGCCTCCCTGACTTCTGCGGGCAATGCGCGAACTGCCGCCGCATCGCCCAGGCTGCCGATCTTGGTGCCCGGTTTGCCGAGGCGGTGGAGACGCGTGAGGGCCTGCGCGACGCCGACAAGAAAGATACTCGGCTATTCGTGCAGACGCACCCAGATGTACTGATTATCCCGCCCGACCCTCCGCAGATGATGATCAAAGTGGATCAGGTTCGGCGGGTCATCGAGACCATCTACTACCGTCCGTCGGAAGCACGGGAGCGCGTGTACATCTTTACCGACTCGGCGTTCATGAAAGAAGCAGCGAATTCTCTGCTGAAGGTTCTGGAAGAACCTCCGGAGTTCGCTACGATCTTTCTGCTATCGGAGAATTCGGGTGAACTGCTTCCGACCATCCGATCGCGATCGATGATCTTTCCTCTGGCTGCTTTGCCGGTCGAGGAAGTAGAGCGCTACCTGGCCGAGCAGCGCCCGGAGTGGAAGGCGCCGCAGCGCGCTCTGGTTGCCAGACTGAGCGAAGGCGCTTTGGGACGGGCCCGCAGCTTCGATGTGGATGCGTATGTGACCGCCCGCGCGGACGCGCTGACCATTCTCAACTCGGCCCTGCTGGGAAGCGAACACACACAACTGTTCAAGATCACCGAATCCTACCGCGCCGGCGCCGAGGGGCGGGAGAAGACGGAACAGCTTCTCCGCACTCTTTACTCGCTGCTGCGCGATCTGATGTTTCTGAAGTCAGGGGCTCCGGAGTTGGTTCACAACACCGACATTCAGAGCCAGCTTACAAAACTGTCTGAGGCCGCTGACTTCGACTGGATCGCTGCGGCTTCTGACCGTCTGGCCGAAGTCGAGCGTGGCATGCGCCGCAACCTGCTGCGGTCGTTGTCGCTCGATGGCCTGAGCCTAGCCCTCGAGAGAGGGTAAGGAATCCAGATCAAAAAATTCACAGATCATCGAATTAAAATATCTGGAATCAATGGCTTGCGCGATTTCGATCCGTGCTGATCTGGCTAAAATCTTGAAAGCAAAAAACTTACCCGCAAAATATTACAAACACAGAACTTAGCGGTTGGTTGCTGGTCTAAGTGGTTTGCCTTCAGCAGCCTGGATTGCAAAATATTGCATTCAGGGGACTTATATCTCAATGCTATTTTGTTGTCAAAGATCAAATGGGTATAGAGATAGGGTCTCAGGTCTGAGATGGGGAGTCAAGAGAATTTGGTCGCTGAGCGAAGAATTCCCGGCTCTCGGTTAGCTCTATCCGGGTCTTCGTCATAACGGACTCCTGGTCGTGGTCAGAATCCCGCGCTTATGCAGAAAGCTGGAAAGTGCGGGCGAAACGCCTCATCAGGCAAAGAAAGTATTTCGGACCGGCGAGCTGGGTGCCGAGCGGCAGAGAAAGGCGGAGCGCCGAAACTTCAAAGAGATTGTTGGGGTAACGTCCCCCCATTTGCACTCATTGGTCCAGCGCGATTCGCTCTTGTTGGGGACGGCAGGTCCCTCCGCTTTGCTTTCCTTTCTCATCGGAGGAAGAAGGGCCGGTCGGGATGACGACTTCGTGGCAAGGCTGGGCCAGGTAACCATTACGTCTACCTAAGGTATTTATTTTCATTGTGTTGCTGAGATTACCTTTGGTGGTTCTACGCCCTTCAGATAGATTGCTCCGGCCCTTCTCAGCGCCTATAATTGTCATACTCTGGTTTAAGAATTCTCCTTCAGGTTCCGGGTAGCAGCAAGCGAGGGTGAAGCCTGTCTTCCCTCGTGCTGAGGTGGAATTAGGAACCCGGTTATGCGAAAGCACCTGCAAATCGCCCTGATGGCCAGCACCGTAGCCGCGACCTCTCTTTCTCTCACGTCACAACTCCGCGCCGAAGGCGGCGAGGGAGCTACTGAAAAGACCGTTACAACAACGAAAATCACCGCAACCGACGAGGCTGGCCGCAAGATCTATGTCAACGAGCCTGTCCCGGCCAGTCAAACCCGTCATGCGCAGGAGTCAGAAACGCCCCGGCGCAGCCTGATGTACTGGAGTTCGAAGGAGAATCGCTGGAAACCTGTGCCCGGACCGAATGCAGCGGCGATGCGAGCCGCGCGCTCGGCAGCGGCCGAAGTCAGCCAGTATCTGGGACATGACTCCACTCAGTCGGCGACTGCCAAGATTGTGAACGCGAATTTCCGCGGACCGATGGCAAGCCCAGGCGACATTGATAGCGCCATTGAGGCGGCTGCGGCACGGCATAATGTGGACCCGAATCTGGTACGCGCCGTGGTGAAAGTGGAATCGAACTTCAATCCCAACGCGGTTTCACGGAAAGGCGCGATGGGGCTGATGCAGTTGATGCCTTCGACGGCGCGCCAGTTGAAGGTGAGAAATCCGTTTGACCCGGAACAGAATGTGGACGCCGGCGTGCGCCACTTGAAGCAGCTTCTGGAAAGTTATGACGGCGATATTAAACTGACCCTAGCCGCTTATAACGCAGGCGCGGGAGCGGTGGCGCGCAGTTCGGGCGTGCCGGCCTACGCTGAAACTCAAAATTACGTCCGGCGGATCACCAACCTGTACTACGGTGTGTCCGACTTTAACTCGGGCGCTTCGCACACCCCGGTGACGGTTCAACGGGATGCGCGGGGCGTGCTCTACATCAGCAACACGGATTAGGTTTGCGGCATCTGTTTAGTTGAGTCTCTTTACAGGTTCGATCGATACGATCGATCGGCGCGTTCGATCGGCACCCAGGGCATCAGGTTCAACCAACTGGTTCAAACAAGCTGATTCAAAGAAGCAGGAACGAAGGCACGGGCTGGTTATTTTGAAGAGTTCATTGCGCCAGCGTTGTCTATGGGGAGCGTGGCTTGCGCTCGCCGTGTTTGTTGCGGTCGTTGCTGCGGCTCCGGCTGCCGAGGCCCGCACGCATCACTCTGATGCCTGGGCGCGGGAACACTTCGCCAATGCCGAGCGCATGCGCGAAGCCCTGAACGGTACCCCTGCTGCAGATCGCACCCGCCGCGACTACCAGCGTGTATTGAATGCCTACCGGTCTGTCTATCTGGGAGCGCCGTCTTCCAGCAAAGCTGATCCCAGCGTGGTTGCGGTGGCGGAGACGCTGGTGGAAATGGGACGGCATTTCGACGACGACAAAATCCTGAATGAGGCGGTCGAGCAATATAAGTTCCTGCGCCGCGAGTATCCCGGCAGCAGGTACCGTTTCGACGGGCTGTTCACGATCGGCGAGATCTACAAAGACGATCTGAACGATGCCGATGCGGCGCGATCCACCTTTCAGGAGTTCTTGCACCGCTATCCTCACAATCGCCTGGCCGATGATGCGCGTCAGGCGATCACCGAACTGAATGATCAGGCGCAGGCCGAAAAGGTTGCGGCCGCGCACAAGGTTACGGAGAAGAAGCGGGAGAAGAGCGGGAACAACCAGGACGCGAAAGACGGGGGAGAGAGTTCCGCTTCGATTGCAGACTCCGGCGGGGACAAGTCTTGGGAGCCGCGTTCCGGGCATCTGCCGCGGGTGACCGGCATCCGGCACTGGTCTACTCCAGACTACACGCGGGTTGCTATTGACCTCGAGAGCGACGTGAAGTTCTCGTCGCAGCGGCTCGATGGTCCGGCGCGCATCTTTTTCGACCTGCGCGATACCAAGCTCGCCTCCACGCTGGTCGGCAAGAGCTTCGATGTGGATGACGGCTTTCTGAAGAAAGTTCGCGTGGCCCAGTTTGTGCCCGGCCGGACGCGGGTGGTGCTCGAGGTCGACAATCTTTCCGATTACGAAGCGTTTCTGCTGCCCAATCCCTACCGCCTGATTATCGACATTCACGGCAAGAATGGGCGGGCGAAGCAGTTCAAAGCCGATGAGGCGGGCGAAGTCGCCTCCGCACCGGCTGAAGGCGCGGCTCCGTCGAAGACCGCGCCGAAAACCGTGAGTGCGAATGTCAGCGAAGACGCGCAGGCGCCGGGTTTGGTTGCGAGCAAGGAACTACCAACAACAGTAATGAAGAAAATTGTGGAAGCCGATGATGACGATCCGGAGCCGAGTGCTTCCTCGGCTGGCGCGGCGAAGCGGAGTGCTCGAGAAGTGAAGAGCAAAGCTGGGGTCGCGCGGAATGCGGACGTCGTCGCGAAAAAGTCTGAGGCCGGCGATCTCGACAGCGACTCCGATTCTTCTGATGCGACTCTTGCTGCAATACCAAGTAATCCGGGAGGGTCCAATCCCAAGTCAGGCGTCCGCACGCTGGCTACCCATAG
>Ga0210395_10002619_pt1 | contig 13949 bp, 13 predicted proteins | sample IncBWH4OmetaG_FD_150861 | JGI IMG/M metagenome (GOLD analysis project Ga0210395, IMG submission 150861) | Forest soil microbial communities from Barre Woods Harvard Forest LTER site, Petersham, Massachusetts, United States - Inc-BW-H-4-O ... | reverse complement strand
CATCGCACGGCACATTCTGCAGGAGCACGACCAGGTGGCGACTGCAAAACTGCTGCACTGCACCGAACGGACGGTGCGGACTTATGTTCCAATCGTATTGGACGTGTTGAGCGAGATTCTGGTCGGCGTGGGGCTGCTGGAGCGGCTGATCCCGGTCCGGCAAAATTCTTGTCAAGAGGGGGAAAACGATCAAATCGCTCCAAGTGATTGTGACGATGGGAAATATAAAGTTTAAAATTTTTCCGGTTTACCCTTAGCAATTTGATATTCTTGAAATAGAGAGTAAGAAACAAACTCTGGTAGAGGGCGCGCCTCATGGCGCGCTCTCTTTTTTGTGGCGAAGGGAGTGCAGGATGCGAGGAGATCGGTGGTTGCTCAATTCGCCAGTCTCATCCAACAAAGCAGTCGAGCTTTGCTCGATCGGTCAGATGAGGGCATACCCACATGGGTGTGCGGCTGGACCTTCGAACTTGATTGAGAAAAATTCTTGTCAAGGGGGTAAAACGAGCAAAAGCTCGCAAGTGATTGTGAAGATGGCAAATATAAAGTTTAAAATTTTTCCGGTTTACCCTTAGCAATTTGCTATTCTGAATATAGAGAGTTGGAAAGAAGAAATTCTCTGGTAGAGGGCGCGCCTTTCGGGCGCGCCCTCGGTGTTTTGGAGTGACATTTCGAAAATTCAACGGGACCGAGCATGGGGCGATGACCAAGAAAAAGGCAAAGGGCAAGACAGCGGCGAAACCGGCCGCGAAGAAAAAGAACGCGGTGAAGGACAAGAAAGAACTCAATCCGGCAGAGATGCGAAGCGAACTGGCGGACATGGTGGGGTTGGCGGCGGTGCTCATGACCCAAGCGGTGATTGACGAAGGGAAGAAGGGACAACTGGCCACGGTGAAGTATTTGTTGGAGATGGCGCAGATCTATCCCTTGTCGACGGACGGAAGTCACGCCACGGAGAATGAAGACTCCCTGGCGAGAACTTTGCTCAACCGGTTGGACATTCCTGACGAACCGATCGCGCGGGATGAGGAAGATGCGCCGAAGGCGGCGACATCGACGGTGAAGGTCGTGGTGAAGGTGGTCGAGAAAACAGAGGGCGAGACCAAGGCGAAGAACTCTGGTTCGGAGACGGGCAACGAAAAAGAAAAAGATGATTCCGCGGTGGTGTAGAAGCATCGTGGGTGTGAATCGGTGACACACTCTTCGGAGGGTCCCACGTCTCGCAAAAGATGCGAGACCCTTCGACAAGCTCAGGGCAAGCTATGAGGCAACCGGGGTCGGCAATACTGGCGTGAAATCAATCACGTAGAATTAGGCGGAGCGGTGCGACGAGAAGCGGCGGTGGCGGTTTGGGTGGGTCCGAAGACGAGGGTCGAGAGTCCCACCCTTCGCAAAGAACGCGAAGGATGGGCTACCCGGGCCGACCTGGCTGCGCTGGCGGCAGTCAGGCGGGCAAGATTGTCCGCGCGACTTAGGATGGGGATGGATATTACCTGGCTGGATGGGACGGGGGACGCGCGGATCGACCGGATTGCGGTCGGAGCCGCGATTTGGAACTCGTCCGACCGGATGAGGGAATTGAAAAAGATGGGGGTCACGCACATCGTCAACATGCAGATCGAGTGCGATGACACGGATCTGGCGGAGGAGCACGGGATTGAGGTGTCGTGGAATCCGACTGAGGACGATTTCGAGCTGAAGCCGGCCGGATTGTTTGCGCCGGGCGTGGAGTTTGCGCTGGCGGCGCTGAAGCGCGCGGACACGAAAGTATTCATTCATTGCGCGGCGGGAGTTCATCGGGCGCCGATGATGACGTTGGCGGTTTTGGGAGCGTTGGGAATGAAGCTGGACAAGGCGATGGAGTTGATTGAGACGAAGCGTCCGGTGGCGGATTTTGCCGAGGTGTATGTGCGGAGCGTGGAGGGTTTTTTGGGGGGGAAGGCATAGGGAGTGACTTGGTTCGGGCTTCGAGAAACAGCAGGTCCCTCCACTGCGCATGCCATTCCCTTCGGGAATGACATGCTCCGGTCGGGATGACAAATTTGTTTCTCCCATATGACAATCTGTTTCTCTTACTTTTTTCTGGAGCGTTTTCGTACGAAAGCTTGATGGGATGAGGAAGGGCAGCGGACACGGACGTCCGCTGCACAACGGGAATTGACGGAGGAGACGATTATCCGTTATGAGCGAAGAAACTCTTCTGGGTAGGCAGCGCAGTCGCGCCGGCGGCGAAAAGGCAGCGCCGGTGCAGTATACGGCAAGAGACTTCCAACTCGAAGTTCTCAGCAGGTTGGCTGAGATGCAGAGCGTGGCTGAGTCTTTGGATGAATCGTGGGACGTTAAGCTCGAGGCGGTCAAGGATCAGCGACTGGTGAAGTTCGACAGCCGGGCCCTGGTCGCGCTGATCGCGATTGCGCTTTCCATCACCGGCTATGTGATTCAGGAGGCGCGCAACACCGCGAGACAGGACAGCGAGATCGAGACGACTAAAACACGGGTGATGCATCTGGAGCAGATCGCGGCGACGAATACGGAAGCCCGGATACGGACCGAAGTCCAGCTGGTAGAACTGCGCGAGGGTCAGACTGAGATCAAGACTCTGATTCAGGCGCAAGCCGTGGCGAGCAAGAAGGTCGCTCCGCGACAGTAGGGCTCATTTCAGCAAACAAACTCAACCGCAGGTATAACGAACGCCTCCCCGTTCAAATTGAACGGGAAGGCGGAGATGGCGCGCGCGAATTTACTTCTAAACAAGGAGAACAATATGGATTTTCTGAGTCAGTTATTGCGAGGGATCGCGTTCGTCCCGGCGTTGGTGAACGGGATTGAGGGGTTGTTCGGCAGTAAATCGGGATCAGAGAAGAAGGATGCCGCGATGTCGTTTTTGGAGAGTGCTCTGGCCACCGTAGATGCGGTGGCGGCACGAGAGATTGTGGATCCTGAGAAATTTAAGAATGGGATCAGCATGGTGGTGGATGGCGTGGTGCAGTGTCTGAATGCCTCGGCATGGGCGAAGGGCGGGCAGCCTTCGGCGGCTAATGCGCCGAATAGTTAGAGGAGCGCGGTCAAAATCCCCACCCTGTCTCCGCAAAAACCGCGGAGACAAGGATGGGGCAACCCTTTGTTTTCTGACTTCGCGAACCTAGCCGACTTCTTCGCTCCAGGTTTCTAGATTCTTTTTCACCTGCGCCATGAACTGGTCGGCGACGGCGCCGTCGATGAGGCGGTGATCGTAGCCGAGGGTCAAGTGCACGACGGAGCGGATCGCGATGGAATCTGTGCCGTCTTTGTCGGTGATCACCATGGGCTGTTTGGTGATGCCGCCGACGCCCATGATGGCGGAGTTGGGCTGGTTGATGATGGGCAGGCCGAAGACGGCGCCGAACTGGCCGGGGTTGGTGACGGTGAAGGTTGAGCCTTCGACGTCCTCGGGCTTGAGTTTCTTGGTGCGGGCGCGTTCGCCGAGGTCGGTGATGCCGCGCTGCAGGCCAAGAAAATTCAGGTCGCCAGAATTTTTCAGGACGGGGACGATGAGTCCCCAGTCGAGGGCGACGGCGATGCCCATGTTGATCTGGCGGTGATAGCGGATGTTGTCACCTTCGAGGCTGGCGTTGATGATGGGCCACTGTTGCAGGGCCATGACGGCGGCGCGTACGAAGAAGGGCATGAAGGTGAGGCGGGCGCCGTGGCGTTGCTCGAATCCGGCTTTGTGTTTCGCGCGGAGATTGACGATGCGGGTGAAGTCCACTTCGTACATGCAGTGGACGTGAGCGCTGGTGCGGCGGGATTCGATCATGCGCTGGGCGATGATTTTGCGCATGTTGGTGAGTGGGACCAGGTCGCCGGGGAATGCGGCGGGTGCGGGCGGTGAGGCGGGGCGAGACGCAGGAGCCGGAGGTGCGCTGGCCGCAGGTGCGGGAGCAGTTGGAGCCGACGATTGGCTCTCGATGAAGGATGTGATGTCCTGCTTGGTGATGCGGCCGCCGAGTCCGGTGCCGGAGACTTGGGAGAGACTGATCCCGTGTTCGCGGGCGATTTTGCGGACTAGCGGGGAGGAGCGGGCTTCTTCGTCTTCTTCGTGGGCTGCGGGCGCGGGGGGCGGCGGGGGAGCGGGATCGGGCGTGCGCGGGCGAGACGCCCCCGCGACAGCCGGCGGGACGCCGGCGCTACTTGTTTTCGCCTCGGGACTTTTTTCTGGAGCTGGCGCGGCGGGCTTGGCGGCGGCTTCACCGTCGACGGCGATGGTTCCGACTACGGTGTTCACGTTTACCGTAGTGCCTTCGGTGACTTTGATTTCCTGTAGGACGCCGGAGGCGGGGGCGGGGATTTCGGCGTCGACTTTGTCGGTGGAGATTTCGAAGAGAGGTTCGTCGCGCTGAACCTTGTCGCCGGGCTTCTTCAACCACTTGGTAATAGTGCCCTCGACGATGGATTCGCCCATCTGGGGCATGATGATGTCAGTTGGCATGAGTTCCTTCCTATGAGGCCCCACGGATCTGGCGCAGGGGCGGACGCAAATGGATATTATAGCGTTTGGGACCCGCAGGGGCTAAAGCCCGAAGCACGTTGGGCGACTAACGCGGCGCTTAAGCGCCGCTCTTCCACGTTGCGACTGCAGCAATAATCCTTGGCAGCAACACTCCTCTTTGAATCCTAATGGTGGTCGTGCTTCATTCCATCGTCCTTCATGTCTTCCTTCTTTTCGTCGCTCGAGGTGGGGGCGACGTTGAAGTTGGTCTTCCAATAATCCTGGACGGCGGGTGGGAGCTTGTCGAGCTGGGAGAGCAACATCGTGATCTTCCACATGTCGGGTTCGGTGAGAGTTTTGTCCCAGGCGGGCATGCCGGTGTAGCGAATGCCGGTACGCATGGTGTAGAAGGTGTGCCACTCGGGGTCATCGGGGGGATCGGAGATGAGGTTCGGGGGAGGCGGATAGAACGAGGTCGCGAGCGTGGAGGGCTTTCGGTCGAGGCCTCCGTGGCAGAGAGCGCAGTGCATGGTGTAGAGCTTCATGCCGTCTTCGAGATTCTGGTCGGTGGGGGTGAGGGGGTTGGTGACATGCGGGGCGTGGCGGTCCATGGAGGCGTCAACCGCGCCCATGGCGATTCGGCTTTCGAGATGTGGAGGCTCGACGTTGGCTCTCGTCGGCAGGAAGCCGAGCATAGCGAAGCCGAGTCCGCCGAGAATCAGGATGAGGATCGTGACGATTACGCCGAGAGTGAACTTTCCCATGGAGCCTCCGGCAGTATTGTGGCAGATGGGCGGGGTGGGGCGCTAGGTGGGGGCGTTGGCGCGCAAGCAAAACCCAAGGTCCCCTTCGGCAAGCTCAGGGCAGGCTCTCGACTACGCAAAACGATTCGCGTTGCGAATCATTTTGCTTCGCTCGGGATGACATGGCGCAGGATCAATATGATTTCAGGCGGCGGGATTCGCGGACTACGTCTTCTACTTTCGGCAGGTAGTGTCCTTCTTGCGGCGGGGAGAAAGGAATGGCCGAGTCTAAGCCGGCGATGCGGACGATGGGACCGTCGAGGTCGTCGAAGGCTTCTTCGTTGATGATGGCGGCGATTTCTCCGGCGAGGCCTCCGGTGCGGGAGTGCTCGTGGAGGAGGATCACTTTGTTGGTCTTCTTTACGGTCTGCGCGATGGCTTCGCGGTCGAGCGGGGAGACGGTGCGCAGGTCGAGGATTTCTAAATCGATTCCTTCTTTACTTAGAATCTCGGCGGCTTCGAGCGCGGAGTGAACCATGGCGGCATAAGTAATGATGCTGAGGTCCCGGCCTTTGCGGACGATGTTGGCTTTGCCGATGGGGACGACATAATCTTCGGTGGGGACTTCGCCTTTGATGCGGCGGTAGAGATATTTGTGCTCGAAGAAAATGCAGGGATTGTTGTCGCGGATGGCGGCTTTAATCAGGCCTTTGGCGTCGTAGGGCGTGGCGGGGCAGATGACTTTGAGTCCGGGGTTGTGGACGAACCACATCTCGGGATTCTGCGAGTGGAAGGGGCCGCCGTGGACATATCCGCCGCTGGGGCCGCGGAGGACGAGCGGGGCGGGCGCGCCCCAGAGGTAGTGCGTTTTCGCGACCATGTTGGAAATCTGGTTCATGGCGCAGGGAATGAAATCCATGAACTGGAATTCGGCGACGGGGCGCATGCCGGTGAGCGAGGCTCCGAAGGCCGCGCCCACGATGGCGGACTCGGCGATGGGCGTGTCGATGACGCGCTCGGGGCCGAAGCGGTCGATGAATCCGTCGGTGACTTTGAACGCGCCGCCGTAGATGCCGATGTCTTCGCCGAGGCAGAAGACGGAGGGGTCGCGGTCCATTTCTTCCCAGATTCCCTGGCGGATGGCTTCGAGGTAAGTAAGGAGCATAGTTATTTCCCAAAAACTTCTTTGCCGCGGATTTGCGCGGATGAACGCGGATAGAGCCAAACTTTTCTTAAGCACTTTGCCGCTAGGCAGCTTTTGTTTCTACTCGGACATCAATTTCGCTAACGCAATTCTGCATGGCTGAATAATTCGATGCCGTGTGCCATTCGCCTTCTGACTTTCTTACAGCCACGTTAGACACCTCTTCGATTCGGATGCAACGCCAGTTATCGGGCGATCCGTCTGGCTTCAGGGCGGCCTTGGTCTCACCGGCAAATTGATACATTAGGGCGTATGGCGATCCTTTTGTCTTGCCGAGCACGTGCGGGCACATCTCACGAACTGAGCCGCGGTAATTGAGCGCAACGACATCTTTCATGAGAATGGCTTCGCGAATCAGGGCGTAAATCTCTTGCACGGTTTGACTATCTGACATGAGGACACTTCAAGTAACCAACAGCTAGCGGAGATGCCCTGCGGCTTCTGTTGCCTTGTATCCGCCGCTTCCCTTCTTTACTTTTGGCATGCCATACTTCGGCTTGATTTCGTGACAGCCATCTTCGCAGAACACGCCACCTTCGGCGGATTCGGGCGTGGGCATGGGGGAGTTCACGGCTATTTCTCTTTCTTCTTCGATGATCCGCTCTACTTCTGAAATCAATTCCGCATTTTCTTTTGTGCTCAGCCACTTCTTTTCTTTCACTAGATAATTTTCGAATCTTGCGATGGGGTCGCGCTTTTTCCAAAAGTCGAACATTGGTTTCGGAACGTATGCGGCAGCGTCGTGGATGGCGTGGCCCTTCATGCGCATCATCTTCGCTTCGATCGTTGTCGGGCCTTCGCCGCGGTGGGCGCGTTCGACGGCTTCGTGGGCGGCGTCGTAGACCTGGCAGGCGTCGGTGCCGTCGACGATGATGCCAGGGATGCCGTATCCGATGGCGCGTTCGGCGAGGTCTTTGCAGCGGTATTGCATTTCGGACGGCGTGGAGTAGGCCCACTCATTGCTCTCGACGAAGAGCACGAGGCCGAGATTCTGCACGGCGGCGAAGTTGATGCCTTCGTAGGTGACGCCGGTGGACTGGCCTCCGTCGCCGATGTAGGTCATGACGGCGACGTTGCGGCCTTGCAGGCGCGCGCCCAGCGCAACGCCGGAGAGCACGGGGATTAAATCGCCGAGCATGGAGATAGGGGAAACCATGTTGCGCTTTTCGATGTCGCCGAAGTGGCTGGTGCCGTCGCGACCGCGGGTGGGCGAGTCGGCTTTGGCCATGTATTGCATCATGGTGTCGCGGGCGGCGAATCCGCGGACCAGCAGCGAGCCTTGGTTGCGGATCATGGGCGCGAACCAGTCATCTGTATCGAGCGCGTAGGCGGAGGCGCAGGAGCAGGCTTCCTGGCCGAGTCCGAAATAAACTCCGCCGACGACTTTGCCTTGCTTGTAGAGATTTTCCAGCGCGACTTCCATTTTGCGGTTCAGCAGCATGAAGCGGTAGATCTCGATGCATTGCTGCTTACTCAGATATTTCGAGTCGCGGATGGGCGGGACCGGGGCGTCGAGATTGCCGGTGACTTCGTAACGGACGCGGCCGTCTTTTTCTGTGGATTGGCGGACGGTGAGGTCGGGATGCTCGAGACGGAGGTCGGGGATGGAGTACGTGCGGAGATCGGTCGAGTTTCCCTTGGGCCTGCGGACGAGTGCGTCCGCCGCCAGGTGAGTCGCGGTGGTTCGAGGGCGGTTGCCGTTGGAGCTGGACTTCGGTTTTGATTTTTTCTTGATTGCCATGTGATGGCGCGAGACGCGCGGTGTATTGATCGTATCGCGAGAGGGCCGCCAAGGGCTAGGGCAGGTTCGGGCCGGTACGATGTTTAGCGGATCTGGCGAGCGCATACTTAAGGACGCGAACCTTGTCAGGTCTCTGGCTCTTCTGGGCGGATGCAAGCGCCGTGTTACCTCGGTTGTCCTTGGCCGCTGGATCAGCGCCGTGGTCTAGAAGGAGCTTTACGATGGAAACATCTCCAAAACCGGCTGCCGCGTTTATGAGAGCGGTCGCACCATCTGTGGATCGTGCATTTACATCAGCGCCTTTTTTCAGAAGCACCTTCACGACGTCGTAAGCGCTGTTCATTGTGGCCACGGCGCATTCGCAAGCTGCACTCATGAGGGCGGTGTTGCCTGCGTTATCGGTCGCGTTGATGTCAGCACCGCGCTGCAGTAAGAGGGCAACAACGTCGGTTTCCGCGAATGCAGCGGCGGCGATTAGGGGCGTGTCTCCGTTTTCGTCGCGTCTCGCCTCGAGTTCGGCTCCTTGTGCGAGGAGAATCTTCACCGTCGATACCCAGGGCGATTCAAGGACCGGAGCGGGATTGTAGCCGCCTGCATCCGCTAACTGAATGACTACCGGACCACCCTCCACTGCCCCAAACAGAGCTTGGTTCTTTCCCTTAATGCCCGACCGTTTGACAAGTAGCTTGACCACATCTGTGAAACCGACCCTTGCGGCCTGAGTGAGTGCGATTTCCCCCTGCTCATCCTTCGCTTTCGCGTTCGCTCCTGCATCGAGCAGAAGACGTACCATGTCCATATCGCCGTGCTCAGCGGCCATCATCAAAGGCGTAAGTCCATTTGTGCCCCTAGTCTCGAGGTCGGCACCGCGTTGCAGTAATTCATGAGCAGAATTAATGTCGCGCTCATCAACGGCTTTCAACAATTGCTGGCCTAGGCCGGGTAGATTCGCGCTCTGCGCAACCGTCGGGATAGCCAGAGTATTCATGCAAATTAACAGGCAAATTGCAGTCCACACCCTAAATTTTCCGGGATAGGTCTTGGTTTTCATGGCAGATCAATTATGAGTTATTGCCGGTTTGTATAGGCGTTACTTCCGTCATGCGGAGGTGATGCCGTCCTCTCGATGAATCTGACGGAGTTCTGCGGGATGCTTCATCGGTACGCCGACTCTGCGTGCGAGCAGGGCGTCGAGGGTCTCGACCCAAAGCATTTGGCTGGAGAAGACGACGCCAAAGTTGCGCGAGATGGATTCGGCGACTGCATTCATGTCGAGTGGCTTGCCGAGTTCTTGCTGCATCGAGGTGACTGGTTTTGTGGTGATGCCGCAGGGGACGATCAGATCGAAATAGGTGAGGTCGGGGTTTACGTTGAGGGCGAAGCCGTGGGAGGTGACGAAGCGGGAGATGTGGATGCCGATGGCGGCGAGTTTGGATTCGGGATTTGTGGTGGCGGCGGCAAACAGCAGGTCCCTCGACTGCGCTCGGGATGACAGGGGATTGGGATTTGTCCAGACACCGGTGAGGCCGGGGATGCGTTTTGTTTCGATGGCGAAATCGGCGCTGGTGCGGATCAGGACTTCTTCGAGGCGGCGGACGAATTCGACTGCTCCTAACGTTTTGCGTTTGCCGTCAGGACTGGCGTATCCGCGGAGGTCGAAGATGGGGTAGCCGACGAGTTGGCCGGGGCCGTGGAAGGTGACGTCGCCGCCGCGGTCGCATTCGAAGAGCTCGACGCAGCGCTGGGTGAGGAGTTCGGGGCTCGCGACTACATTGGCGGCCTTGGCGTTGCGGCCTAGCGTGATTACCGGCTTGTGCTCAAGCAGGAGGAGGACTTCGGGGATTTTTTCTTCTTTGCGCAGGGCTACTAGTTGCTGCTGCAGGGCTAGGCCTGTCGCGTAGTCGATGGTGCCGAGTTGGAGGACGCAGATCAAATTCTTTTCGCCGCGGATTCACACGGATCGAAAAACAAAACCTTCACCACAGAGGACACGGGGGACACAGAGGAATTGCAGGGATCCTTCGCGCAAAGGACGCGCTCAGGATGACAAGGCATTTTTCTAATCATGCTTTGATCCGTGCTCATCCGTGCGATCCGTGGCGATGAATTTCATGCGTTGATCGCGATTCCGTAGACGCTGTTCGACGCGTCCAGCATGGCTTCGGCCAGGGTCGGGTGGGCGTGGATCGTCCACATCAAGTCTTCCACTGTGGCTTCGAGTTCCATGGCCGTGACGGCCTCGGCGATCAATTCGGTCGCTTGTGGGCCTATGATGTGGACACCGAGAATCTCGCCGTAGTCGGCGTCGCTAACGATTTTGATGAAGCCTTCGTGCTGGCCGACGATCGAGGCGCGCGAATTGGCGGTGAAGGGGAACTTGCCGATCTTCACGTTGTATCCGGCTTCGCGGGCTCTGGTTTCGGTGAGGCCAACGCTGCCGATTTCCGGATGGCAGTACGTCGCGCCGGGAATGTGCTCGGGGTTTATGGGCTTGCCCGGTTTGCCGGCAATTTTCGCGACGGCGACCAAGGCTTCCATGGCTCCGACATGCGCCAGTTGTGGGCTGCCGAGGACGATGTCCCCGACGGCGTAGACGCCAGGTTCGGCGGTCTGCATCCAGGAATCGGTTTTAATGAATTCGCGGTCGGGCTTGATTTTGGTGCGTTCCAGGCCGATGTTCTGGTTGCGCGGCCTGCGACCGATGGCGATGAGAATTTTCTCGGCCTCTATTTTTTGCTGTTTGCCTTCGGCGGTGATGGTAACGGCGACTCCGGATTTCGTCTTCTCTACTTTGTCCACCTTCGCGCTGGTGTGAAATGCGATGCCGCGCTTGCGGAAAACGCGGGCGAGTTCTTTCGAGACTTCTTCGTCTTCAACCGGCACCAGCCGCGGCAGCATTTCGACGATGGTCACTTCGCAGTCGAACGAGCGATAGATGGATGCGAACTCGACTCCGACCGCACCCGCGCCGACGATTACCAGCGATTTCGGAATTTCCTTCAGGCTGAGAATTTCGATGTTGGTGAGGATGCGGTCGTTGGCTTCGAGGCCGGGAATCATTCGGGCTTCGGAGCCGGTGGCGAGAATCACGTTCTTGGCTTTGATGTGGCTGGCCTTGTTGTCGTTTACCACCTCGACCGTGAAGACTCCGTTCTGCGCGCCGCCAGTGAGTTTGCCGTAGCCCTTCACGGTCTCGACTTTGTTTTTCTTCATCAGGAATTCGAGGCCCTTGGCGTGCTTGGCGACGATCTTTGCTTTGCGTTCCTGGATTGCGGGCCAGTTGAGCTTGCGGGCGTCCACGCCTTCGATGCCGAATTCTTTGGCTTCTTTCAGGTGGTCCCAGAGTTCGGCGTTGAAGAGCAGCGCCTTGGTCGGGATGCAGCCGACGTGCAGGCAGGTGCCGCCGAGGAATCCGTCTTTTTCGATCAGTGCGGTTTTCAGGCCGTATTGGCCGGCGCGGATCGCTGCCGTGTATCCGGCGGGGCCGCTGCCGATGATGGCGATGTCGTAGATGGTTTCGGGCAAAGGAATCTTCCTCGGGTGTCAGTAGGAATAGATGATTCTGGGCAAACGAATGATTCTAGAACACGGTCATATCAGTGGCCAAACGGCACAAAGACAAAACCTTAACCACGGGGGACTCTGGGGAACACAGCGGAAAATCGGCGCGTCATTGAAAAAGCCGCCTTTTCAGGCGGCTTCCGAAACGGACGCACAATTCTTTTAGTTGTTCTCGTTGCTGGCGCGCTTCCAGTTGATCAACTCGCCGATGGTGGAACTGGTGCTGGAAACCGGCTGTTTGTAGGCTTCCACTTCCGAGCGCGAGGCTTCTTCGCCGACGGCGCGGATGCTGAGGCCCACTTTCTTTTCTTCCGGATTCATCTTGATGATCTTGAAGTCGTGCTCGAGGCCCGGCTCCAGGGCAAGCGGCTGGCCGTGTTCGTCGGCCGCTTCGGACTTGTGGCACAGGCCTTCCACGCCCTCGGCAATTTCGACGAACGCTCCGAACGCCGCCACGCGCAGGACTTTGCCGTGAACCACATCGCCCACGTGATGCGTCTGGAAGAACGACTCCCAGACGTCTGGTTGAAGTTGTTTTACGCCCAGCGACAAGCGACGCTTGTCGGGTTCGATGGCGAGAACGACCGCTTTCACGCGGTCACCCTTCTTCAACACTTCTGAAGGATGCTTCACGCGCTTGGTCCAGCTCAGATTGCTGACGTGGACCAGGCCGTCGATGCCATCTTCGATTTCAATGAAGGCGCCGAAGTCGGTCAGATTGCGGACGCGTCCTTCAACCGTCATCCCCACCGGGAACTTTTCATGCAGCGAATCCCACGGGTTGGACGCCAGTTGCCGCATGCCGAGCGAAATGCGGCGCTCGGTCGGGTTCACGTTCAGAACCACGCATTCCACCTGATCGCCGACGTTGACCAGCTTCGACGGATGCTTCATGCGCTTCGACCACGTCATCTCGCTGACGTGAACCAGGCCTTCGATTCCCTGCTCCAGTTCCACGAACGCGCCGTAGTCGGTGACGCTGATGACGCGCCCCGCAACATGTGCACCCTCGGGATAACGATGCTCGGCATCGAGCCACGGATCCGGCGTGAGCTGCTTGAATCCCAGCGAAACCCGCTGCTTCTCTTTGTCGTACTTCAGGACCTTCACCTGAATCTGATCGCCGACGTTGACCAGATCTTTCGGGTGAGTCAGGCGTCCCCACGACATATCGGTGATGTGCAACAGGCCGTCGAGCCCGCCCAAATCGACGAACGCGCCGTATTCGGTCAGATTCTTGACCACGCCGGTAAGGATCGATCCCTCTTCCAGATGTTCGAGAGTCTTGGAACGCTTTTCGTTCTGTTCGCCTTCGAGCAGATCTTTGCGTGAGACGACGATGTTGCCGCGCTTCTTGTTCAGCTTGATGACGGCGACTTCGAGCGTCTGGCCCTTCATGCCATCCAGATTGCGGATCGGCCGCAGGTCGACCTGCGAGCCCGGCAGAAAAGCGTGCGCGCCGAGAATGTCGACGGTCAGCCCGCCCTTGATGCGGTCGACCACTACGGCTTGAATCGGTTTCTTCTCGTTGTAGGCCTTTTCGATTTCTTCCCAGGCATGAATGCGCTGCGCCTTCTGATGCGAGAGGTTGATGTAACCTTCCTCGGCCGGGCCCTTGTCGCGCATCACGTCAATCTCATCGCCGTGCTTGAACTTGGGCTTGCCCTCGTGATCGAGCACTTCCGCCAGCGGCAACATGCCTTCCGACTTGGCGCCGATATCGACCACGACGTGCGTGGCCGTCAGCTTCAGTACCGTGCCCTTGATGACGCGGTCTTCACTGACTGCCTCTTCGGCCTCGGTGGTGAAATTCTCCAGCACGGAGGCGAAGTCCTCGCCGGCTGCAGTCTTCTCGTCGGCAGCGGTGTCCGCATGGGCGTCAGTGGAATGGGCGTCGGTGGAATGCTCGGTGGCAGCGGCAGCCTGATGCTGTTCGGGCTGGTGTTGCTGCTCTGTCGTCGGTTCTTCAGTTACGACAGTGGAGTTGGATTCGGAGTTGTGGGCGGTGGTCTCGTCGAACAAGGTTATGCCTCTCTGATGACGGGATGCGGGGCCTGCTTTGCGGGACTGCTGGAGGAGTCGTTTGGTTGTGGTGGGCCCACCCTGGCGAGTGAGCTTGGACAATCCCAGCGGTCGGACGTTATACAGAGAACCCGCGTCCAATGGGAACTCTTCGACTATAGCAATCGCGCGCGAACAGTGTCAAACGCAAATCGGGCGAATGTTACAGGA
>Ga0210395_10002617_pt1 | contig 13960 bp, 9 predicted proteins | sample IncBWH4OmetaG_FD_150861 | JGI IMG/M metagenome (GOLD analysis project Ga0210395, IMG submission 150861) | Forest soil microbial communities from Barre Woods Harvard Forest LTER site, Petersham, Massachusetts, United States - Inc-BW-H-4-O ... | reverse complement strand
GACGGGCCGGCTAATCCTCGTATTCGGCGATGATCTCGGCACCGAGCTCGCGCTGGACCAGCGCCATGCCGGTGAGCTCGTTCGCTACCGGCACCGACATGTCCTCGTCGTCGGGGTCGAAATCCTCGTCATCCGGTGGCGGCAGCGGCGGCAGCGGCGGCAGGTCACCACGAGGAAAATCGGGGGTACCGAACGGTCCCGTGGTTCCCGCGGTACCGCCGGGCGGGCCTGGGGCCGGAGCGGGCGCGCCCCCGTTCCCCGCGGATCCGGCGGCGCCGCCGCCGGCCGACCCGGACGGCCCGGATCCCGCCTGACCATCGGCGGCCTGGCCGGTTGCCGGCTGAGCAGGCGACGCTGGCCCAGGGCCCGCGGACTGCGCCGCGGCCGGTGCCGTGCCGCCCGCCGGGGGTGCGGCGGGGGCGGGCGGCGGTCCGGAGCGCCGGGCCCCCAGGCCCGCCTCGCTACCGGAGACGGCGCGGACCGCCACGTTGATGCCGAACAGCCCGCCCAGCACCTGCTTCAGCAGATCCTCGTACCGGCCGGACTGGAAGCCCTTCACGTCGCCCTGTCGCGGGAACCTAAGGGTCAGCACGTTTTCGTCGAAGGAGACCACGCTGGCGTTGCCGATGATCATGCCGGCGACGCGGCGCTTGGCGTTGATGGCCGCGAGGACCTGGGGCCACTGCTGAATGAGCGTGTCGGCGGTAACCGCGGCGCCTTGCGCGGGTGCCGGCGCTGCCGGGGACCGCGCGGCCCCAGTGTCCTGACGGAACGGGGCAGCCGACGGCTGGGCGGCCGGGCTAGCGGACGGATCCTGGGCGACCGGGGGCGTCGCGGCCGCTGCCGCTTGCCGAGCCGGGGCCGGCGGTCCCGCCGGGGGCCGCTCCGCCGACTGATCGCCGTGGGTGGTCACGGCCGGAGCCGGGGCGGACGGTCCCGCCGGGGGCCCCTCCGCCGACTGATCGCCGTGGGTGGTCACGGCCGGAGTCCGGCTGGCAGGTGCCGCGGCCACGGCCGGCCCGCCGCCCTCCGCAGACGGCTGGGGGCGCGGCGTAACCGCGGCTCGTTCTGGATAGGCGGGAGCGGTACCGGCTACCGCCCGCACCGGCGCGGCTACCGCGGCACCCGACTCGAGCCGTTCGATCCGGGCGAGGACCGAGCGCTCGTCGGTCGCGGCGCCGGGCAGCAGCACCTGCGCGCACAGCAGCTCGAGGAGCAGCCGCGGCGACGTGGCGCCGCGCATCTGGTCAAGACCGGCCGCGACGATCTCGGCGGCACGGGTCAGCCCGGCCAGACCGCAGCGCCGCGCCTGCCCGGTCAGCGCCTCGGCGCGGTCCGGCGGCACGTCGAGCAGGCCGCTGGCGATCGCATCGGGCACCGAGGCGAGGATGATGAGGTCGCGGAACCGGTCCAGCATGTCGAGCGCGAACCGGCGCGGCTCGTGGCCGCCCTCGATGACCCGGTTCACCGTGGCGAAGACCCCGGCGCCGTCCGCGGCCGCGAACGCGTCCACGATCTCGTCGAGCAGGCTGGCGTCGGTGTAGCCGAGCAGCGCAACCGCGCGGTCGTACTTGATTCCGTCCTCGTCTGAGCCCGCGAGCAGCTGGTCGAGAATGGACAGCGTGTCCCGCGCGGACCCGCCGCCCGCCCGGACCACCAGGGGAAGCACCGCCGGGTCGAACGGGACGCCCTCGGAGCCGAGGATCTCCTCGGCGAGCTCGCGCATGACCGACGGGGGCATGAGGCGGAAGGGGTAATGGTGCGTCCGCGACCTGATCGTCGGGATGACTTTCTCCGGCTCGGTGGTCGCGAAGATGAACTTCAGGTGCGGCGGCGGCTCTTCGACGAGCTTGAGCAGGGCGTTGAACCCCTGCTGCGTCACCATGTGCGCCTCGTCGATGATGTAGATCTTGTAGCGGCCGGCGACCGGGGAGTAGAAGGCGCGCTCCCGCAGCTCGCGGGCGTCGTCGACGCCGCCGTGGGAGGCGGCGTCGATCTCGATCACATCGATGGAACCGGGTCCCGACGGAGCGAGCGCGACACACGAGTCACATTCACCGCACGGGTCGGGGGTCGGGCCGTGCACGCAGTTCAGGCTGCGGGCGAGAATCCGCGCGCTTGACGTCTTGCCGCAACCGCGCGGGCCGCTGAAGAGGTAGGCATGGTTGATCCGGCCGCTGCGGAGCGCCTGCCGGAGCGGCTCGGTGACGTGATCCTGGCCGCGGACTTCGGCGAAGGTGGCGGGGCGGTACTTGCGGTAAAGGGCAAGCGCCTGGGTTGTCCCGGTCGCTTTGGAGTCTTCCGCCATGACCTCATCCTCGCCGGCCAAGCCCGCCGGTATCGCGATATCCCGGGAGCGGGACAGGACCCCCCGCGCACCCGTCAGAGCCCGCGTACCCTTGCTGCCTTCCGGCCCTGGGGGGGTTGGCGAGGTAACGCCGCACGGGGGGTCGATCAGTAAGTCTAGTCACTCTCGGCACCGCTCGCGCCCGCCGGGCCATGGGCGGGCCATGCCGGGGGCCGAGCCGACGGCTACAGCCGTACCGGATCTCCGGTAAGCTACGCGACGGAGGATTCGCCTAGTGGCCGAGGGCGCACGCTTGGAAAGCGTGTAAGTGGCAACGCTTCGAGGGTTCAAATCCCTCATCCTCCGCCAGGCAGGAATCTGGATCGAAGGGGCAGCGGCACCGCTGCCCCTTCGCCGTGTTCGGGCCAGGTAAGAAGGGTAATCCCATCCCGGGTCGCCCCTCCGACCGAGACGCCCGTGATAAGAAGACTTCCAGCATGTTGTTGGACGAAAGGCACGATGGTGGCCATGCCTAAGCCCGCGGGTGTGCTTGAGAAGGCGGCCGGCAGCCATGCCGAAGGCTTCTGGTACACCGCGAAGACGCGGTTCCTCGGACCGCCGCTGGTCAACGATGAGCTCGGCGAGCAGCGGCTGTCCAAGCCGCTGGCGCTCGGCGTCCTGTCGCCTGACGGCATCTCCTCCTCCGCCTACGGCCCCGAAGAGATCCTGATCGCGCTGCTGCCGGTGGCCGGCCTGGCGGCCTTCGCGCTCATCCTTCCGCTGACCCTGGTCATCCTGCTGGTGATGACGCTCGTGGTGCTGTCCTACCGCGAGGTCGTCATGGTCTACATCAGGCCCGGCGGCTCCTACGTCGTCGCGCGGGAGAATTTCGGGCCGCGGGTGGCCCAGATCTGTGCGGTGGCGCTGCTGATCGACTACGTGGTCACCGTCGCGGTCCAGGTGTCGGCGGGCACGGCCGCCGTGGCGTCGGCGTTCCCCTCGGTCGGCCCGTACAAGCTCGAGATCTGCGTCGGCGTCGTCCTGGTGATGTGCCTGGGCAACCTGCGCGGCATCAAGGAGGCCGGCCGGGCCTTCGCGGTTCCCACCTACCTGTTCGCCGGGTCGGTCCTGCTGATGATCGTGGTCGGGCTGGTCCGGGAGGCGCTCGGCAAGCTCCCGCCGGAAAACCCCGCCACCATGCACGGCACCTACACGTTCGGCTCGGGCACCGAGGGGATCTTGACCTTCGTCATGATCTACACGCTGCTGAAGGCGTTCGCCAACGGCGGCGCGTCGCTGACCGGGATCGAAGCGGTCAGCGACGCGGTCGGCGCGTTCCGCGCGCCGGAGGGCAGGAACGCCCGCAAGGTGCTGGTCGCCGAGGGCATCATCCTCGGATTGCTGGTCGCCGGCATCTCCTGGCTCGCGCACGCCATGCACGCCACCCCGTACGTGGTCGGCTACCCCACGGTGCTCGCGCAGGAAGCGGACAAGGTGTTCGGGCAGAACGGGCACTTCATGTTCTTCCTGCTGCAGGGCGCCACGATGCTGATCCTCTATACCGGCGCCAATACGAGCTTCAACGGCTTCCCGTTCCTGACCAGCTACGTCGCGGGCGACTCGTTCCTGCCCCGTTGGCTGCTCAAGCGCGGGCACCGGCTGGTGTTCTCCAACGCGATCATCCTGCTGACGATCACCTCGATATCGCTGCTGATCATCAAGGACGCGGACGTGAACAGCCTCGTCCCGCTGTACGCGATCGGCGTGTTCACGGCGTTCACGATGGCCGGCTTCGGCATGGCCAAGTTCCATCACACGCACCGCGAGCAGGGCTGGCGGCCGAAGTTCATCATCAACTTCTCGGCCGGGCTGCTGTCCCTGATCGTCGTGCTCATCTTCGCGGTGGTGAAGTTCACCGAGGGCGCGTGGGTGGTCCTCGTGCTCTTCGTCATCCTCGTACCGACGCTGATCAGGCTTAACGCGGAATACCGCGCCGAGGACGAGGTGCTCGAGACGGTCAGCGGCGCGCAGCCGCCACCCGCGCCGCACTACTCGCGGCGGGTCGTCTTCGTCTTCGTGGACAGCTTCGACCTCGCCACGCTCGCCGCGCTCCGCTACGCCCGCTCGCAGCGGCCCACCTCGATCCGCGCGGTGCACTTCGTGATCGACAACGTCCGCGCCGAGCGGCTGCGGGAAAAATGGACCCGCGCCGACCGCGGCGTGGCGCTCGACTTCATCGACTGCCCCGACCGGCGGCTCACCAAGGCGGCCACCGACCTGGCCGAGCGCGAGACCGCGGATCCGGGCACGCACGTCACGGTCATCCTGCCGCGGCGCAGCTACTCACCGCTGCTCGGCCGCCTGCTGCACGACCGCACCGCGGACAAGATCGCGGCCGCGGTCAGCCGCATCCCGCGGTCGGCCGCGACCATCGTGCCCTACGACGTGCCGAGCCGGGTGGCCGTGCTGCAGGCCAGGCACGCGGTGCAAAAGGCGCTGCGGGCCGACGGCCCCGGCATCGTCGCGGTCATCAGGCCGACGGCGAAGGCGTCACCGGACGGGGCGGCGACCGCGGACGTGACCGGGATCGCCGCTGAACTCGGCCGTGAGGCGGACGTCGCCGCCGGCCACGCCCGCCGGGGCGGGTCCGCGGAGCACGGGGCCAGGGAGCACGTGTCGACGCGGACCGGGATCGCCGCCATCGCCACGGTCACCGGCGGGAAGGTCGCGGTGGAGGGCCGGATCCGGGTCGTGGAGATCCGACCTGTCGAGCGCAACTCCGTGCTCGCCGTGGAGATCAACGACTCGACGGGGAACCTCACCGCGATGTTCTACGGGAGATCGCATATCCCCGGCTTGGTCTGCGGTGCCCGCGTCCGGTTGACCGGCTCGGCGGGCATGCGCGACGGCCGCGCGGTGATGATCAACCCCGCATATGAGCTGCTCTTCCCCGGGCTGGGGGATCCGGACGAAGAGAAGTAGCGCCTCAGTTCACGTCCGCACGCCTGGTGTCAGATCCCGTCGTCCGCCTTGCGGCCCGTGGGCGGCTGACCCGCGATGATGAGCTCGTAGGCCGGGTTGACCATGATCGGCTTGCCGTTCTTGATCCCGACCCGGCCACGGAACCGCACGCGGGCGCCGGGCATCATGCCCGGTATGTCCTGACGGCCGTAGAACATCGCCGAGAGATCGCCGGTGGAGTCGGAAACCTCGCAGACCAGGACCGAGTTCCGCTCGACCGGCCGGACCTCCACCACGCGGATCCTGCCCTCGACGACCGCGCGGCCAGGCGCGTGCAGTGAGCCGATCGGGTTCGCGTCGGCTGGCGGGGTCGGCCGCAGGTAGCCGCCCGCGCCCGGGAGCCGCACGTTCAGCGCCGCGTTCGCCGCGTCATCGATCGGCTCGTCGACGTCGGCCGGCTGCCTGTCCGCGCTGACCGGGGCGGTGTCCGCCGGTGCGGGGGCCCCCGGCTGCCGCGCGGATTCGGCCGGTGCCGCCTGTCCGTCCGGGGTGGTGCGCGCCGCGTTGCGTTCCAGGATGACCCGGACCCGGTTCTGCACGTCGAACGGGATGATCGTGGCGGCCGCGTTCGGTACCCGGCTGACCACGCCCGCGATCTTGTCCGCCGTGCGGTCGTGCAGCAGCCGGCTGATGATCGGCGAGTAACTGCGCCGCGGCAGGATCACGGTCACCTGCGTGCCCGGCACCGAGGCGTCCGCGTAGACCAGTTCCTCCGCCGCCCGGGTGAGCCTGCGGTCGGGGCAGTCCACGATCTCAAGCGGCACGCCGCGCTCCGGCTGCCAGGCGGCCTGGAGTTCCCTCGCCACCGCGCTGTCGATGGCGAAGTGGACCGCGCGCAGCTGGGTGGGCCGCAGGCCGCGCGCGTAGCGCAGGGCGGCGATCGTGGCCAGATCCCAGTCGTCTACCAGGACCACCACCACCCGCCGGGTGAAGTTCGGCTGGCTTGGCGTGTGCCCCGCGGCGAGCCGCCCCTCGATGCGCTGCAGCACGTTCGCTTCCGCCCGGTACTCCCGGTTGAGCCTGATCAGGGCGAACACCAGGATGGGGAAGAGCGCGACGACAAGCCACGCCCCCTCGGTGAACTTCACGATCGCGAAGATCACCACGACGATCGCCGAGCACACACCAGCGGAGAAGTTGATGACCAGCTTGCGCCGCCAGCCCTGTTCGCGGTGCGTGTGGTGGTACTTGGCCATGCCGAACCCGGCCATGGTGAACGCGGTGAACACGCCGATCGCGTAGAACGGCACGAGCCGGTTGACGTTCGAGCCCACCGCCGCGATCAGCGCCACCGACGCCACGGTGAGGACGATGATCCCGTTGGAGAACACCAGCCGGTGGCCGCGCTTGGTCATCCAGCGCGGCAGGAATGAGTCCTCCGCGACGAAGTTCGTCAGGAACGGGAAGCCGTTGAAGCTGGTGTTGCCGCCGGTGTAGAGGATCAGCGCGGTCGCGGCCTGGATGACATAGAACATGAAGTGCCCGGCATTCCCGAACACCAGGTTGGCTTCCTGGGCGATCACGGTCGGGTAGCCGGACTCGAAGGGAATGGCATGCGTCACGTGGGCCAGCCAGGAAACCCCGGCCACCAGCGTGCCGAGGATAGCTGCCTCCGCCACCAGCACGGTACGGGCGTTGCGGCCCTCCGGCGGCTTGAACGCGCTCACCGCGTTCGACACCGCCTCGATGCCGGTCAGTGACGAGCCGCCGTTGGCGAACGCGCGAAGCAGGGTGAGGATGGCTGCGAACGCGATAAGCCCCGAGGCCGACGAGCCAATCGGGTAGGTGCCGGTGAGGTTTTGCACGTCCTGCGGGTGGAGGTTGCCCAAGATCTCGCGAACCAGGCCGAACGCGATCATGAACAGCATGGAAGCGGAGAACATGTAGGTGGGGAGGGCGAACGCCCGGCCCGCCTCCCTGATGCCGCGCAGATTGCCGTAGCACATCAGCAAGATCACGCCGATGGATATCTCTAGGCTGTACGGACCGAGGCCGGGGATCGCGGAGGCGATGGCGGCCGTGCCTGCCGCGATCTGCACGGTAACCGTGACCACGTAGTCGATCAGCAGCGCCACCGCGGCGACCTGTGCGACCTTCGGTCCGAAGTTGTCCCTGGCCACCACGTAGGACCCGCCGGCCCTTGTGTAGACCATGACGACCTCGCGGTAGGACAGCACGACGAGGATCATCACGAACAAGACGACGCCGGTCAGCGGCAGGAGCAGTGCGTAGGCGGCTAGGCCGAACGCGGGAATCAGTTCGATCAGCATCTCCTCGGTGCCATAGGCCGAGGAGGAAATGCCGTCGGGGGAAAGGACGCCGAGTGCCAGCTTCTTGGAGAGACGCTGCTCGCCGAGCTGCTCGTTGACCAGCGGTGGTCCTAGCAGCTTCCGCTTGGCCGTGTACCAGAAGCTGTCAAGCGGGCTGGTGGCATCGTCCACACCGCTGCCCGCGATCCCCTGTTGGGATACCGCCACTAGTGTCCGCCTCCGTTCGCGTCACAGCTTGCCCAGCGCCATCGTTCCTCTGACGCTGAGTAACCGAAAGGGACCGAAGTCACCCCGGTTAGGGCCATCCGCCGATGGCGCGGCACGTGCAGCGGTAGTTGATTTCTCATCGCGGGCTACAGGCTAGGCGTTCCCTCATGATGCATCCGCAAGTACCGCGTTAAGCCTGCTGAGCTGTGCGTTAAAGATTCATCAATACTGGCGATTGTAGGCGGGGCAGGGATTGGAATGGCAGTCACCATGACTCGAAGCGTTCCCCCGCTGCGGCCTTCGTGGCGTCGTGACGCACGACGGCCACCCTGGCGCGGTGGTTACCCCGCGCCATATGTCCTGCCGGCCGGCTTGGCCGCGCTGCTCGCCGTCGGCACGGTGACGGCCGCACTGGGCGGCCGGCTCGGCGCGACCGGCGTGCTCATCGCGTGCGCGGTGGTGGTCGGCCCGCTGGCCGCGGTAGGCGAGCCGACGGCCGCGCTGCCGCTCGCGGTGACCGGCTGGCTAACGGTCGTCGGCTTCTCCCGGCCCCCCTACGCCGACCTCCGGCTGACCGGCACAGTCGCCGCGCGCGGCGCCATCACGCTCGGCGCGCTCGCGATCGTCGCGGTGGCCGCGGGTGCGGCGTTCCGAACTGCGTCGGCACGGGTCACACTAGAGAGCGTGGACCGGCGAGAGCGCAGCGGCATCGACCCGCGCCGGCAGCTGGCCGGCGCGGCCCTCGCCGTGGCCGGGCTGCCGGCGCTGACCGCGCTGCTCGCCGTCTTCCGGCCGCACCTGGACCTGTCCGACGATCTGCTGATCTATCTCGTCCTCGTGGTCGCGGTGACCGTGGTCGGCGGCTTCTGGCCGGGTGTCGCCGCCGCCGTGGCGGCCTGCCTGCTGCTCAACTGGTATTTCACCGCGCCGCTGCACACGTTCACGATCGCGGAGCCGCGCAACCTGCTCGCGCTTGTGCTGTTCGTCACCGTCGCGGTCGCGGTGAGCAGTGTGGTGCACCTGGCCGCCCGGCGCGAGGCCGACGCGTCGCGGAGCTCGCGGGAAACCGACTCGCTGCTCGGCCTGGCGCAGACCGTGCTCGGCGGCGCGGACACCCCGGGCGACGTGCTCGACCACCTCACCGCCAGCCATGGCGGCCGTGCGGAACTCCTGGAACGCGTCGGCAGCCGGTGGATCAAGGTCGCCGCGAGCGGCACCCCGGAGCCGGGAACTAGCACGCTGCGCTTCGAGGTCAGGCCCGATCTCGCTCTCGAGATCACCGGTCAGGCGGCGACCGCGACCACGTCGCTGCTGGCCGGCTATACCGCCCAGGCGGTCGCGGCCCTGGACCGAGCCCGGCTGCGCACACAGGCGGCCCAGGCCGAAGCGCTCGCCGAAGGCGACCGGATGCGGACCGCCCTGCTGCGCGCGGTGAGCCACGACCTGCGGACCCCGCTGGCTTCCATTAAGGCGAGCGTGTCGAGCCTGCGGCAGACCGACGTGCACTGGACGGCGGAGGACGAGGCGGAACTGCTCGCCAACATCGAGCAGAACGCCGACCGGCTCGACGCGCTGGTCGGTAACCTCCTCGACATGAGCCGCCTGCAGGCCGGGTCGCTCGCGCCGTTCCTGCGTGCTACCGCGATCGACGAGGTGGCGCCCGTCGCGCTGCGCGGGCTCGACGACGCCGACCTGCTGCTGATCATCGTGCCGGACGACCTGCCCCTGGTGCGGGCCGACCCCGGGCTGCTCGAGCGGGTGCTGGCGAACCTGTTCTCCAACGCGCTGCGGCACTCCCCGCCCGACCAGCGCCCGGCGCTGCGCGCCCGGGCGGATGGCGACCAGGTCGTGCTCGACGTGGTGGACCACGGGACCGGGGTGCCAGCCGAGCTGAAGGGGCGGATCTTCGAGCCGTTCACGCGGCTTGACGAGCGGTCGCCCGGCGTCGGCCTCGGGCTCGCGGTCGCCAAGGGATTCGCCGAGGCGATGGGCGGCACGATCGTCGCGGTGGACACCCCTGGTGGCGGCCTCACCATTCGGGTGTCGCTGCCCGCCCTCACCAGTGGCGTGCCCGCGGTACTCGGGGCGGATTGATGACGAAGGTCCTGGTCATCGACGACGAGCCGTCGATATTGCGGGCGCTGCGGATCAACCTCACCGCGCGGAACTACGAGGTGTCCACCGCCGGCGATGGCGCGTCCGGCCTGGCGGCGGTGTCCCGGGAACGGCCGGACGCGGTCATCCTCGATCTCGGCCTGCCCGACATGGACGGCACCGAGGTCATCCACGGGGTGCGCGGCTGGTCGGCCACGCCGATCATCGTCTTGTCGGTGTGGAACGCGGAGCATCAGAAGGTAGCCGCCCTGGACGCCGGGGCGGACGACTACGTGACGAAGCCGTTCGGCATGGACGAGCTGCTCGCCCGGCTCCGCGCGGCGGTCCGCCGGGCCTCCCCCGCGGCGGACGAGCCGGTCGTCAGCACCCCCGGCTTCACCGTCGACCTGGCGGCCAAGCGCGTCGTCAAAGACGGCGCCGACGTCCGGCTCACCCCCACCGAATGGCAGCTCCTTGAGGTGCTCGTCAGGAACCGCGGCCGCCTGATCACCCAGAAGCAGCTGCTTCAGGACGTCTGGGGACCCGCATACGGTTCCGAGTCCAACTACCTGCGCGTCTACGTCGCCCAGCTGCGCCGCAAGCTGGAACCGGAGCCATCCCGTCCCCGCTACCTGCTGACCGAGCCGGGGATGGGCTACCGATTCCAGGCTTAGCGCAGTGCTTACCGTATTGCCTGCGCCCGGGTGGTGATCTCCTGCAACGTCGTGACCGTCGCCTGCAGGTCCGCCGGGTCGAACGACCCGTAGAGCTTCGCCGTGACCGCACCAACGGCCGTCCCGATCTTCGCGTCCAGGTCCATCCCGGCGGCCGTCAGCGCGGCGGTCCCCGCCGTCACCGTGACCAGGCCATCCGCCACCAGGCCGTCGACGAGCCGCCCGGCGGCCGGGACGTCCAGGTCGAGCCAGTAGCCAACGTCGGCGAGGCAGGCGTCCGTGCTGGCGCCGTCGCCGAGGGCGATCAGCCGCCGCATCGCGAGGTACGACTGCCGGCTGGTCCCGGTCTCGGCGAGCACGCCGGCCATCAGCTTGGCCAGCACCCTCTCGGCCATCCCGACCGCCTGACCGACCGGAATCGTGAGGGGAGTGCTGGCGGGGGTTCGCGTCTGCGTCATCGTCCTTCTCCTTCGCGTGTGCTAGACCTAGATGGCTGAACACTTGGAACGCTACCCTCTAGGGAGCCTATTGTCTAGGTTGCCTAGATAATAAGAAACCGAGCTATCATGGATGACGACTGGACTGGCGAGGACGAGGCCGGCACCGAGGCCGGCACCCCGGCTGGATCGCGGGGTTCCGCGGACGCGGAACGGCAACGGCTTGAGCGCGAGTTCCTCCTCGCGCTGCGCCGGGCCGGTTCGGTGCTTCAGCTGCTGGGCGCGGCGTCCGCCGAGCGGATCGGCATCAACGTCACCGACCTGAACTGCCTGAACCTCCTGTGGCTTTCCGGCGACATGACGGCGGGCGACCTGGCTCGGGTCACCGGGCTGACCACGGCATCGATCACCGGCGTGCTCGACCGGCTGGAAGAGAACGGGTTCGTCCACCGCGAGCGCGACACCCAGGACCGGCGGCGGGTCATCGTGCGCCCGGACCCGGCGCGCGGCGCGCGCGACGTGGGCCCCGTGTTCGCTCCGGTCGTCATGGCGTGGCGCGCCGTCGCCGCGGGGTACACGGACGAACAGCTCGGCCTGCTCCTTGAGTTCCAGGGCCGCGTGGAGCAGATCATGCGCGACCGCCTCGTCCAGCTCCGCACCGACCCGCGCCCCTAGCCGGACGGTGACGGGGTGACACGTCCCGTCTCCCGGGGTATCCCCATCCTGTGCGGCAATTCCTGCGCAATCGGTCGACGCGGTCCGTCCTTCGCTCGGTCACGCCGCTGGCGCTCGCCGAGCGCATCGAGCGCGCGCCCGCCCTGGACCCTCCGGTGCACGCCCTGGCGGGCGGCGTGGTCCGCGTGCTGCCGCCTGGCCGGCGGACCGACGCGCTGCACGGGGTGGCCCTTGGCCAGCCCGCCCACCCCATCTTGGTCAGGCTCCCGCTCGGCTGCTGGACCTCGGCGGTGCTGCTCGGCATGTACGGCGGCCCCCGGACGGAACGGGCCGCGGCGGCGCTGACCGCCATCGGCGTGGCGGCCGCGCTGCCCGCCGCCGCCACCGGGCTCGCCGACTGGTCGGCACTGCACACCCATCAGCAGCGGGTCGGGCTCGTGCACGGGATCGCGCAGGCGGGTGCCACCCTCTTGTTCGGCGGCTCGCTGCTCGCGCGGGCGGCCGCGCGGCCGCGCGAAGCCACCCTGTTGGCGGCGGGCGGGCTCGGGGTCGCCATCGTGGGCGGTTACCTGGGCGGCCACCTGGCGCACCGCCTCGGGGCAGGCGCGAATCATGCCCCGGCGGTCGGCCACCTCGCCGCGATTGGCTGGCAGGACCTCTGCCCGCTGTCCGACCTGCCCGAGGGACGCCCCGTCCGCCGCCAGCTCGGCTATCTCGGCCTGCTCGCGGTGCGGCGCGCGGGCCAGGAGGTCTACGTGCTCTCCGACCAGTGCGCGCACCTGGGCGGACCGCTGCACCAGGGCCGGGTGACCGAAGTCCGCGGCCAGGAGTGCGTCACGTGCCCGTGGCACGGGTCGGCGTTCCGGCTGAGCGACGGCGCGGTGCGGCGCGGTCCCGCCACGGCACGGCAGCCCGCGTTCGAGACCCGGATCAGCGACACGGGCCTGGTTCAGGTCCGGCCGCGCCAGGGCATCCGGTACGACGGGCCCGGCGGCCAGCCGGGGCGCGGCGCGGCTGGCCTTACGGCGCGTGCCCCGCATGAGGGGGCCGCAGAGCAGTGACCGCGGCGGCAGGCGGGATGACGGTGCCCGCACCGCCCGGTCCGCCGGGCAGTTCCTGCGGCTCCCGCTCGGCCGGGACGTCGGCCATCCGCTGCGTGATTTCGGCGGCCGCGTTGCCGAAGAGCCCGCCGAGCCCCTCAAGCGCCCGGCCGAGCTCGCTCGGCACGATCCACAGCTTGTTCGCGCCACCCGCCGCTATCTCCGGGAGCATCTCCAGGTACTTGTAGGCGAGCAGGCGCTGGTCGGGGTTGCCTTCGTGAATCGCGTGGAAGACCGTCTGGATCGCCTTGGCCTCGCCGGTCGACCTCGTCGCCTGGGCCGTGGCGTCCGCTTCCGCCCGCACCACCGCGGCCTCAGCCTCGCCGCGGGCCCGCAGCACGGCCGCCTGCCGCTCGCCTTCCGCGGTCAGGATGGCCGACTGCTTGGCCCCCTCCGCCTGGAGGATCGCCGCCCGCTTGTCCCGGTCGGCGCGCATCTGCTTTTCCATCGAGTCCTGAATGGAGGCAGGCGGCTCGATGGCCTTCAGCTCCACCCGGCTGACCCGCAGGCCCCACCGGCCCGTCGCCTCGTCGAGCTCCTTCCGGAGCTCGCCGTTGATCTTGTCGCGGGAGGTCAGCGTCGTGTCCAGGTCCATGCCACCGACCACGTTCCGCAGCGTGGTGACGGTGAGCTGCTCGACGGCGGCCACGTAGTTGGCAATCTCGTACGTCGCCGCCCGCGGGTCGGTCACCTGGAAATAGATCACCGTATCGATGCCGACCACCAGGTTGTCCTTGGTGATGACCGGCTGCGGCGGGAAGCTGACCACCTGTTCCCGCAGGTCGATGAGGGGCTTCAGCCGGTCAATGCCCGGCACGATCATGTTCAGCCCCGCGTTAAGCGTGCGGTGGTACCGGCCGAACCGCTCGACGATGCCGGCATGAGCCTGCGGGACGATCCGCACCGACCGGACTACGAAGAATATGACTAGGCAGATGATCAGGACGAGAAGGACTATCGCGACTATGGTGCCCATCACCATCATCTCCGCCCACATGAGCCGTTAAGACAACGGTAGCCGTCAGCTGCGGCTAGCACTAGGGACGCGCCTTCCGGGACGTGGCAGCGCCCGGTGCGGCGTGATCCGCCCGGCCGCGCCCGGGTGATACGCGTCACGTCCGCGCGCCTCCTTCCGGTTCATCTGGGTACCTGGTTAGTTGGACGCGTCGCGGTGGCATAGGTTCGGTCTCGGCGG
>Ga0210395_10002616_pt1 | contig 13960 bp, 14 predicted proteins | sample IncBWH4OmetaG_FD_150861 | JGI IMG/M metagenome (GOLD analysis project Ga0210395, IMG submission 150861) | Forest soil microbial communities from Barre Woods Harvard Forest LTER site, Petersham, Massachusetts, United States - Inc-BW-H-4-O ... | reverse complement strand
GGATCGGTGACCAGGGTATGGGTGTGGGATCCACGGCACGTCTGTATGGCAGCGACCTGCTTGGGATTCTGGATGTTGGAGATGTCGAAGATGCGTACGCCGCGGAAACGGTCTTTTTGGGCGGCGGGGAGTGGACGGCGTCTTGGTTGCGGCTTTTCCTTGTCCTTGTCTTTATCTTTGTCTGCGTCTGCAGCTTTGGCTTGATCGGAATCTTTGTCTTTGTCAGTGTCCGGTTTCTTTTCAGCGTTATCTTTTTGCTCCTCGGCCGATGGTGGTGGCTCAGGCGGAAATCCCTGGGTGCCGCAATCGAGACGTCCGTTGGGCATTTCTACGGACATGAAGAGCAGATTCTTATAAACCGAGACGTCGCCCTGTCCGCCGGGGCAGACCATGGATGTGAGCAGGGATGCCTTCGCGGGATTGGAGATGTCGAAGATATTGATGCCGTAAAAATTTCCCTGGAAGAGGTGGTTGCCCTGGAATGCGAGGTCGGAGTTGGCGAAGGCCAGCTGCGCGATGACCAGCTGGAACGGCTTAGGCATTTTGGACATCATGGCTTCGGGCACGCCCATTTGCCCGAGTGCCGTCTTTACCTTGGGAGCGTCCGCGTCCGAGGAACCGAGATCGAACGCGTCGGGCTTCTTGAGCAGCAGGAGGTGCTGGATGCCCACGGCGGCTTCGCCGGCGTCGTAGAGTCCGGGTGTGAGCCTGGCGCGCGGATCATTTGCATCCGACCCGGTCATGCCGGGTGGAAGCGGCGGAGCCGGCTCGGGAGCGAAGGGATTTCTTGGTCCCTCGGCGTCCTTCTTCGGGGCGTCCTGCTTCGTGGCTTCATTGCCGGAGGGTGACGTCGCGGGCTTCTGGGCCTGATCCTGTTGGGGAGCGGCGGGCGGAGTTGCTGGCTGCGCCTCCTGTGCCAGCGTTCGGTTCATTCCGAAACCCAAAAAAAGCACGGCACCCATGACCCACAGGATAAATCTGGACACTCGATTCATCGTTTCTCCTTAGTGTTTCCTACCAAATGTTTCTTTTGCTTAATGTTTCTTAGCCAACATGGCCTGCATGATCTTGATCTCGGCGCGTTGAGTGTTGTCGGCATCGGTGGCGAAGTTGAAAATCTCAGCGTCTTGTCCAGCGCCGGCGGTGTCGAACAGATCTTTCACCATGGTCAGGGCGCCGTTGTGATGTTGAATCATCCCGACAAGAAATAAGTGGTCGAAGTCGGCGCCCTTGGCGTTGCGGAGCGCTTCCATTTGCGCGGGCGTTAGCATGCCGGGCATCAAAGGCATCGTCGGCCCCATCTGCATACCGGGCATGTCATTGTCTCGCCTATCGGGGATCGGGTTGGGGACGGATTCGCCGCGGGCAGCGAGCCAGCGCTTCATGAACTTGATTTCGTCGGACTGTGAGCTGCTGATGCGCGCGCCAAGGGTGCGCAGATCTTTATTCTGCGTGTGTGAGGGGATCATCGCGGTCATCTCGACCGCCTGTTCATGATGCATGATCATGCCCTGCATGAACTCGACGTCGGCCGGGGAACGTGGCGGAAGCTCGGCCCGCGTGGACGATGGCAGCGTTTTGCTGGGTGCACCCGGAGGGCCCGGTTGTATCACGACTGGCTTCGGCGAATCAGACTGCTGCGCGCGGGCTGCTGGAAAGAACAGGACTGTGGCTAGGGAAGCTCGCACGAGGATCGCTCGGGCATTGGTGGGGTTACGCTTGTGTTCGCGGCTCTGGGTGACGTGGCTGCGGTTCGGGCTGAGAGGAAAGAGCTTCATTGGGCCGAGGAGGAATCTTGTCACGAAACGACGAATCCTTCAACCCGGGAAAGAAACGCGACAGACAGACCGGTGGGCGCGGATCGGTGGATCATGGTTGCCCACTATTGTATCGAAGGATGGGAAGGCGAGGAACCTGGAGCGGGGGCAGCTTGGCTACAGGAAGGTGGACGATCAGCAGGCGTTTCTTCGGGCTTGCGGGAACCATGCTCCGGAAGTGGAATTGAGGAAAGCGGCAGCGAAATTTGAAACGGATCCGGTGGCGGAGTGTGATGCGGAGTTGTTGTACCAGAATGCTGAAGTCGCAGCCTTCTGCGGACAGGGGGACGCAGCGCTGCGGGAACTGAGGAAAGCGATTCAAGGGCGTGACTGCTCGTATCCTGCGCTGGATAAGGATCCGACGTTCGATTCTATTCGGAAGCGATCGGACTTTGCGGAGTTGCGGCAGGCGGCGATTCAGTGCCAACAGGACTTCGCGACCCACCGGTAGCAGGTCGATGCTGCGGCTCGACAATGAAGCGCTGTGCCGAGCCGCGAGCGTCGATGACCGATTTCTCTCTTATTCCTTATTTCGTGTTGTCGTCTTTCTTGTAGGTTGCCGCTTTCTTGGCGGCTGCCGCTGCCGTCCAGGGCGGAACGATTCCGTTTTCGCGGGCATAGGCAACGGACTGGCCGAGGTGTTCGTGGGCGTCGGCGACCAGAATGTAAACCACATCGCCGGCATTGGCGTCGGGGCCGAGCTTAGGGATGGGTTTAGCGAAGTCGGCGTTGGTCATGGAGTTGATCGCCGTCTTGGCGAACTCCCAGGACTTGTTGAGTTCTTCGACGATCTTGGCCGGGTCGGTTGTGGACTTTTCATATGTCTTGCCGTCGAAACCGGCTGGGGGTTGCGCTCCCATTAAGGCCATAATTTGGTAACGTTCGCCGGAAACGTGGAGCAAAACTTCGGCAAAGGAACGGGCATCGGGCGAGGGACGCCAGTTGAGTTTGTCGGCGGGAACAGCGTTGGCGAGGTCGACGAATTTTTTCTGCATGGTCTCGAGGTCGAGCAGGGACTGGGGTTTCATGTCGTAGCTGGGAGGAGTGTGGTCGTTAGTGGCGGCGGCCTGATTGACGGCGAGGGCTGCGGTTGGTCCGGCGATCAGGGTTAGCAGAACAAGAGCCAGTAAAACAGGGATAAGCAAAACTGGGGATGCTGAGAGAGAGGCCTTTTTCATAGGATTGGTTCCTCCGGAAGTGAAGACGCTGTCAGCTTAGACGTGCTAGGCGGGGAAATGCCTTTCGGATGGAAAGTATAGGGCCGAGTACGGGGTGATTGGGGACGAACGCATCCGCGATGGGGACTGTTTTTGAGGATCAAAGAAAAAATTTAACTACAGAGGCCACGGAGGAGCACAGAGGTGGAAAACTGAGTGGCGCTTTCTTGCTGTGGCTTGCGTCATGCCTGGTCTGACTTCTGCAGAAGATGGAGAAGCTGCCGGGCTTCTCGGGTCTGCTGTATATTTTCGGTGTGATCAAAACAAGTCTGGGGTGGGTTGTACTGCTGGCGCTTCTGGCGTGCGCGGGGGATTTCGCGCGCGCGCAAACTTACCAATATTTTCGGATCGGAAATAAACAGGACGTTCAGACCAGGCCGGTGGCGGGTGTGGCCATGATGGGCGGAGGGAAGGATCTGGACGAGGCGTTTCGCTGGCTGTGTGAGAAGGGTAACGGCGGAGATTTTCTGATTCTGCGGGCGCGAGGCGATGACGATTACAACTCGTATGTGAACGGGCTGTGCAAAGCGAATTCCGTGGCGACGCTGATTATTCCGGACCGCGGGGCGGCGGAGGATCCGGCGGTCGCGGAGATTATTCGCAAGGCGGAAGTGGTGTTCATTGCGGGAGGGGATCAGGCGAATTACATTCGCGGGTGGAAAGGGACTCCGGTCGAGATGGCGCTGAACGATGGCATTGCGGCGGGGAAGCCGATTGGCGGGACCAGCGCGGGATTGGCGGTGGAAGGCGAATTTGTGTACGGGGCGATGGAGGATAAGCCGGACGACAAGGATTTAGCTTCGGCGGATGTGCTGGCGAATCCTTATACAGAGCGGGTTACGCTGGTGCGGGATTTCTTGAAGATTCCGCATCTGGAAAATTTGATTACGGATTCGCATTTTGCGAAGCGCGACCGCATGGGGCGGACGCTCGGATTTCTGGCGCGGATTATGAAGGATGGATGGAGCGCGTCACCGAGGGAAGTGGCGATCGATGAAAAATCCGCGGTGCTGGTGGAGGCGGATGGGAAGGCCGTCGTGGTGGGTGGGGGGGAGAGTGCTTATTTTCTGCGTCCGACGCATGCGCCGGACGTTTGCGAGCAGGGTGTGCCGCTTACGTTTCGGGGTGTGAGCGTTTACCGGGTTCCGGCGGGCGGGCATTTTGATTTGACTTCGTGGGCGGGCGAGGGCTGGACCGCGTACTCGCTTTCAGTGGAGCGGGGGAAGATTGTGAGTACGCAGGCGGGGGGCGGGATTTATTGAAGGGGCCTATAGACGATGAGCTGGGCGACGGGATGAAAAAAAAAGTGGTGGGGCTCGGCGAAGTGCTGTGGGATCTGTTGCCGGAGCGGACTTGCCTGGGCGGGGCGCCGGCGAATTTTGCATACATCACTACGCTGTTGGGCGATCAGGGGATCGTGGCCAGCCGGGTGGGAGAGGATGCACGGGGAGTCGAGGCGCGCCGGTTGATGCAGGAGTTGGGGCTCGATATTGAACATTTGCAGGGAGACCGGGAGCATGTGACGGGTACGGTGAAAGTGGAGCTGGACGCGGCGGGGATCGCGCGATTTGAAATTGCGCATCCAGTGGCATGGGATTTTTTGGAGTGGACTTCGGATTGGCGGGATTTGGCCGAGACAGCGGATGCGGTTTGTTTTGGATCGCTGGCCCAGCGGTCGGAGGCGAGCCGTAAAACGATTCGGGAGTTTCTGCGGGCGACGTCAGCGGACGCGGTGAAAGTGTTTGATGTGAATTTGCGGCAGGCTTTTTATTCGCGGGAAATTCTGGCGGAATCGATGCGGCTGGCGGACATTGTGAAACTGAATGATGAAGAACTGCCAAGGGTGATGAGCCTGGGTGGTTTTTCGCCTCATGGGGATGAGTTGGCGGGGGCACGGCAGTTGATAGGGGCATACCATTTGCAGCTGGTTTGCGTCACGCGGGGTGGGCGGGGAAGTTTGCTGGTGCGGGGCGAGGAGGCGAACGAGCATCCCGGATTTCGCGTGCAGGTCGCGGATACGGTGGGAGCAGGAGACGCGTTTACCGCGGGGCTGGTGCATGAGTATTTGCGCGGGGCGGAATCGGGGCGAATGGATTTGTCTGAGATGAATGAAGTGGCGAATCGAGTCGGGGCTTGGATCGCGAGCGAAGTGGGGGCGATGCCGGTGCCGAAGAGCGGGGTGGAGCGGGCGCTCGCCGGGATTGGGTGATAGGAAACAAAATCAAAATCCTCACTTTTCGCAAAGAACGCGAGAAATGGGGTAACCCCGCGTCTCGCTGGCGAGAAAAGAGCGCTAACTCGGTCGACTTGCGGTATAGTTACGAAACGTTGTTTTTAGTTTCGTTCTGACACGATTCGGAAAGGGAAATTATGAGGCGCATTGCGCGGCACGGACGGGGCAGGCTTGCTCGATTGTATTCCTTCATTTTCGGGATCACGTTGGCGGGAATTGCCGGCGGGATGCTGAGTTGCACGAAGCCAGCCGAGCAGCCGAAGCCGGCGCCGTCGCGGCCTTCTGACATTAAGGTGGAGGTGCGCGATGGTGGGCCGGTAGTCGTGACGACGAGCGCGGCGGAGTTCCAGATTCTGCCTTCGGGATTCTTGCAGGCGACTCTTCTGAAAGATGGAAAGCGGTTGACGCTCGACGAGCCCGGAGTGGGGTCGACGGGAGGCAGCGACTCGATCATTCACGCGGGGACGGAATTTGATTTTGTGCCGGATTTTGCGCAGGCGAAAGTTCTGGAGGGCAGCGGCAAGCTTGGGCGCGGGAAGCGGGTGGAGATTCCGGCACGTCCGCTGGCGCCGGCGGGAATGGGCATTGAGCGCATGCTGGTGGTGGAAGCGTACGACGATTTCCCCAACATCGCCTTGGTCAGCACGACTTACAAGAATGTGGGAACTGCGGATTTTCAGGTGGATCAGGTCTGGATGCAGCAGCATCGGTTCAGCGCCAAGCAGGCGGAGGCGAAGGCGGAGCCGTACGAGATGTGGTCGTTTCAGGGATCGAGTTATGACTGGGGTAAAGATGATGTGCAGAAGTTGACGCGGGTTTCATCGCAGCCGAATTTGATGGGCGAGGCGGTGAAGGGCGGCTACGGGGGCGGGATTCCGGTGGTCGCGTTCTGGACGGGGTCGGTGGGTGAGGCGATTGGGCACGTGGAGACGGTGCCGTTGACGCTCTCGATGCCGGTGAAGGTGGAAAAGGATGGGCGCGTGACGGCGAGCATTGCGATTCCTGTGAACGAGGCGCTGAAGCCGGGAGAGAGTTATGCTTCGCCGCGCAGTTTTGTGGCGGTGTACAGCGGAGATTTCTACGAGCCGCTGCGGATGTGGTCGAGCGTGCTGCAGAAAGAAGGATGGGAAATTCCGAAGCCGTCGAACGAAGCTTACAACGTGAGCTGGTGCGGATGGGGATACGAGTTCAATGTGACGCCGGCGCAGATGCTGGGGACGGTGCCGAAGCTGAAGGAGCTTGGGATCAAGTGGGCTACGCTCGATGATCGCTGGTTCGATACTTATGGGGACTGGAATCCGCGGCCGGATACGTTTCCTAGGGATTCGATGAAGCAGATGGTGGATGAGTTTCACAAGCAGGGAATTCTGGCGCAATTGTGGTGGTTGCCGCTGGCGGTGGAAGATGGGCAGGGGAAATATGAGTCGCATAAATATGGGATGTCGAAGGTGGTCGCGGAGCATCCGGATTGGTTGATTCTGGATAAGGATGGGAAGCATGCGCGGATGACGCGGGGGCTGGCGGTGCTGGATCCGTCGCTGCCGGAGGTGCAGGCGTTTTACAAGCAGCTGACGGAGAAATTTATTCGCGACTGGGGATTTGACGGATCGAAGCTGGACAATATTTATAGCGTGCCGGCGTGCTATAACCCGGCGCATCATCACAAGTCGCCGCAGGAGTCGGTGAATGCGATGGGGGAAGTGTACAAGACGATTTTTCAGACGACGCGGGCGATCAAGCCGGAGAGCGTGACCCAGGCGTGTCCGTGCGGGACGCCGCCGTCGCTGGCGTGGCTGCCGTTTATCGATCAGGCGGTGACGGCCGATCCGGTGGGAGCGGTGCAGGTGCGGCGGCGCATCAAAATGTATAAGGCGCTGCTGGGGCCGGAGGCGGCGGTGTATGGCGATCACGTGGAACTGTCGGCGATGACGCCGATCGGCAAGGACAACTGGAGCGAGCATGGCGACGATTTCGCTTCGACTCTGGGAGTGGGCGGTGTGCCGGGGACGAAATTTGTGTGGCCGGATCCGGGGCCGAAGTACAAGCCGGTGAACCTGACGGCGGAGAAGGACGCGCACTGGAAGAAATGGATTGGGTTGTACAACGAGAAGATGTTGTCGAAGGGGGAATTTCGCGATCTGTATGTGTATGGGTACGACGTGCCCGAGGCGTATGCGATCGAAAAAGACGGGAAGATGTACTATGCGTTTTTCGCGAAGGATAACGGATCGTTTGCGGGCGAGGTGGAGTTGCGCGGGCTGAAGCCTGGGACTTATCACGTGGTGGATTATGTGAATGGGAAAGATTTGGGGACGGTGCAGGCGGAGGCGGGGAAGGCTCGGCGGCTGAAGACGGAGTTTAAGGAGAACTTACTGGTGGAGGTGAGCGGGCAGTAGGTAATTGATGCGGCCGGTTTGAGTGCTGTCGCTCTTGTTTTCGACAATTAAATCGCCGCGAGAAACCCCGTTCATGGGCAGATCCGCATGCGAGATATGGAACGCTTTGTGAGCCTTTGTTCTTTGCCGAACAGTAGAACGACATCAATCCGGTAACTGCACGGAAACTGGCCTGCTTTCGTCCAAATTTGGGAGGAGATGACTGTCTCACCCGAGGCTGCACTAACGCTCCCCTCTGGACGGTTGAAGATGACGTTGTCGTATTTCTCGACGTGTTCCCAAAACTCTATCCCTTGGGAGCGTAGTACTCCGCGCGCTTGTTCCAGGTCGATACCAACAGGAAGGATTTCGTGGAGCTGCGCTTCCTGCCTTGCCAACTGACTCATTCCGGTTGGCCACAAAGGGTCCAGTGTCGGGACACAGGCCAAAATAACAAGCACTCCAACGGGGAAGGCAAGCCAAATGTTGACTCGACGCGATTCTCCTCTCTTCCGAATCCCGGCAACGGTTGTGGCGATCACGAAGATCAGCACCGAATAGACTGCGCAATTTGCCGCTAGGACCCCTAGGGTAGAGTCGCTGCCTGTCGGAAGCGCTTGGATCATACCGCCCGGAACAAGCAACATCGAGGCCAACAAATTCACATAAGACAAGTGCAGCATCAGAGATAAGAGTGCGGTAAACCCCGCGCCGCACAATAATGCGAATGTGATCCGACGAGCCATTGGCTTGAACCTTCCATTGTAAGGAACGGCATGCAACCGTTTCTTTGCAACCACAATTGCAGAAGGAGGCAACCCTTGGGGAGCAGCCGAGCACAATCGGCGAAACATCACTCGATTTCACTCAGGTGCTGCGCTGTCGGAAAAACTCTTGCCGGTGAGCTGCGTCGCGGAAGGCTTCGGTGCCGCCGGGGCGGGTCGTCGAGAGTGCTCCTGCCCGGTTGCCACTGGCGAGGCACTTCGGCAGGTCTGATCCTTTTACGTACTCGTGCAGGAAGCCGGCGTCGAAGCTGTCGCCGGCGCCGACGGAATCTACGGGGACGACTTCGTGCGTGGGACTGGTGAAGCGCTCGGAGCCCTTCTGGGCTAATGCGCCTTTGCGGCCGAGTTTTACTACTACCAGCGGGACCGACTTTGAAAGCTTGTGGATGGCGGCTTCCAGGTCGCCGTCATTGGTGCCGGCGGCTTTGCAGGCTTCGCGCTCGTTCGGCAAGAAAACGTCGACGTGGCGCAGGACTTCGTGCAGGCCGCCTTCCCAGCGATCGTCGGGATCGTCGTTGGTGTCGAGAGAAATTGTGAGGCCCTTCGATTTCAGGCGCTGAAATAATTTTCCTACGTGCGGACGCAGGGCGCGCTGCAGGTAATACGAAGAGAAGTGAAAGTGGCGCGAGTCGGCGAGGTAGTCGAGGTCGAGATCGTCCCAGGAAGTTTCTGCGATGGTTCCGGGATAGGTGAGGATGTTGCGCCAGGGCTCGTGGTGCAGGATTACGGTCAGTCCGGTGGTGATGGGGCCGGGGACGCGGCGGACTAGGGACACATCGACGCCGCTTTGCTGCAGACGATCGAGCGCGATCTGGCCGAGGGGGTCGTCGCCGATGCGGGATTGAAATCCGACGCGGCTGCCGAGTGCGGCCAGGTTATGGGCGACGATGGCCGAGGAGGAGCCGAGGGTGAGCATCATGCGGTCGGCGAGGAGTTCGCGCTCGGGGGCTAGTTGCTCGGGCAGGCCGTAGAGGATTAGGTCGAGGTTGAGTTCGCCGGCGATGGTGATGTCGAATCGTGGCATGGTTTGCGTTAGTTGTGTTGCTGGAGACGCGTCGGTTGCTGGACTCCACAAGCGGCATAGGAAGAACTCCTCGCAGCAGCCATTGAGAAGGCGGGAGTGCAGGGGTCCTTCGACTGCGCTTGGCCTGCGCTTCGCTTGGGCCACGCTCCGCTCAGGATGACAAGACGTTTTGAGTTGCTCAGGAATGCTGATCTGTGATGTGCGCTCATGATTTCAGACGAGGGTGACTTCGATTCCGGCTTGCTTCAGGGCGCGGAGGTCGGATTTGGGGACGGCGCGGTCGGTGATGACTTCGTGCAGAGCCGTAGGCGGGACGATCAATGACAGGCTGCGGCGGCCGAATTTGCTGGAGTCGCAGACAGCCACGGTTTTCTTGGCGATTTCCACCATCACGCGGTTGACTTTCGCTTCCAGAAGATTCGGCGTGCTCAATCCGAAGTGAACGTCGAAGCCGTCGACGCCGAGAAATAAAAGATCGGCGCTCAGGCGGCGGAGAGTTTCTTCGGCGATGGGGCCGACCAGAGAAAAAGAATTCTTGCGCAGAGTGCCGCCGGTGAGGATGACTTCGACGGCGGTGCCGGCGAGTTCGGCGGCGATGTTGACGGCATTGGTGATGATGGTGAGGTTCTGAAAGTTGCGCAGGGCGCGGGCGATGGCGGTGGTCGTCGTGCCGGAATCGAGAATGAGGACCTGGCCTTCTTTGACTTTTTCGACGGCGTTGTCGGCGATGCGCAGTTTTTCCTGATGGTGGAGTTTTTCTTTTTCGCGCAGCGTGGGATCTTCGAGGGCGCCATCGCGCGAGGGGAGCGCGCCACCGTGGGTCCGGTGAACCAGGCCGTGGGCGTGGAGGATTTCGAGATCCTTGCGAATCGTAACCTGCGAAGTTTCGAATTGCTGGGCGAGTTCAGTGACTAGCACGCGGCCCTGATAGGTTAACTGATCGAGAATGGCGCGACGACGTTCTTCGTTGAGCACGGGGATCGCTTCTTGGCGAATCGGTAGTGTAACTGAGGATTCGATCGGCCACATTTCTTTTTATAGCGTTTTGTTTCGTTTGTCCACCGCTAAGGTTGTGTCTGCCGGTTTCGGAGAACCCCCGGGAATATCTCGCACCCGGCCTTGATGCGATGCCAGCGGGAGCACAGTTAACCTCGTAACCCACGTTCTTGTGGGTGTTTGGGAACCATGCGGGGTGATAACCAACCCAATACCTGCCACCAAAGTCCGATGCTCAGTGGGGACGGCTTTGCCGTAATCTCAAGTTGGGACGAAGGCGCGGCGAGTTTCGAAGGGTAGCGTTTGTTACGAAATCCGGAATCGGAGTCGGGAAGCAAAGAGGTGACGCCTTGGCAGACATGTTGCGAGATGAGATTTTTGTGCGCTCGCGAGCGGTAGTGGCGCGCGTAGTCGCAGGAGAAACGTTGATTGTCCCAGTGCGTGCCAAGGTGGGCGACCTGGCTTCGATTTACAGCTTCAATGGCACAGGAACGCTGATCTGGAAATTGCTGGAGTCGCCGAGAACTGTGGCGGAACTGGTTACGGCCGTCGCCGAAGCGTATGAAGTCGATCTGGCACGGGCCGAGCGTGATGTGACGGATTTTGTATGTGAGATGAAATCAGCGGGTCTGGTTGAGGTCTCGGCTGCGGTAGCGATGGCTGGAGACTGAAGGACCAGTGGGGCGGGAGACTGTGGCGGCGGGCGCATGAGGGCGCGTCCGCTGCCGTCAGAATGGAGGGGGATTTGGAGCAGTTGAGCTACAGCGCGTTCAGCGCGGATTTACACGAGCGCCAGGGCGGTGAACGGGTGCCGCTGCAGGTTTCGATTGAAGTGACGCGGCGTTGTCCTCTGGAGTGCCTGCACTGTTACAACAACCTCGCGATGGGCGATATGGACGCCAAGCGGCGGGAGTTGAGCAAAGAAGAACATTTTCAGATGCTCGACGAGTTGGTCGACATGGGTTGCTTCTGGGTTCTCTACACGGGCGGCGAAATTTTCGCGCGCAAAGATTTCCTCGAGATTTATACCTACGCCAAGCAAAAAGGATTTCTGATCACGCTGTTCACCAACGGCACGATCGTGAACGAACACATCGCTGATTATCTGGCAGAGTGGCCGCCGTTTGCGATTGAGGTCACGCTCTACGGGCGTACGCGGGAAACGTACGAGGCGCTGACGGCGATTCCGGGATCGTACGACCGGTGCCTGCGCGGGATTCGGTTGCTGAAGGAGCGTGGGCTGCCGCTGAAGTTGAAGACCGTCGCGACCAGCATCAACAAGCACGAAGTTCTGGCCATGCGGCAGTTCGCGGAGGAAGAACTGGGCGTGGAATTTAAATGCGACGGGCAGATTAATCCGCGGATTGATTGCTCACAGAGTCCGCTGGCGGTGCGGCTCGCGCCGGAGGAAGTGGTCGCGCTCGACATGCAGGATCCTAAGGTGGCCGCCGAATATCGCAAGCTGGCAGAGCGGGATTTAGGGAACGTGCCGAATTTGTCGACGGTTGACACCGTATATATCTGCGGCGGGGGAGTCAACTCGTTCGCTGTGAATGCGTATGGGGAAGTCGGCATTTGCGTGATTTCGCAGCAGGAGACATTCAGTGTTCGCGGAGGTGGAGTCAGGAAAGTGTGGGAGGAATCGCTGCGGCAGTTGCGCGACCGCAAACGCACGCGGATCACGAAATGCGTGCAGTGCCGTATTCAGTCGCTGTGCGCGATGTGTCCGGCGAACGGTGAGTTGGAAAACGGAGATCGGGAGAGCCCGGTCGAGTTCTTGTGTCAGGTGGCGCATTTGCGAGCGGCGGCGGTGGGGGCTGAGATTCCCGCACATGGGGAATGCGCGTTCTGCGCGGGCGGGCGAGAGCACGAGGCGATGCTGGACTCGGCGCGGCGGATTATGAACAAGGAAATTGATGTGGAGAGTTGGGTAGGGCCGCAACATATTTTGCCAATCCTGAACAATGCCAGCGTGGCTGCGGGGGGATGCGGGAGTTGCGGGAATCATTAATGCTGATATTGAGCCGATGACGAGAGGTGAGTCTGAATGAATCGCGAATCGAACCAAGGCGACGGCAAGAAACCGTATGAATCGCCGCAGCTCGTCACGATTAATCTGCGGCCGGAAGAGGCCGTGCTGGGGCATTGCAAGAACGCATCGGGGGGCGGGCCGACTCCGGGTTGCGGAATTATTTTGGGCGGCTGCCAGAGTATTGGATCGTAAGAGGCGGGCGCGGGTGGAATGGATTGCGGGATGAGTCTTACGCAGACACTGGCGGGTTCGCGCGGGGCGGACGTTGGACTCTGCAGTAGCCATTTTTGTGTAGGCGGAGTCGTGGTCCGATTGACGGGCGATGACACTGCGGCGGTTGAGTTAGTTCCGTCGTTGATGGCGTTTCGAGCCGAGCCACGGCTGCCGGACATTCGGCTGCGAGTGGAGTGGATCGAAGAGTTAAGCGAAGCGCCGGGATTACAGCTGTTCGATTCAGGAGCGCTTTGGCGCTTGTACGAGTGCGAGTCGGGATTTCAGTTCGACTTCCGGGCGCCGGTGTTCGGCGACCAGCCTTACAAGAGGCTGCTGGTGGATCGTGATTTTTCCCGGGCTACGTTGCAGATGAGCGCGGAAGTGTCGGCGGCGTTCCCGTATGCGGCTCCGCTAGGTTATCCCGTGGATGAGTTGCTGATTATGCATCGGCTCACCCGGGAGAAGGCGATTGAGCTGCACAGCTGCGGGATCGTGCGGGAGGATGGAACGGGCAATCTGTTCGTCGGGCATTCGGGAGCGGGGAAGAGTACGACGACGCGGCTGTGGATGGAGTGGGAGGATGTGGAGGTTTTGAGCGACGACCGGATTATTGTGCGGCGGGATGACCGAGCACAAAAGCAGGTTCCTTGCCTTCGCTCTGCGAAGGCTCGGAATGACAAGGCTTCTATTCGGAATGACAAAGGAAATATGCGGATGTATGGGACGCCTTGGCACGGAGAGGCGGCTTATGCGTCGCCGGGGAGCGCGCGTTTGGCGAAAATTTTTATTCTTGAACATGGGCAGGGGAACGTGTTGACGCGGCTTTCTGCGAGCCAGGCGGTGGCAGAATTGTTTGCGCGCAGTTTTGTGCCGTTTCACCGGCACGAGTATGTGGAGTCGGCGCTGGAGTTTCTGCAAGAACTGGTGAGCGCGGTTCCTTGTTACCGCTATGCCTTTGAGCCTAATAAATGTGCGGTGGAGAGGATTGTGGAACTTTGTGATTGAGGGGCCTAGTAGCGGGTTGCTCGAAGACGAGGCCAGCGGCCCTGCGGTTGTAGCGGGAACTCCGCTAGAGGCTGGTGGCGGCGCCAGCGGGCATGGGGTCCTTCGACTGCGTGGCCGTTCGGCTTCGCCGATCGGTCACTTCGCTCTGGATGACAGTACTGCTACTCAACGCTTCGCTCAGGATGACAGAGTTAGTACGAATCTCTCTGGCGACCGGGCGCAGTCGAAGTTGTTTGAGGAATTTGTGCGGGAGTTGTTTAAGG
>Ga0210395_10002615_pt1 | contig 13962 bp, 10 predicted proteins | sample IncBWH4OmetaG_FD_150861 | JGI IMG/M metagenome (GOLD analysis project Ga0210395, IMG submission 150861) | Forest soil microbial communities from Barre Woods Harvard Forest LTER site, Petersham, Massachusetts, United States - Inc-BW-H-4-O ... | reverse complement strand
TCGTTGCGTTCCCCAGCTTTTTGGCGGCGTAGCTCAGGTGGCTAGAGCGACGGTCTCATAATCCGTAGGTCCGTGGTTCGAGTCCACGCGCCGCCACCACTCTCTCGTTTTCCGGTAGTCCATTCTAGAAGCATTGACATTCCCGCGTTCCTCTGGAAACATCGAAAAACTCTCCAGCAAAGGGTTCTGAACTTTCGGCGTATTCTCCGGGCCGGTTGAGGAGTTTTCTTATGGTGGGGATTCGCACGTGCGACCTGCGCAAGGTTTATACCTCGTCGCCGCCGTTCGGGGCCGGCGGCTTTGGTCCGCCTGCCGCGCGCGACAAGCGCAAGAAGCAGCCGAAACCAGAGATCGTCGCTCTCGATGGTCTGACGCTCGACATTGCGCCGGGCGAAGTTTTCGGACTGCTCGGACCGAATGGCGCGGGCAAGTCAACGACTGTAGGAATTCTCACTACGCGGGTACGACCAACGGGGGGCTCTGCCTGGATTGGCGAGCACGATGTCTGGAAAGAACAGGTCCAAGTAAAACGCCTGATTGGCGTGGTTGCGCAACGCCCGAACCTCGATTTTTCCCTGACGGCGCGTGAGATTCTGCTGTTTCACGGGGCTTATTTCGGCCTTGACTCGCAGGCACGGGCAGCTCGCGCCGAGAGTCTTCTGGACCGGTTCAAGCTGCGCGACCGCGGCGAGCAGATGGTGCGCGGATTTTCCGGGGGAATGATGCAACGGCTATCCATCGCGCGCGCCATGATGCACGATCCGCAGGTTCTTTTCCTCGACGAGCCCAGCGCGGGCCTGGATCCGCAGACGAAATTGCTTTTGTGGGAGATCATTCGCGAATACAACCAGACCGGCAAAACGATTTTGCTCACGACGCACAACATGGAAGAAGCCGATGCACTGGCCAACCGCCTGGCCATCATCGACCACGGACGGAACATCGCGTTGGGTACGCCTGCGGAGTTGAAGGCGTCGGTGCCGGGCGGTTATTTGCTGCGCCTGCGTTTCGGCCAGCACTCGCCCGATTTGTTGCAGCAGTTGCAGTCTTTACCCGGAGTGCGGGAGGTACGCGCCAACGATCAAAATGGCGCCGACCTGTACTCCGACCACGGAGGTTCGCTGATTGCCGGGATCGCCAGCCTGGCCTCGGCCGCGGGCGTGGAGTTGCGTGACGTTCACATCTCCGAGCCCAGCCTGGAAAACCTGTTTCTGCACCACACCGGAAGGAGCCTGCGGGAATGAACTGGAAGACGTTTTTCGCCATGCTGGCGCGCGATGTTCATGTGGCACGGCGCAACTTCGTTGTGTTGCTGCTGCAGACTTTTCTGCAGCCGCTGATGTTCGTGTTCATCTTTGGCCGCGTCATGGTGCGCAGCGGCTACATGCCGGAAGCGTATAAGAGCCTGTTGCTTCCCGGTATCATGGCCATCAGCATGGTGTTCACGGGAGTCTGGGCCGTAGCCATGCCGTTGATTGCCGAATTCCAGTTCACCCGCGAGATCGAAGACCGCCTGCTCGCGCCTATGGAAATTTCCTGGGTGGCCGTTGAGAAAGTGCTCGCCGGAACGCTGCAGGCGCTGATCGCCGGGCTGGTAGTAATTCCGGCAGCGTGGATTATTCTGCGGCCTGGCGTGGTTGTGACTGTGCACAGTCCTCTCACTTTTGCATGTGTTACCTTGCTGGTGGCGCTGTTCTCCGCCTGCGGCGGTCTTGCCCTGGGCTGCAGCGTTAATCAGCAACACATCGGATTGATGTTTAGCATGGTGTTGACGCCGATGATCTTCTTTGGCTGCACCTACTATCCCTGGAGCGCTCTGGACAGCTTTCCCATTCTGCAAAAAGTAGTGCTGGTGAATCCCCTGGTTTATGCGAGTGAAGGGCTGCGCGGAACGCTGGTACCGCATCCTCCAATTCCGTATCTTCCTTTGCCTGCAGTGTTGGTGGCATTGACGGCTTTCGACGCGCTGCTCCTTGCGGTGGGGCTGCGGCAGTTCTGGGGAAAAGCTGTCAGTTGAGTTCCCACTGGTTACGCTTTCCTGGTTACCCCGCCGAAAGTTGCCTCGAATCAGGCGATTCCAAGCGTTACTGAAGTTTTCGGCAGGGCTCATAAATCATTGTTACTAAACCTGTTAGCTGGGTATCCTAGGTCAAGGGTACGCCTGCGCGCTGGCGACAGAGCGGCGCGCTGTGGCCTACAAACGAATGTCCGCTAGCACACATTCATGGAGAGGTCTGCCCGTCGGGGCGAAGGCGTTCATTGGCCTGGTGATCGCGGCTGGAATGGCGTCTCTGCTACAGGCTGCGATTCACCAGAGCAGCAAGAACATCGCAGAGTTTATTTGCTATCTGGGCATCGCGATTTTGGCCTCGCGGCTGCGCGTCACGCTGCCCGGCATTACGGGCACGCTTTCCGTGAACTTCTTGTTCATCCTGGTGGCGGTTGCCGAGTTGAGCTACTCAGAAGCGCTTACGCTGGGTGCGGTCTCGATGCTGGCCCAGAGCATTCACCCGAACCGGCCCGGCGCCATTCAGTTAACGTTCAATGTTTGTGCGGGCTCGCTGTCGACAGCTCTGGCCTACCTTGTCTATCACAGCAATCTGGCCAACGAGATCATCGAGAACCGGCCCCTGGTTCTCTGCCTGGCGGCTTCGACATACTTCATCGTCAATGCCGGAAGCATCGCAGTTGTAATCTCTGTAAGCGACGGGAAACCTCTCCGGCAGATCCTTGTGGATTGCTATTTCTGGTCCTTCCCTTACTACCTGGTGGGAGCCGGCATCGCCGGTGTGATTGGCTGGTTCAACCACAGGTTTAACTGGGAGAGTTCGCTGCTCTTCGTCCCGGCCATCTATCTGATCTATCGGTCCTACCGCTTGTATTTGGGAAAGTTGGAAGATGAGAAGCGGCACGTGGAAGAGATCGCAAACCTGCACTTGCGAACTATCGAGGCCCTGGCGCTGGCCATCGAAGCCAAAGATCAAACCACCCACGATCACCTGCAGCGTGTCCGCATTTACGCCATCGAAGTAGCCAAGGAACTGGGCATGACAGGGACTGAACTGGAAGCCTTGCATGCCGCGGCACTGCTACACGACATCGGCAAACTCGCCGTCCCCGAACATATCATCTCGAAGCCCGGCCGGCTTACGCCGGAAGAGTTCGAGAAAATGAAGATTCACACCGTGGTGGGGGCAGAGATTCTAGAGCGCGTTCGCTTTCCTTATCCCGTTGTGCCTATTGTGCGCGCCCACCATGAGAAATGGGACGGGTCGGGTTATCCCTATGGGTTGAAGGGGGCGGAGATTCCGATCGGCGCGCGCATTCTCTCCGCAGTCGATTATCTCGATGCGCTGGCTTCCGACCGGCAATACCGGCGCGCCATGCCGCTGGATGAGGTAATGACGCGGCTCACGGCAGAGTCGGGCAAGTCGTTTGATCCGAAGGTGGTGGACGTCCTCAAGCGACGCTACCGTACTCTGGAAAATCTTGCTCTGGCGAAATCGGCGGAAGATGGCAGCCTGATTCTTCCGACGGACTTCAAGATCACGCGCGGACCGGCGCCGGCTGCGGGATTCGAGAATGCCACGGTTTCCGATGCGCCGGGGCGGGAAGCAACGTTTCTATCCTCCATTGCGGCAGCGCGCCAGGAGGCACAGTCTTTGTTTGAGTTGAGCCAGGACTTGGGAGCATCGCTGAGCCTCGGTGAAACGCTCTCCGTGTTTTCCGTGAAACTCAAAATGACGGTTCCCTACGACGCGATCGCCATCTACATCCGGCGCGGCGATGAACTGATCCCGGAGTATGTGAACGGCGATAACTACCGCCTGTTTGCTTCCTTGCGGATTCCTGTGGGGCACGGGCTCTCGGGCTGGGTGGCGCAGAATAAGAAGCCGATAGTGAATGGAAATCCATCGGTTGAGCCGGGTTACTTGAACGATCCTGACAAATTCAGCACGTTGCGTTCTGCTCTGGCTCTGCCTCTGGAGGGAGTGGCAGGAGTGATCGGCGTTCTTGCCCTCTATCGCGCCGAAAAAGACGCGTTTACTTCCGATCATTTGCGCATTCTTCTGGCGGTGAGCGGCAAGATGGCTCTGGCCATCGAAAATGCTCTCAAATATCAGCAAGCGGAAAGCTCCGCAACCACCGACTACCTTACTGGCCTGCCCAATGCGCGGTCGCTGTTTCTGCAATTGGACCGCGAATTGGCGCGCTGCAAGCGCGACAACGTCTCGCTCACGCTGATGGTCTGCGACATGAACGGATTCAAGAAAATTAACGACCGCTTCGGGCATCTGGAAGGGAATCGGGTCTTACGATTGTTTGCCCAGGCCTTGAAAGACACTTGCCGCGAGTACGACTACGTAGCACGCATGGGCGGAGATGAGTTCGTGGTGATTGCTCCGGGTTTGCCCGCCGATGCTGCGGCCAAGAAGGTTGAGCAGATTCGTCCTCTCGCCCGGCAGGCCGGGTTCGACGTTTGCGGAGAAGAAATTCTTTCACTGAGCGTGGGGATGGCCGTGTCTCCCGACGACGGCAATGATGCCGAGCAGCTTCTGACTCAGGCGGACCGCCGCATGTATGTCGAGAAGCAGAAACTACCGACACAGAAAGACCAGCGCCTGCACACGCGGATGAAATGCCGGCTCACGATCGAATTGCATCCCCAGTCCGGCGGGGGACCGATCTTCGGCAATATGATCGATCTCAGCCTGGGCGGCTGCTACGTCGAAACCAGCGCCATTCTTTCCCCAGGTTCGAACGTGAAGCTCGTCTTCTCCATCGATGACGGAAATCTGAGTACCGAAGGCAGTGTTGCCAGGATCCATCCCGGATCGGGCGTGGCCATCCAATTCAAGGAGATGAGCCGGGAGTCGCGGGAGAAAATGTACCGCATTCTGGAGTTCGTGCAGAACTCAACTACGGTTTACAACGACCGCTATCTCCAGAATCTTTTCAAGCGCTAAAGAACAGTGGTCAGTGATCAGTGGTCAGCAACGCAGGTTCTCACTAGCCACTTCCTTACCCTTGAAGCCCGTCCCGGCCGCCCGTACACTTAGACTATGCACGTCCACGTTCACGGCGCAGGCGGTCCTAAGCGAGTGCTAAAGATCTCGCTTGGCGTTACCCTGGCCTATATCGTGCTGCTGGTGGTGGCGGGTATCCGCGCCCACTCGCTGGCCCTGCTTTCCGAAGCTGGGCACAATCTCTCCGACTTTCTCGCTCTGCTGTTGTCTCTGGTTGCGGTGTATTTGCAGGCGCGCCCGGCCAGTTCCACGAAGACCTATGGCTACCATCGCGCGGGAGTGCTGGCCGCGCTGGTGAATGCGGTATCTCTGGTCGCGGTTTCCTTTTTCATCTTCTACGAGGCGTTTCGGCGACTGCAGCATCCCGAGCACGTTCAGGCCTCGGTGATGATGTGGGTCGCTGCGACGGGCGTGGTGATGAACGGGGTGATCGCGCTGCTGCTGTATCGCTCGGGCCGGGGCTCTCGGAACGACGTGAATATCCGCAGCGCGCTATTGCATGAAATCGGCGACACGCTCTCGACCGCCGCCGTGATCGCCGGGGGCTGGGCAATCCTGGTGACGAGCAACTACTGGATCGATTCGGCGCTCTCTTTCGGGATCGGTGCGCTGATCCTCTGGTCGGGATTTGGCATCGTGCGCGAGACCCTGAATATTCTGCTGGAAGGAACGCCGCGCGGCGTGAAGCTCGAGCTGGTTGAGACCGCAATTCGCTCGATTGAGGGCGTCAACGACGTGCACGATCTGCACTGCTGGAGCATCGGTTCAGAAACTCGGGCTCTTTCATGCCACATCTCGATTGCCGACATTCCGCCGTCAGTGAGCGAGCGTATCCTGCGCGACGTAAAGGACCGCCTGCATCACAGCTTCCACATCGACCACACGACCATCCAGTTCGAACACGTGGAATGCGAGGTGGCGCATGGTTGTGTGATTCCGGTAGGCGAGAGCGAAGAGCATCACTACCACAGCCATTAGACGCGATTAGAGGTTGCCTCGAATCAGCTTATGAGTTTCTATTCTGCCTCTCGAAAATCTCGCGCACACGTTCAATCGTGTCTGCATCGTGCGCCGATTTATCCGGCCGCAACCTCACGATCCGCGGGAACCGCAGCGCATACCCGCTGTCATGACGATCGGACTGCATCATGTTATTGAACGCCACTTCCAGGACAATCTTCGGTTCGACAGTGCGGCGAAAGCCTTGATCTTCAAGCGTGTGGTCGAGAAACCACTGCGTCATCTCCCCAATCTCGGCGTCGGTCAGTCCGGAGTAGGCCTTGCCGATGTTCACCAGCTTGTCGCCCTCCCAGACGCCAAAGGTGTAATCGCTTAACACGCCGACGCGCTTGCCGTGTCCGTACTCGACCGCCGTCACCACCACGTCAAGTGTAGCTAGCTCGCGCTTCATCTTTAACCAAGCCCTGCCGCGCTTTCCGGGCGTATAGGTCGAGTCGAGATCCTTGATCATCAAGCCTTCGTTGCCCCGTGCCTGCGCTGCGGCAAAATGTTCTTCCAGTTGCGCCGCTGAACTCGCGCGAATCACTGGCGCGCGGATGATGTTGACGACGTTTGTTTCCGGGTGCTTATCGTCGAAGACTAGCTTTCCTTGCCCTGTCTTACTCTGGGACTCCGTGTCTCTGTGGTGAGCCGTTTTTCTTTCCGCCGCCAGCAGTTCATCCAGAATCTGCCCCCGCTCCCGCAGCGGACGGTCAATCAGCAACTCTCCATTTGCGTACAGAATGTCGAATACCAAATACGCCACGGGAACCTCCCGCAACATCCGGTCGCTGACTTTCTTCCGCCCCAACCGCTGCTGCAGCACGCTGAACGGACGCGCCCGCCCCGGCTCCTCCCAAGCGACGATCTCACCATCCAGAATTGCATCTTCCTGGAGACCTGCAAGCGCGTCGGGCAACTCGGGAAACGACTCGGTGATCTCGTCCCGCGTGCGCGAAAAGAACCTCACCTCTCCGCCCGAGATGTGCGCCTGGGCTCGAATCCCGTCGTATTTGTCCTCAACGGCGGCATCAGCAAAATAACTCAACCCCTCCTGCGCTGACTCGATCGGGCTGGCCAGCATGAAGCCCAAGGGATGGAACATTCTCATCGTCGCATCTGCGAGCTTGCCCTCCACCGCCAGCCGCAGCGTCTCCCCGATATCCCCCAGCAACATGTTTGCGCGCTGTACTTCTTTCAACGCCCCGGTGAGCGTACCCCCGTACGCTTTTGCAATCGCTTCCTCCACGAGACTTTCCTTCAACCCAATCCGTAAATCACCAGTCATGATCTTGACGATGTACTTGGCTTCGAGCGGCGTCGCCCGGGCCAGCAGATCGCGGACCAATGCAGCCTTTGCCGCCGGTCCACGCGCCGCCGCAATCTTACTGAAACTGTCGGCAACTTCGAGAACGTTCAGGCGCTGTTCGGATCGCGGCGCAAGAACCTCCCAGGCCACTGAACCCAGGTCGCCATATTTTCGATAGGCTGCCGTCAGCGCGGCCTCGTCTTTTCCAGAAAGCTCCCCCACCACGCGCCACAGCAACGAACCGCCCACTTGCAGCGTTGCCTCCTCCCATGCCGGAAATGCTCTGCCGGAGAGAAATACCGCCGATACCGCTGCCTCATCCATGGTGCGGGACCTGAGGTAGTCAGCAACGATAGTCGTCTTCTGCAGCTTCTTGGTCGTGGCTGCTATCGCATCACAAGTCTCGGCGAGTTTTCGCATGCTGCTCAAAATACTTCTGAGAATAGACGAAAGACTCGCGGATTGCCGAGCCCTTGTCTTTGACTCTCTCGATAAACCAAAGCCCGTCCGTTACTTAGAGCGCAATGTCTTGAGCACTCGCGGCGTGTGGTACCCTAGAAATTGGCGCTTTCCTGGCCGCGGGGCATCTAACCACTGTGCATTCTGTAAGAAATTTCGTACGTTTTCTTGTGGCCGTCCAGCTTCTGCCTGCGCTTGAAAGTGGCGAGGAGACCCTGGTCGGCGGACAGGCCGTGCTCGAAGGCGTGATGATGCGTTCCCCGCACGCTTGGGCAATCGCCTGCCGCAAGCCATCGGGCGAAGTGGTGACGATGCGCGAACCGCTCGAGCGGCCCTCGGAAAAACACACGTGGATGGGTTGGCCCATCGTTCGCGGAGTCATGACGCTCGGTTACGCGATGTCTCTCGGCTACCGCGCCCTGCGTTTCTCGGCCAACGTTGCCATCGAAGACGTGATGCAGAAGGAGGGTGAAGATGTTGTGACGGCCGCTAAGCCTACTCTGAGCGAAGCCGGAGGGGCCGTCCCGCTGAAGTCCACGAAGACGCAGGCCCGCGAAAAAGCCGCCGCTATCAGCGGTTGGCTGGCGGGAGTCAACGTCGTCATCTCGCTCGCCTTCTTCATCTTCATGTACAAATACCTGCCGCTGGTGGCGGCCACGGAACTCAAGAAGGTCGATCCCGCGCTCGGCGGCCAGATCATGTTTAATCTGATTGACGGGGCTGTGCGCTTGATTCTGTTCTTGCTGTTCATTTGGGGAGTGTCGCTGTTCGCGGATATTCGCCGCGTCTATGAATATCACGGCGCCGAACACAAGACCGTGTTCGCGTTCGAGAACGGCGATCCGCTTTCGACCGCGGCGGTGCAGAAGTATTCGACGTTCCATCCCCGCTGCGGCACCAGCTTCCTGATGACGGTGATGCTGATCTCGATCGGGTTTTATATGCTGGTTCCGTTCACCAGTTTCTGGGCGCGCTTCGCCGCGCGAATCGCGCTTTTGCCCGTGATAGCCGGCGTCTCTTACGAGATCATCCGTTTCGCCGCCAAGCATCGCGGTTCCTTGTTTGCCTTAATGACGACGCCCGGCCTCTGGCTCCAGCGCATCACGACCAAGCCTCCCTCTGACGAGCAGGCGCAATGCGCCATAGTCGCTCTCGACCACGCCATGGCTCTGGAAAAGGAACGGGGCGGCGAGCTGGTGATTGCCTAGCGGCCCCGCCGCGAATATTTCCTCTTCCCCTCCGATATCACTAAAATGCCGTTGAGAACTGGACCGGCACGCACCGAGACGTAGCAACCCGCGTCTACGTAAGGATTCCGATGTTCGAACGTTTAGACCAAATCGAAGCCCGCTACGAAGAGCTGACCAACGCTCTGGCTTCGCCGGATATCGTCAACGATTCGGCGAGATACCAGAAGACCGCCAAGGCGCATAGCGAAATCGCGTTTGTGGTGGAGAAGTACCGCGAATACAAGGATTTGACGCGAGGCATAGCTGAGAGTAAAGCCATGCTCGCCGATGAGAAAGATCCCGAGATGCGCGCTTACGCCCAGGAAGAACTGGACAAGCTGCAACCCCGCGTTGCTGCCATCGAAGAAGAATTGAAAGTTCTACTTTTGCCCAAGGATCCGAACGACGAAAAGAATGTCATCCTCGAAATTCGCGCCGGCACTGGTGGAGACGAAGCAACGCTCTTCGCCGCTGAGATCTTCCGCATGTATACCCGTTATGCGGAGACGCAGCGATGGAAGGTTGAAGTTCTTTCGTCATCGGAGTCGTCGGCCGGCGGACTGAAAGAAGTGATCGCCATCATCGAAGGCAACCGGGTTTTTTCACAGCTCAAATACGAAAGTGGAGTGCATCGCGTGCAGCGGGTACCCGCGACCGAGCAGCAAGGACGCGTCCACACCTCCGCTGTGACTGTGGCCGTTCTTCCCGAAGCCGAAGACGTCGATATCAAGATCGAAGCCAAAGACTTGCGCATCGACACATTCTGCTCCTCCGGTCCGGGCGGGCAGTCCGTGAATACGACTTACTCGGCCGTCCGTATTACCCACATTCCCACAAACACGGTCGTGAGTTGCCAGGACGAGAAATCGCAGATCAAGAACCGCGAGAAAGGTATGCGCGTGCTGCGCTCGCGTCTTTACGAAATTGAAATGGAAAAGCAGCAGCAGGCACTGGCCAAGGAGCGCAAGGCCATGGTGGGATCCGGCGACCGCAGCGAGAAGATTCGTACCTATAACTTCCCGCAAAATCGCCTCACCGACCATCGCATCGGATTCACCATCCACCAACTCGAAGCCGTGATGGATGGCAAGCTTCAGCCGCTGATCGAAGCCCTTACCACCCACTATCAGGCGGAAAAACTAAAGCAGGAAGCCGCCAGCGTGGTTTAAGAGCGTCAGGCGGGTGCTCTGGGTTGCGCGAAAGGGGGACTATGTCGGATATCAACGAGAGGCTCACGTCGGTTCTCAGCGAGCGCTACGCTGCAAACGCAACCAGGATTCGCGAACTAGCCGCGCCTCTGACCAACGCCCAGTTCTGGCAAAAGCCGTTTCCCTATGGCAACAGCTTCGGTCACCTAGTCCTGCATCTGACGGGCAATTTGAATTACTACATCGGAACGCAGATTGCCGGGACTGGCTACGTCCGCGACCGGCCACGCGAATTCACCGATCCGAATCCTCCGTCGAAAGACGAGGCGCTCGGTAGCTTCGCGGCCGCCGTAGAGATGGTTCTCAAGACTATCCGCGCGCAATCTCCCGAAGATTGGTCGGCGGAATATTCAGGGGTCGGCTTAGATGCCAAGAACCGTCTCGACATTCTGGTCATTTGCGCCGCACACATCCAGCACCACATTGGCCAGATGATCTACCTTGGCTCCGAGTTGCGTCGGCAGGCCAAAGACTGAGCGAGATGAAATCGACTGCTCGACGTGGCTGTACATTTCGACTGTGTGCTCTGTGGTGAAATGATTTCGTGCAGCTAAAGCAAACCCTGGCCTCTGCCATCAGCCGCCTCAATGCGGATCATGTTCCTTCCGCGCGCCTGAATTCCGAGTTGCTCTTGATGTTCATCCTCAACTGCGACCGGGCCTATCTTTACGCGCATCCCGAGCGCGAACTGACTCGCGACGAACAGAGTCGTTATGCTGCTGCGCTCGTCGAGCGCGCACGCGGCGTCCCAACACAGTACATTACTGGCCATCAGGAATTCTGGGGTATGGACCTGATCGTGACGCCCGCAGTGCTCATCCCTCGCCCCGAGACTGAGCACGTGATCGAAAGCGTCATGGATCGGGTTGGGCGGGCGCCCGCGCCCTCCGAGCTTCTCCGCATCAGCGACGTGGGCACCGGCTCTGGCTGCATCGCGCTGGCTCTGGCCAAAGAGTTACCGCAGGTCGAAATCCTTGCCACCGACATTTCTGCTGCCGCGCTGGAGATCGCTCGCGCCAACGCCGCCCGCCATCAACTCGAATCTCGAATTCAATTTCGCGAGGCCGACCTGCTAGCAGGATTTGAGAACGACGCCTTTGACTTCATCGTCTCCAATCCGCCCTACGTCGGCGAATCGGAAGAAGATCAGGTCCAGCTGGAAGTTCGCAAGTTCGAACCGCGCGGTGCTGTTTTCGCGGGGCCGACGGGAATTGAGGTCATAATGCGTCTGGTTCCGCAAGCGCGCGCCGCGCTTAAACCTGGCGGCTGGCTCGTCATGGAAATCAGCGGAGCGATCTCAGAAAAAGTACAGCGCTTGCTGCAGCATTGGAACGATGTTCGGATCCGCCCGGATCTGCAATCGATTCCCCGCGTGGTGCAAGCTCAGAAATAGCTAGCGTGGCACAACCGCCGGCGATATCTCTTCCACATCGACAATGTTCGTAGGGTACTTGCCTGTGTAACAAGCTGAGCAGTAGGAGGTTTTCTCCCCCTCGCCGCAAGCCTTCTTCAGGCCTTCCAGCGAAAGGTAAGCCAGCGAATCGGCTCGAATGTACTCGCGAATTTCGTCAACCGATTTATTGGCGGCGATCAACTGATTCTTTGAAGGTGTGTCCACACCGTAGTAGCAAGGCGAAATCGTGGGTGGGCAAGAAACGCGCATGTGAACTTCCTTCGCCCCAGCATTGCGAATCATGCGCACGATCTTGCGGCTGGTGGTGCCGCGCACAATCGAGTCGTCAATCAGCACGACGCGCTTGCCTTCCAGAAGCGAGCGCACGGGATTCAGCTTCAGCTTCACGCCAAAGTCGCGCACGCTCTGGCTCGGTTCGATAAACGTGCGTCCCACGTAGTGATTGCGGATCAGGCCAAAGCGGAACGGGATGCCGCTCTCCGCGGCATATCCAACGGCCGCGGTGACGCCCGAATCCGGCACCGGGACTACCAGATCGGCCTCCACTGGCGCCTCACGCGCCAACTGCCGTCCGAGCTCTTCGCGGCTGGTTTGCACGGCCCGGCCAAACACAATGCTGTCGGGCCGTGAAAAATAAACGTGCTCAAAAATGCAACTCGACTGCGGCGCGTCCGTCGAATAAAAACGCGATGTGATACCTTCTGGCCCCACCACGATTAATTCACCGGGCTTCACGTCGCGCTCATACATGGCGCCGATCAGATCAAAGGCGCATGTTTCCGAAGCAAAGACGATTGTGTCGCGTTTCTGACCTTCCAGTGCGGGGATACGACCCATCGCCAGCGGACGGAAGCCGCGCGGGTCACGCGCCGCGATAACCCGGTCGGGACTCATCAAGACTAGCGAAAAGGCGCCTTCCACCCGGCGCAATGCATCGGCGATCGCCTCCGGCAAAGTGTGCTCCCGCGAAAGCGCGATCAGGTGCACGATCACTTCGGTATCGCTGTTTGTCTGAAAAATGGATCCCTGGCGCTCCAGTTGGGCCCGAAGATCCACTGCATTCACCAGATTCCCGTTATGCGCGACTGCAATCGAACCCTTATTCGACTGCACAAGAATCGGTTGCGCATTCAGCAACGCCGAATCGCCAGCGGTTGAGTAACGCGTGTGGCCGATGGCCACCGTGCCGCGCATTTTTGAAAGCACATCTTCGGTGAAGATGTCGGCGACCGTCCCCATCGCCTTGTGGACGCGGGACGTCAGGCCATCGGAAGTGACAATCCCGGCCGACTCCTGCCCGCGGTGTTGCAGGGCATGCAAGCCCAGGTACGCGAGTTTCTCCGCCTCGGGATGAGCGAAGATCGCCACCACGCCGCACTCGTCGTGAAATTTATCAGTTCTTGGCATTCAGCGCTCGGTCCCTAAGCATCCCACCAACACCTCGTTCAATCTGCCGCTATGAGTTCGGGATCTGCCCGCAGAGCTGATTCCAGAGCACTCTTATACGCAGCGCTTAACCCGGAAACAGCCGCGGACACAACTACTTGTCCGTCCAGCGAAATCTCTAGCCGCTCCGGAATCGTTTCTCCCAGCACATCGGCGGCGATTCCATACTCCTCCGCAACCTGTTGGATTCGCGCAACGTTATGCAGGTCGCAGGAAAGCATGATGCGGCTTGCATCTTCACCGAAAAGTGCAAACTCGGCGGGAAGTCCGTTCGACACAACATTCACCCGCGCGCCCAAACCTTTCGCAAATGTCTTCTCGGCCAGCGCGACTGCCAACCCGCCACCACTGCAATCATGCACGGACTCCACCAATCCCTGCTGAACCAATTCGGTCACGGCCTTCTGCAGCGCTGCTTCTTTCTCCAGATCGAGGTCTGGAGGATATCCCCACAATGCACCCAAAACTTCCTTGGCATATTCCGACGATCCGAACTCGCTCTCTACATCGGTGATATCGGCTGCTTCGCCGGCGCGCAATAGCACGATCGTGCGTCCCGCCGCGGCGAAATGCATCTTCGCAGTCTTATGTACGTCATCGAGGATCCCTACAATGCCCAGAACTGGCGTGGGATAGATTCCCTCACCCAGCGTCTCGTTGTAGAAGCTGACGTTACCGCCGGTGATTGGAATCTCCAGCTCCTCGCAAGCCTTGGTGATGCCATCGATGGTTTGCGAGAACTGCCACATAATGTGGGGCTTCTCGGGATTGCCGAAGTTGAGGCAGTTGGTTGCGCCCACCGGAGTTGCGCCCGAACACGCCACCTTGCGGGCAGCCTCCGAGACGGCATGCATTGCCCCCAGCCGCGGAT
>Ga0210395_10002614_pt1 | contig 13965 bp, 14 predicted proteins | sample IncBWH4OmetaG_FD_150861 | JGI IMG/M metagenome (GOLD analysis project Ga0210395, IMG submission 150861) | Forest soil microbial communities from Barre Woods Harvard Forest LTER site, Petersham, Massachusetts, United States - Inc-BW-H-4-O ... | reverse complement strand
TCTGGGCACCAGGCTATCTGCAATCTGGCTCATGCTGAGTGCTTCTCGCCGCACGAGGCAATGATCGTCTTGGCCAAGCCCACCAGGGTGCGGTGCCGCCGCTTGTCAGAACCGCTTGACGAAATCTGTCAGGCCGATCTGTCTTGGCGTTGCCACGCGCGCCGCGTGCAGTACGGCGCGCACCGCGGCGACCGCGCGATCCAGGTCGTCGTTCACCACGACGTGGTCGAACTCCGGCCAATGGCTGATCTCGTCGCATGCCAGCGCCATGCGACGCGCGATCTCCGCTGTGTCGTCACCGGAGCGACGGCGCAGCCGGCTTTCCAGTGCGGCCAGGGTCGGCGGCAGGATGAACACGCCGACTACATCCTCGGGCAGCGCAGCGCGCAGCTTCCGGTGTCCCTGCCAGTCGATATCGAACACCATGTCCTTGCCATCGCGCATCGCCTGACGCACTGGCGCCTTGGGCGTGCCATAACAGTGGCGGCCGAGTACGCGCGCCCATTCCAGCAGCTCGCCGGCCGCGACCATGCGATCGAACTCCGTCTGGCCACGGAAATGATAGTGCACGCCGTCTGCCTCGCCATCACGCGGCGCTCGCGTGGTCACGCTGACCGAGCGTCGCAGCTCAGGTTCGCTCGCCAGCAGCGCATCGGCGATCACGGTCTTGCCTGCACCCGACGGTGCTGACAGAACCAGGCACACACCTCGTCGCGCGATTGCGCTCATTCGATATTCTGCACCTGCTCGCGCAATTGCTCGATGGTGGCTTTCAGCTTTAGGCCAGTGGCGGTCAGCGCGACCGAGGCTGATTTGCTACAGAGCGTGTTGGCCTCGCGGTTGAACTCCTGCATCAGGAAATCGAGGCGCCTCCCGATGTTCGCCGCCTCGCGCAGCAACGCGTGTGCCGCCTCGATGTGGCTGGCAAGGCGGTCCAGTTCCTCGCGCACGTCGGAGCGCGCGGCCAGCAGCGCGACCTCCTGCGCGATGCGTTCCTCGGGCAGCGACGGCGCTTCTCGCAACAGCGCCGCCAGGTTCTCCATTACCCGGGCACGCTGCGCCGCGGGCTGATCGGCCGCTTCGACGGCTGCCTCCCGGTGCAGTGCAGCGATCTCATCCAGCAGACCCGTGAGCGTCGCGGCCAGCCGCGCGCCCTCGGACTGACGCGCCTCGACCAGTGCTGCCAGTGCGCGTGAAAACCCCGCCGCCACCGCGTCGGTATCCTGCGCGACTTCATCGGTCTGCGCCGGCCGGAGAACACCTGGCAGGCCAAGCAGCGTTTCGGCGCGTGGCACCGGGCTGCCGGGGATGCGACTGTGCAGCTCCATCGCCAGCGTCAGCGCCTGCTCCAGCGCTGCCGGATCCGCGACCAGACGGGGCTCACTTTCGCGCTTGACTGACAGATTGGCGGTGAGGTTGCCGCGCTTCAGCAGCTGACCGGCGGCCGTGCGCAGTATGGGCTCAAGTACATCCCAGCCGGACGGCAATCGGAAGCGCAGATCGAGGCCGCGGCCGTTAACGCTGCGCAGTTCCCAAACCCAGGCTAGGCCCGCGGCACTGCCCTCCGCGCGGGCAAATCCAGTCATTGAGGCGAGCGCAGCGGTCATGGCAGGCCTTGTATCAGCCGAGGAGCATTCTGAGAATCCTCAGGAATGGGTGATGTTCGCAACGCCCTGATCATTGGAGCCGCATCGGGCGGTGGATTAGTTAGTCCGCCCCGCGCCGGAGGCGGGGCGCTGCCCAGAGCCTGCCCCCACCTTCATCCGCACCGCGATGAGGTCAGGATATCGCTATCTGATGCGAGGCTGCAGGGGGTTGATCGAGCCACCCGCGTCATTCTGCGCGGGGTGGCGCCGGCACGCTTCCGCGTGGTATTTCCCTGGTGGCTTGGCTTTGTCGCGCGCGCGGCGTGCTGCTGCCGCACGTCGATAAAGGCGGCCTTTGCCAACTCCGCCAAACTTCCAGTCAGGTGTTGGCGCGTAGGATACCGACACCGGCTCATGTCCGTCATGCGCAGGCTGGCTCGATAAGAAATGGACCGCCATCCGACAATGCGTCCGGTATCTCTGTTCTGGACGGGAAAAGACGCACTGGACTCTGATACGCCGAACATCGTGTAGAGCGCTGCTATCAGGATTCCGACGACGCAAAGGAGGGCAGCCAGCTTCGGTTTCGTCCAGGCCTTCCTCACGCTGCTCGAAATGATCTGCGCTTCCTCAGGGCCCCGGATCGGCGGCATCACGGACCTTATGAGGAACCGCCGGTAGCCATAGACGGAACGTTATCTAGCGCGAGATTCAACCAGCCCAGATTCAGCGAACACGTCAGGTGCGTTGAAAATCTGCTTCCCGCGATGTGGCAGTTCGTGCGGGCGACCTCGCACGCGGGAGATGGCGGCGACCGACCGGATGCGTGCCCAGAGATGGACCTGGAGGCCCCCTGGCCGGCAACACGGAGCCTGTGGATTGGCTTCGTCTCGAACGGGGCGGCTTCAGACCTGTGGCTGCTCCGGCTCCGCCCCAGGATCGAACATCGCAGCGGCATCGAGGGCGGCCTCGTCTTCCTCTGCCTCGGCACCAACCCGTTCGCCACGCGCCTGCCGCTCAGCCTCTTCCGGGCTGCGCGCGACGTTCACGATAACAGGGATCGACACCTCCGGATGCAGCGCCACGCGTACCCGGGAGAGCCCGATCGTCTTGATCGGGTGCTCGAGCAAGACTTGCTGCCGGTTGATCGACAGACCGGCTTCGGTGGTCATCTCGGCGATATCGCGTGAGGACACCGAGCCGTACAGGCTGCCCGATTCACCCGCCTGGCGGATGATGACCACGGAGAGCCCGGCGACGCGTTCGGCGACCCGCTCAGCTTCCTCACGGCGCTTCAGATTCTGCGCCTCAAGCTGGGCGCGCTCCTGCTCGAAGCGGGCCATATTCTCCTTGCTGGCCCGCAGCGCCTTCTTCTGCGGAAGCAGGTAGTTGCGAGCGAAGCCGGGCTTGACCTGCACCAGATCGCCCATCTGCCCAAGCTTTTCCACGCGTTGGAGCAGGATCAGTTCCACATCGGCCATGGTCCGCTCCGTCAGCTCACGATGTACGGCAGTAATGCGAGGAAGCGGGCACGCTTGATTGCCACCGCCAGCTCGCGCTGCTTCTTGGCCGAGACCGCGGTGATGCGGCTGGGCACGATCTTGCCGCGCTCCGAGAGGAAGCGGGACAGCAGGCGCACGTCCTTGTAGTCGATCTTCGGCGCGTTGGGGCCGGAGAACGGACAGGACTTGCGACGGCGGTAAAACGGCCGGCGGGCACCAACGGCGGCGCGGCGGGCGGCCGGATTGATTTCAGTGGTCTCGGACATGATTTATTCCTCGGCTCCGACGCGGAAGTCCTCGCGGAACTCCTCGCGGGCGCGAAACTCCTCGCGGTCGTCGAAACCGCGGCGCCGGCCGCTGTCGAACCGACCAGCGGGCTTGGGGCCACGGAACGAGCGTTCGCGGTCGTCCGACTTGCGCGACAAGATGGCGGAGGGCGCTTCCTCGATCTCTTCCACACGGATGGTCATGAAGCGGAGAATGTCTTCGTTCAGACCAAGCTGTCGCTCGATCTCGGTGACGAAGGCGGGCTTTGCGTCGAGCCCCAGCAACATGTAATGGCCCTTGCGGTTCTTCTTGATCCGATAGGCCAAGCCGCGAAGGCCCCAGTACTCGCGCTTCCTGACCGCCCCGCCGTCAGTCTCAAGCTGGCTGGCGATGCCGTCGGCGATGCCTTCGACCTGCTGTTGTGTGACGTCATTGCGCGCGATCAGCACGCATTCATAAAGCGGCATGAATGGCTCCCTATGGCTGGAGGCCCGCCTCAACGCGGGCATAACCGAGGACGATGCCGTCGTCGCCCGGCAGGGGAGGCGGGGTAAAGCATGAATACGGCACGATAAGCAAGGGGCCGGCCTGCGACAGCAGACCGGCCCCGGCAAGTGAAGCGATCCGCGTGGCGTTGCCCACCACGCGGCCGCAAAGTCCCTTACAGGTTTGCCTGGAAGTCCTGGTAATCGCGCACCTTCTTGTACACCTGGAGCCGGTTGCGTTGGCTGTCGGCCACGATGATCTCGTCGGTGGCCGGGTTGAAGTCCACTGCGGTCGGGAAGCAGAAGCGCCACAGCGGCTCTGAGTTACGCACCCGGCGATACGCCTTCATCATGTCCGGATTGGCATCGACGCTCTGCTTGGCCCACTTCGAGAACACCTGCGCGTCGCCGACCAGATTGGTGAGCGGCGTGCCGTCGGCCTCGAAGATGCTGACGCGATGATTGCCCCAGTCGGTGACGTAGATGTCGCCGTCCGGATCCACCGCCACGTCGGTCGGGTGATTGAGCAGGCCTGCCTTCGGATACTCGTGCTGCGGCAGGCTCGAGACGTACGGTCCCAGATACGTCACAGCATAGGCGTCCGGCGACGACGGAAGCGTCCCATACTTGCCGATGCTCATCAGGAAGTGCCCCTGCGGCGACAGCTTCTGCACGCGGTGGTTCTTCCAATCCGCGACGTAGATATTGCCAGCTTTGTCGGTGGTGATACCCCAGGGCTGATTGAACTCGCCCTCACCCGACCCCGCCTTGCCGCACTGGGCGACCAGCTTGCCCTCCGGCGAGAACACCTGCAACCGGCAGTTGCCGCTGTCCGCGACGATGAGGTTGCCGTTCTTCTCCACCGCCAGTCCGGCGGGACGCAGCAATTCGCCGTCGCCGCTACCGGTCTTGCCGAACTTGTACTGGAACTTGCCGTTAGGATCGAACACCGAGATGGTGTTGGTCCACTCATCCGAGCAGAACACGCGACCGTCCTGGCCGACCGCGACGCCGAATGGCCAAGTGGCCTTGCCGTCGCCTTCGCCGTGTTGGAAGAACTCGGACACCAGCTCCTCGTCGCCGGGTCCGCCCAGCTTGATGCGGTTCACCCGCATGCCGAAGTTGTTCTCGTTGCCGCGGTTGGCAGTATAGAGGTCGCCCTCATTGCCCAGGCACATCGTCTGGACATAGTTGAAGCCGGTGCCAGTCGCAGCGCCACGTCCAATGGCATGGCTCCAGTCATAGGCCCTGCCTCGAACGACTGTGGTTAGCGCCATAATTCCCTCCCTTCATCAACAATAAGCCAAAGCCTGCCCTCGTTCCCGGATTCGCATCCGGGAACGAGGGCAGTCGGGATTTCACCTGGCCTAATGAAGGAAGGCCGGCTTCTCGTAAGTGCCGTTCACGATCGGCGCCGGGTTCAGGCCCATCCACTTGTCGAGGATGGTCGAGTAGATGCTGCGGAAGTCCATGCTCGGGTTCAAATCGCCCTGCACGAGCTTGTTCGCGTCGAGCGACGGGTATTCGCCGTAGTGGCCGCCCTTCACCTTCTCACCCAGCACGAACGTGGCGCCGGCGGCGCCGTGGTCGGTGCCGGAGCCGTTGTCGCGAACGCGGCGGCCGAACTCCGAGAACATCAGCACGATGACGTTGTCGGCTGCGTTGTGCGCGCGCAGGTCGGTCATGAAGGCGTCGAGGCCCTCGGTGACCGCGGTCCACAGATTGCCGTGCAGCGGGTTCTGCCCGGCATGCGAGTCGAAGCTGCCGTGGTCGCAATAGAAGACCCGGGTGCCGAGATTCGCGAGATGCACCTGGGCGACGCCGCGGAGCTTCTGCGCGATCGTGGTGTTCGGGTATTGCACGTCCGACTTGTAGAGGCCTGGCGCCACCTTCAGGATGTCGGCGCCCTTCAGGCCGTCGAGGCCGGTGGTGCCGAGGTACTCCATGACCCCGCTGCCCTCGATCGGCTGATACATGTGGGAGAACGTCTCCAACACCTTCAGCCGTTGCGCCTGGTCGCGGATCGTCGGCAGGAAGCCGTACTGCTCCAGCGGTCCGGCCACGCAGGCGACCGGCACGTTGGGCACGGACAGAGCGCGGAACAAGCTCGGACCGAAGCTCACGCAGGTGACGACGTTCTCTTTCTTGGGATCGAACTCGCGCACCACGCGACCCAGCCAGCCTTCGGTGCCGACCTTGTCGGCCTCGCAGGTGTGCCAGATGTCCATCGAGCGGAAGTGCGACCGCGGGGAGTCGAGGTAGCCGACGCCATGCATGATGGCGAGCTTGTCGTCGTCCCAGAACTTCTTCAGCGGCGCCATATAGTTCGGGATGGCGTGCGCCTGGTCGAGGTGGATCATGTCGCTGTCGGGGAGCCCGACCGCCTTACGATTGTCCTTGTACAGGCCGTTATTGTACGGGATCACTGTGTTCAGGTAGTCGTTGCCGCCCGTGAGCTGCAACACGACCAGCACCGGATCCTTCGATTGCTGCATTGCCGACATAGAGTAGTCCCTCCTATCCGTTTCGTGTCATGTTTCAGCCGAACTGGTATTCGCGCGTCGCCGCGATGAGCTGCATCATCTCGGCGGCACGTCGTGTGGCGTTCTGCGCGCCGGCGCCATCCCAACTGATCCCGCCCCATTGTTTCGCGGCGTCGGTGAGCTCTTTCTTGGTGTCAGCGCTCACTTCGAGAGGGCCGAGCAGGTCGAGGCAGTTGGTAACGAGCTGCTCGGGAGTCTTGGTGCCCTGCGCCTTCAAGCGGTTGATGATCGCCTGAACGCCTGGCAGGTCGGGATTGCCGATCTGCGCCGCGACGAAGTTGATGCGCGACATCAGCGAGCCGCTGTTGATCCACTCCTTGCCGGTGTGCCAACCCTCGACCGATGGCGGGTTGAGCAGGTCCTGTCCCATGTACGCAGGCTGCATCGACAGCTCGCCGTAGCCAGGCTTCGGCAGCTCATAGCCACCGACCAGGCGCAGCGTGCCGGCGACCACTTCGGCCGGCGACTTCAGGTGCTGATAGCGGGCCTTCTTGAAGAAGTCCGACTTAAACAGCGCCCGCAGAACCGGAGTCATCTCGCACTTCGACTCCTTGAACGCCTTCATGAGCGTGGCGATCGCCGCCGGATCCCGCGGCTCCTCGATCGACCAGGCAGGGACCTGCGGTTCGTCGGCGACAAAGAAGTTGTACAGGTGACGACAGATGAATTTCGCGCAGGCGTCCTGCTGCACGACGATGTCGATGATGTCCTCGCCGTTGAAGTGACCCTTGTGGCCGAGGAATGTCTTCTCGCCGTCATCGTGGTCTTCCGGACGGTACTCGAACTTCCAGGGGAAGCGGCCGTACGGCAGACGCGGCAGCTTGGTCTCGAAGGTCCAGCCGGTGAAGGCACGCGATGCTTCGCGAACATCCACTTCGGTGTAGTTGCCGGCGCCGAGACTGAACAGTTCGAGCAGCTCACGGCCCCAGTTCTCATTCACTGCGGTGCCGTGGTTCTGGTTGTTGTCCAGCCAGAAGATCATCGTTGGGTTCTTCGCGATTGTCACCAGCAGCTCGCGGTAGTTGCCCATGCCCCTGCGCCGGAACAGCTCGATCTGCTCCAACAACTGGTCGTAGTTGTCGACCTTCGAATTGCCGGTGGCGAACACGCTGTGCCAGAACAGCGCCATCTTCTCCTGCAGCGGGCGCTTGGTGTTCACCAGGTAGTACATGTAGTTCACGTTGCCCATCGGCGGCTGGCCGCCCGGTAGCAACGCGGCAGGCTGATGACGCAACAGCGTGTAGGGATCGACCGCCGGCTGCGAAGCCGGGTTCAGCAATTCGTCGACCGTAGCGTCGTATCCCTTCGCCACGCGTGCCTCAGCTCGTCGCGGGTCGCTCCGAAGCCTGCCCGCCGCATCAGATGGGCCATCAACGCGATGTCGTCTTGGTGTGCCATGTGCGTTCCTCCAACTTCACCGAAATGCCAAATCCTGAACTGCTATCATTCCTCCGCCAGGCTACGCCGAACGCGCGCACGCTGGCGCCGGACGGCCATAGTTCTGTTTGCATCCGCGTCGCACGGGAACGGCTGACGTCCCCGCGCCTCAGGCCAGCAAACGTGCTGTGGTTGCTGCCTCTGCGTCGTAGGGGAGTATGCGCTCTCTCATACGTCGGCGCCAGCTTAGAACGGCCGGTGCGATGACGGACCCCGCGCCCGGCGCCACCTGCGGTAAAAATTCCGTGATGGTTGGGGTGCCGCAACTCAGAATCGCGCGCCAACCTTCGGATGCAGCGCGCGCGTTCCAGCATTTCTTCGCCGCAAGGGCCTCGCTCATCCGAGCGGCGGTCAGGTCGCGCGCCGTCCACAACCGGAAGCGTCATCCACATGAACAAAGCAGTCACGCCCGGAGCCTTGCGGTGATCGGTTCATTTGTCCAATCTAAAGATGCGATTTCATCAATAGACGCAGCAAATAGGGGAAGTACCATTGACCCTTGCCGAGTTGCGCTATCTCGTTGCAGTCGCGGATCTGCGCCATTTCGGTCGGGCGGCAGAGCGCTGTCGCGTTACCCAGCCCACACTGAGCAGCCAGTTGCGGAAACTGGAAGAGGGGCTCGGCGTACCCCTGGTGGAGCGCACCACGCGGGTCGTAACCCTCACCCCGATCGGGGAGAGCGTGGTGGAGCATGCGCGCCGCATCCTGGAGGAGGCGGACCAGATCTCCGCACTGGTCCGCCACCGGCATGGGACACTCACCAGCGTGCTGCGTCTCGGCATCATCCCGACCCTCAGTCCTTATATCCTGCCGCTGCTGTTGACGCGGCTGCACCAGGCCTTTCCGGATCTCCGGCTGGTGCTTCGGGAGGATCTGACCGACCATTTGCTCGACGCGCTAGACGCATTCGCGCTGGATGTTCTGTTGATTGCCTTGCCGGAACAGGGTGCCGCCTATCGCTCGATGCCCCTGTTTCGCGAACCATTCTGCTTCGCCTGTCCCACCGAACACGCGCTGGCGAACCGTCCGGTCGTGACCGAGCGCGAACTTGCGCAGGAGTCGCTTTTGCTGCTCGACGAAGGTCACTGCCTGCGCGACCAGGCATTGGCCGTATGCGGTAATCAGTCGCCGAACCGCGACGGTGCCGGAGACGATTTCCGCGCGACCAGCCTGGAGACGATTTCTGAAATGGTTGCGGCAGGTCTGGGCTGCACATTGCTGCCGGCCATGGCTGTGCCGTATCTGACGGCCCGGCACAGTCGGCTGGAAGTGCGGCCGCTCCAGGCAAAGAGAGCGTACAGGCACATCGGCCTGCTGTGGCGCGCGAGCTTCCCACGCAGTGAGGACCTCGAAGTGTTTGGCAAGTTCATTCAAAAACAGCTGCCCGACACTGTGGAGGTGATCGGCGCCACCGGGCCGACAGCAAATCCTGCCCGGGTTCGACCAGGGTCAAGCCCGACGCCGTGAACGGCCCCCTGCTCGTCGTGGATGGCGACTCGTTCGCGCATCGCGCCTTCCATGCCTTGCCGAAATCGATCCGGCGGACGGGCGATCGTGGCGGTGGCGCTATCGTCGGCTTCGCAAATATTCTGCTGCGCTTGTACGAAAATGAGCGGCCTCGCGCAGTACTTGTCGGGTGGGACACGCTCGGTGCGCCGACCTACCGCCAGCGCCTCTTTCCGGATTATCAGAGCGGTCGACATTTCGACGAAGAGCTCGTCGATCAGTTGAATGTGCTGCCTCGGTTCATCGCGGCGTGCGGCTTCGCGAATGCGAAAGCTCCGGGTTATGAGGCCGACGATTTTTTGGCCGCGGCCGTGGCCAACGAGGAGCATCGCCATGGCACGGTGGTGGTAGCCAGTGGCGATCGCGATGCATTTCAGCTTGCCTCCGCCACGACCACCATTCTCCATCCCGTCAAAGGCGGCGAGATGGCGCGCATCGGCCCCGATGAGGTGCGCGAGCGCTATGGCATCGAGCCACAGCAGGTGCCCGACTTCATCGCTTTGCGTGGCGATCCTTCCGACAAGCTCCCGGGCGCCCGCGGGATCGGTCCGAAGGGCGCGGCAGTTCTGCTGCGTCAATACGGCACGCTCGAGCGGATTCTGGCGGAGGCGCGTCTTGGTGCGCAGGCCGCAGAGCTCAAGCTTTACAAAAAGATCGCGACCATGGACGCGACGGCACCGCTTCCCGCACTCCATGATCAGACGCCGACGTGGAATACTGCGGCCGAACTTGCGCGCCAATGGGATCTTGATCGTCTCGCGCGTCGGCTCGAGGAGATCACGACGCCGGCGAACAGAGTGGCAATTGCCGGCCCCACTGTTAAAGCTGCCCCTCGGCGGCAGACTTCGGAGCAGATACTGAAAATCGCTACTTTCAACATCAACAATGTAAACCGTCGGCTGGCGAATCTGCTCGGCTGGCTGAACGGGTCACAGCCCAACGTGGTTTGCCTCCAGGAGCTCAAGTCGACCGACGATGCGTTTCCCGCAGCCGCAATCCAGGAGGCCGGCTGGCGCGCTATCTGGCGCGGTCAGCGCACCTATAACGGCGTGGCAATCCTGACGAACATCGGTGAACCGCAGCAGACTCGGGATCGGCTGCCGGGCGATCAGACCGATGACCAATCCCGTTACATCGAAGCCGCGGTGAATGGAGTGCTTGTCGCGTCGATCTACCTGCCCAATGGCAACCCACAACCTGGCCCCAAATTCGACTACAAGCTTGCCTGGTTCGAGCGCCTGATCGCGCATGCGGAGAGTCTCTATGCGCTGAAGGCACCGGTCGTGTTGGCCGGCGATTTCAATGTCGTACCAACAGATCAGGACATTTATCCGAGCCGGTCCTGGGCGAAAGACGCGCTGCTACAGCCCGAAAGCCGCGCCTGCTTCAGGCGTCTGCTCGATCAGGGTTGGGTCGATGCTATTCGCGTCTGCCACCCCAAGGAACCAATGTATACGTTCTGGGACTACAAGCGAGATCGCTGGCGTCGCGACGCCGGGCTCCGCATCGATTTTCTATTGCTGAACGCGTTGGCTGCGGACCGACTTGTCGATGCTGGTGTGGACCGCGCGCCTCGCGGACAGGATGGCGCCAGCGATCATGCGCCTGCCTGGGTAACGTTGCGACAGGAGTAAAGAACCCGCGGTCTATCCGACGATCACCCGGTCGATCCAGTCGACGAGTGCGTCAAACATATATGCCTTGACCTGCTCGTCGGTGCGCCCACTGCGTGCGCGGACGTGGAATGAATGGTCGGCGTCGGGAAGCACTGTCATGGTCGCTCGATCTCCCAGGTCCGCGACAATCTGGTTTATGAGATCCGGTTGCGCGAGCGCGTCGCGATCGCCCTGCAGGAAAAGCACAGGTACTTGGACTCCGAGCAGATGCCGAGCCCGAAGGACAGAGGGCTTCCCTGCGGGATGCAGTGGGAAGCCGAAAAAGGCAATTCCGCGCACGTTGGGCAGCGGAGACTCTGCTTGCGCCTGCGATGTCATGCGGCCACCAAATGACTTGCCGCCTGCGAAGAGAGCGAGGTCTGGAAGGCGCGCGTTGGCTTCGTTGACTGCGGCGCGGACTGTCGCCTGTGCAAGCCCTGGCCCATCAGGTCGGCGCGAGCCTGTTTCCATGTAGGGGAACTGATACCGCAAAGTGCCTATCCCGCGCTCGTACAATCCCGCAGCGGCTGCGATCATGAACGGATGTGACATACCGGCGCCCGCGCCGTGTGCCAACACGAGGCACGCTCTGGTCCGATCCGGCAATAGCAAGAGGCCGGAGACGACTACGGTCTGGCTAACCTGGACAGTGAGACGTTGCGGGGTGGGGGGTTCAACTTCCATGTTCGTGCAGCACTGCAGTTGCCGAGCGCCGGCTGTCGCGACGGATGAGCAGTCGTATTATCGTCTAAGCGCTGACTTCGGCGCAACGCCACGCCGGGTCTTCTGGCGCCGGCTGCGACGCGCCGCTTCCGCTGACTGAGCGAGGTCGGCAGGATGCCACCATGTCCAGAGACCTCGGGCCCGCAAACCGCAAGCGAGGCAAGGCAAAGCGGCAGCCTCCGATCGCGGTCAGGAGGCTGCTGCCGCTCGCCATGGCGACACTCATCTTCGTGGTGTTCCTGGTACTTGATCCGGCAGCGATGGCGCGACTGATTTGGCTGTGCCTGACAGGCGGCCTGGGAGCGTTGCTTCAGATCGCGACGCTTGTCGGTTTGTGTGCGTTGCTGGCCACGACGCTCCGGGTATTCCAGTTGGTTCCCTCGAGGTGGACCCGCAGCCAGCGGAAGCCCGTCGGCAATCGGGTGAGACGCGTCAGCAAGGCTGCGGTTTCCAGGAAGCGCGGCAAAAGCCGCTGACGCACGTTTTAACAGTTTGGTTACGGTCTACCCAGCAGGAATATGCCCGCGGTGATGGCCGGGTACCTCAGCGCCCAGGCAAAGGACAGGATGTCAATGTGGCGTCGCTCGAATTTACCCTTGCAGATGCTCGGGGGACTGGTGCTTGGGCTGATTGTCGGTGTCGAGTGGCCGTCGGTAGGGAAGGCGTTGCAGCCGATCGGCACAGCGTTCATCCAGGCCATCCAGATGATCGTCATTCCACTGATCTTCTCGGCGGTTTCACTGGGCGTTTATCGTATGGGCGAAAATGCGCGGCAGCTCGGGCGCGTTGCCATCGTCGCCTTCGGCTGGTTCTACGTCGCCACACTGTTTGCCGTTCTTGTCGCGCTCGGGTTGAATGGTCTGTTCCATCCAGGCCGCGGGGCCAACCTGGTTGCCACTGGCAGCGTAAGTCCCAACCTGGCTTTGTCGGTTGACTGGACGAAATACCTGCTCGATCTCATTCCGACCAATATCGTCGCTGCCATGGCGGCGCAACGCGTGTTGCCGACCTTGGTGTTCGCAGTTCTCTTCGGTCTCGGTCTTGCTCGCATTGGTCGCGCTACCGCCCGGCCAATGGTTGTGCTGATGGAAGCGGTCCTGGCGACGATGTTCCGCGTTACCGGCTGGATCATCGCACTTTCGCCTTTGGCAATCTTCGCCATCATGGCCTGGTTGTTCGCCACGCAGGGAATGGCGTCCATCATCGCGCTCACCAGGCTGATCGGATTGATGTATCTTGGGCTTCTCATCATGGTGCTGTGCTGCTGGTTGGTATTAGCGCTGATGCGTGAAAATCCATTCGCCATTACCCGGGGTGTGCTGGAGCCCGTGCTGCTGGCCTTCACCACCCGTTCCTCCGAGGTCACATTGCCGGTGCATATGGAGGCGCTGGAGCAGATGGGCGTTCCCAACAAGGTGGTCTCGCTGGTGCTCCCACTCGGCTATAGTTTCAACCTCGATGGCAGCACGCTGTATGTCACGTTGGCGGTCACCTTCCTCGCTGAGGCTTACCACGTTCAACTGACCTGGTCCGCGGAGCTGACGATCCTTGTCACCGCAATGATAGCCAGCAAAGGGATTGCGAACATTCCCTCCGGTGGATTGGTTGCGTTGGCCACGGTGCTGACCGCGATCGGTCTGCCGGTGGAGGCGATCGCCATCATAGCCGGAGTTGATGCGTTCATGGACATGGGCCGCACCGCGGTGAACGTGTTCGGAAATACGCTCGCGGTGAAACTTGTGCAGAAGTTCGGCGGATTTGATCTGGCGAAGAGCGATCTGCCGGCAGAAGTGCTGGCGGCGCGGGTCACCTAGAACCGGGCATGGAACTGGCCCTCCTGAGACGATGGAGCGTGATTTCGGGCGGGCAATTGAAGCGAACGGGAACGCCACATGATCCAATCCCTACAGACGTATAGCCCGCCATCCCGCGGTAGTTCCATGGCCCTCTGCCCATCGACCGCGGTAGAGCAGATTGGAGGATGATCGGCGTCCCTCCGGGCAGGCAGATCTGCCCGCCATGCGTGTGTCCGGCCAACAGCAGATCGAACCCGGCATGCGACGCCTTTCGGTAGGTTTCCGGGGTGTGCGACAGCAGAATTGAGAATGTGTCCTGGGGCATGGCGGCGGCGACCTTTTCGATGTCGTCGACGCGGTAGAAGTGTGCGTCGTCGATGCCGGCCAGGAAAATCTGGCGGCCGTCGCGTTCTATGACGACGTGCTCGTTCAACAGCATCCGGATGTTCATACGCTCGAGATCCG
>Ga0210395_10002611_pt1 | contig 13969 bp, 15 predicted proteins | sample IncBWH4OmetaG_FD_150861 | JGI IMG/M metagenome (GOLD analysis project Ga0210395, IMG submission 150861) | Forest soil microbial communities from Barre Woods Harvard Forest LTER site, Petersham, Massachusetts, United States - Inc-BW-H-4-O ... | reverse complement strand
GTGCGATGGCAGCCCGCGATGCAGCCGCTTGACCTCGTCGAACGGCACCGCCGTGCCGGTCGGATTGTTCGGATTGGCGAGGAAGACGATCTTGGTCTTGCCCGTCACCGCGCCGAGGATGGCGTCGACATCGGCGGTGTAATCGGTTTCCGGCACCACTACCGGCCGCGCGCCGGCGGCGAGCGTGGCGATCGGAAAGATCAGGAAGCCGTGCTTGGTGTAGATCGCCTCGTCGCCGTCGACGAGATAGGCCTGCGCCAAGAGATGCAGGAAATCGTCGGAGCCGGCGCCGCAGACGATGCGGTCGGGGTCGAGGCCGAAGGCGCGGCCGATGGCCTCGCGCAGATCGCTGGCGGAGCCGTCCGGGTAGTCCTCAAGATGAGCGCCGGCAGCCTGATAGGCCGCGATCGCCTTCGGGCTCGGCCCGAGCGGCGTCTCGTTGGACGACAACTTGAATATCCTGGCCACGCCCGGTGCGCTGCTCTTACCGGGCACATAAGGCGCGATATCGAGCAAGCCGGGACGGGGCTTTGGACGCGTGGCAGTCATCATCTAATAGCTCCGAGTCTTCTCTCTTCTTTTCCTCCCCCTGAAAGGGGGAGGGCAGGGTGGGGGTCCGCGGCCGAGAAGCTTGCGCAAGCGTCGCCGCCGCGGACCCCCACCTGCTCGCTGAGCCTGCCATCGGGCCGGACCCGTTGGCTCGCCATCCTCCCCTTTCAGGGGGAGGTCAGCGAAATTTACGGCACCGTATAGCGGGTCGCGTGACTGCCGACGAGGGCCGTCGAGCGGATCGAGGCGCCGATCCGTACCAGAGCGTCGGACACGGCCTTGATGCCGCCGCGCTCGACCGAGACCAGAAGCGCTGCGCCATCGAAGGCGCGGTCGGGCACGGCGATGACGTCGGCCAGCTCGGCAATGGTGCCGACCGAGGACGCCTTCCAGCCGGACACCCGCACGCTCCAGACCTCGGTCTCGGTCACCATGGCGTCGGCGGCGACGCGGGAAACCACGAACACCGGCATGGCGGCCGGGTGATTGGGCCGCTCGACGAACGGCAGCCGGGCGATGATTTTCGGCGCGGCATCGAATTCGAGCGCCGCCCACCATGGCCCGGCGCCGGCGGTGGCAAACGCCGGAACCAGGCCGAGATCGCCCTTGGATTCCGAGACCGCCGCGACCACGCTCGATGCGCCGGCGTGCGGCACGAACGGCACCGTGAAGCCGAAATGGAAGCGCGCGGAATCGCGCATCATGGCGTCTCCGGCGGACAGATCGGCGTGCACCGCGAACGGCGCCTGGACATAGGTGAAGGTCGAGATGATGACGCGCCAGATGCTCTCGGCGGTGTCGAGCGGCAGGTTGCCGCGATGGCGTTTCACGAGGCGCCGCATCATGTCGGCCTCGCGGGCGGGGCGGAACGCCGAGCCGACTTCTTGGGTGTTCTTCACCGCGATCAAGGTGTCGATGATCTCGCCGCGCTCGAGCAGGAGCTCGTGCATCGCCTCGTCGATGCGATCGATCTCGCGCCGCAGATCGGCGAGCGCAGGAGTCTTGTGGCGTGGCGGTTTCGGCATGGTTTGACCCGGCAATCGGCCAGATTGATAGGAGCCGTTTAGGCTGAAAGCAAAGAAAACGTTGACTCCGAGGGGAACCGGCCTATTTACGCCCCTTTGACCGTCCGGTAACGGACGATGGGCGCCGGCAGGCGTCGCTTCCGGGAAACGCTCATGGCCGATGCCAGCGCCACGCTCGATCTTGCCGACCGCACGCGCGAAGCGGACACGCCGCATTCGCCGGTGGTGCGATTTGCCGCGAGCAATCCGCTGCGGCTGGATGCCGGCGTCGATTTCGGCCCGCTGCAGATCGCGTACCAGACCTACGGCACGCTCAATGCCGAGCGCAGCAACGCCGTGCTGGTCTGCCACGCGCTCACGGGCGACCAGCACGTGCTCAACACCCATCCGGTTACCGGCAAGACGGGCTGGTGGGAGACCATGGTCGGTCCCGGCCTGCCGATCGACACCGAGCGCTATTTCGTCATCTGCCCGAACGTGGTCGGCGGCTGCATGGGCTCGTCCGGCCCGGCGTCGACCAATCCGGCGACCGGCATGCCGTGGGGCCTCGACTTTCCCGTCATTACCGTGCGCGACATGGTGCGCGCGCAAGCGATGCTGCTCGATCATCTCGGCATCGATTCGCTGTTCGCGGTCGCCGGCGGCTCGATGGGCGCGATGCAAGTGCTGCAATGGGCGGCAAGCTTCCCGCAGCGCGTGTTCGCGGCGCTGCCGATCGCTGGGGCGACCCGGCATTCGGCGCAAAACATCGCCTTCCATGAGGTCGGCCGCCAGGCGGTGATGGCCGATCCGGACTGGCGCGGCGGTCGCTATTTCGCCGAAGGCATCAATCCGCGGCGCGGGCTCGCGGTGGCGCGCATGGGCGCGCATATCACCTATCTGTCCGACGCCGCGCTGCACCGCAAATTCGGCCGCCGCTTCCAGGACCGCGACAATCCGACGTTCTCGTTCGATGCCGACTTTCAGGTGGAATCCTATCTGCGGCACCAGGGCATTACTTTCGTCGAGCGCTTCGACGCCAATTCCTATCTCTATTTGACCCGCGCGATGGACTATTTCGATCTGGCCGCCGACTACGACGGCGTCGTGGCCAATGCGTTTCGCGGCGCGCCGACGCGGTTTTGCGTCATCTCGTTCACCAGCGACTGGCTGTTCCCGACCTCGGAATCGCGCGCTATCGTGCACGCGCTCAACGCCGCGGGCGCCCGGGTGTCGTTTGCCGAGATCACGACCGACAAGGGCCACGACGCCTTCCTGCTCGACGAGCCGGAATTGTTCGCCATCGTGCGCGGCTTCCTCAAAGGCGCCGCCAAGGCGCGCGGCTTGAGTCCGGAGTAACGATGCTGTCGCGCCTCAATCACGATCTGACCATGGCCGAGGCGGCACGAGGGCCGGGCGGCTCGCGCGTCGACTTGCTCGCGGTCGCCGACATGGTGGAGCGCGGTGCGCGCGTGCTCGACGTCGGCTGCGGCGACGGCGAGCTATTGCGCTTGCTGGAAACCCGCGGCGTCGACGGCCGCGGCATCGAACTGTCGCGCGAGGGCGTCAACGAATGCGTCGCCAAGGGTCTTGCCGTGGTCCAGGGCGACGCCGACACCGATCTTGCCAATTATCCCGACGACGCCTTCGACTTCGTCATCCTGTCGCAGACCCTGCAAGCCACCCGCCAGCCGCGCGTGGTGCTCGAGCACATGCTGCGCATCGGCCGCCACGGCATCGTGTCGTTCCCGAATTTCGGTCACTGGAAGATACGGCTGCAGATCGCGCTCGGCGGTCACATGCCGCAGACCGACAATCTGCCCTATGCATGGTGGGAGACGCCGAACATCCACTTCTGCAGCATCAAGGATTTCCGCGCGCTCTGCCATGTCGCCGGCGCCAAGATGGAGCAGGCGGTGGCGCTCAATGCCTGGGGCCGGCGGATGCGGCTGAAAATGCCGTGGTGGTTCTGGAATCTGTTCGGCGAGCAGGCGGTGTTCTTGCTCAGTCGGCGGGGCTAGAGCATGATCCGGAAAAGTGGATGCCGGTTTTCCGAAAAGATCATGCTCCAACGAAAAACCTAGGCCGTGATCCGATTCAATTTGATCGGATCACGGTCCAGGGCGCTTCTGCTACTATTACTATAATGTCATCGTCGCCACGTCCCGCCACGCTAAGCGTGGCCGGCACGGGCCCGTAGCTCAATGGTCAGAGCCAGCGGCTCATAACCGCTTGGTTGGAGGTTCGAGTCCTCCCGGGCCCACCACTTTGAAAATACAACTTTGATTTTATTGATCTTTTTTCTCTGAGTGTCGCACCTGATACAAAGGTGCGACAATAGAAGTTCGCTCATCGTTCGCATCGAGCTTGTGCATTGCCTCAAGCGCCAGTCGTCGGCGATCGGCCTCACGAGTGTAAAGCGATGCCATCGCGCCACCTTGCCAACCAAAAATCGCTTCGAGTTGTGCGACCGTGGCGCCACGATTTGCCGCGCGTGTGGCTGCGATTTTGCGAACGCCATGCGCCGAGCCGGGGACGCCGGCTGCGCGACAGGCGGCGCGAAACTCATTGCCAAACGCTTCTTTGGTGAGCGGCTTACCATTTGCCCCACAGATGAATGTCAACTCGCCACATGGCCCCTTTGCTAGCGTGGCAGATAGAACCGGGAGGATCGGCAGCGTGACTGTGACGGTAAAGCCGCCCTTCTCGGTTTTGAGCGTGGCGATACCATCGCGGACATGTTGGCGCCCTAGTCGCACAGCGTCCCCACGACGCAGGCCGGTATAAAGCAACAGGTCGAGCCAAACCCTTTGCCGCGTGCCAATCGGCCAGCACGCTTCGTATGCCGCAACGTGATCCTCGGTCCAGGGAATAAAGCCTGCGCCTTTCTTGCGTGAAGGATTTTTCACGCTGGCAGTGGGGTCAATCTTGACCTTCCCGGCGTTAAGTGCCCACCGGAATAACCCGCGCATGGCATCGAGAAAGTGCCGCGCTTGAAAGGGAGTTTTGGCTCGCCGCTCCCTGCCGTCAACTATGGCGGCGGTTGTTATCTTGGCAAAGGGCTGTTCGCCGGCCGATTGGAGTACCTGTCGGAATATGTTTTCACGCTGACGGCGCGTGGCATGAGACAACGCCGTCCATGCCGTGGTCTCGCGGTAACGGTCGATGAGCCACGCTAAAGTGCCTTCGCGCGGACCGTCATCGCAGACGGGCATCCCGGACAGCGCCGCACGATATTCGGCCTCAAATTCCGGCGTGCCGTATTTTGACCGCAGCCTAATCCGATGCCCCTCGCGCCGCACGTACCAAACGTCCCGGCCGTGCCGAGTACGCTCATGGCTCAAATAGGGCGGGCGAGGGCGGGGCATTGCGTCCATCACAGGACAATCTCCTTGCCGCTATCAAGGACCTTGTCGGCATCTGTGGACGGCGTAAGCCGGACAACCAGGTATTGCTCGCCCACCGGCACTACGACCTCGGCCGCGCCGGCTTGTTTCGCCGCGCGAATGACGCGGGCAACGTCAGCCTGTGTGATTAAGGCGCGGCGTCGGCTCATGGCGACAACCCATCAGCAGAGACAGCCGCAATACTGCCTCTCGCCTCCGGCTCCAGCCCGGGAGTGGTTAAACTAGTTATGGCCCGGACGGGTGGTCCAGGCCGGCGCGGTTCTATGGTCTGAACGGGTGGTCCACTTGGCGATGAATGTGGACCGGATGGGTGGTCCACTGCTGGACCGGACGGGTGGTCCACGGTGGACCGGACGTGTGGTCCGGGATTCTGTCTTCTGGTGATGTAGTGCTTCGCGCTCCTTTTCTGCTGAAATGGCGTCCCGTCCCAGCGGTCGAAATCGCGTGTCGGCCTTTCACCGAGGTATGGCGACTCTGTCAGCCGCCAGCGCGGAGCTCTGCCCCGGCCTTCCACGCCAAGGTGGCCCGGTGTGACCATGACGATGAAGCCGTAGTATTGCAGCTCGCGGAACCATCGCCGCACATTATCGCGGTGGCTGTGCGAGCCGAGTTCTTTAACTGCGGTGCGGGTCGACAGATAGACCCCGCCTTGCAGCAATGTGTGATACCTGCGACGAAGCGCAATGTAGAGCGACCTGGCGCCATGAGACAGCGCGCGCCATGCTGGGGCGTCGATTGTGCTTTTGACCACCGATACGAAGTCGGGGAGTCGGCCCTTGTCGCGAGATTTCATGCTGCCGCCTCCTTGGCCTTGGCCTTGGCATAGGCGATGTTACGGGACCGCACCCATGACAGGACTTCCGGCGTCGGCTGCATCGGCTGGGCGCTGCGCGTCGCCGGCCACGCGCCGAATTTTTCCTTGAACTTGCGGGATATCCAGCCGCCCTTGTAGCCGCGCTCGATAGCAATGTGGGTCAGCATCCCATGCCAGCACATTCGCTCGTTGGGATCTGAAATCGCCTGCGCGGTCCGGCGCGCACGATCGACCAGAGCCAAGTCGCCGTCCGCGAACTGGATAGCCTTTGGCGGCCGCTGCGGCAGGAAGCCGCAATGCAGACAGGCTTCGCCGGCAACGCGCATTGAACCGCATTTGGTGCATTCGCATAGGCGCGAGCTGTAGCCGGCTCGCTCCCTGGCAGCGTGCGTCCGGCTTTCCGATCGCTTATCGGGATCGAGCGTCCATTCGACGTGATCTTCGACAAAGCCGTGGCGGTACACGGCGCCGGAGTGGTCGAGCACGATGGCGTTGACCTTGCCCGGCGCGGGACGAAGCACGCGGCCGGCCATCTGGCGATACAGGCCCATCTTGCGGGTCGGCCGAGCCAGTATGCAGCAGGACACCTCCGGCATATCCCAGCCCTCGGTGAGGACCATGCAGTTGCTGACGACGTCGAGGTCACCGGACGCCAGTCGAGCCAATACGGCATCGCGGTCTGACTTCGGCATCGAACCGTCGAGATGTGCGGCTCGGACCCCGGACTTGTTGAACTCGTCGCGGATGTGCAGCGAGTGCTGAACATTGACCGCGAAGCAAACCGTCTTCCGCTTCTCGCCGAACTTGTGCCAGTGGCTGACGATGTCGCCGACGAGATTGTCGCGGTCCATCCGTTCGGCGAGCTGGGACTCGACATAATCGCCGACGCGGGTTTCGACGCCCTTCAAGTCCGGTTCGACCGGAGCGAATACGCGTGTCCTGACCAGATACCTCTGCGCGATCAATTCGGCGACTTGCGGACATTCGACGATGACGTCGAAGATGCCGCCCAGGCCGCGACCGTCACCGCGGCATGGCGTGGCAGTCAGGCCGACCAAGACGGCGTGGGGATATGCGTCGATGATCTTGCGGTAAGTGGTCGCCGGACAGTGGTGGCTCTCGTCGATAATGAGCAAGTCGGCGGCCGGCAACTCCATGCGATTGCCCCGCACGGCCCTCGCCCATAGCGTTTGAATCGATGCGACCTGTACCGGTTCGAAGGGTCGCGTCATGTAACCGGCCTGGATGAGGCCGTGTTCTATGCCATGCTCGAACAACTTCGCGGAGATCTGCTTGATAATCTCGCGGGTGTGGGCGAGCACGAGCACGCGCTTTCGGTCAAAAATCATCGGTGGCCTCCGACGATTTGGGGGCAATTGCAGCCTGGATAATGGCGGCTGCGATGATGGTCTTTCCGGCGCCGGTCGGTGCAACGAGGATTATGCGGCGCTTATCGTCGCCGACAGGAAAGAAGGTGGTCACGAAGGACTTCGAGAACTTGGTCCGCACCTCGCGAGCGTCCTGATCGATCTTGCCTTCGGAGATATCTATGTGGCGGAGATTGAACGAGGCTATCGCTCCATCGCGTGCGCCGGTCAGGATTGCAAAGGCGATCAAAGCGCGATCCCGCCGCTCGATGTCGGTTGCCCCAGGCATAGTCTGGATGACGTGCCGAACCTGCTCCAAGGTGGGCACCCGCGCCGGACGAATTGCCTTGGCGATCCGGGTCTCCTTGGTTGAAAGATTGAAGTATTCCGCGTCCGAATAGGAGATGCGTGACTTGTAACCGGGCTGCCCAGCAAGCCAGATGAAGAACCGCTTTAATGCGGTCAGAGTGGCATAGAGGGTCGCCTTGCTCAGCGGCTCCCCACTCCTTTGACCGCGTTGATCGGCAAGGTCGCGCTTGAAGGCTTTCGCCTGCTCGATGTGGAACAGCTTGAAGTCCTTGAAGCGGGTATTGGCCTCGAACCTCGAAATCGCCTTCGCTACCGCATCGACCGTCTGCTCGCTGTGGCCCTGATGGCCCTTACGCCGAGCGGTGACATGGAGTTTCGTTCCCCATATGGGCACCGTGACGCCACCATGATCCTGCTGACCTATCGGCACGGGCTGCGTGCCTCCGAAGTGTGTTGCCTTCGCTGGGATCAGATTGAGCTCGACAGTGGCCGACTGCATGTCCGCCGAGCGAAAGGCGGCATCGACAACGTACATCCATTGAGCGGCAAGGAAATCCGAGCGCTACGGCAGCTACGCCGCGAGAATATGGAGTCTCGATATGTGTTTGTGACCGAGCGCGGAGGCCCGGCGACGACTGCGGGGTTTCTGAAAACGATCGCTCGGACTGGGGAGGCGGCAAAGCTCCCGTTCCCGATCCACCCGCACATGCTGCGGCACTCGACCGGCTACAAACTGGCGAACGACGGACACGACACTCGAGCCCTCCAGCACTACATGGGCCACAAAAATATCATGCACACGGTCCGATACACCGAAGTGGCTCCGGATCGGTTTAAGAATTTCTGGAAGGACTGACGATCGAGCAATACTACTGGCGGACGTAATCACGTAGCGCTTCGGCTTCGTGTTCTACCTCTTCGACGCGATTCTTGACCACATCGCCAATCGACACGATGCCGATGAGCTTTCCTTGCTCCACCACAGGCATATGACGAAATTTTCCAGTCGTCATGCGAGCCATCAGGCCGTCGACGGTGTCGTTTTCAGAGCAGGTCTTTACATCGCGGGTCATGACTTGACCGACAGGTTCGTTCAGCACTGCTGGTCCATGCTCGGCGAGAGCGCGCACAATATCGCGCTCTGACAGGATGCCGACGATGCGATGATCGGCGCCAAGAATGACGACCGCACCAATCCGTCGCTCGGCCAGCAGCTTTGCTGCCGCGGTAAGATCGGCGGTCGGTTCGATCGTTACGACGTTACCGCGCTTGCCGACCAAAATGTTCTTAACGAGCATAGCAGCCTCCCTCGTTCCGGTCGCAGCGGCTAGACCGCAATTATTTCAAGTACGATCCGCCCCAAAACTGGTTCCGTCAAGAGAGAGACAGTGCAGTGCAAAAGGACTTCCGGCCATGCCGCAAAGGTCGGCCCGTTCTATGATCCCGAGTTGCGCGGCTATGCAGTGATCGCGCTGCCGAGAAATACGCAGAGCAAAACGGTGGTGATAATGGAGAGTGGCAAAAGCGCATTCGCTGGCGAGCGGTCGAGCCAACGAAATTGCTTGTCCAACAGTTCCTGATCGCGCCGAGTCATCGCGGACAGTCCTCTAATCGAGGTTGCAGCTCGCATTGTGCCGGGTCACATATTCAAGAATAGGTCGGCTATTCTGTAAAATTTTAGGTAACTGCCGATGTGCTCGCCGTTGTCGCTGGTGGGTCATGAACGACCGATTTGCGATGGTCGAGCAATGTCCGCTTCTCCCCCGAAAGCGACCGCCGCATTGCGTCGCACTAAGTGACGCGACGGGCCATGGCTGAACCGGCCCGGCTGCGCCACATTGCGAGGCTGCTACTAGCCGGCGAAAGTCTGTAAGGAAGATTCGCAAGCGCTAGGGAGCGGCACGATAGACAGCGACGCCACCCGCGCCGATGTCGAAGGTCATCAAGTCCGCGCCAACTATCAACGGTCCTTGGTAGGTCTGCCGTGTCTCCATCACGATATCCGCGATACTCGGTGCCGGCGCCGTCGGGGTTCCGAGGGCCGCGATGTGCGTGTAGGCGGCGAGCTTAGGATGCGTGCGGGCGAACACGGTTCCCGCTTGGCTCGGCGTGGTGTGGATCGTGAGAATTTTCTGAAATGCGGGTAATTTCAGCAGTTCTGCGCTCGCCACGAATACCTCGTGGATCAGCAGATCGACCCCTTCACCGTGTTTGATGACGTTTTCGTTGAACCGCGTGTCGCCGGACAACAGCACTGACCTGCCTTCATAATCGATACGATAGCCGTAAGCGGGCTTGATGCCGTGATCGACCTCGAAGGCAGTAACACGAACCCCGTCCTTGTCATAGACGACACCATCCTTGGTGAACTCTTCGACGGTGGCAGCAACGCCTTCGGGCGGTAAATGTTGATCCTCCTCGCGACCCTTGATGTCGGCGTCATAGGCGACCGCGAGATTCGACAGAAGATTCTTGGCACCGACCGGACCAATGACGTGCAGCGGCGCGGTGCGATGTGCGTAAGACGGTGGCGGCAACCATCCGGTCAGTAGCAGATCGGGAAGGCCGATCGTGTGGTCGGAGTGGTAGTGGGTGAAGAAGACGACATCGATCTTGGACAGGGGTACGTGGAGTTGGTAAAGGCGAATCGTCGCGCCGCGGCCTACATCGATGAGCAGCTTTTGATCGCCAGCCTCAATCAATGTACTCGCGCTGAAGCGGTTTGGATCGGGATCCGGCGATCCAGTGCCAAGCAGCGTGACACGGAAATTATCATTCGCTGCTTGCACCGCCCCAGAAAAGGCCAAGCCGAGAATTGCCGCCAGGATGAGCCCGAAGGCTTTATGCATGGGATCCTCCCAAAGATTGTTTTGCCGGTTGTAGCCGCCGTGCGCGTCGGGCGCGCCATTCCAGTAACGTCGCCGACTTGAGCGATGTCCGCAATGGGTCATGAACTGCCCCGCCGGGTTGTGGCGGGCGGGGCAGAAAGACCTCTCATAGCGGACACGGCGAGGCGGGATAGTCAGTGAGGCGGTTGAGGCAAGGCAAGCAGGCCGCATGAAACCGCACACACTTACCGGGCAGAACTGACCTGCTGTCCGATCAGCGTCAAACGTCGGTTTGCTCGGCAATCGCCAAAGCGTCGTCAACCTCGATACCGAGATAGCGGACTGTGCTCTCGATCTTAGTGTGGCCGAGTAACAACTGGACGGCCCGCAGATTACCGGTGCGTCGATAGATCAGCGTGGCCTTGGTCCGCCGCAGTGAATGCGTACCGAACATGCACGGATCGAGCCCAATGCTGCGTATCCAGTGGCCAACAAGACGCGCATATTGTCGTGTCGAAAGGCCCAACCCTGGCTCGCGCTGCGCGGCAAAAAGGAATTGTCCTTGCTTCCTGTCTGCGACGCGGAGGTAATCATCGATAGCTTGCCGGGTTTGTTCGGTGACCTCGAACCGCACCGGTCGTCCGGTCTTCTTCTGGCGGACAGTCACTCGCTCAATGGCGTATCCGTGCGGGGCAACGTCTTCGACTTTGAGAGCAACGACATCGCAACCGCGCAGCTTGCTGTCGATGGCGAGATTGAAGAGTGCCAGGTCGCGTTTGCGGTCTGCCATTTGAAGTTTGGTGCGGATCGACCAGACATGTTTTGGCCGCAGTGGCGGCTTGGCTCCGGTCAGCTTGCCCTTGTTCCAAGGGATGCGCTTGGACGCATAGGACGTTGGTTTTACGTAGTCGTGCATGGTCATTCTCCTCGTTTGTGAGAACGACCAGGATGGTCTTAGTTCAACGGCTACCGCTCGCGGGTTGGCGTCTGCTTACGGGGGTGGAACTGCCGCGCCAGCCCCTGGCCTGCGAGGCAGTTCATGACCCAACGCGGCGCTTTGGCGCCGTCAATTGATGCAGTGCGAAGGTCTGTGCGAATACCTCGTCAGCGTGGCGTGGCTACCCGTTATCTTTCTAAAGCATCCCTCTCTATTCGCTCGCCGCGCGGGTATGTGCGGGCTGGACATCATCTGTGGCTTCGAAGAGTATGGACACGCGTTGCAATGAACGGGAGCAGAACAATGGCAAATTGCAGTGCGGGAGAATGTAGCTGCGAATGTAGCGGTGGTAAGGGCTGCGGATGCATCGCCAGCAGCGACTCGCCCGAAATATGTGAGTGTCATTGTTATGGAAGTAGGTTCGGTGGTGGGTTGACGCTCGCGCTGAACGCACGGGTTGACGTGTCGATTTCTGGGCTACCTTTCCATGAAGCAGCAAAATTTCTTAATTCCGTTCACTCCGAACAAGTTCTGGTTCCAGCAGACATGTTGAACAAATTGAATAAGCGAGTTCACTTGAAGGCGAAACGTAAGCGCCTCGCCGATGTCTTAAAGAGTCTGGGTCTCACCACAAGCGGGCAAAAGAAAAAGGCAAAACGCAAGTGATCGGTTCGCCAGAGATCGCGAGGGAAGCCTGCTCATTTGCCCATTGCGGATATCGGGATGGTGGCGATCACTCCGGTTTGATGTTCGCGAACTGGACCACCTTGGCCCATTTCTCAGTTTCATCGACGATGAGCTTGCCGAACTCGACAGGCGTCATCGACATTGGTGTACAAGCCAGTTCGGCAAAGCGCGCTTTCAACGATGGATCGGCTAGGGCCGCATTTATCTCCATGTTGAGCTTCTCGATGATGTCAGTGGGGATGTTCTTTGGTGCGCCGACGCCATACCAAACGCTTCCCTCGTAGCCCGGCACAAATTCGGCCACCGTCGGGATATCCGGGAGCGCCGCTTGACGCGTCGCGGTGGTGACTGCAAGGGCGCGCAATTTGCTTGATCGGATATGCTCGATCAACTGAGATACTGGACCAAACACGGCCTGCACCTGTCCGCCGAGCAAATCGGGCAAGAAACTGCCGCGATACGGGACGTGAAGCAAGTCGACGCCTGCCATCATCTTGAACAGCTCTCCGAAGATATGGGTCGGACCTCCAATTCCTGCCGACGCATAGTTGATTTTGCCCGGATTGACCTTGGCGTAGACGATGAACTCCGGGACCGTCTTGGCTGGAACCGATGGATTTACCACCATGACATAGGCGCCACCGCCAATGTTCGCGACCGGCGCGATGTCGCGGATGAAATTAAAATTGAGGTTCGGATAGAGCGTGGCGTTGATCGCGTTACCCGTCACGACCTCCATGAGGAGTGTGTAGCCGTCCGGTGGGGCTCGCACGACGACTTCGGCGCCAATATTGCCGCTGGCTCCCGGCCGGTTCTCGACGATGAATTGCTGCCCGAGGCGCTCCGACAGTGATTGAGCCATGAGGCGCGCGACGATGTCGGATGCATTGCCGGCCGGAAAACCAACAATGAGGCGTACTGGCCGGCTTGGATAGGTGTCTGCCCTTGCATGCCAAGATAAAGCCGGGAGCGTAACGACGCCCGCTGCTAGATGCAGGAAATGTCTTCGGTGGGGAAGTTTCATGATGCCCCCCAATGTCCCGGCGCGGTGCGCGCGTGGACGCTTTCAAATATGAACGTGAAGCGGGGACGCTCGCCGACGGCACTTGTGCTGCCCATTGCAATGATCGGGATTTCGGCACGTCCCGTTGGCAGCTCTCCATCAATGCTACACGAAACCGTTGCGGTGCGGGAGGCGGTTCATGGCCCAAACCGGCCGCCCAAGTACGGACAGCAGCGGCAGTTATCGGGGCAAGACCGGACACCGCTGCCATTTGCAGTCGAGGCAGTTCATGACCCTTTTCGACACTTCGGTCCCCTGAATTGCTGCTGTGCGAGATGGTGCCGGAACCCCATTCCGCGGGCCGGCGATCCCTGCTGTAATCGACCTTATGGCGTAATTTTGAACCCTTGGGGGCGGCCAATGCGACGGCGCAAGTTCATCACGCTCATTGGGGGCGCCGCGGCCACCTGGCCGCTCGCCGCGCGCGCGCAGGCACCCTTCAAGATCGGCCTGCTCGACACCGGCGTCGGCCCTTCTTTCACCGATGCGTTCATGCGCAAGCTCGGAGAGCTCGGCTATGCGGATGGCAGGAACGTCGTCTTTGTGCGCAAGGCGGCGGAAGGAGACACCGGGCGCCTGAAGGATCTTGCCGCGGATCTGGTGGCGCAGCGGGTCGATGTCATCGTGACAATGGGGACGCCGGCGGGCTTTGCCGCCAAGCAAGCGACCGGCACGATCCCCATCGTGCTCGGCGCCAATAGCGACCCGGTGGGTGTCGGTCTGGTCGCGAGTCTCGCCAGGCCCGGCGGCAATGTCACCGGCACGTCGCTGATGGCGCCGGAACTGAGCGCCAAGCGGCTCGATATCTTGCGCACGCTGTCGCCCAAAATTTCCCGCTTTGCGATTTTGTGGGATTCGTCGAACCCCGGCATGGCCGCCCGCGTGCATGAAACCCAGATCGCCGCCGATCAGTCGCACGTCTTGCTGCACGTCGTCGGGCCGCGAAATCCCGAGGAGCTGGAGGCCGCGCTTGTCGAGCTTCTCGCGCAACACCCGGATGCGTT